>CENV01008204.1_pt1 | contig 31064 bp, 29 predicted proteins | sample 530231 | NCBI WGS metagenome assembly CENV01 (sample SAMEA2619815, study PRJEB7988) | marine metagenome | biome: marine biome (ENVO:00000447); feature: surface water layer (ENVO:00002042); material: "saline water (ENVO:00002010), including plankton (ENVO:xxxxxxxx)" | depth 5 m
TAGCCGTCGGTCCGACCCTTAAAGCTCAGCCCATCTTCTGTCGCCCAGGTGTTGGCGAGGAAGAACACGGGAATAACGCCAAGATCGTCCATGGCAATGCGCATCGCCTCCTCAAGCAGGGCTTCGCGTTCGGCATCGTCGATTGTCATGCGGGCCGTTTGCAGGGCCTGGTCAAACGCTTCGGAGGAATAGCGGCCACGATTACCCTGGCCCGATGTTTCCCCATAGGTTTCCAGCAGCGGGCCAAGAACGCCCGATGCTTCGCCTGTCTCGACTGCTGCTCCACCCATGATGAAGCTGAATTCGAGCGCGGAGGCGCGGGAGAAATATACGCTTGCCGGGAGGGTGACGATCTCCGTGTCGATTCCAGCACGGGTAAGCATCTGCCCGATGGCCTGGGCGATCAGGGAATCGTTGGGGTAGCGGTCGTTGGAGGCATGGAAGGTAAGATCGAATCCGTCAGGATATCCTGCTTCGGCCAACAGCTCTCGAGCGCGCTCCGGATCATACGCGTCAAGTTCGATTTCGGGAGTGTGGCCGAAATAGCCCTCGGGCACCAGCTGGCCGGCAGGTACGCCCTGGCCGTCCATGATCCGCTCGACCAGTGCCTCGCGATTGATCGAGAGCGAGATGGCGCGTCGCACCTGGACATCACGCAGCGGATTTTCTCCATCAGGTCCTGCAGCAAACGGAGAATCGGCGCGGTCCTGGTCCAGATGAAGATACATCACGCGGTTGCTCGACTGCGTGACCACTTCAACGCCGTCCTGACTGCGCAGGGTCGACACGTCCGCAGTAGGGATGGATTCGATCATGTCAACGTCGCCCGAGAGCATGGCCGCGACGCGGGCGCTGGAGTTGGTGAAGACCCGGTACGTGACATTTTCCCATTCCGCCGGACCGCCCCAATAGTCCTCGTTGCGGGACAGTCGAACTTCACTGTCGGGCAGCCAGGAGACGAACGCGAACGGACCCGTGCCGACGACCCTGTCACCCCTGTTGAGCGTTGACGACGGAACATCCTCAAGCTCGGATGGCATGATCGCGATGCGCGAGAGATTGTTGAGCAGCAGCGGGGTTGGCGTCTCGGTGGTAATCCGGACCGTATGCTCATCGATCTCTTCGACGTTCGTGATATTTTCGACGTAAGGCACAAATGAGCTGGGGCTATTGGTGGCGGCAAGCGGAACCCGATTGATGCTCGCCACCACGTCTTCGGCGCCGAAGCTCGAACCGTCGTGGAAATTCACACCTTCGCGGAGCTTGAACTCCCAGGTTGTCTCGTCAACCGTTTCCCACGACGTCGCCAGCGCCGGCTGAATCTGTTGCCGATCGTCCTGATTGACGAGGCCGTCAAAGATGTTGCGCGCCATCGCGCTGTTGGGACCGACAACGTAAAATTGCGGGTCCATGGACGTCGGCGATGCGGCAATGCCGATTGTGAGATCCTGGGCCGTGGCGAACGGCGCATAGGCCGCGCACGCGCCAGCCAGCAATGCCAGCTTGAGGGTTTTCATGGTAGCTCCTCCCGATTGAACGGTATTTTGGAAGTGACGTGTCACTCCGCGAACGGACGCTAGGACCAAGTTCATTAGAATACAAATTGCAATTGGTGCGGTGCACATAACAAGATATTATACTAAGGTGTGAACCGAAGGAGCGGACTATGAGAGTGCATGCACGACAAGTGGAGGCGTTTCGCGCGATCATGGTGACAGGGAGTGTAAGCGCAGCGGCTGCGCACATGCACATAACGCAACCTGCTGTCAGCCGTCTGTTGCGAGACATGGAGATTGAGATTGGATTTGCCCTGTTCGAGCGCGATGGCAACCGACTCGCCCCGCGGGAGGAAGCGCTCATTCTGTTTCGAGAGGTAGAGCGTGTGTTTGTGGGGCTCGACCATATCGGCCGAGTCGCGCAGGACATTCGCGCTGTAAAAGGCGGCGTGATCCGGGTCGGCACGGTTACCTCCCTCAACGGGCTGTGCATGCGTGAGGCGTTGATCCCGTTTTCGGAACGATATCCGTCTGTGACGGTAATTTTCGACACAGAGAACACCGAGCGGGTTCTGGACCTTACAGCGATCCAACATTACGATGTTGGCCTTGTGTACCATCAGGAGGACCGCGCAGGTTTGCCCGGAGAGGTGATCGGACGCAGCCATGCCGTCGCTGTTGTGCCCCACGAGCACCCGCTTGCGGAAAAGGATGAAATTGCGCTCTCCGATCTGATGGCGTATCGGGTGATATTGCCGGGTCGTCGCGCGCCGCTCCGGCTTGCCCTTAACAGCGCCCTGGCCGCTCAAGGCATCAGCCTTCGGACCCCGATTGAGGCCTCGCTGGCCAATTGCTGCGCAATGACCGCGTATGGGGTTGGCATCTCGGTCGTCGATCCTCTCATTGCCGCTGACTACAGCGATCAGCTTGTAGTCAAACCACTGCAGCCCAGGATCGGCCTCTCCTATCAGATCGTGCGCCCACCACAGGCTGCGCAAGGTCAACTGACAGATGCATTTTCCGATTTGATAAAGCGTGCAGTTCAGGATCAGCTGCACGCGCACCGCGCCGTGAATGGGCTTTCCGAGGCCAAAGGAGTACACAGCAAGATCCAACCAGATAACTCACATCTTAGATCTGCGCCAAATTGAATCACATCGTCCAAGACGGGCGGGAGTAGTGGAGCATCAACAAATTAGCATTGGATTTGGGCGCAGATGAGCATTCGATCGGATGTGCCGTTTAAATCGGCAGGGGGCGTTCGCAAGTTGAGCCGATGCAGCATATCTCGTTGGACTTAGTGGAGGCCGGGACGGCCGTCAGAATCTCTAGAACGTGGAATGCCATCCTGCCGGATGCTCGGTGGGGTCGACCATCGGCGATGGCTGCGCGAAATCGGCCAGTCCAAGCCCGCGGTAGTTGGCAAGAGACGGCTCCTGTTCGGGCCAGTTGATCCGTCCCCATGGCAGCGCCTCTGTGGTTACAGAAGCGGTGCCGTCCTCACGGGTGATTTTCAGGCTACCGCCAAAGACATCCGGGTCATGCAGAACGACACGGCCGAGCAGTTATGTTTTAGGTAGTGTCAATGTGTGACGGCGTTCGGCGTTTTCATGCAGGATGTGGAGGACGTCGAACTCGCCGCTGGCTCGGCTTCGCCGCTCATAAAGGCACAGCCCCAGAAGGGTGGGTGACCGTTAGGCTCGGTTTAAGACAGCTTAGGTCCAGTTAGTTTTGAACTAACGGAAGGCTGTCTTTTCATAGAGCTGCGTATTGTCCAATCTCGTCAACAAGCGAGTTAAGACGAGGTTGGTGCTGATGAGTGTTCATGACTATAAGACGCACGAAGACCAGGCTGCCGCCATTTTCGAAAGCTGGGGCATGCCCAAAGAGCGTGCCCGCACCTCGGCCCACGTGTTAGCATGGGCCGATCTGCACGGCATCGAGAGCCACGGCATCGCAATGCTCGTTGAATACGATGAACGTCGTCAAACTCGACCGATAAACTTCTCTCCCGCGCCTTATATCGTCAAGGAAACACCGGTCAGCGCGCTGCTCGATGGCGATGGTGGTCTGGGCCATGCCACAGCAACGCAGGCCATCGACATCGCCATTGAAAAGGCCGAGACCAACGGTATCGGCGCCGTTTCGGTGCGCAATTCGGGCCATTTCGGCGCGCTGGGATATTTCACCACACGCGCAGCCGATAGGGGGCTGATCGCTATGGCGACCACCTCGGTGTTCGGCATCCGCGTGCCACCCACTGGGGGATCGGAGGCGCGCCTCGGAACCGATCCCTGGTCGTTCGCCGCGCCCAGTGCGGATGGGCGTCACTTTGTGCTCGACATGGCCACCACCACCGTCGCCTCGGGAAAGGTGCGCAACAAGGTCGTGGAAGGTCAGCAAATGCCGCCAGGCTGGGGCTTTGATGCTGCCGGCCGCCCTACGCTCGATCCATCGGTCGTTATGAACGGCGGTCTCCTCTCCCCGCTTGGCGGTGGCGCCGAGACCGCCGGATACAAGGGATACGGTCTGGCCGCCATGGTCAACATCTTGTCCTCGTGTCTGTCGGGTTCGACGCTGATTACCGATCTTATGCATTCGAAACAGCCCAAGGGGCTCGACGTGGGACATTTCTTCCTTGTCATCGATCCCAGTCTGTTCCGACCTGTCGAAGAGTTTTCCGCCGACGTGCAGCGGCTCAGCGACGATTTGCGCGCAACGCCTGCCGTTGATCCGGATCTGCCCGTGTTGGTAGCCGGTGACCCCGAGCGTGAGATTAGAGACGAGCGCAGCGCAAAAGGCATTCCGATCAAGCCCGGCCTTCACCGTCGTCTTCGAGAAATCGCATCGGAATCCGGCGCGCGCTGGGTGCTGAGCGATCCCAAGAACAGGGCAGGATAGGGCCGATGACGAAGCGCTTCAGCGTATCGCGAAAAACTGTTGACAGTTTATTGGCGACTGACGACTATCGTGCTCGTTTCCAGTCAGCCCGAGTGATCCCGATGTCCGTGAAACCCCTTCAACGTGCCGAAAGTCTGTCTTCGCAGGTCTATCGCGAGATCGAGCGCATCGTGATGTCCGGCCAGCTCGAGCCGGGCAGCAAGGTCAATGAATATACGCTTGCCGAGCAATTGGGCGTCAGCCGCGGCCCCGTTCGCGAGGCGACCCGCGCGCTGGTTCAGGCGGGCCTGCTGGTTGCCGTTCCGGCCCGGGGCGTCTTTGTTCGCGAATTGTCGGAAGTCGAAATCGCAGAAAATTACGACGTCCGCGCGCTGTTGACCGGTCTGATGTGTGCCCGCGCCGCCGAGCGCAGGACCGATGCTGCCATTGCCGAACTCAACCGGCTGATCGGCCAGATGGACGACGCGATCAGCAAGCGCGCCATAGTGGATTACTACAGAGCCAACCTGACCTTCCACAGCCTCATCGCCAAGGTCGCCGATCACGCCTGTTCAACGCGGATCTATGACGACCTCATCCGGGAAACCCATTTCCTGCGCCGTTCGCTTCACGCTCCGGCCCAGACCAATGAGGAGCACCGCGAGATGGTTTCGGCCATCGCCGACGGTGACGTGGAGCACGCCCGGCGGATCGGCGAAGAGCACGTCTTTCACGGCAAGAGACGCTGGCGCGCTTCGCTCGATGAAGACACTCGCCAGACAAAGACAACATAAGAGGAGACAAGACTTTGAAAATTGCCAATATCACCACCAGCCTGCACCGGCATGAAATCGATCTGCCCGGCATCGGGGAATCCATCGAAACGCGCATGTTCGTGTTTGTGGAAATCGAGCTTGAGGACGGCCGCAAGGGCATGGGTGTCACCGGATCGTTCCTGCCCTGGGCGACAATGCCGTGCATCCGCGAGCACATCTTCCCGCTCATCAAGGGCATGGATGTGCGCCACACCGAGGCGATCCATTCCAAAGTCTGGAAGCAGCTCAACAATCGCTCTTATACCGGCGTCATCGTCAACGCGCTTTCGGCCATCGATATTGCCTGTTGGGATCTGCGCGGCAAGGATGCCAATCAGTCGATTTCCGAGCTTTTGGGTGGGTATTCGCGCGAAGCGATGACCTATGCCACCTTCGGATATCCCTTCTTTGACGAGCAGCAGATCGCCGAATACGCCAAGAAATTCCTGGCCGACGGCCACACCATGCTCAAGATGGTGGTTGGTGGTGAACCCAGCCGTACATGGAAGGACGACGTCCGCCGCGTGCAGGCGGCCCGTGACGCCATCGGTCCCGATGTGGATCTGATGATCGATGCCAACTGCTGGTTCAATCCCCACGATGCGTTCATGCTCGCCAAGGCAGTGGAAGATTGTAACCTCAAATGGTTTGAAGAACCCATTCAGCAAAACGACGCGCGCGCTCTGGCCGATCTGCGCAGCCGTGTCCAGGTGCCCATTGCCGCCGGCCAGATGGAAGGCTGGCGTTGGCGGTTCCGTGAGCTGGTCATGCACCACGCGGTGGACGTGCTCCAGCCCAACGTTCTTTACAATGGCGGCTATACCGAAGCGCTCAAGGTCGCCCATCTGGCACAGGCGTTCAATCTGCCGATGGCCAATGGCGGCGGCTGGCCGATTTTCAACATGCACATCCTCGCCGGTGTGATGAATGGCGGCCCTGTCGAATTCCACTACGGCATGTGGATGACCGGCAAGCACTTCTTTGACGGCACCCCCGATCCCGTCAACGGCAAGATGACCATTCCGGACCGTCCGGGCCTTGGGTTCACTCCGAAATATGACGCCCTGAAAGACGGCGAGGTGACCAACCCCGAAGACAGCCGTCTCAAGGGACGCGACGCGCATGGCTATCTCCTGCGCGAAGCCATCGAAGCCCAGCGCACGGCGTAGGGGTTTCTGCACAGGGTGCGCCGGCGGGGAGGCCGACGCACTCAGCCTGCACAGGCAGGCAGCGTGCCGGCTCGTCCGGCATTGCGGAGGAAACGGAGCACTCGATACCGGTTGCTCCACAAAAGGAGGAAATATCTATGGCGTATTTTTCGAAGGCCGCGGTGGCACTGGGTACGGGCCTCTTTGTGCTCGGAAGCATGGCCAGTCCGGCTGTGGCGCAGGACTATCCCGAGCGCGATATCGAAATGATCATCCCGTTCGGCGTTGGTGGTGGTAGCGATACGCTGGCCCGCACCATCGCAACCGTGATCGGCGAGCTTGAGCTTTTGCCGGTTCAGATATTGCCCGAGAACCGTCCCGGCGGATCGGGCGCCATTGGCTATGGCTATGTCGGCCAGCAGCAGGGCAACGACCATTTGCTAGCCACCGTTTCAGTGAGCTTCTTCACCACTCCGCTGCTCGGAGCGTCCCCCGTCAGCTATGAGGATTTTACCCCGCTCGCCGCAATCTCCTATTCGCCTTACATTCTCGCCGTCCCCGCATCCTCGCCCTATGAGAGCGTGGAAGACCTGGCCGGTGCCGAGCGCCTGACCACGGCAACAGTCGGCGTCGTTTCCGACGCCGCGCTGCTTGCCGATATGCTCTCGGAATCTGCGGGCGTGCAGATCGATGCCGTGCCGTTCGACGGTGAAGGCGAAGCGCTCGCTGCAGTTCTTGGCGGCCACGTCGACATCGTGTTCATGAACCCGAGCGAGCTTTTGTCCCAGACCGAAGCCGGCACGCTGCGTCCGCTGGCCGTCAGCTCTGCCGAGCGTGTAGAGGCGTTCCCCGACGTGCCCACCTTCACAGAGCTTGGCCATGACATCGAGCATGTGCAGTTGCGCGGTCTCGTCATGCCCGGCGGTGTGAGCGAAGAAGTCGTCGCCTATTGGGAAAATATCCTTGAGCAGGTCGCCACCAGCGACGAATGGCGTGAGCAGTATATCGAGCGCTATTACGACTCCCCAGCCTATCTCAACTCCGAAGAGTTTGGCGCACTGATCGAGCAAACCAATGAGCGCTATCGCGCCATCATGGAAGAACTCGGAATCATCTGATCTGGCGACCGGGCGCGGATGTCCGCGCCCGGTCAAAATGCCTGCCGAAAGGTGGGCATCGCAGGAGGAGCAGCATGTCCATCACACGCGTAGATCAGATTTTCGCCCTGATACTGATTTTCTTTGGCTTTTACATCATCTGGTCGGGTCTTGATTTCGGCTATATGAGCGGCACGACGCCCGGCGCAGGGTTCTTTCCCGTCCTGATCGGCGGGGCAATTTCCCTGCTCAGCGCGGTCAATCTCTACCGCGCCCTCAAAGGCAGTGAAAATCTTTCGGGCGGCATCGCTAGGCGCGATATTGTCAAGATCGCGCTCATCTGCCTGGCCATTGTCGTGGTGATCGTCATTGCCCCGGTGATCGGGCTGGCGCTTTCGGTGATGGGCTTCATGCTCGCTGCGGGCTTCATCATCCGGCCTTCCCTGGCACCTCGATTCCTTCTCAAGCTCATCCCCACTGCAATCGTTTTTCCGCTGTTCCTGCGCCTGGCATTCGGGGTCTGGCTGCGTATTCCGGTGCCGACCGGCCCGTTCGGTCTTTAGGCAAGGGAGATCATCATGGAAGTTTTCGCACTGCTTTTTGACGGCATCGTGCAGGCGGCCACCCCGACAACTCTGCTCGCCACGCTCTTCGGTGTCATTGTCGGGCTGTTGATCGGCGCGCTGCCGGGTCTTGGCCCATCGGCCGGGGTCGCCATTATGCTGCCGGTGGCCGTCAGCCTGGGCGGAGTGCCCGCGCTCGCCTGTCTGGCCGGCATCTATTACGGGTCGATGTTCGGCGGCGCCGTCACGTCGATCCTTCTGGGCATTCCCGGCGATCCGCCATCGGTCATGACTGTGATGGACGGGCACCCAATGGCCAAGAACGGGGAGGCCGGACGCGCGCTGGGCATGAGCGTTTTTGCCTCCTTTGTCGGGGGACTGGTCGGGCTGATCGGACTTGTCACGCTTTCCGTCCCCATCGCCAGCGCGGCCCTCGCTTTCGGCCCCACCGAAATGACCGCGTTGATGATTTTTGCGCTCTCGCTGGTGTCGGTTCTCGGTGGTCGCAACCCCATCAAGGGTTTTGTTGCCCTCGCACTCGGCTTTTGGGTCGGCATGATCGGGCTCGACCCGATTGCCGGGCCAATCCGGTTTACATTCGGCTCGATGGACCTCTTTGATGGCGTCGATTTCTCGGTTGTCGCCGTGGGCCTGTTCGGGCTCACCGCCATGTTCCTGAGCCTGAACGAAAATGTTACGTCCGGACTTCAGAAGTTCAAATTCTCGAGCCTGTTCCCGCGGATAAAGGACGCCATCGCCTCGCGCGTCGACCTGCTGCAAGGTGCGGTGACCGGCTTTTTCGTCGGTGTTCTGCCCGGCATCGGCGCAACGGCGGCCACCATGATGGCTTATGCCACCTCAAAGCGCATGTCCAAAACGCCGGAAAAATACGGCACCGGCCACGTTCAGGGCATCGCCGCACCCGAAGCTGCAAACAACAGTGCTTCATATGCCTCGATGATTCCGCTCTTTACGCTCGGCATTCCCGGTTCGGCGACCACGGCGGTGATGATGGCCGGCCTTCTGATGCTCGGCCTTCAACCGGGACCGCTGCTGTTCATCAACAATGGCGATTTCATCTGGACGGTGTTTGGCAGTTTCTGGATCGGCAATCTGATGCTGGTCTTCCTGACCCTGCTGCTCACGCCGTTTCTAGCCTCGCTTCTGTTCATCGCCACGGCCATTCTCTACCCGATTGTGTTCGCGGTTATCGCGTTCGGCGTCTTCGCCATCGACTATTCCATGAGCGGCCTGACAATCGCGCTGATGGCCGGTGTAATGGGCTTGATCCTGCTCAAGCTCGACTATCCGCCGGTGCCGCTTGTGCTCGGCCTCATTTTGGGCCCGATGCTCGAACGCAACATCCGGCGCACCATGATCCAGTCACAGGGCGACCTTCTGGTGTTTGTGGAACGCCCCATTGCGCTTGCGCTGTTTATTATGACCATCCTCGTCATTGCCTGGCCCATTGCCCGCAATATGATGGGCAAGAAATCGAACACGCTTCTCCAAGACTCAAACTCCGGTTAGCCATGGACTATCAACACGCAATCATCGGCGGCGGCATTGTCGGACTGGCCACCGCCCTGGAACTGGCCCAGCGTGATGCCGGAGCAAAAATCATCGTCCTCGAGAAGGAGGACGGCGTGGCGCTACATCAGACAGGTCACAATTCCGGCGTCATCCACGCGGGGATTTATTATAAGCCCGGCTCGCTCAAGGCCCAGCTTTGCCGCGCGGGCGCTGAAGCGACCAAGGCCTTCTGCAAGGAAAACGGCATTCCGTTTGAAACCTGTGGCAAGCTTCTGGTTGCCACCAATCCGCTCGAAGCCGAGCGTATGGTGGCGCTCGAAATCCGCGCCCGGGACAATGACATAGCCTTCGAAACCATATCGCAGACCCGTCTGCGTCAGATCGAACCCAATGTCGCCGGGGTCGGCGCGCTGCTGGTCCATGCTACCGGCATCGTCGACTACCGTCAGATCTGTGAGGCCATGGCCGAAAAACTTCTGGCTCTGGGTGGGGAAGTGCGCTTCAACGCAAAGGTTTCAGCCATCAGCGAGACCGGCAGCGCTGTGACGATCAAGACTGAAGATGGTCAATTGGTGACCGCTGGCAAGCTCGTGGGATGCGCGGGCCTGCAATCAGACCGCATCGCGCGGTTGGCAGGCATGGACGTTAAACACAGGATCGTTCCGTTCAGGGGCGAATACTATACGCTACCGCGGGAAAAATCACAGATCGTCAAGCATCTGATCTATCCGATTCCCGATCCTGACCTGCCGTTTCTGGGCATCCACCTGACCCGGATGATCGATGGCCGCGTCACCGTCGGCCCCAATGCCGTGCTGGGTTTTTCGCGCGAAGGCTACAGAAAAGGCAGCGCAGATCTTTCCGATGTCGCCTCGCTGATGTCTCATCCGGGCTTCTGGAAGATGGCACGAAAAAATCTCAAATCGGGCATCACCGAATTCAGGAACTCGGTTCTCAAACGCCACTACCTTGAAGCGTGCCGTAAATACTGCCCCAGCCTGACACTCGATGATCTGGGGCAGCCGGGTGCCGGCATCCGCGCCCAAGCCATTCTTGACGACGGAACTCTGGTGCAGGATTTTCTGTTTCTGCAGTCCGAGCGCATGCTCCATGTTTGCAACGCCCCTTCGCCTGCCGCAACATCGGCAATGCCGATTGCAAGGATGATCGTCGATCGGCTGGAACAGACGCGCGAAGGGCAGGCGAATGGAAACACGGTTTCTTGAAACCTTCATTCTGGTGGCCGAACTCGGCTCGCTTGCAGAGGCATCGCGGCGTCTGGGCGTTTCCCCCGTGGCCGTTGCCCAGCGCATGCAGGCGCTGGAGGAGGAGATCGGCGCGCCACTGCTGATCCGCGCAGGGAGGCGGGTCAAACCCACGCAGGCGGGCTATGCCATTCTTGAGCGCGCAAAAAGCATACTTGTGGATGTACGGGCGTTGTCCAGCCTTGCCCAACTCGACGGGGTGGCCGGCGAACTCCGGCTGGGGGCCATTTCGACGGCACTGACCGGCATTTTGCCGGCGGCGCTTCACGCATTGCGCGAGACTGCGCCCGACCTCAATGCGTTTCTGCTCCCCGGCACGTCAAACAGTCTTTATCGCGACGTTCTCGACGGCAGCATCGACGCCGCCCTTGTCGTGGAACCGCCTTTCGCTTTGGCGAAGTCCCTGCGCTGGCAGGTGTTGCGCCGGGAGCCGCTCGTTGTACTGTGCGCTCCGGAGCACCACAAAGCCGATCCGCTGGAGCTTTTGCGCACCCAGCCGTTCATTCGCTACGATCGCAACAATTGGGGTGGGCGTTTGCCCGACCAATATCTGCGCGACAACGACATTCATCCCGACGAGCGTTATGAGCTTGATTCGATTGATGCGATTTCGGTGATGGTGCGCACCGGACTGGGGGTTGCGCTGGTCCCAGATTGGGCAGCGCCGTGGGAAGAGAAGGGCAGTCTCATTCGCCTTCCCGTCCCCGAACCCCGACCGTCGCGAGCCCTTGGCATGTTGTGGCCCCAAAGCTCACCGGCCGGACGGTTGATCGAGGTGGTCATCACCGCCATCGAACACGCCCAGCGAACGACGCGCTAAAACAAGTTTCCCTTTGGTCTCAATCAACAGCCTGTCGGGTTTTCTTTGTCCCAAGGTCGACCATTATGCTCTCAAAAGGAGAACGAAATGGATCTTGGGATTTCAGGCAAGACAGCACTTGTATTTGGCGCGGGCGGCGGGCTCGGCGGTGCGATTGCCAGGTCATTGGCTGGCGAGGGCACCAAGGTTGCGGTGGCCGATATCAATGCCGATGCCGCGCAAGTGACCGTCGATGCCATTGCCGGACTAGGAGGCACGGCCCGTGCGGTGACTTGGGACCTGGCGGACCTGTCGAAGATCAAGGGCAACATTGCGGGCATCGAAGCCGATCTCGGACCGATCGATATCCTCGTTAACAACACCGGCGGTCCTCCACCCACCCCGGTCGCGGGACAAAAGCCCGAGGATTGGGAAAAATTCTTCCGCTCCATGGTCGTGTCGGTCATAGCCATCACCGATGCGGTGCTGCCTGGCATGCGGGAGCGTAAATGGGGCCGAATCATCACATCGACCTCATCAGGCGTTGTTGCACCCATCCCCAACCTCGGACTCTCCAACGCGTTGCGCCTTTCACTCGTGGGGTGGTCCAAAACACTGGCCCGCGAAGTGGGACGCGATGGGATCACCACCAATATCGTTCTGCCCGGCCGCATCGCCACGGGACGCATCACCTTTCTCGATGAACAGAAGGCTAAGCGCGAGGGACGCGGCGTTGAGGATGTCTCGGCCGAAAGCACGGCGTCCATTCCACTTGGTCGCTATGGCGATCCGACCGAATATGGCGATATGGTCGCGTTTATGGCGAGCGCCAGGGCATCCTATCTCACCGGCTCGGTCATCCGTGTGGATGGCGGGTTGATCGCCAGCATCTAGGGGCATTCCACAATGACACTGACCAAAGACGCCGTCGCCACGCTCGAAAAGGTTTCGACAGCGACCCTCACCACGGTTCTGCTCAAAAAGGGCTTGCGCAATGTGTGGATCCGCAATGCGCGCCCGATCCGTTCCGGGCTGCCGCGCATAGTGGGCCCGGCCTTCACCCTGCGTTTCGTGCCGGCCCGTGAGGACTTGGCCACCCCGGCGAGTTGGGGGTCGCCGATCTCTACCCGCGCCGCTATCGAGGATATGCCCGAGGGAGCCGTGGTCGTCGCCGATGCGATGGGTGTTTCGGACGCCGGGATATTCGGCGACATCCTGTGCTTTCGCATGGCCAAAAAGGGTGTCGCCGCGCTCATCACCGATGGGGTGATGCGCGATGCGGCGGGGGTGCATTCCACAAACCTGCCCATCTGGTGCAATGGCGTCTCGGCGCCCCCTTCGGTCGCCGGACTGACCTTTGTGGGCTGGCAGGAAACCATAGGCTGTGGCGGCGTTGCCATCATTCCGGGTGATACCATCGTTGTCGATGATGACGGCGCCGTGGTTATTCCCCAGGCGCTGCTCAAGGACATTCTGGCAGAAGCGCCCGAGCAGGAAGCGATGGAGGCCTGGATCATGACCGAGGTCGACCGCGGTGTGCCGCTGCCCGGCCTATACCCAATGAACGAAGAAACCAAGAAGCGCTACGCTGCCTTCAAAGCCGGACAATAACTATGCCGCTCGACCACACCGCCAAGGGCGTTTACGTCATCGCGACCACGCCCTTTCTCGACGATTATGCCATCGATACCAAATCGATCGACAGGCTCACCGATTTCTATGCAGAGGCTGGGTCCACCGGCATGACCATTCTAGGCATCATGGGCGAAGCGCCCAAGCTCGAAGCCTCGGAATCGATTGCCATCGTCAAACAGGTGGTCGGGCGCACCAAACTCCCCGTGATCGTCGGCGTCTCCGCCCCTGGCTTTGCCGCGATGCGGTCCCTGGCGCGTCAATCGATGGATCTGGGCGCCGCCGGTGTCATGATTGCCCCGCCCTCCAATCTGCGCACCGACGATCAGATCAAATCCTATTACGCCGCTGCCATCGAAGCGATCGGCGACGACATCCCCTTTGTCATCCAAGATTACCCCCTGACATTGACCGTCGTCATGACCCCGGGCGTCATCCGCGACATCGTCAACGCCCACCCCTCCTGCGTCATGCTCAAACACGAGGACTGGCCGGGGCTCGAAAAGATCACCAGCCTGCGCAAGTTCCAATCCGCAGGAGAAATGCGTGACATCTCGATCCTGTGCGGCAATGGCGGGCTGTTCATTGATTTCGAGATGGAGCGCGGCGCCGATGGCGCCATGACCGGCTATGCCTTCACCGACGCCCTCGCCGACATCGTCCGCCTGCAGGCCGAAGGTCGGCGCGACGAAGCGCACGACCTGTTCGACGCCCACCTCCCTCTGATCCGCTACGAACAACAGCAGGGCATGGGGCTCGCCGCCCGCAAATATGTGCTCAAAAAACGCGGTCTCATCACCTCCGACATCCAGCGCAAGCCTGCCGGAGCCCTATCGGCCAAAGCGTGCGAGGAGATCGATTATCTTCTCACTCGCGTTGCGAGGTATGATCCCCGCGCCGAGATTTAGCTGGTAAAGTAAAAGATGGCGCATTTCACCGGGTGCGAAACCACAATAGGTCGACACCGGGAAGGCGGTTATCAATCATGGAGCCCGAAACTGACAGATCGCATACAGCTCATACCGTCCACCGGCCAGCTGTTGGCGGCGGCCAGGATCTATGCGGCCCCGCCATGCAATTAAGAATGGATCCGTCGCTCTGATACCGGCTGCCTCACGTTAGCGAACCGAAATGGCGGCTGCGCTCATGCCAGCGGAGGCGAACGCGACGATTTCCTCGAGGTCGTAAAATATTCCTGGCGTCGGGGTGTTGGTGGGAACCAGCTCCTCGAGGCGGTTTGTATCAGAAAAGGCGTAGAGATAAGCGCCGATCATCAGTGACATGCGGCGATAGACCGTGGGCTCGTCGAGCTGGGGCAGGGCCTTGAGAAAAGCACTGGCATAGGCGCGGGTCGATTCGTCATAGACCTCGCGGCGCAACTCGTAAGAGAGCGCTTCGGGCTCCATGTGAAGGCGCGAATGCAGTCGCAGGAAAGCCAGGCCCTGTTTCGTTTCGCGCAGTCTGATCGAGGGGGCGAGGAAGGCGCGGACGAGTTCGTCTACGCCGGGCGTCGTGCCTTCGGCGGTGATGGTGGCAAGGCTCTGCATGCGTGATTTGGCGATCTCGCGGCCCTTTCGAAGGAACACCTCGCGAAAGAGGTTTTCCTTGGAGCCGAAATAATAGGTGATCAACGCCGTGGTGATGTCGACCTTTTCGGCGACGTGGCGCAGCGAGGTGCCAGCATAGCCCAGTTCGGCGAACATCAGTTCAGACGCATCGAGAATTTCCTCGCGCGACTGGGTCTGTCCCTCCGGCCGTCCTGGCCTTTTCTTGCGCTGCTCGATGGCTTTGGCCAAATCGCTCTCTCCTGCTTTTTCACGCTGACTTACAGTGGTTTATTCGATCCGTCCAACGCGAGCCTGTCGAGCCATGCTGTGGGGGCAAGGTATCCATACGCCTCAGCCTCTTCAAGTTTGCCCATATTTGATGCAGTAAAAAAAGCTGATCAAACCTATTGCAGTGTTTGCATGATGACGCTAGAAGGAAATTAATCGCTCGATTAATTATTTAATTTGAGCGGTGCCGGTTCGCAGGGGACCGGGGCACAAAGAGAGGGAATTTCAATGTCTTCTATTTCAAAGGGAAAGAGCGTGGCGGCGGCCTCGGTCATCGCTCTAATGGCAACCGGCGTGCTTGCGCAGGACGTGCCCGAAGTGCGCATCCAGGCTGTTGCAGGCAGCCTCGGCGGCGTTCCGCTCATGGTCATGCAAGCTGAGGGGCTTGACGAAAAGCATGGCTTTAACGGCGTCTTCGACCTTTTGCCGTCCGACAGCGCGGCGCAGAACTTTCTGATCGGCAATTCCGATATTGCCATGGACAACGACATCATCGGCGTGTCGATTGCGCGGACCGAAGGGTTCGACGTCACCGCATTCTATCCGGTCGGCAACCTCTATATGGGCATCGTGGTGCCCGGCGATTCCGAAGCGGAAACACCCGAGGATCTGATCGGCATGAATGTTGGCCATTTCGGCGCCGATTCCGGCACGACCATGTTCATCCGCTCGATCGTCCAGGAAATGTACGGCTTTGACGTGCTCGAAGAGTATAATTTCTCCCAGGTCGGTCCCGCCGCGCTCGTGCCGCTGCTCGAATCCGGCGACGTGGATGCGATTTTCAACTTCGAATCCTATGTCAGCGAAGCGATGCTGGCGACCGGCGGGCGCTATCTGTTGCAGGCTGGTTCGGACTATGCCGAATTTACCGGCGGGTTCGCGCCATGGATCACCAACATGGTCGCGCATACGAGCTGGCTCGAGGAAAATCCCGAGCTCGCCTATGCGGTGCGCGATGCCTATGACGAAGCCATCGCGATCATGAGCGAGAGCGGATACGAAATCCTGCGCGAGGAATACATCGTCTCCGGGCTCGGGATCACCAGCCCCGAAGTGCTCGACGTTCTGATCGAGAATGCCAGCACGTTCGACTATTTTACCAATGAGTGGACGCCGGAAATCATCGAGGGCGGCTATGGCTTTCTCGAGGGGCTGGCCGAAGAGGGACTGGTCATAACCGAAGTGCCCGAGGGCGTGATGGTGCGGCTCGAGGATCTGGTCGGCGAACCCGGCGCCTGATCCCCTGAAGCGTTTCCAGCAAAAAAGTGGACGCCCTTTTGCGGTTTGGAAGCGCGATTAAGCAAGACCTGGAGCTCCTGCGGTAGCTCCAGGCATCAGACAGACGGAGGCCCGCGATGCAACGTGAGAACAATCTCATCATCTCGATCAGTGCAGTTCTGATGCTGTTGCCGATCTGGTGGATCGCCTATCGAAACACCAACTTCATCGCGGATCCCTTTGTTGTGGCGGCCGCTCTGCCGAACTTCCTGATGCAGGCCGATACCTGGAGCAATGTCGGGATCACGCTTTATCGCGTGGTCCTGGGACTGGCCGGCGGGGTGGTGCTCGGCACGCTCGCCGCGCTCGCCATGAACCAGAGCAAGCTCGCCGAACAGGTCCTATCGATCTATGTGACGACGGCGCTCAGGACCCCCAGCGCCATTGCGGCGATCATGGCGCTGGCGATCTTTCGCGGCGCCGAGATCGGCTACATCGTCGTCGTTATGTTCATCACCTTCCCTTTCATGGCGGTAGGGCTGCGCGACGGGCTCAGGAGCGCCGACAAGGATCTGGCGGAGGCCGCGCAGATCTATCGGCTCGGACCGCTACGCTATATCCGGCACGTCCTTTTGCCCTTCATCGCACCCTTCATTTTTTCGGCCCTGCGTAATGCGCATGCGCTCGCCTGGAAGGTGATCGTCGTGGCCGAAATTTTCGGGGCGGCGCGGATCGGGTTCGGCGCCCAGTTCGACCATGCCTGGGAATACATGCAGATGGTCCAGGTGCATCTGTGGCTGCTGGTGTTCATGGCGATCGTGCTGGTGGTCGAATACGGCGTGCTACGCGTCGCCGAGCGGCACGTGTTCCGCTGGCGCGCCTGACCTCAAAGACAGTTCAAAAAGACAAGGGTTCATCATGACCGGCAACAAAGACACAGTGCTCAAGGTCGAAGGTCTGGGCGTCAGCTATGGGGGCAATCCAGCGATTGGCAGCCTGGATTTCGAGATCAAGCGCGGCGAGTTCGTTGCGATCCTCGGACCGTCGGGCTGCGGGAAATCCTCGATGCTCAACGTTATTTCGGGGCTGTTGCCGCCGACGCGGGGGCTGGTCGAGGTCGACAATCTGCCGCTCTACGACCCCGGCCGGGCGGCGCCCAAGCTCGGTTACGTGTTCCAGGCGCATCGGCTTTTGCCATGGCGGACGGTGAAGCAAAATCTCGAGCTGGTGCTGGCGGCGTCCGAGGTGCCGCGCGACCAGTGGGAGGGCAATATCGATCGCCTGCTCGATATTCTTCATATCCGCCAGTTCAAGGATTCCTGGCCGCTTCAGCTTTCGGGCGGACAGCGCCAGCGGGTGTCAATCGCGCGGGCGCTGCTGATCGACCCGTCCTATATTCTGATGGACGAACCGCTGAGTACGCTCGATGAGGTGACGGCGCGCAGCCTGCGTCAGGAGCTTTCGGGCATCTGGGGGCGGACCGGGGCCACCATCGTTTTCGTCACGCACTCGATCCGCGAGGCGGTCTATCTGGCCGACAGGATCATCATCCTGACGCGCGGGCCATCGACGGTGTTTGAAAACTATCATGTGCCGATCGCGCGGCCGCGGGCTTATGACGATCCAATGATCGGTGAGGTTGAGGCCGATATCGTACGGCGCGTAGAAGGGGCTTGGGGGCTCGAGCCCGTCAAGCCGCGCGAGGTGGCATGACCATGGCGCTTTCCACTCCAATGCAGGGTGCTGTGCTGACGTCGCGTCGAAAGGCCGACAAGGATCGCAATATCCGCGTGCTGGGCGTCGTTCTGGCGGTCGCGAGCCTTTTCGCCATCTGGACGGTGCTTTCGATCACCGTTCGGCCCTGGGTGCCGACCCCTTATGACACCATTTTGGCCATGGGCAGGCAATTGGTATCGCAGGGGTTTTACGACAATCTGCTTTTGACGCTCGGTCGGGTCGCTGCGGCATTCGTCGCGGCATCGATCGTTGGCGCGATCCTGGGGATTGCGATCGGCATGAACCGCAAGGTCGAAGCCTTCTTCCAGCCGTTGCTGGCGCTCGCGCTAGCGGTGCCCGATCCGGTGTTCATCATCTTTGCCATTCTGGCATTGGGTACGGGCGAGGCTGCAGGGTTTGTCGCCCTGACCATGGCGGTGGCGCCGTTCGTCTCCAATATCGTGCGCTCAAGCGTTCAGGCCCGCGACAAGGGTCTGGACGAGATGACCAAGATCTATCGCATTCCGGCCGACAAGGCGTTCTGGGTGAGCCTCGTGCCCCAGCTCGTGCCGGCCCTTCTGACGGCGGCACGGTTTTCCTTTGCGCTGTCTTGGAAGCTGGTGGTGGTAGTCGAGGCGATCGGGCAGCCGGACGGGATCGGGGCGGCGATATTTCACTCGTTCCGCCTGTTGCGGATGCGGGAGGTTCTCGCGATTGCCATCCTCTTTATCGTTCTGATGCAATTGCTCGAAAAGGGCGTGCTGGGCCGTGTCGAAAAGCGGCTGTTGCGCTGGCGGCGGTGATCAGCGCGCGCTCTTAATTAAATAGTCATACGAATAATAATGTGGGTGTGAGGATGAAGAAGACAATCAAAACCGTCGGGATCGTAGGCGGCGGGATCGGGGGCGCGGCGCTGGCCGTAAGCCTGTTGCAGCGCGAATTTCAGGTGCAGCTTTTCGAGCGGGCCGACAGGTTCGGCGAAGTGGGGGCCGGCATCCAGATGACCCCCAACGCGGTCAAGGTGATCAAGGCGCTGGGACTGTTCGATAAACTCATGGCCAAGGGCTTTTTGCCCAATGCCGTCGTGGGACGGAACTGGAAGACGGGTAAGGAGAATTTCCGCATTCCGCTCAAGGGAAGCTGCGAGACACTCTATGACGCGCCTTACGTCCATATCCATCGCGCCGATCTGCACGGGTTGTTTGCCGAGACCCTGCCGGGCGAAATCACCCATTTCAACAAAGTCTGCACCGCGGTGCGGCAGGACGAAAACGGGGCGACGGCGGTATTTGCCGACGGGACCGAATTTACCGCCGATCTGATCGTGGGCGCCGACGGCGTGCGGTCGGTGGCGCGGTCGGATTTATTCGGCTCGCAGGACCCCAAGTTCACCGGGCATATGTGCTATCGCGCCGTGGTGCCGGTGGGCGGGGTGGTCGACTATGTCAGCCCGGATTCCTCGTTCTGGATGGGCCCAAACGGGCATGTCGTCACCTATTACGTCAATGGCGGGACTTCGGTGAATATCGTGGCGGTCAGCGAGACCAAGACGTGGGTCGAGGAAAGTTGGAACGCCAAGAGCTCGAAAGAGGAAATGCTGGCGCGTTTCCCCGGCTGGCATCCCAATCTCATCAAGCTTTTTTCCAATGCCGACGAGGTTTTCCGCTGGGGGTTGTTCGATCGCGACCCGATGGAAAGCTGGACCAAGGGGCGCATCACGCTTCTGGGCGATGCCGCCCATCCTATGCTGCCGTTCCTCTCGCAGGGCGCGGCGATGGCGATCGAGGATGGGTTCGTTCTGGCTTCCGCTTTGGCACTGCAACCCGACGGCGACAAGGCGCTGGCGGCCTATGAGGCCGAGCGGCGTCCGCGGACCAGCCGCGTGCAACTCGAAGCCCGCGAGCGGGGGCGGACCTACCACCTGCCGACGCCATGGGCGCAGTTCAAGCGTGATCTCGACTATCGCATCCGCGCGATCTTTTCGCCCAAAACGACGGGGATCAAGACCGACTGGGTCTACGAATATGACGCGCGGCGCTTTGGTAGCTCGGTAACGCGTCCGCGCGCCGTCAATGCGTGAGGGCAGGACAATGGACACCAAGATGAAAACCTATCGTATCGGCCAGATCGTGCCGAGTTCCAACGTGACGATGGAAACGGAAATTCCGGCATTGCTGCGGGCGCGGGAAATGATCTCGCCCGAGCGGTTCACCTTCCATTCGGCGCGCATGCGGATGAAGCATGTGACCAAGGACGAACTGGCCAAAATGGACGGCGAGAGCGATCGTTGCGCGCTGGAATTGTCGGACGCTCGCGTCGATGTTCTGGGCTATGCGTGCCTGGTTGCCATCATGTCGATGGGGCATGGCTATCATCGGGAATCACAGGCCCGGCTCGAGGGCGTGACGGCCAGCAATGACGCCGCGGCTCCGATTGTGACATCCGCAGGGGCGCTGGTCGATGCCATCAAAGCGATCGGGGCGAAACGGGTGGCCATCGTCGCGCCCTATATGAAACCCTTGACCGAGATGGTCGTCGATTACATCGCCAACGAGGGGATCGATGTAGTCCATTGGCGGGCGCTCGAAATCCAGAACAATCTCGATGTCGCGGCGCACGATCCGATGAATTTGCCCGGGATCGTCTCGAGTATCGATACATCCGATGTCGATGCCGTTGTTCTTTCGGCCTGCGTGCAGATGCCTTCCCTCGCGGCGGTCGCGCGGGTCGAGGCGCAGACCGGCAAGCCTGTTCTGACCGCGGCAATCGCCACGACATGGCAGATGCTCAAATCCCTCAAGCTCGACACGCGCGTGCCCGGTGGCGGCACGCTGCTATCGGGCGTCTATTGAGGGCGGGCGATGGCACACGGTTATAACATCAGAGCGAACGACATTCGCCAGCACCTGATCCACTATCCGGGGCGGGGGCCGGAGATGCTGCTCGTTCCGGGGATCACCTCGCCGGCGATTACCTGGGGGTTCGTTGCAGAGCGGCTGGCCGAGGCGTTCGACGTGCATGTGCTCGACGTGCGGGGGCGCGGACTGAGCCAGTCGGGAGACCTCGATTATTCGCTCGACGCCATGGCGCAGGATGTCGTGGCGCTGGCGGGTTCCGGGCCTTTCGACAAACCTATCGTTCTCGGGCATTCAATGGGCGCGCGGATTGCTATCCGGTCGGCGCGGATCGATCCGGAAGGCTTTGGCGGGCTGGTGCTCGTAGATCCGCCGGTTTCGGGACCGGGGCGGCGGGCTTATCCCTCTGCGTGGCCTTGGTATGAGGAGTCGATCCTCATGGCCCAAAAAGGCTGCTCGGCCGAGGACATGAAAACCTTCTGCCCCACATGGACGGACGCGCAGATCGCGCTGCGCGCAGAGTGGCTGCACACCTGCCAGCTCGATGCGATCAGGGCCGCTTATGACGGGTTTCACAGCGACGATATACACGCCGATCTGCCTCAGATCCCGCTGCCCATGCGGCTGGTGGTTGCCGGAGGCGCGCCGGTGATCGGGGACGAGGATGTCGAAGAGATCAAGGCGCTCGCGCCTTTGATCGAGACCCGCACCGTCGCGGGCGCGGGCCACATGATTCCATGGGACGACCTAGAAGGGTTCCTCGCCGCCGTCATGGATTTTCGGGGCCAAGCGCCCGTCACAAAGGGAGACATTTAAGATGGATCAAGCCAGCTTTACCGAAATCTGCCTGCACCAGCTCAAGATGAGTGGCGTTCAGAATGGCGAAAAACTCGTGGTGCTGACACAGGGCAGCGACCGGCTCGATTATGCCGACGCCTTCATGGCGGCCGGACAGCGGCTCGGGGCGCAGATGTATCATATGCGCCTGCCGGCGCCGCTGCCGACCGGCGGCTGGAATGTGGGCGTGACAGGGCTCGCTGCACTGCCCGACGCCGTCGAGGCGCTGAAAAACTGCGACATGCTGATCGATTGCGTCTTCTTGCTGTTTTCACCCGAGCAGTTCGCGATCCAGGCGGCGGGGACGCGCATATTGACGGCGGTCGAGCCGCCGGCGCTTCTGGCGCGTATGCTGCCGAGCAAGGAGCTTCGCGAAAAGGTTGAGATCGGGGCCGAATATCTGGCGAAAGCAAAGGTGATGCGGATTACCTCGCCACACGGCACCGATGTGACCTACAAGCTCAACACCTATCCGACAGTCGCCGAATACGCTTCGACCGACGAACCGGGTCGGTGGGACCACTGGCCGTCGGGGTTTGTCTTTACGGGCGGCGATGATGACGGCGTCGATGGCAAGATCGTTGTGGCGCCGGGCGATATCTTGTTGCCGCAGAACATGTATGTGCGCGACCCAATTACCTATACGATCGAAAAGGGCTGGATCACCGACATTCGCGGCGGACTCGATGCCGAACTGGTCAAATCCTATATGGCCGCGTTCAACGACGAACGCGGCAAGGGGATGAGCCATGTGGGCTGGGGCATGAACCCCAACGCTCATTGGCATGGAATGGTGCCAGGCGAATTCCCCGGCGGCATGGGAATGGAGCCGCGCAGCTTTTACGGCAATGTAATGTTCTCCACCGGGCCAAACAACGAACTTGGCGGGCCCAACGACACAGCCTGCCACCTCGACATTCCGATGCGTAACTGCTCACTGTTTCTCGATGATGAGGCGATCGTCATCGACGGCGATCTGGTGGTCAAGGAAATGCAGATGGCACGGGCCTGATGCGAAGCCGCCCTGCCGGCTGGCGTCGGCGGGGCGACCGGGAAGGATCGAACATGTCACAGGCAGAAATCTATAGAGACGCCGGATTTGGCCACACGGTGCCGCGCGGCACACGTCCGGCGATCGTGGTGGTCGATTTCACCTATGGATTCACCGACACCCGCTATGCGACCGCCTCCGACGCGGCGAGCCAGATGGCGGCGACGCGGCGATTGACCGATCTGGCCCGATCCAGGGGGTTCCCGGTGATCTATACAACGATCGCGTACCACACGGGCGAGATCGAGGGGTTTGCCTGGCTCAAAAAGGCGCGCGGCATGGCGGCCCTAGTCGAGGGGACACGGCTTGTCGAAGTCGACGCGGCGACCGGTATTCAGCCTGGCGATGCCATCGTCACCAAAAAAGGCGCGTCGGCATTTTTCGGCACCTCGCTGGCGGCGATGCTGACGGGGATGCAGGTCGATACGCTGGTGATCGCCGGGGCGACGACCTCGGGCTGCGTCCGGGCCAGCGTGGTCGATGCCGTGCAGTCGGGGTTCAATACGCTGGTTCCGGCCGATTGTTGCGCGGACCGGGCCAAGCCGCCCCACACGGCGGCGCTCTATGACATAGGCCAGAAATATGCCGATGTTACTGACTCAACCGACATTGGCGCTTGGTTGGCCTCCGTCGGATCGGTCAATCCTCTATAGGGGGGAACGAGCGAAGGCCCCCGGCATTAGCCAGCTCAAGCGGCTCCCCTCGGTCACCGACAAGGCAGCCTGGGCATGCAAGCACACCCAGAGCCTTGACTATCCGAACTTTGCGACCGGAACCCAAAGGCCGATCGGCACTTCTTGAAAGATTTGGTCCATTTACGTGATCTTCGAGGGCATGTGGTTCTACACCGGCAGTGCCCGGGTTCTCTCACTGGGGCGCCACAACAAGATGGTGGAAACCGCCAGAATGCTGGATCCTCTGAAATTCTTGGATGAATGGATCGCACCGAAGAGCGTAGGGGCTCGTGGGTCAGGTTGCAGGCGTGCTCAATCCAGAGCTTACTCCAAACTTAACACCGCGGTCGCTTGGTGTTGGATGCACAAAGGAGAGCACTTAACCGGCGGTGCTTACAAGAGTGGCTCCGCTCCCAAATCGGCATGCTCCAGCATCAAGGAAACCCCATCTCACTCTGCTGACAAATGATTATGGGTCTGGTCGCCAACTGCTCATGGGTGAACCACACGAAGGAGCCGCCAAGCTTGAGCAAGCGTTTGCGATTGTTTCCACATACTTCAAGCTAGTCGCCAACGGCGTGAGCGAGGAAGAGGTAGTGGCACTACGACTCATTCAGACAGAAAACGTATTAAATCACAGAAAGTTGAAAGCTCAACAAATCTTCAAATAGCTGAGTAATCTCAATGCCTTATTGGTTTGACGGTATTTCTGACGGTGCGCAAATCCGACTAAGCGAAAATTGCATATAAAATCAGCCGGTTACCCGTGCAGGATATGATCGAGTGGGAATAAAAAAACGGCGACCGGACCCCATCGGTCCGGCCGCCGAACGGCTGCCCTATTGCGCGGCGGCGCGTTTGGGCAATACCCAGTTGGGCCGCGGGAAATGGCACGTATAGCCATTCGGATTGCGCTCCAGATAATCCTGGTGCTCGGGCTCGGCCTCCCAGAAATCGCCCGCGGGCTCGACCTCTGTTACCGCCTTGCCCGGCCACAGTCCGGAGGCGTCGACATCGGCGATTGTGTCCAGCGCGGTCTGCTTCTGGGCTTCACTCGTAAAATAGATCGCTGAGCGATAGCTGGTTCCCAGATCATTACCCTGCCGGTTCTTGGTGGAGGGGTCGTGAATCTGGAAGAAGAATTCCAGCAGTTCGCGATAGCTGATCCGGCTCGGGTCGAACGTGATATCGATGGCCTCGGCATGGGTGCCGTGGTTGCGATAGGTCGCGTTCGGCACGTCCCCGCCACTATAGCCGACCCGCGTATCGATGACGCCGGGCATCTTGCGGATCAGATCCTGCATGCCCCAGAAGCATCCACCGGCTAAAATTGCATGTTCAGTCATCTATCCCTCCACCTGATCGAGATATGAGCCATAGCCTTGCGCTTCCATGTCCTGCTTGGGAACGAAGCGGAGCGAGGCCGAGTTGATGCAGTAGCGCAACCCACCGCTCTCGGCGGGTCCATCGGGAAAGACGTGACCGAGATGGCTGTCGCCATGGCTTGAACGCACTTCGATCCGTGTCATCCCGTGGCTGTCGTCGCGCAGCTCGGCGACATTGTCTGTGACGATAGGTTTGGTAAAGGCAGGCCAGCCGCAACCGGAATTATACTTGGCCGCCGACGAGAAAAGCGGTTCGCCCGATACGATATCGACATAGATTCCGGGCTCGAAATGCTCGTCATATTCGCCGGTGAAAGGCCGTTCCGTCCCGTTTTCCTGCGTTACCCGAAACTGCTCGGTCGTCAGCCGCTCGACGGCTTCTCTTGTTTTGCCGTAGGTCAACGATGTGTCCTTTCGTGAAAGTGTTGGCCTATATTTGGGTACTGCCCAACCGTTCGTCAAACCAGGGGCGGTCAATTTATCGAAGGTGGCGAGGAGTGCCTTGGTGTCACAGGCAATTTGATGCCAATGTGCGGCACTGGCCAATTCGAGAAAGAAGATTCTTCCCATGTCAAATCAGCACAAAATCCGGTGGGGGATCCTCGGTCCGGGCGGCATCGCCCGCGCCTTCGCCGGCGGCCTGGCGCACGCGCAATCGGGCGAACTCGTGGCGCTGGGCGCGCGCAATCCCGATAAGCCCGACTACGCCGAAAACTTTCCCGGCGCCCGGGTTCTCAATGGCTATGACGCGCTGCTGGCCGACCCCGAAGTCGATGCGATCTATATCGCCACTCCGCACCCCCAGCACGCCCAATGGGCCATCAAGGCGGCCGAGGCGGGCAAGCATGTGCTGTGCGAAAAACCCATGGGCCTGACCGCGTTCGAGGCCGACGCCATGTTCCACGCCGCGCGCAAGGCAAAAACCTTTATGGGCGAGGCCTTCATGTACCGCGTCCATCCCATGACCCAAAAGCTCATCGATCTTGTCGCGTCCGGCGAAATCGGCGAGGTCCGCGCCATAAAATCGAGCTTTGGCTTTGCCATGCCGCGCTTCGATCCCGAACATCGCCTCTATGCCAATGATCTGGCCGGTGGCGGCATCCTCGACGTCGGTTGCTACCCTGTGTCCATGGCGCGACTGATCGCCGGCGCGGCAAACGGCAAGCCCTTCCTCGAACCCGAAAGTGTCCACGGGGCCGCCCATCTCGGCCAATCCGGCGTCGATGAATGGGCTGCAGCGGTGCTCAAATTTCCCGGCGGCATCCTGGCCGAAGTCTCCTGCTCGGTTTCCCTAGCTCAGGACAATATCCTGCGCATTCTGGGCACAAAGGGACGCATCGAGGTGCGCGACTTCTGGTTCGCCACCGGCCATAAGGGCGGCACCGCCCTGATCGACATCATCCGTCCCGACGGCACGCACGAGCCCATCGAGATCTCAGAAGCCGGATGGCTTTATTCCTTCGAGGCCGAGGCGGCCAGTGTGGCAATCCTTGCCGGCCAGACCGAGTTCAGCGCCCCCGGCATGAGCTGGGACGACACCCTCGGCAATCTGCGCGTCCTCGACAAATGGCGCCAGGCCGCCGGTCTCGAATACGAGATCGAAAAGCCGGCCCTGCGCACCAGGACCCTCAAGGGCGAGGCGCTAATCGGTGGCAACCAGATCGGCCACATCGCCATCCCCGGCCTGGACAAACCGATTTCCAGGCTCACCATCGGCTTTGAAGATTTCCGCAGTTTTTCCAGCGCCGCGATCCTGCTCGACGCGTTTTATGAAAAGGGTGGCAACGCCTTCGACACTGCCTTCATATACGGCAATGGTATCACCGAAACCTTGTTTGGTGACTGGCAGGCCTCGCGTGGCATCCGCGACGATGTGGTGGTGGTCGGCAAAGGCGCCCACTCGCCGCTGACCTATCCCGAAATGATCGCCAAACAGCTCGACACCAGCCTCGACAGGCTCAAGACCGATCATGTCGACGTCTATTTCATGCACCGCGACAACACCGATATTCCGGTCGACGAATTCGTCGACGCCATGGATGCAGAAGTCCGGCGCGGACGTATCCGGGGTCCGTTCGGTGGTTCCAACTGGACCCGTGAGCGCTTTGATGAGGCTGTCGCCTACGCCAATCGTACCGGCAAGACGGCGCCCGGCGCCCTCTCGAACAATTTCTCGCTGGCCCAAATGCAAAAGCCGCTCTGGCCCGGCTGTGTCGCCTCGTCCGATGACGCCTGGCGCGAATGGCTCTCGGACCGCCGGGTCACCAATTTCGCCTGGTCGAGCCAGGGCAGGGGCTTTTTCACCGACCGGGCCGGGCGCGACAAGACGGAAAATCCCGAACTGGTCGAGACCTGGTACACAGACGCCAATTTCGCCCGTCGTGACCGCGCCGCCGAGCTGGCGCACAGGCTGGGCAAAAAGCCCATCCACGTCGCGCTCGCCTATTGCCTGCATCAGTCGTTCCCGATCGTCCCGCTCATCGGTCCGCGCACCCTCGCCGAACTCGATGACAGCCTGCAGGCGCTCGATATCGCGCTTACGCCCGATGACGTCGTCTGGCTGCGCGACGGATGACCCCCCGCCGATTCCAACCTGTTACACAATCGGCACATTTGCCGGTGTATGACGGCCCCGAACTCTGATCTGAACTCCTGGAGGCGCGGGTGAGCGACCCGGTATTCGACATCTTTATCGTCGGCGGTGGCATCAATGGCTGCGGCATCGCGCGCGATGCGGCGGGGCGGGGCTTTTCGGTCTGCCTTGTCGAAATGAACGATCTGGCCTCTGGAACCTCCTCGGCCTCCACCAAGCTCATACACGGCGGCCTGCGTTATCTCGAACATTACGAATTCCGGCTGGTGCGCGAATCCTTAAAGGAACGCGAAGTGCTCTGGGCCATGGCACCGCACATCATCTGGCCGCTGCGTTTCGTCCTGCCCCATCACAAGGGTCTGCGCCCCGCATGGCTCCTGCGGCTTGGGCTGTTCCTCTACGATCACATAGGCGGCCGCAAGCGCCTGCCGCCCACCGCCACCCGTAACCTGCGAAAAGACCCGCTGGGGGCCGTTCTCAAGCCCGGCCACGCCAAGGCATTCGAATATTCCGATTGCTGGGTCGACGATGCCCGCCTCGTCGTCCTCACCGCCCGCGACGCTGCCGATCTTGGCGCCGAGATTCACACCCGCACACGCCTGACATCGGCCCACCGGGAAGGCGACCATTGGGAAATCACCACCGTCAATGACGCTGGCCAAACCCGGACCGCACGGGCCCGCATGCTGGTCAATGCCGCCGGACCCTGGGTATCAGAGGTGCTTTCGGGCCTGATCGGCGGCAATGAAAGCCACGACGTCCGCCTCGTCAAAGGCAGCCACATCGTGGTGCGCAGGCTCTACGACGATCCGCGCTGCTTTTTCTTCCAGAATGCCGATGGCCGCATCTTTTTTTCCATTCCCTATCAGGGCGATTTCACCCTGATCGGCACCACCGACCAGGACTTCGACGGCGATCCGGCATCCGTCGACATTTCCCCGGCCGAAATCGACTATCTGCTCGAGGCGGCCAACCAGTATTTCCGTGACCCGATCGATAAAGACGATATCGTCTGGACCTATTCCGGTGTCCGCCCGCTCTACAATGACGGCGCCTCCAAGGCTCAGGAAGCCACGCGAGACTATGTTCTCAAACACACCGGCGGCAAGGGTACGCCCGCGCTGCTCAATGTGTTCGGCGGCAAGCTGACCACCTACCGCCGTCTCGCCGAATCCGCGCTCGAGCACATCGAATCCGCTCTGGGGCGTCGAAAGCCCCGCTGGACCGCGCACTCGTTCCTGCCGGGCGGTGGCTTCGCCGTCGACGGCTTTGAAGCCGAAGTCGAGGGTCTGCGGGCTCAATACCCGTTTCTGGCCGCACGGGATGCAGAAAGGCTCACGCGCGCCTATGGCACGCTCGCCCGCGCCATCCTGGGCGACGCCCGCACCCCCCAAGACCTCGGCCCCGATTTCGGCTGCGGCCTGACCGGCGCCGAAGTGCGCCATCTGGTCGAGCATGAATGGGCCCGCAGCGCCCAGGACATCCTCTGGCGCCGCTCCAAACTCGGCCTTTATGGCGAGCGCATTGATGGTCCAGCGCTCGCTGCATTCGTGCGGGATATGGTCGACGCCCCGAACCCCTAAACGAGCCTGCGCGATACCTGGCTTATCGAAAGCCCATTGCATACCACGACCGCGCTCTGGAAGTTGCTTGACTGGCGCAAGGCGCCGCGCTGCTCCGCTTGCGGCATCGGCACCAGCCCGATATCGACCCGCATCCGCTCATTGAGCCGCGATATGTCCAGATATTCCGGGCGATTGCTCGGGCGCGTCAACACTGCTCTTATAAGATTGGAAAACCGCGTCATGGGATTTATCCTTCCGGTATCGTCCGGCCAGAATGCGCCGGAACGCCTTCGGAAGACCAATCGAACGTTACATCGATCCATAAAGAGAGCTTATGATAAATGAGCGAAAATCTGCCGCCTCTGCCAACCCTGCGCGTGTTCGAGGCCGCGGCCCGTCATCTCAATTTCACTCGTGCAGGCGAGGAACTGGGCATGACCCAGGCGGCGGTCAGCTATCACATCAAATTGCTGGAAGAGCGCATCGGTGCGACATTGTTCGTGCGTCAGGGACGAAAGCTCGATCTCACCGACACGGGAAACACACTCGCACCGGCCCTGAGCAGCGCCTTCCGCTCGGTAGCCAGTGCGTTTGAGGCCGCGAAAGCGAAGACGGGCAGTACGCTGTCGATTTCGGCGCTTCCGACCGTCTCGACCCAATGGTTGGCCCGACGCCTTGGCGCGTTCCAGATCAGCCATCCCGGACTTGCCGTGCGGCTTGAAATGTCGACGGCCCTCGTCGATTTCGATCATGACGATATCGATGTCGGCATTCGTGTCGGATTGGGCGAATATCCTGGGCTCGTCTCCCACCTTCTGTTCAGGGCCGAATACGCGCCCATGCTCAGCCCGGCTCTGGCCACCAGCGTAGGGGGCGTCGAAACGCCGGCCGACCTGCTCAAGCTGCCCTTCGTCAGCGAGGGCGAACTCTGGAATGCACAATGGCTCGAACTGGTCGGCCTGCCTCGTCCCGACGTGGTCAAGGGGCTCAACGTCAATTTCGGCAGCCAGTATCTGGACGCCGCAGCAGCGATCTCGGGCGCCGGCATCGCCATGCTGACTCCGGCCCTCTATCGCGAGGAACTCAAGGATGGGCGCCTGATCCAGCCTTTCGATACTGTCGGTGTCGATCCCGTCAGCTACTGGCTTGTCTATCCCCACGCCCGCCGCACGCTGCCCAAGATCAGGGCTTTTCGCGATTGGCTCCTGGCCGAGGCAGAGGCGCTGCAAAACCATGGAGATTGACAGCCGGGGTTACCGCACCTTCGGCAGGTGGTTGCGCGCGTCAAGGGCCGGGCAATCGACCGTGCCCGGGGCTCTAATGGCGGCTTTGTTCTTCCAGCCACTGGACGTGCCAGTCCTCGGCGAGGGCGGCCCGGCGGCGGCCATAGCGCCCCTCGGTCAAATCGGCCCCGACAATCCTCTCGGTGCGGAAATGGCGGAACGCGTTGCGCAGCGTGCACCAGGCCGCGATGATCTGCTTGTTTTCGTAAAAGGCGATCTGCACTGGCCAGATTTCGCGCGCCGATGCATTGCCCTTTTCGTCCTCATAGTCGATGCGCAGGGCCCGTTCGGCGCGCATCGCCTTGCGCACCAGGGCCATGAGGGGCAGGGGGGCGCCGACCGCCTCGACCCGAACCGGCCACAGTCCGGTATCGGAAATCCGGTCACGCAAATCGTCCGGGCTCGCCGTGGCGATCTTGCCCAGGGCGTTTCGCGCCGCAGCGGACAGCTCGACGTCCGGCTGCGCCTCCACCCAGCGCGCGCCAAGAACCAGAGCCTCGAGTTCATCGGCCGAAAACATCAGCGGCGGCAGAAAAAAGCCCGGCCTCAGCATGTAGCCGACCCCCGCTTCCCCTTCAATAGGAGCGCCGAGCCCGATCAGCGTCTGGATGTCGCGATAAAGCGTGCGAACGGACACCCCTTGGTCTTGGGCCAGTTGCGCCGCCGTCACCGGCCGCCGGTGCCGGCGCAGGGCATCCATGATCGCAAATAGGCGTTCTGTCTTGTCCATGTGTGAAACTGCTGCGAATCCGGTCCTTTGCGACGTTGCATTATAGGGGCGGCACCACTATTGTCCGGCAAAATTTTGGACAGTCTGGATACCC
>CENV01032491.1_pt1 | contig 30890 bp, 21 predicted proteins | sample 530231 | NCBI WGS metagenome assembly CENV01 (sample SAMEA2619815, study PRJEB7988) | marine metagenome | biome: marine biome (ENVO:00000447); feature: surface water layer (ENVO:00002042); material: "saline water (ENVO:00002010), including plankton (ENVO:xxxxxxxx)" | depth 5 m
CGGCCAAGCCGAAAGCGTAATCGATACCGAGGAAATCCCCAGTTTCGCTGGCGTATTGGTGAACAACGCGGATAATGGCGTGCGAAGAATATGGGAGGCAAACCACCCCGTCGTCTTCAAGTCGTTGCTTGAAGACCGCTCCTTCAGCGTTTCCCTTCGGCGTGATCTGCTACGCACCGGGGCGTCGACTAAAATAGCCGTCGCCTTGCGCGACAGGACCGGACCTTTTGGACTGATATGTGCTGACAGGGTGAAGCGAGGATTGCCCGAATGGAAGAGTGTGCAATTTGATATTTTTGCGGATGCCGCTAGTTCGGTCCTAGGGCCGATTCTGGGTGCGGCCCAACGGATAGGGATCGAATATTCTGGGGAGATTGATCCGGCCGCGCTGGACAGTCTGACAAAGGCCGAGGCGCGCGTTGCTATGCTCGCATCACAAGGGCTCAGTTATAAGGAAATCGCGCGCAAGACAGGGCGCTCAGTGTTCACGATCGATCACCATTTGCGCAAGATACGCAGAAAGCTAGGAATTGATTCCCACGCCAAGCTTGTCAGGTTCTTAAATCAGCAAAGCTTCGCCGACGAATAAATCCTTCCCGCTTGACGGCGATCCCGCTGCACAGGTCGCGGTATATATTGGTTCATGCAATACTTCGCCAATCTTCAGCGGGGCGGTTCTTTGCGGCAACCGCCACAACCATATCTAGCCAGCACGCACAGGGATCCAATGCCAGGAGCCTTTTCCGTTGCGGCTGATCATACCGCCTGTGCGCGGAAGCACAAAAAATAGCGAGTACACGCTATAGACCCGCAAATCACGATCATGCGAAAAGATTACCGACGCAGAACCGGATCAACGGTTCTCGGAAAATAGAATAATCTTGGAGAAGGAATACCTATGTCGATCGACGGCCTCGCAACTACGTCCGCTCTTAGCAAAGATGAGCGCCGCATTTTGGGTCATCATGACACCTACGGCGTCCCCGACATGTATATTTCGGGCGATCAATCGCTTTTTCACCCCTGGGTCGGCGATGTCTGGCTTAAGCCGCTGCGTTTCGATGTGCGAAATAACCTTTACGTCACGATCCTTTGGTCGAAAGGGCCCGGTGGCCTTGGAAGACATCGTCATCGCGGTCCGGTGTCGGCCTACACGCTGGAGGGGTCGTGGCGCTACGAAGAGTATGACTGGGTCGCGCGCCCGGGCGATTTCGTTCAGGAAAATCCCGGGGTAATCCACACACTGACCAGCGACACGGGTGTCAAGACGCTGTTTATGGTCGGAGGTTCGCTCGAGTTCTATGACGAGAACGATAATCTTGAAAGTATCATGGACGTCTTCTCGTTTCTCGACCTGTACAAGAACTACTGCGAGGAAACCGGACAGTCCTTCAACGAGAAACTGATCTTCTGATCAGTCCACGCGGAATCAGAAATATTGGGAGGTGGGGTCATGTTGAAAACAGCGGTCGAAGTGTTTGACGAAAAATTGTCCCGACCGGACTTGAAGGTTTTTTTCTGCGCCAATCGTTACATCCAAGGTGCGAATGTGCTGGAAGATCTGGGCAGATTACTGCACATGATCTCGGGCGATTCGATAGGTTTGATTGCGCCCGGTGACTTGCCTGAGGCTGTCCTCGATACGGTTACAACCTCGCTCGATAGCGCATCAATCGGCACGCATAGGGTCCTGTTCGGGGGGCAGTGTTCTTACGAAGAGATCGAGCGGCATGCCGCGACGCTGCGAGATTCGGGGATGGGTGCGCTTATCGCCGTAGGCGGCGGTAAGGTCATCGATGCGGCAAAGTGCGTTGCAAAGCGGCTGAATGTGCCACTCGTCGTTTGCCCAACGTTGGCATCGACCGACGCGCCATGTTCCGCTGCCGCGGTCATCTACACTGAGGATGGCAGCTTCTGCGATGTCGAGTTCCTTCACGACAACCCAGCGATGGTGGTGGTCGATACCGCCGTCATCATAGGCGCGCCGATCCGGTTCCTGCTTGCGGGAATGGCGGACGCTTTAGCGACCGGATACGAAGCGCGTACCTGCCTTGAAAATCCCGACGCGCGTTCGATGGTGGGCGGGCGCATTTCGCTTGCCGCCGCAACGATCGCGGAGACTTGCACACGCACCGTTTTGGAGCACGGATACGCAGCCATCGCGGCCGCGAAGAAGGGCCAGATCGACGAGAGCTTTGAACGGATCGTCGAGGCGAACACCTTGCTGAGCGGGACCGGTTTCGAAAGCGGCGGACTTGCGGCTGCCCATGCCGTGGCGCAGGCGTTGACGTTGGTCCCGTCGATTGAACACGGATTCCTGCACGGGGAAATGGTGGCTGTCGGCACCATGCTCCACCTGATGCTCGAACAGCAGGACGAGGAGTTCGAAAGGGTCGACGAGTTCCTTAAGGAGATTGGCCTTCCCCGCTCTCTGTCTATGCTAGGTATCGAGGTGGAGGATGGAAACGAAACGTTCGAGATGGTGATCGCGGCTGCGTGCGAGATGCCGTTCATGAAAAACGAACCGTTCACGGTCGATGCCGACAGACTGAAGCAAGCGGCCCTTGCGGTCGAACACAAAGTTGGGCGCGTTCCAGTGCCGGGTTGACGGGCTGACGCAAAGCGTCCCCAAAAATACAACAAAAGCAAAATGATGGCCACGGGCGTCAGCCCGATTGCGAATGCGCGCCATCAATAAATGGGAGAAGATGGAATGGTAAACGCTTCTAGGAAGAGATGCATCCGCAATATCTGGATCACGACATCGATGCTGGCACTGGTTGCCCTGCCTTCGGCAGCTTATGCTCAAGATACGGACGAAGCGGCCGCCGAAACCTCAGAACAGGGCGAGCCCGCACGCGAGGCTGTCGGCCTGAACGCAATTGTCGTGACCGCGCAGAAACGCGCGCAGTCGACGCAGGAGGTAGGCATCTCGATCACTGCTTTCGGGTCGGAGCAGCTGGAGATATTGGGTGTTAATGACGTCAAGAGCGTTGCGACCCTAGTGCCGGGCTTCACTGTCGCACCGTCAAGCCGCAGCGCCCCGATCTATACCATTCGCGGTGTCGGCTTCGATACGCCAAACGCGTCGTCGTCTTCGCCAGTCGGCATCTATTATGATGAGGTGTCGTATCCCTATCCCGCGATGACCGCCGGCCCATCCTTCGACATGGAGCGCGTGGAAATCCTCAAGGGCCCTCAGGGCACCCTGTATGGCCGTAACACTACCGGCGGTCTCGTGAACAACATCGCGGTAAAGCCCAGCGGACAAGACAGCGGCTATCTTCGCGTCGGTGCGGGAAATTACGGCAGCTTCAACACCGAAGGTGCCATCAACGGTGCATTGGGCGACACCATCAACGGCCGTTTTTCTTTCGGCACCGAACGCAGCACGAAAGGTTGGCAGGTCAACATCGACGATGGTACAAGGCTTGGCGAAATCGATCGTATGGGCGCACGGCTTCAGCTGGATTGGCAGCCGACGGACAGGCTAACCTTCCTTCTGACGGGCAACTGGTGGCGTGACAAGTCCGACACCCAGGTCGGCCAGGTCGTATCCATTTTCCCCAAGGCGGTGAATCAAACCGTCACACCCGAAAACTCAGGTGAAATCGCCAATATCCTCGACGGGTTGGGCTTCCCTGGCGATGCCATCGTAAACATGGCTTTCATGCCCACCAACGCACATCAGGCGAAGTGGACGACTGAGCCCTATTTCTTTCAAGGCACCGAGGGCGGAAACGATTACAACCCCGTCCCTATAAACAATTACCGCCGCAACAACGAGCTTATGGGGCTGGCTCTGCGCGCGAATTTCGAAATCTCTCCTGCAGTTGAGCTTACCAGCCTCACCGCCTATACCGATTACGATCAGGAGCAGGGCCAGGACATTTCGGGCTGGAGCATTCCGAACGCGATTTCGATCGACCGCGCAGAGATCGAATCCTTCTCGCAAGAATTGCGGCTTTCGGGCGATAGCGATCGGGCGAACTGGATCGCCGGCCTGTTCTACGCGCACGACAAGACCTTTGAGAACAATTCAAACTGGAGCCCGGTCGGCACCAACACCGGTCCGTTGCGGCAAATTGCTGCGCAGGCCGTCGCTCAACAAGGCGGTAGTCTGGCTGAACAGGAAGACGTGCTTTACGGCTTCACCGATTGGGCCGGGAGAATCCGCCAAACGGTCGAGACGAAATCCGTGTTCGGCCAGTTGCAATACTCGGTCACTCCGGCGATTGCTTTGACGGTGGGGGCGCGATACACGAAGGATAGCAATGACTTTGATGGTTGCACGGTCGATCAGGGCGACAACAGCATCGCTTCTGTGTGGAACGTTTTCTTTGAAGCGAACGGCATACCTTCCGATGTTTCGCCGGGAACCTGCGTCACCTATAACGGGGACCTCGCCGCTGTCATTCAGAGTGGCGGAGCGCTTCCTTTCCCTGCACAGGAACGTTCGCGGCAACAGTTGAACGAAGACAACTTCGCTGGGCGGCTGGGTATCGACATAAATTTGGACCCCGACAGCTTGTTGTACGCGTCCTTCACGCGTGGCTACAAATCGGGTGCGTTCCCCAATATCGACGCCAATGTGTCTACGCAGTACGAACCGGCACGGCAGGAACGCGTCGATGCGTTCGAGGCGGGCTTTAAACTTTCGCCAGCCTATGGCGTGACCCTGAACGGTGCGGCATTCTATTACGATTATAAGGACAAGCAGGTCTTCGGTGCAGTGCCGGATATCATCTTCGTCTATCTAAACCGTATCGTGAACATTCCCCAATCGCACCTGTATGGCTTTGAAGGCGAGGTGTCGGTAGCCCCTATTGAAGGCCTATCGGTGCGGATCAGCGGGACCTACACCAAATCCAAGATCGACGAATATTTCGGTTTCGACCAGTATGGGCGGCAGCAGAATTTCGCCGGACAAGGCTTTGCCTTTACACCGGAACTACAGTTGAACGGACTGGTCAGCTATGGCTTTGATGTCGGGTCAGATTTCTACGCAACTTTAACAGGTTCGGGCCGCTATACTAGCGAACAGCAAGGCGACCTGATCGGCGACCCGTATTTCCATATCAAGGACTATGCGGTATTTGACGCCAATGCGAGCATTGAAACGAATGACGGTCGCTACAAGATCAGCGTGTTCGTTCGAAATCTGACCGACGAATATTACTGGAACAGTGTTCAGGGACTGCAGGACAGTGTGGTCCGCTTTGCCGGCGTGCCGCGGACTTGGGGCGGCTCTCTCACCGTCAGTTTCTGACCCCCTGGCCCGGGACGAGGAATCGCCCGGGCCCCTTTTTGTCTTGCCGAAGCAGCAGTGCGGTCGATGCTGTCGCTACTCGACCCGCTAGTCCGGATCCTGACACGACGGCGCGGACAGATTTGGACCCTTATCGATGAATTGAATGATCGACACGGAATTCTGGTTCAGCTTTTCGTGCCCCCGTAAATTGACGTGGAGGAAGCGCTCGAAATAGTCGCGCGGAACCCCGATGTTTTGCAATATCTGCAGCATGGTAACGGGACGCACGGTGTTTGCGCCCTGCGCTCCTTACGCCTTCGTCAAATTACTCTTTTGCGGTGAGATCGCGATCGAAGGGGAAAACGTAGTCATCGTAGGTGCCGACAATATCGCCGGAGAGCCGAAAGCACCAATGTTGATGTCATGCAGCACCACATTTTTCGTTTGCTCTATCAGGCGCGCGACTTGGTACGATGCGCGATCCTTGCCGAGATACTCATTGTCGCAACCGGAGTGCCATTTCTCATCAATCAGGCGATGGTCAAGAGGGGATGACCGCAATCGATGTAGGGACAAGTCGGCCCGCCGACGGCAGAATACTCGGCTCGTGCGAGTTAAATGGCTTTCGCAACGCAATACAGAGCAAGAAGAAGGCCGCCTACACCTGTGCTTCGAACGAGAGCAATCTTGCGGGGCGCATCTGGGATCGTCTCGACGAGAACTCGCACATGGGTGCGATGGCATGCGTGATGTTCCAAGTGTCTCAGCCAAGCACCAAGAGCAATATGGTTGACGGTTCCTCGTTCGATGGATTCACGAACACCTCCCTTACTCGACACTCTATTTCTTTCGGACCAATTGGGTATTTGATATCGGCTGGCATGAGTGCCTAGAAAGAGCGTCAAGAGCTATGCCGAGTCTGCCGGTATATTCATTACCTGATAGGGAGTGGTCGTGCACGATAGGAGGGGTAAATCAAGTTGCGAGTCCTTGAAAAGGCATCAAACCAATGCATTAGACGGTTTTTGCGGGCCTTTTGCGGACCTTTCGGTCATAGCAAATTTCCTAAATATCTGAATGCAAATCTAAAAATAGGTCGAATGTGATGCCTCTTCTGGCACCATTATTCTCTTCCATGTCGACCCTAGGTGGTTCGACAAAGTGGAAGAATTATAGCATCTTAGCCCAATATTCCGGCTGGCGTTCGGGGCTAATCCGGACCCGGGAAAAGGTGCGATGCAGCCCGCGCATTGATCGGCGCAAGGGATCACCCGCGGCTGCCCTCCAGGGCTTGGAAGTAAGAGGCAATTGCGAGACGGCTTGAGCTTCGCCTGTCGCGCGTTCCGCTATGGCGTTGTTACTGCGCGCGCAAAGCAAGCCAAGCCTAGACGCATTGCTTGTGTCTAAGACTAGCCACTAGCCGAATCGTTTCTACAACACGCATCATGGCGAGCCATCGCCACTCACAACATGCGCTGGCGCCAAGTTCTGGTCACGGCCTCGCTCCAGGGTCACGCAGGCCTGCGGGCGAATATCCCGAAGCCGGCGATAATGGCGTAGCACAGCGCTGGTAGCGTCAGCGCGGTCGCGAGGCTGGTTGCATCCGCCAGTGCGCCGTAGAGCGTGGGAATGATCGCACCGCCCGCAATCGCGACATTGATGATACCCGAGCCATCAGCCGCACGCGGCCCCAGCTTTTCGCACGCGAGCGAGAAGATCGTCGGGAACATGATCGAATTCATCAGGCCCACCGCCAGCAGCGAGTAACCCGCCAATTCACCCGTCGAATTGGTCGAAATCGCAATCAGCGCAATTGCGCCTGTAGCGACGGTCGCCAAAAGCAAACCCGGGCTGACCACGCGCAGCAGCCACGAGCCAATAAAGCGCCCGACCAGCGCACCGCCCCAGTAAAGCGAGATCAGCTTGCCGGCTTGCTGCTCAGGAATGTTGAGCACATCGGCCTGCATCAGATAGGTCACGATAAAGCTGCCGATCGCCACTTCGGCACCGACGTAAAGAAAGATGCATGCCGCACCATATCCAAACCGCGGCCGCTTCAGCAGCAACAAGCCGTCAACGAAACTCGTCGCCTCGTGCTTTTCGCCCTTGAGCCGGTTGCGGAACAGCCAGACCACGCCAGCAACCACAGCCAGCGCCGCTGCAAGGCCGAGATAGCCATGGACGATCGCCTGGCTTTCAGCAGTACGGTAAGCGTCGAGTTCTGGCCCTGACAGGTCAGCTGCGGAGACAGTGGCGAGACCGCCAAGAATCAGGATCGACCCGAAATAGGGGAAGCTCGTGGTGCCAAGCGAATTGAACGCTTGGGCGAAGGTAAGCCGGCTGTGGGATGTCTTCGCAGGGCCAAGCAGGCTGATCAGAGGGTTAGCGACAATCTGAACCAGCACCACGCCAGTCGCGAGAATGAAGTAGGCGAACAGGAACAGGCCGAACACGGCAGACTGGCTCGCCGGGATGAACAGCAGGCAGCCCACCATCATGGTCAGAAGGCCCGCCGCAGCGCCGCGCATGTAGCCGATCTTCTTCACCAGGCGCGCGCCTGGGATTCCGACCACGGCATAGGCGATGAAAAAGCAGAACTGGACCAGCGACGCTTCGAAAAAGCTCAGCGTGAACAGTTCCTTGAGCTTGGGGATGATCACATCGTTAAGGGAGGTGATCCCGCCAAAAATGAAGAACAGGCCAAACACGAAATAGTTGAGGCCAGGCGCGTCAATCGGCGCGCCCTGTTCCTCGACCGCAACAGGATCGGTGCTCGACGAAATGTCGGGTGCCAGCGCCATCATTCTTCTCCCATTGGCCGGACCTTGTGCCGGTTCCAGATTCTCTGATCGTCAGATTGCGCGGGCTACTACGCCGTTCCGACGATATGCCAATACATGACACCGCTTCGCCTCAAAACGAACAATCGGTTCCTTCGGGCAACTGCGTGCGGTTGATCGCCGAAATGCTCAGTTCCAGCGGCCCTTGCGAGGTGATCGTGATGTCATTGGCGTCTTCGCTGATGCAGGCCTGAGTCAGCACCATTTCGCGCCACGCCTTGCCGCCGCTAACGGCAAAGTTCGGCGTTACATCGAGCACCCTGTCGCCAACCGTTAAGGTCACCGGAGCCGTGGGGCTGGCAGCAAGCGAATAGTCGATCACGAAAGCGCCCGTGGCGTTGCCGTCGTCAACCAAAGTGAGCGAGGCGCCCGGAGCGAAGGTGATCAGGCGCGCATCTTCCTGACGCAGCCGGTCGACGCCCTTCGCGTCAATCCCGTTGGCATCGCCGCGCAGGCCGGGCAGAGGGGTGCCACCAGCGCTGGCGACAACCCCGGCATCGAGCCGACCATTGCTGAACCACGCGGCAGCGGGAGCCTCATTCAAAAGATCACAGCTTTCATCGAGCGTGGCGGTGCCGCCGACCTGGCCCGTCGCCAGACCATAGCCGACATTGAACAGCGCGCCCTCCGGGCCGTTGACTGGATGGCCGTTGCACGCGGCGGGCCAGCTAAACGAGAGCCGTCCGCTCGCCTCGCGCTCACCCAGCAGGATGTCGGCCACGCCTTCGCCTTCGCCGCCGGGCAGCCAGCTGGCAACGAAAGCATCGGCAGCGTTAAGCTCGCGGTTCATCCACATAGGACGGCCGGACAGGAACACCGCCACGGTGGGGATGCCATTCGCCTTGAACTCGCGGAGCAGCTCAAGCCCCTCGGCGTCCTGAAAAATCGCGTTCTTGCGGTCGCCATAGTATTCGGCATAGGCGCGCTCGCCGAACACCACGATCGCAACGTCAGGCTTGCTCGCATAGCTGCCATCGGGCGATAGCGTTGCCTCGCCGCCGTTGGCGGTCACGGCTTCGTCGATGCCCTGCCAGATCGAGGTCGCTCCCGGAAACAGCTCGTTGCCCAGTTCGCGTCCGCCCTGCCAGGTGAGCGTCCAGCCGCCGGAAGCTTGGGCGATGCTGTCGGCAGCCGCCCCGGCGACCAGCACATTGGCCCCGTCGCGGATCGGGAGAACACCGCTGTTCTTCAGGATCACTTGCGACTTGGCCACGGCCTCGCGGGCAAGCGCCCGGTGCTCTGGCGACCCGATCAGCGCAAATTCGCCGCCCACTCCGCGCTCGGAGGGCCTGCGCGCCTCGGGGTCGAGCAGACCGGCGCGCTGCTTGACCTCGAGAATGCGGGTGACCGCGCGGTCAAGCGTCACCATGGGAATGGTGCCGTCGTTTACGTCGGCAACCATGGTCTCCATCAGCGCCTTCCAGTCGTCGGGGATCATGTAGATGTCGAGGCCCGCCTCGAGTGAGCGGACACAGTCCGTCACGGTGCAGCCCTGCACCTGTCCGTGGCCGTTCCAGTCACCCACAACCAGCCCGTCGAAACCCAGCTCACCCCGGAGGAACCCGGTCAGCAGCTCCTTGTTGCCATGCATCTTCTTGCCGTTGATCGAGTTGAAGCTGGCCATCACCGCCTGAACGCCCGCGTTGATTACCGCGGGGTAAGGCACCGCGTGGATCTTCTTGAGATCCTCGATGTTGCCGTTCACATCGCCGGTATCGATGCCGAGCGTGGTGCCGCCATCGCCGAAGAAGTGCTTGGCCGTGGCGATCACATGCCCGGTGCCGAGAAAGTCCGGGTCGCCTTTGCGGCCCTGCAACCCTTCCACCAGCGCCACGCCGAGTTCGGCCACCAGCTCAGGGTTTTCGGAATAGCTTTCGAAGGTCCGGCCCCAGCGGTCATCGCGTGCAACCGCAACCGTGGGTGAAAAGTCCCAGTCGATCCCGGTGACTTCGATCTCGACTGCGGTGGCCTTGCCGATGCGGCGGACGAGGTCAGGATCGTGCGTGGCGCCGAGGCCAATGTTGTGGGGGAAGATCGTCGCTCCGACCACATTGGTATGGCCGTGGACCGCGTCGGTGCCCCACATGGTCGGGATCACCGGCTCGCCATTGGGCAAGGGCTTGACCGAGGCGTCGTACATTTCGTCGGCGAGGCGCAGCCACTCGGAAGCCGGCGCGAATTCGTCGCCATAAGGGCCGCCGTTGCCGCCGTTGAGGTAGCTGCCGAAGCGGTAGCGCTCCATGTCTTCGGGCGTGAAGGAGTTGATCTGCGGCTGGATCAGCTGGGCAACCTTATGCTCGACCGACATGCGCGAGATGAGGTCAGCGATCTGCGCATCCGGATCGGAAACGATGGCACCTGACACCGTTTGCGGACTGTCGGCATAGGCTGTCGTACAACCAGCCAATCCCACAGCTGCCCCCAAGGCAAGCATAGCATTCAGACGCATTCGCATTGCTTTTTGACCCTCTCCGATCCCTGCCAACGTCACGTTGCGAACGTTAACATTTCATGAGATACACTACGATTACCGAATTGCAAAGAGCTAGTTCAGGCGTGAAATCGTCACGATCAGCAGGCACGCCGACGCTGCCAAAAGAGCGAGGAACAGGAACAATGCGCTGAAACCAAAGGCTGGGACCAGCGCGATGGTAAGGCCGGGAATAATTAGCGATGGGACGGTGTTTGTCAGATTGAATACCCCGAGATCCCGCCCGCGGAGCTGGGGCCGGCGAAGAACGCGGAGCGTCTGGCTCGAATGCAGCGACAGGAACGTTATCGAGGACACGCCGAACAAAAGGTATCCCGCCAGTGCACCGGACAGCCCGCTGGCAAGCGCCATGACCAGCAATCCCATCGAGGCGAGGCCCGCAAGGATCGCGAGCGGCCGCATGGGGCGCGCATTCCTGTCAGACCAGCGACCGGCGAACAGCGCGATCGGAACGGCGATGGCCAGAACAATGCCAAACAGCTGCGCCGCCGAGTTCTCGCTCAAATCGGGCGACAGAGACCTGAGCCAGAACAGCAGGAAAGCGAACAGGGCCGCTTCGGAGACTTGCACCAACAGCCTGGCAAGCCACATGCCGCTAATCTGTGATCGCTTGCGGCGAAGGCCTGGCGCATCCGCGGCTGCTGGCTTTGCTGGCACCATGAGGTGCGGCAATCGTCGCCCTTTGCCCAGCAGCAAGGCAGGAAGCACCATCGCGGTGACAATCAGCGAAACCACAATCCGCCGTTGCTCCCCGTCTGCCAGACCGGGTATCGTAACGATCGCTCCCGACAGGGCGCCAAGGGCAGGCCCAAAGGCAAAGAGCCCGCCCAGCAGGCCCTTTTGGGCATCGGGCACGCAATCCCCCGCCCATGCCGCTATCGGGGCGAGCATCATATTGAGAGCGAGCTGCCAGAGCATCACGCATGCGACCAGCTGCCAGATGCTCTCTGCCTGCCCCGAGACGTTGAGCAGGATGCCCGACAGCAACAGTCCCGCCAGGATCCAGCCGCGCCGGTGGCCAGATCGGTCGCTCAACCAGCCGAAGCCGATATTCGCGAGGCTGGCGACAATGGCGCCGCCGAATGTCGCATAGGACAGCGCTTTTACGTCCACAGTGCCGGCCAGATCGATGACCTGAACCGGCAAGAGAACCGTGAGGAAAGGAACGTAGGCGACGGCACCGCCAGCAGAGGCCAGTGCCAACAGCAGTAGAAACCACAGCGGTTGGCGGGGCTCTGGCGCTGCTTCAGTCAAGAGACCTGACACGTGGCGGCGCGGTCGACGACCGCATGACCATCTTGCCTGCAACGTTGATCGGCTCTGTCGGCAGGGGCTTACGGTCCGGGCCGATAAGCAGCTTCACCGCCTGCGAGATCGTTTCTGCCACGGGCTGATCGACCGCGGTCAGCGGTGGATGCGTGAAGCGAACGACGGGCGTATTATCGAAACTCACCACTGACAGGTCGTCAGGCACTGCAAGGCCAAGGTCGCTCGCCACCTCAAGCGTCGCCAGCGCCATCTGGTCGCTCGAAGCGACAATGGCGGTCACGCGATCCTCACGGTCCAGCAATTTGCGCGCGGCCTGAAGACCGCTTTCGAACCCGAAATCACCGCGCTCGCAGAGCCCGTCGACCGCTAGCCCCGCCGCCTTCATCGCGTTCGTCCAGCCTTCGATGCGCCATCCGCTGAGGCTATATTCTTCCGGCCCGGCGATCAGGCCGATCCGGGTATGACCAAGGCCGAGCAAGTGTTCGGTAGCCATTCCCGCGGAATGCTCGTCGTCCATCGTCAGGCGCAGGCCGGGGCCCGGTTCGAGCGAACCGATCCGCGCAAAGGGGATGTTCTTCTTTGCCAGGAACCCGGAGATCAGCGGGTTTTCCGAATGCGGCGGGGTCAGGATCACGCCATCGGGTTGCAGCGCCGCAATCGTTGCCGACAGTTCGCGCTCGACATGATCGCTGTGTGTGTCGACGAGTTCGACCATCATGCGATAGCCATATTCGGCACAGGTCAGCATCCCGCCGAGAAGCATCTGGTCGACCCAGTCGGTGCCGCTGCGGCCACGCCATTCGGCGATGGTCTTGTCCCGGTCATTCAGCGCGAGGATCAGGTAGGAGCGCGATCCGCTCATCCTTTGTGCGGCGATTGAGGGGACATAGCCCAGCTTGTCGATCGACGCCTGGACCCGTTCCTTCATCTCAGGACGAACGTTGGGCCCGTTGTTGATGACGCGGCTCACCGTCTGCAGCGAGACCCCGGCATCGGCGGCGACATGTTTGATCGTGACGGCCTGACGTCGTCTAGCCATGACTTGCCTGCTTCATACCCAGTTCTCGGAAGAGAGTGCGCTAGCCGATTGATCGGCGCATTGCCAGATGCACAAACGATTGCGCTTACGCGTTACGCTCACCATTATGCCGCCTTCGCGCCGCAATAGCGCGCCACATAGGTGCCATGTTCGGGCAAACTGGCAAGCGTCTTTTCAACCGCATCGCGCAGGCCGCTTAGCATGCCGCTCATTTCCTCGTCCGATAACTTGCCGGCGATTGGATGGTAGGACCTGGGCATGATCCCCTGGCCCAGCATCACCTGAATCCAGCTGTTTTCGGCGAACAGTTCCTCGTTCTTGCGGAACACCCTGCCCGTCTCGCGGAACAGTTCCATCTTGTGCGCGAGGGTGGCGGGAACCTCCATGTCCGCACACTGGCGCCAGAACGGGCTGTCTCGGCGCTCGGTCGCCTTGTAGTGCAGCACCAGAAAGTCGCGAATCTGGACCATGTCGGTGAGCTGCTGCTCGTTGAACTCGTCAACGTCGTGCTGGCAGATGTCGCCTTGTGACATCATCCGGATGATGCGCAGGATCGCACGCTGGATGAGGTGAATGCTGGTCGATTCGAGCGGCTCCATAAACCCGCCCGAAAGCCCGACCGCGATGCAATTGCGATACCATTGCTTGCGCCGGGCGCCGGTGGTGAAGCGGATCATGTTGGGCTCGGTCAGGCGCTCTCCCTCGACCGAGGATAGGAGCCGATCGAGCGCCGCCTCCTGATCGAGATAGCGGCTGCAATAGACGATGCCGTTGCCCTGCCGGTGCTGCAGCGGAATGCGCCATTGCCACCCGGCATCATGCGCAATGGCGCGGGTGTAGGGAATGGGTGCGCGCACGCTCTCCGTCTGCACCGCAATCGCCCGGTCGCAGGGGAGGTAATGCGTCCAGTCATCGAAGCCGACATGCAGCGCGCCTTCGATAAGGAGCGCGCGAAAGCCGGTGCAATCGATAAACAGATCGCCTTCGATCCGCTGGCCGGAGTCGAGCGAAAGCGCCGCGATGTGGCCGTTTTCGCTGTTCAGCTCGACCTCGGCGATCTTGCCTTCGACGCGTGTCGCGCCATGCGTTTCGGCAAGCTTGCGCAGGAAGGCCGCGTAGAGCGAGGAATCGAGGTGATAGGCGTAGTTCAGCCGGTTGTCGGGCAGATGGGCGAACTTGCCCGCATAGGCTGCCTTCAGTTCGAGGCAGTAGTCGTCATAGCTCTGCTGGTGGCCGCGCTTCAGGCCATCGAGCCAGAAGTGCTGGAACCCCGCGGACCAGTGATCGCGCCCGGTTGCGCCGAACGAATGGAAGTAACGCTCGCCATCGACCTTCCAGTTCGAGAACTCGATGCCGAGCTTGAAGGTCGCCTGCGTGGCGCACATGAAATCGGCTTCGGCAATGCCCAGCAGTTGGTTGAAATTGACGAGCGAGGGAATTGTCGCCTCGCCCACACCGATCGTGCCGATCTGTTCGGACTCCACCAGCGTGAGATCGACCACCGGGCCGAAAGTGCGGGCAATCGCCGCCGCCGTCATCCAGCCTGCGGTGCCGCCGCCCGCAACAACGATCCGCTTGGGTCTCTTGGAAGTGCTCATCGGTTCAAAGCTCGCAGCAGAAAGGCCCGCAGGCGGCCTGCGCCTTCAGGCGTGATAGGATCGAGCACGCCGCGTCCGCCTTCAGGGATATGCGCGGTCACGCTCTCATCATGGTTGAACACGTAATAGTCGAACAGGTCGCGCCAGATCTTACGGTCCTTCTCGGGCAGATCGCGGATCGACAGGATCGCGTGGTGCAGCGCATCCTGCGGCTGGCCCAGCCAGCGCGGTGTATCGCGCCACCAATAGTTGACGAGGATGTTGAACGGATCGAGCCCTTCGACATGGTGCCACCACATCGACGGAACGAACACCGCATCGCCCGGCTCCAGCTCCGCCACCTGGCCATGCTTGAGCGCCTCTTTGAACCTCGGGTGCGCGTCCCAGTCAGGCGCATGGAAATCGACCATGCTGACCGCACGGCCCGCCGGGGTGTTGTCGATCGGGCCGAGATAGAGATTGCGGAACTGTTCGGGCGGAAAGATCGTGAAGCGCCGCCGCCCCACCGCGCAGACGGCCAGATTGTCGGGAAAATCGTTGTGCGCGGCAACCCGCGTTGCGGTGCCGATCCAGATGCTGTTGATCGGTTGCCGCGTGCCCAACGGGACGTGGTTGGCCTCGTGCAGCCCATCGAAGTATTCGTTGAGGTCAATCGAGGTGAGGTAGATCGCGGGCGGATGCGCGCGGCCTTCGTTGTCGTCGAAGCCTTTGAAGATATCCGCCAGCTTGCCGCGCGCAGTCTGGAAGTTCATCTCCATTGTGTCGGTGTAGAACAGGCGCCCGTCATGCCCCGGCGGGCCCAGCGTCACCGGGAACGGCCGGTTGTGCGCATGGTGCACAACGTATTCCCGCGCCTCGCGGGCGGATCGCAGGCCCGCCTGTACCAGCGGCCAGTCGCGCGCGATCCCGCGCACGACGAAGGGAGCCGTCGCGCTTTCGAGCAAGGCATCGAGCGCGGCCGGGTCTGCGACCTGCCGCTCTTCCACTGCCGGCATGGCAGCGAAGATCGAGGGATCGGCCTCAGCCAAGCGCCAGCCTGTCGTTGGTGCGGCGGATCAGCTCCGCGAAATGCGATAGCGAGGCCAGCGACATGAAGATCGGCATCAGGTGTCCGGCAGCGTGAAGTTCGCCCAGCGCCTCACCGTCCAGCGCACGCAGGCGATCCTCGTTGATGATATGAAACCCGACGAGTGAGTGTTTCGAGCCGTCTTTCAGCGAAACTTCCAAGGTGAACGGCTCGAGCAGCTCGTGCCGCTTGAGTGCATCGAAGAAGGCGCCGCTCGCCCGGTAACCGGCATCGAGTGCCCCCAAATCGGCGGCAATCTTTTCGAGATAGGGCGTGGGCTGGCCGTCCTCATCAAACACCCGCACGCCTTCACCACTCTTCGATACGCGCGGATGTTCCATGTCGATATGGACCTGACTTTGGCCTTGCCCATCTGCCGGCTGCCCGACGAGGAACGGCTGGATCGACTGGGCCAGCGGCTTGTAGGGCGCATCCCACTTGCCATCGCTCAGGAACAGGTTCTCGCCATTCGTAAATCCGAACATGGCCAGCGCGGAGAAATTGTCGGATTCAAGCTCGCGCCGGAACACGATCGGGAAGCAGGTCTGCACGCTGCGAAATTCATCCGGCACGGTCAGGCAGGCCATCACCGCATCGCCCAGCTCGGCCGAAGCTTCAGTATGCACACGCAGATCGCGATGCTCTTCGGAATTGAGGATGCGGTGATCGGTCATGTCAGGCACTCGCTGTTGTCGGCTGTTGGTTGGACGCCGTGGCGGCAAGGTTGTCAAAATAGGCGCGATTGGTGGGCAGCGCCGCCGCCATGCCGCGTGCTTGTTCGCGCACTTCACGCAAGCGGGCAAGCGAAGGCGCATCAGCATGCTCGGCAGCGCCGCGGGGCACAGGAAAGCCCATGCCATAAAGAACATATTGCTGGCTCGCGGCGGGAAAGACCTCATCGACCTGCGGGAAGTCCCAGTTCGATGGCGGCTGATCGCGCCACAATTGGAGCTGTTCGGCGAGGCGTGGCGGGATCGTCGCCGGATCGCGCTGCGCGCGCCAATATGGCTCGTCACGGCTGCTCAGCACGTAATGCAGCTTGAGGAACTCGACGATCCGATCCCAGCGATAGCGAAACAGAGCGTTGAAGCGCCGCGCGTGAATATCCATCGCCGCGCGCGATGCCGGGAAGTTCTCGGTCAAGGCGCGGCCAGACAATTCGATCAGGACAATCGCGGAAGCCTCAAGCGGTTCGATGAACCCGGCGGACAATCCGATCGCGAGGCAATTGCGATGCCAGAACTGCGCGCGATGGCCGGTGGCGAATTGCAGCAGGCGCGGTGCGAGCGTCTCAACATCGGCGCCGGGCACATTGGCCGCGACATAACGGCGCAAGACCTGCTCAGCGTCGGTCTGATCCATGAACCGCGAGGAATAGACGCAGCCAATACCGCGCCGCGCGGACAGGCCGATGTCCCACAGCCAGCCAGCCTCATGCGCGGTGCCGACAGTCTGCGAAGCGACCGGGCTTCCGGGCATGACGGGCACCTGTACGGCCAAGGCCCGGTCATTGAACGATACGTCCGAGCGGTCGACCCATTCGGCCCCGAGTTCCTGACCGATCAGGCGGGCGGCCTGTCCGCTGCAATCGATGAAGAAGTCGCCCGGCACCTCTTCGCCATCCCGGGTCACGAGTGCGGCAATGTCGCCATCGCCCGTGCGCTTTACGTCGACGACATGGGCAAGCTCGTGCTGCACGCCAAGGCGCGAAAGCGCATGCCGCATGAGGAGGGCTGCGAACTTGCCTGCATCGAGATGATAGGCGTAATTCACGGCCCCGTTGTATTCCGGCATGCTGCGTTGACGCGGAGCGAGATCGCGTGCGCACAGCGCTGCTTGCGCAGTCATCGCGGCATCAAAAGCGCTATCGGGAGAGGCTTCGCGCCAGGCGGCGATCAGCGCGGCCATGTCGCCCGCAGGCGGCGGTGTGAAGGGGTGGAGATAGCTGTCGTCAGCCAAGCCTGTAGCCCAGCCATCGAAGCGTGAGCCTTGTTTGAAGGAGGCATCGCATTCGCGCAGGAATTCCGGCTCTGCAATGCCGATCGTGGCAAGCGTCTGGCGCATGGTTGGCCACGTGCCTTCGCCAACGCCGATGGTGGGAATGTCCGGTGCTTCGACCAGCGTTATGCCGAGCGAAGGTCGCCTTGCGGCAAGCACGCAGGCCGTCAGCCAGCCGGCGGTCCCGCCGCCCAGTATCACAACCTTGCTGACTTCTCCGGACATCATCTGGTTTTGAGCCGCTGCTCACGCGCGCAAGAGATAGTCGCGCCATTTGACGCGACTATCTCTTATCAGCATGGGCCGAGCAACCCCTTCAATCAGAAGGAGAAGCGCGCACCGGCGGCATAGCGAGCATAGCCCGGCGCAGCGAAGTACTTGGCGATATCGTTGCGACGATAACCGCTGCGATCGGAATTGAGCACGTTGATACCCTCGACAAAGACCGTGAGGCCGTTGTCAAACTCGTAACTCGCGCTCGCATCGACCTGCCCATAGGAATCGATGAAGAATGGATCGCTGTCGAATGAGTCGAGGAAGCTGCCACGCCAGTTATAGGCGACACGGGCCTGCAGGCCGTTCTTGTCATAAAACAGAACCGCATTGGCGCTGTCGCTAACGCCGGTCACTGCGAACTGGGTAACGGTCCACGGCTGCGCCACATCATAGGCGGTGTCGCTCTGGACGATGGTGTAGTTCAGGATCGCACCGAAACCGGTTTCCCAGAAGTTGTGCTGGACCGCGAACTCCCAGCCCCACAGGTGGGCAGACTGGTCGCTGTTGAATGGCTGCTTGTACGTGAAGACAATGTTCGGATCGCCGGACTCGCCGATGATGCCGCCAGCCGTGCCGACAGACGGATCGAAGCTACCCGGACGGTTCGTCTGCACCCAGGCGACGATCTGGTCGAAGGTGGGATTACCGCCGAGCGCCTGGCGCGCAGCCTCCGCAGCCGCGCCCTGCGACGGATCGGGCAGGTTGAACAACGGCGTTTGCGTGCTGGAGTTGCCGATAAAGTTGCTCACCTGCTTGTTGAAGAAGCCAACCGAGATGTAGCTCGCAGGGCCGTAATACCACTCGGCCGACAGATCGATGTTCTTCGACTTGAACGGCAGCAGCGCCGGGTTCCCGGACGAAGCCGTACTGCCACCGGCACCCACGCGCAGCGGCTGATCGACGGTAATGCCGCCCTGCATGTTGTCGTAGGTAGGACGGGTGATGGTGTGGCTGTACGAAGCACGCAGCATGACGTCCGGCATCGGCGACAGGCTGAAGTCTACGGCCGGGAGCCAGTTCTCATATCGGCCTTCAAGCTTTGTGAATTCCGCTTGCGGTGCGAACACGGCGTTGATTTCGTTGTTGGCAACCCAGATCGTCCCGGTCGGGATCGGCGACAGCGCAGTCGAGTCGATCTTCGTCTCTTCGTAGCGCATGCCCAACCGCAGGGTCGTCTCCATGTCGCCAAGGTCGAAGCGGTGGAATGACTGGATGTACGGCGCGATCGTACTTTCCTTGATGCGCCGGTCGGTGGTGTACGGAGCAAGGCACGTGCCCGCCGGAGCGGCAGAGCAGATCCCCAGGCGATCATCGAGCAGCTTGATCAAGCCGACCGTGTCGACGTCAAAATAGGCAGGAATGATCGCCGGATCGTCGCTTCCGTCCATACCGGCCAGATCAGCCGAGACACCACGCGGCGTGAACAGATCATCCGGGGTGTCTGCGGCGCTCAGCGTGCCACCCCAGGTGTCGTTCTGGATGACACCGAAGGCGCTGCGCACCCTGTTCTCGGTGTAGCTGACGCCGAAATCGAGGCTCTCGATAAACGAGGCGTCGAAGTCCTTGCCGCCGCTGAAGGAGATTTCGTCGATCTCGTCGCGGAAATAGGCGTTGCGGAAAGCATTGCCCGAAGGACGGATATTCGAAGTCGCGATCTCGGACCCCGGATACATGCTGACCGAAATCACCGGCATGTCGGTGGTGTAGTCGGTCCGCTGCGACTGAACGCCAAAGATCGCCGCACCCACGGCCTGGCCGCTGCCATAAGGCGAAGTCGGCTTGGATTCGGCGGACGAATGGTGCGCATCAAGCTCGAAATGGAAGCCGCTGGGGCCTTCCCACGAGACATTCCCGCCGAGCGAGCGATTGATGCTGCGGTTGGCACCGGCCGCCCCGGTGATCGCGAGATCCTTGTTTTCGCCGGCGCCGAAGTTTTCGGCATAGAACTCTGCGCCCGCGGCCGGACCGTCAGTCCACGCACTCGCAGTGTCAGCGTGGTTGTACCACACGCCGATGCTGTTCTGGCGGCTGTCGAAGGTGTTCTGCGAGAACATGTAGTCGAGGCTGACTTCGAGCGTATCGGTCGGCTGCATTTGCAGCACGGCCTGCCCGTTGATGCGCTCACGCTCGAAGGTAAAGAAGTCGTAAGCGGTGCTCTGCGGAACCTGATAGACGTCGGTCGGACCCGGACGGTTCTGGATGTTATCGAACCGCGGATCGCCTGCCACAGCGAGCGAGCCCCAGTTGTTTTCATCGCCGCTATAGCCCGGACGCCAGTTGCCAGTGACGAACTGCGCCTGGCTACCCTTGCGGTTCTGGTAGGAGCCCGCGACGAGGATGCCGATGCGGTCATCGGCAAAGGTCTTGCTCAGGATGCCGGAGATTTCAGGAGTTACCTCGGTATCGTCGAAGCGCGAGGTGTCATAGACGGCCTTCGCGCCGATGCTGCCCTGAAGGCCGGGGCGATCGAGCGGCTTGGGCGTCACGATATTGATAACCGAACCGATGCCGCCGGTCGGCAGCGAGGCGCGACCCGACTTGTAGACTTCAACCGCGGAGACGCCTTCGGCAGCGAGATTGCCGAAGTCGAAGCTACGCGAAGAAGGTGCGGAGAAGCCATCGCCCAGCGTCGAGGTCGGCATCTGGCGGCCGTTCACGAGGACCAGGTTGAAGTTGGGGCCAAAGCCGCGAACGGTGACCGTGGAGCCTTCACCGCTTTCGCGGTCGATGGAAACGCCGGTGATGCGCTGCAACGATTCAGCGAGGTTCGTATCGGGGAACTTGCCGATGTCCTCCGCCGTGATCGCATCGACCACGCCAACCGCGTCGCGCTTGACGTTCATCGATTGCTGCAGCGAGGCACGAATACCGGTGACGATGATCAGATCGCTGTCACCGGACTCGTCTTGCACAGATGCTTCCTGTGCAAATGAGGCCTGCGCTGAAAAGCCGAAGGCAAGGGCGGATGCGCCGGCGAGGAGTCGCACGCAGGCATGATTGCGCTTCGAGATCATGTAGTTCTTCTCCCAAAAACATGCCTTTATGCGGCATATCTGTTGTATTGTTAACGCTCACCTAATTGATAACGTTCTCATTGTCAACACCAGGGACGCGTTCCGCGGTCGAGAGAAGCTACACATTCTTGCTCCGCTGCTCTCTGAGGGCTGGCTTTCGGCCGCTAGCAGTCGCCCGATTTCGCCGGTCCAATGACAACGAATGTGTGGACGAGCCGTGCGCTACATGACAAATCATCATGGTCTATGCTCGATCTCCAACCCCTTGTCATTTTGCGCGAGATTCATCGGACTGGCAGTCTGACTCAGGCAGCAGAAAGTCTCTGCCTGACCCAGTCGGCGGTCAGTCATGCCATCCGCCGGTTTGAGCAACGCCATGGCGTGAAGCTCTGGGAGCGCGAGGGGCATAAGCTTCGCCTGACGCTGGTCGGAGACTATCTCCTGGCCCTTGCCCAGCGGGTGTTGCCGCAACTCGAACATGGTGCCAGCGTGCTCGAGGACTATGCGCGGGGAAGGCGCGGTGCGATCCGGATCGGCATGGAGTGCCATCCCTGTCAGGACTGGCTCATGCGCGTGGTAGACCCCTTTCTGGTGGAATGGCCCGATGTCGAGTTGGACGTGACCACCGCCTTCCAGTTCGGCGGGCTTGCGGCGCTGCTCGGGCACGAGATCGACGTGCTTGTTACCCCTGATCCCATCGAACGTCCGGGGATCGAATATCGGCCCGTGTTCGATTACGAACTGGTGCTTGCAGTTGCCGATACGCATCCGCTGGCCTGCAAAACCCGGGTCGAGCCAGACGATCTGATCAGCGAAACTCTCATAACCTATCCGGTCTCACGCGAGCGGCTTGATATCTACACCCGTTTTCTCGTCCCGGCCCATGCGATGCCGCGTCGTCATCGCACCGTGGAGACAACCGACCTGATGCTGCGGATGGTCGCTTCGGGCCGCGCGGTCAGTGCGACGCCCGACTGGCTGTTGCGGAAAGTCGAAGGGGTGAGGGGGGTGCCGATCGGTGAGGGGATTCCCAAGTCCATCCATCTCGGCCAGCGCGTCGGCAATTCGCCTGCCTATGTGGACGGGTTCATGGAACTGGCGGCAAACGTTCGCCTGTGAGCTGGCGTGCGCGACTTACATGACTGCTTGTCATGTAAGTCTGGAATATTGTCATTTGAGTTCATGCTGCACTTGCGCAAACAAGCGCTCATCCACCGCGCCCGGCCCAACTGAGGGAGTGTCGTGCGCCGCCAGATGAAAGGCAGACCTGATGCAGGCCACCATGACGAGAGATGTTGCCTTTGCGATCCGGAGCCTCCGGTTTGACGACACCTATGTTCCGTCGGACAATACGCGGCTTACCACCAATTTCGCCAATCTGGCGCGCGGGGAGCGGAGGCAGGAGAACCTTCGCAACGCCCTGCAGATGATCGACAGCCGCTTCAACGATCTCGCACATTGGGACAACCCGAAGCGCGATCGCTACACGGTCGAACTCGATATCATCTCGGTTGAAATAGAACTTGGGGGTGAGGCCTCGCCCTTCCCGGCAATCGAGATCCTCAAGACCACGATCCTCGATCGCAAGACGGGCAAGCGGATCGAAGGCATCGCGGGCAACAATTTCTCGTCCTATGTGCGCGACTACGATTTCAGCGTCCTGCTGCCGCGCCACAACGCGGGGCGCGAGGGGTTCAGCGTTCCGGACGATTTTGGCGAGTTGCATGGGCGGCTGTTCAAGGCCTTCGTCGCCTCCGACGCGTTCAAGGCGCATTTCCGCAAAGCTCCGGTGATATGTCTCAGCGTATCGGAGGCCAAAACCTATCATCGCACCGCGAACCAACATCCGATCCTCGGGGTCGAATTTGCGCCCGATGCCTCCTCGCTGACCGAGCAGTATTTTCGCAAGATGGGGATGCAGGTGCGCTATTTCATGCCGCCCAAGGCGCTGGCCCCTCTGGCGTTCTACTTCGTTGGCGACCTGCTCAACGATTACAGCAACCTCGAACTGATCGGCACGATCAGCACGATGGAAAGCTTCCAGCGAATCTACCGTCCGGAAATCTACAACGCCAATTCCACCGCGGGGGAGAGCTTCCGCCCGAGCCTCAGGCAGCAGGATTTCTCGTTCACGCGGATCGTTTACGACCGCGAGGAGCGCAGCAGCCTTGCCGCCGAACAGGGCCGCTTTGCCGAAGAGCATTTCATCGAGCCGCACGGCGAATTCGTCGGCCGCTGGCTCGATGATCTGGCGGCCTGATTCCAATGAAAGAGACCCCCATGACCCGACTGCTCCCCACCTCGACCGCCGGAAGCCTGCCCAAGCCCGTCTGGCTGGCCGAGCCCGAAAAACTCTGGTCGCCCTGGAAACTGGAGGGCGAGGCGCTGGCTGAAAGCAAGCGTGATGCGCTGTCGCTGTCTCTCGCCGAACAGCAGCGTGCTGGTATCGACATCGTCAGCGATGGTGAGCAGACGCGCCAACACTTTGTGACGACGTTCATCGAGCACCTCTCCGGGGTCGATTTCGAGCAGCGTGAGACGGTCACCATCCGCAACCGCTACGAGGCGAGCGTGCCCAGTGTAGTCGGCCCGGTTGCCCGCGAACGGCCGGTGTTTGTCGAGGATGCGCTCTACTTGCGCTCGCAGACGGATCGCCCGATCAAATGGGCGTTGCCCGGCCCGCTAACGATGGTCGATACGCTCTATGACGCGCATTACCGCAGCCGCGAAAAGCTCGCCTGGGAATTCGCGGCTATCCTCAATGAAGAGGCCAAGGCGCTCGAGGCGGCTGGCGTCGATATCATCCAGTTCGACGAACCTGCGTTCAACGTGTTCTTCGACGAGGTCAACGACTGGGGCATCGCCGCGCTGGAACGGGCGATCGAAGGCCTAAAGTGCGAGACCGCGGTCCATATCTGCTACGGTTATGGCATCAAGGCGAATACCGAATGGAAATCGACCCTTGGCTCCGAATGGCGGCAGTATGAGGAGATCTTCCCCAAGCTTCGCACATCCGGCGTCGATCTGGTTTCGCTGGAATGCCACAACTCCCATGTTCCCATGGACCTGATCGAGCTGATCCGCGGCAAGAAGGTGATGGTCGGGGCGATTGACGTGACGACCAACCGCATTGAAACTGCGGAGGAAGTGGCAGCCACCCTTCGGGAAGCGCTCCAATTCGTCGATCCCGACAAGCTTTACCCTTGCACCAATTGCGGGATGGCACCGCTGCCCCGCGAGGTGGCTCAGGGTAAGCTCAAGGCCCTCGCCGACGGAGCCGAGATCGTGCGCCGGGATTTGACCGGGAGCGAGCCATCGCCAGTGCAGCGCAAAGCCGAGGAAACCGTCGGCGCCAGTTAGGCAAATGGGATGGGACGCCTGATCCCGCCGCGCCCTCTGATCCTTGGGGCGACAAGCAGCATGTTCGCAAGAACACCGCACAATGCTCTTCATCTTGCGAGCAAATTGCTTTAAGCCTAAAATATATTTTTTAGGTGAGAGGATCGCTACCTATGCGCATCGCATGCTTGGGCGGAGGGCCGGCAGGGCTCTATTTTGCAATATCCATGAAGCTTCGCGACCCGTCGCACGAAGTGCATGTGTTCGAGCGAAACAAGGAAGGCGACACGTTTGGATGGGGGGTCGTTTTTTCAGACCAAACCCTTGAAAACCTTACTCAGAATGACCCTGTAAGCGCGAGCACGATCATCGATCAGTTCGCCCATTGGGACGACATCGAAGTCGTGGTGGACGGCCAATCGATGGTGTCTGGCGGGCACGGTTTCATCGGCATCGGGCGCAAGCAGCTGCTGATCATTCTGCAGGAGCGCGCCCGTGAGCTTGGCGTGATCTTGCATTTCGAGCACGAATTTTCCGACGATGTCGCAGTCTATGGCGACTATGATCTGATCGTCGCCGCTGATGGTGTGAACAGCCGCATCCGGACCCGCTACGAAGACAAGTTCGACTGCGACATCCAGACGCGCGCGAACAAGTTCATGTGGCTGGGCACCACGCAGATTTTCGAAGCCTTCGCCTTCATCTTCGAAAACACCGAGCATGGCTGGATCTGGGCCCATGCCTATCGTTTCGACGACACCCATTCGACCTTCATCGTGGAATGCTCGCAGGAGACCTGGGACGCCTTCGGCTTCGAGCACATGGACCAGGATGAATCGATCGCGACCTGCGAGAGGATTTTTGCCAACTCTCTCAACGGCAACAAGCTGATCACGAATGCCAGCCATCTGCGTGGATCGGCCGCATGGATCAACTTTCGCCGGGTGCTGTGCGACACATGGTCGTTCGATAACGTCGTCCTGCTCGGGGATGCCGCACACACGGCCCACTTCTCGATCGGATCGGGCACGAAGCTGGCGCTGGAAGACGCGATCAAGCTGGCTGAAGTCCTCGACCGGCCGGGGCTGGACGACCGCGTTCAACTGACCAGCGCGCTTGAGGAATACAAGGACGTGCGCCAGGTCGAAGTCCTCAAGATCCAGAACAGTGCGCGCAACTCCACCGAGTGGTTTGAAAACCTCGATCGCTATCTCGGGTTCGACCTGCCGCAGTTCACCTATTCGCTGATGACCCGGAGCCAGCGGATCAGCCATGAAAACCTGCGCCAGCGTGACAAAGAATGGCTGACCGATGTGGAGAACTGGTTTGCGAAAAAGCTCCCCATGGACCTCGACGGGGAGGCACGCGAACCCATGTTCCAGCCCTATCGGCTGCGCGAGATGACGCTCTCCAATCGCATAATGGTGGCGCCTATGCTCACCTACAGCTGCGATGAGGATGGCCTGATCAACGACTTCCACCATGCCCACTACGTCAGCCGCGGATTGGGCGGCGCCGGGCTTTTGATGACAGAGATGGTTGCCGTTTCTGCGGAAGGGCGGGCAACGCCCGGATGTCCGGGCCTGTGGAATGATGAGCAGGTCGACCGCTGGGCTCGCATCATCGAGACTGTTCGTGCGCACGGCGGTGCAAAGATGGCGGTCCAGCTCGGCCATGCTGGCGGGCGGGCTGCCTGCAAGGTGCCTAGCGATGATCAGCCTTATTACGATGTGCCCATGGACGATCCCTGGCCGATCCTGTCGGCAAGCGCACAGCCGTGGAGCGAAGGCGGCACCGTGCCAAGTGAACTAACCGAAGCCGAGATGGACCGGATCCTGCAAGACTTCGTGTCTGCCGCGAAACGCGCCGACAAGGCCGGGTTTGATATGATCGAGGTGCAGGCCGGCCATGGTTTCCTGCTCTCCAGCTTCATCACGCCGGTGCTCAATCATCGCACAGATGAATTTGGCGGCTCGCTGGAAAACCGGATGCGTTTCCCCTTGCGGGTCATCAAGGCTGTGCGTGATGCCTGGCCTGAGCAGAAGCCGATCGCCGTGCGCATTTCCGCCAATGACTGGATGGGTGAGCAGGGCATTCAGCCCGATGATGCGGTGGAAATTGCAAGGATGCTCCGGCAGGCTGGCGTCGACATTGTCGACGTGTCGAGCGGCGAAATTTCGCCCGAGGCTAAGCCGGTTTATGGGCGCATGTACCAAGCCCCGATGGCAGACCAGATTCGCAACCAGGCCGATATTCCGACCATCGCTGTCGGCAACATCACCGAGCGCGATCAGGCCAATTCGATTTTGACTGCCGGGCGTGCCGATCTGGTGGCGATTGGCAGACCGCACCTCAGCGATGCATCCTGGACAGCGCGGGCAGCGGCAGAAGCGCAGTTGAAACGCTTTGCTGTGCCGTTCGCCTATGCTTCGGGACAGGCGCAATTGCGGCAGCTGTTCAAGCGCAAACAGGAACTGGAAGACAGCTACCGGGCCTGAGCTAACCTGCTGGTGAAAGTCAGCAGGTCCACACCTCGCGCAATAGTAGAGAGGTGTGGGAGGCGGGCCGCTCCCGCGACGTTATGTGCATAGGTTTCCCGGCTATTGCGTGGCAGCCGAGAAACCTATGCAGCAGGCAGTGATCGGGAGCTCACCGCCTATCTGACCTCAGTACGTGCCCCCAAGCAGTGCGCCCGCATTGGGCACGCGCCGCTCCAGCCCCAGCATGTCGAGCATCTGGTACGTCGTGCAGACTGCCGCCGATACGACCGGCACCCCGATCTGATCCTGCAGCGGCTGGATGATCGGCAGCGAAGGCATCTGCACGCAGGCAGAGGCCACGAAGGCATCGATCCCGGTGATGTCGACCTGTTTGTAGATCTCCAGCAGGCGCTGCGGATCGTGGCGGCCCACGTCGAGGTTGTCGGGAATTTCCAGCGCGGTGAAATCGCGCACGGTGATCCCTTCGCTTTCGATGTAGTCGACCACCAGCTGGGTCAGCGGCTTCATGTAGGGGCAGATCACCGAAATGGTCTTTGCGCCCAGCTTGTGCAGCCCTTCGACCAGTGCCCCCGCGCTGGTGACCACCGGGGCAGCACCGTCGTTCTCGACCGTGCGCTCGTGCAGGCGCTTCTCGGACACGCGGTGATAGCCTTTGCCCATGCTCATGATGGCCACGAGGCAGGCATAGCCGAGCACGTCCACCCGCGCGTCCGACAGTTCCAGCGCGCAGCGGTCGGAATCGCGGTCCATCGCCTCCAGCTCTTCCTTCACGACCTTCTTCATCCGCATGCGGCTGGAGTGGAAGGTGAAGCGCTCGGGCAGGATATCCTCGCGGGCGCGCAGCATGGCGGGGATTTCGGTTTCCATCGTGGTGTTCGACGAAGGGACGATCTGCCCAACGCGATAGTGGAGCTTCTGGCTCATGGCTTATCCTTGCTTGCGGAAATTTGGAGGATCAGTCCTCGTCGGACTCGGTGTCGGCCTCGCCATCGGAGACCGGATCGAACAGCGTGACGGGAGCGCGCGGTGTGCGGTCCACCGACAGTTCGAAAATGTCGAAGCGGTTATAGTGGCCGATGATGTCGTGCATCTGCTTGGGCTGGATGCAGCGCGACAGGTCGATGTCGGCATAGACGATGCCTTCGTCGTCGATCAGCGGCTCGCCCACCAGGCGGCCATCGGGGCCGATCACCCCGGAAAAGGCGCTGTTGCTGCGTTGCAGCTTCTCGCGCGCATCGGGCACCAGCTCTTCCATGGCGCTGATGATCTCTTCCGAAATGGTCGAGCACGACACGACCGTGAACACCTTGCCTTCGAAGGAATGCGCCATCGCGCGGACCTTGATCGCTTCGGCCATGTCGTAGTCGGGCGGGGCGACCGGCAGCGAGATATAGCTTGCCGCATGGACCAGTTCGCCCTGTGCCAGCAGCGAGAAGCGCGCCAGCGTGTTGGTGTTTTCGCCGCAGGCGAGGCCGCCCAGCGGGCCGATGGCGGTGTCGTAGACCGTCAGGCCCGAGCCATCGCCCGGCGCCCAGGTCATCTTTTCCGCCCAGGTCGGCACCAGCTTGCGGTGGCGGCCCATGATGGCGCCGTCGGGGCCGATGAAGACCATCGTGTTGTAAAGCGTGCCGAGCGAAACCGGGCTGCGCTCGTTCACGCCGATGATCACATGGACGCCGCACTCGCGCGCTGCTTCGCAAACTGTCCCGATTTCCGGACCCGGCAGCAGGATCGAGCTGCGCACCAGCTTTTCGAACCACGGGCTGCACGAGACCGGGTCGGTGATCCAGCTCCAGTAGGGATAGGCCGCGACGAATACCTCGGGAAACACCACCAGCGAAGCCCCTTCGCTTGCGGCCTCGCGGATCAGCGCGGCGGCTTTGGCGCAGGTGGCCTGCGCGTCGAGAAAGACCGGGCTGGTCTGCACGGTGGCGGCTTTGAATTGCGGAAGCTGCATCCTTGCATCCCCTCTTTGCGGGCGCTCGCGCCCAGTGAAATTCGCCGGCACCCCTTGCCCCATGTTGACATGGCGATGCAAGATATTTTAAGCTTAAACAAATTGGATGAGGGTGAGGCCATGGCTACACAGACATACGATCAATACCGCGAAGATATGCTCGGCCGGGCCAACGTGGCCGACACGCCGGAACTGGTGGAATTCTACCGCGATCTGGAGAGCCAGCACGCTGGCGCGCTGTGGACCGTGGCCAACAAGATCGAGCCGTGGGAACCCGAATCCGACTCGGTTCCCGTGCTCTGGCAGTTTGACCGTCTGCGCGATCACGTGATGCGGGCCTTGCAACTGGTGAGCCCCGAGCAGGCCGGTCGCCGGGTGGTCTATCTCGCCAATCCGGGGCGCAGGGATGTGACCTCGGCGGTGGGCTGGCTTTACACTGGCTTGCAGGTGATGGGTCCGGGCGAGGTGGCATCGAGCCACCGCCATTCGGCCTCGGCACTGCGGTTCATCATGGAAGGCAGCGGCGCCTACACCAATGTCGACGGCCACAAGATGACGCTCGGCCGCAACGACTTCGTGCTTACGCCGAACGGTACCTGGCACGAGCATGGCGTGGCCGAAGATGGCTCTGTGTGCATCTGGCAGGACGGGCTCGATATCCCGCTGATGAATGCGCTGGAAGCCAATTTCTATGAGGTCCACCCCGACCTGCAGCAGGCCGTCAGCTTCCCGATCGACGATTCCACTTCGACCTGGGGCAACCCGGCCCTGAAGCCCGCCGGGGAAACCTGGTCGAAGCGCTATTCGCCGCTGCTGAAGTACGAATGGGAGCCGACCTACGAAGCGCTCTGCCGGTTCGCCAAGGTGACCGACGGTTCGCCCTATGACGGCATTCACATGGACTATGTGAACCCCTTCACCGGCGGCCCGCCGATGTCGACCATGGGCGCCTCGATGCAGCTGTTGCGGCCGGGCGAGCACACCAAGGCTCACCGCGAAGTCGGCAGCTTTGTGTACCAGTGCGCGAAGGGCCACGGCCATTCGATTATCGGCGGCAAGCGCTTCGACTGGAAGGAAAAGGACATCTTCGTTGTCCCCTCGTGGATGTGGCACGAACACGTCAACGGGTCAGACAGCGACGATGCCTGCCTGTTCTCGTTCCACGATCTGCCGACCATGCGCGCGCTGGGCCTTTACCGTGCGGAAGGGCTCGCCGAAAACGACGGTTACCAGCCGCTCACATCCTCATGACCGCCCTGGCGGTTAGCCCGAACCACCTATCCGAGAAGGAAATTCCATGCGCTTAGTGACTTACCGTGCGACCATCGAAGCGGAGGCGCGCCTCGGCGTGCTGGTTGACGGTGTCGTCGTCGATGTCGCCAAGGTCGGCGCGCGCGCCGGTGTGCCGCTGCCGTCGCGGATGCTCGACTTCATCCGCCTTGGCCCCGTGGCCGTGACCGAACTGGGCGCACTGCTCGATGAGGCGAAGGGCCGCTGGCCCGTTGATGGCGCGCTGCCGCTGCCTTCGGTGATCCTGCTGGCGCCGATCCCGCGGCCGGACAAGAACGTGTTCGGCATCGGCCTCAACTACATCGACCACGTCGCGGAAAGCTCGCGCGCGCTCGATTCATCGCCCGAACTTCCCAAGCAGCCGGTCATCTTCTCCAAGCCGCCAACCACGGTTATCGCGCCGGGCGACCCGATCGTCCACCGCGCCGACATCACCCAGCAGCTCGACTGGGAGGTCGAATTGGGCGTGGTCATGGGCACGCGGGCACAGCGCGTTTCGCGCGAGGAGGCACTGTCTCATGTGTTCGGCTACACCACGCTGATCGATATGAGCGCGCGCGATTGCCGCCGCGCCGGGCAGTGGATCTACTCCAAGGGTCAGGACAGCTATTGCCCGATGGGGCCCTGCATCGTGACCGCAGACGAGATTCCCGATCCGCAGACGCTGGATCTGTGGCTGACCGTCAACGGGGTGGAAAAGCAGCGCAACAACTCCAGCCACATGCTGTTCAAGGTCGATGAACTCATCGCCGACATCAGCCAGGGCATCACGCTCGATCCGGGCGACATCATCGCCACTGGCACGCCCGAAGGCGTCGGTGCCGGTCGCGATCCGCAGGAGTTCCTGTCCCCCGGCGATGTGATCGAGGCCGAAGTGACCGGCATCGGCAAGCTGCGGCATCCGATCGTGGCTGGCTGACCGCCGCCATCATGGTCTCCACGGGGTAACCCGAGAGGGGCG
>CENV01028072.1_pt1 | contig 30786 bp, 45 predicted proteins | sample 530231 | NCBI WGS metagenome assembly CENV01 (sample SAMEA2619815, study PRJEB7988) | marine metagenome | biome: marine biome (ENVO:00000447); feature: surface water layer (ENVO:00002042); material: "saline water (ENVO:00002010), including plankton (ENVO:xxxxxxxx)" | depth 5 m
CTTCATCCATGACTTCTTCATCGCTGACATCAGTAGGAACACCACCAAAAAGATTGCTGGTCGTTGAAGTTGTGGAAGGTGTAGAAGTTGTAGTAGTTGCAGTTGTAGCAGTTGAGCCGCCTGAACTTAAAGTAGCAGTATTTTGAATGGCTTTACCATCGTTGTCACCCTGCATGGTTCCAATTACTTGGAAAACTCCTGCGGGAAGGCTACGAGGGCGACCTTTATCGGACAAACCGAGAGTGTCCCAATTAACGCCTGTGGCTTCTTGTTGATAAACAGTATTTTCAGGAACAATAGGAGCAGCATTTACGCCACCATTAGGCTTAACTTTGCGAACCCAATAACGGCGACCTTTTAGTTTGATACCGTTTTTTTCGTAAGCGGAATCAGTAATCTCGATAATATCATCAACGCTTACCATCTTTTACACCAACCGTAAGTCACGGAACCACTATAAGAATGCTCGCCCTTTTAGAGATGGAAAAGCCTGAACCTTTTTTCTGCTTACGAAACAGAAGAAGTTTCTGCTGCCTTTCTGCTTGGTTTCAGGAAAGCCGAGATTGTTGTTTCCACTCTTGATATAATCCTGAACGAAGATAGTTCAAAAGTTGGTCAAACCATTCTTTATTTTGAACCATAAAAGCGTAAATATCTCGAATTTCGGAAAACTGTTGAGCGTAAAGAGTTAAGTCGTGTAAAAAGTCGTCCATTGTTAATGATAAAGATAAGCGATACATCTTAGGGGCGTTATCTTTTCCAACTTCCGCCTCCATTTGTTGCCAAAAAGATTCAGGGGGTTCAAAAAAATTCAGTAAAAGTTGTTCTTCATCGCTGGAACCTCCAAGAGAAGAGTAGGCTTTTTGAGGTGTGGTGATAGCCACATATTTTGACCATAGACGAATGTGAGAAGGTATGTGTATGGATTTCAACCATGCTAACCACTCAGGCATTTGCATGACAATAAATCTTCGCCATACTTCGTTTCCACCGCTAAGAGTCATTAAATCACCCTTTAACGAATTTGATTTCTTTTAGGTTCGGTGGTTTCGGCTACTTCATCTACAATGCCCGTGTTGAGTTCAAAATCATCTAAACCTAATTCTTCAGGCGTTAAATCATCTAAGGAGCCCATAGTCCAAGATTGTGAATCGGCTTGATTAAAAGCGACTTCGCTTTCTTGCTCATAAGTTTGTTGCTCTTGTTGCTGTGCTGATTCTAAGCCTTCGATAAACAAACTGTCAGGAGTTCTGCCATCGTTGAATTCACCTTTACTGTCCCTTTCTCTTGCCTCTCGTTCTTCAGCCATCGCTTCAGCGAGCCCACCGATGTTGAAAGCGTTTTGAACTAATCGTTCTCCCCCGCTGATTTGGAAGGTATCACTTGGAGGTTTCCAATCTCCGTAGTTTGCTACTTTTTGCTTACGGAAATAATCTCCATCCGAGGAAGTTTGGCCTCCTTGAGAGGGTCGTGCTTGTTCTCGTATATGATTCACTAATTCTTCGGCGGTCATGGTAGGATAAGCGTCTTCAGGATTCTTACTCTCGAAACTGAGTTTTTCCTTTTCCTCACGCATGGCGGCCATGATGTCGCTTACACCTTCGTCAAGTTGAGCAGGTGTCGCTTCGGTTAAATCAATAGAGTAATCAGTAACATCGCCACCCGCCATGCGGTAATTGTTGTCAGCGTTTCTAACTTCTTGTTCCGAGAGTCCGTTTTCTACTGCCAAGGCTGCTTCTTCAATCAAAGTCATACTTTTAGGCGGTAGAACCTGCCAATTCGATTGGGCTTGCTTTTGCATTTCAAGATTTTCTTGCTGTTGAGTGTAAATATCACTTTGAGTGTTGTCCTTCTTGGGCTTGACACCTAAAAGTTCAAAGTAATCTACCTTTCCTGTTTCAAGGATGGATTTCGGAGCCGATTCTACTTGTTTCATGGCAAAAGGAACGGGATTGAGATTGGGTTGCGAGGAAATTACTTCTTGAGTTGGTGTGTTTTCCTCTTGAGCGATTTCATTGGATTGGCTGAAAAGAGAATTCAAGTCCGAGGCTGAAAGGGCAGCAGCATTAGCCGCTAAAAGAGCAGCATCGGCATCATCAAGTTGGCTTTTAACTCCTGAAAAATACTTGTAAGCCCCTTGAATCAAAGGAGCAAATTCCGTAACAATGTTGGAAACTGTTCCTATGGTATTCGCTGTTGCCCCGTCAGGTTCAATGATTGAACCTCCGTGCTTATCCAAAAGAGCCAACAACGGAACTACGACTTGCTGTGTTAATTCTTCATTCAAACCTAACCGCTTGGATAAGTCGGCAGCATCAAGATTACCTAAAAGAGAATTCAAACCGCTGGATTGATTCGCAGTAGGAGGTTTAGGTTTAATTTTTGGTTTTACGGAACCTACCAAATCTTCGGAGGAACGGCGTTTAGGTTCAAGAATATCGTCAAATGCCATGCTGTCACCAATCAAACTACGCAAGGATGATATTTAATCTCTCGGTTTTATCGGAACCATTGTTTCAAAGGTTCTTTCAACGCCCCTACAATCATAGAGGCTACTTGTTCGTGATTTTTAGCCTCGGAAGGCTCTACAATATCTAAAACACCGTTCAAAGCATTTTTGAAGTAACTTTCCATGAAAGCGGAGTCCTTGGTGGCTCCTTCCTTGCTGATGGAAATCATTAAATCATTAAGGTGCGTCAAAAATCTCTTGATTTCTCTTTCGTAACGCAAGTTTTTGTGAGTTAGAACGCCAACTAAAAAGTCGGAATTCAAAAAGGTGGATATTCGTTGATTAAGAGGGGCAGACTCATCAGCGAGTTGGGACAAGGAACTTAGATATTCTTGGCGAAGATTGTCGGCCTTATCGTCACGCAAATCAATTTTCATGATTTCTTCAAGGAAGTTATCAAAAAGTTCATTCTGAGCCTTTTCACGCTGATTTTCAAGCGTTCCTTTTAATTGTCGTAGATTCTCACGGAGAGCATCTAACTCTTTACTACCGATTTTTTCTTCCATTTTTTACACCTCAAGGATTCTGTTGATTGAATCTTCTCAAGATGTTGGAAGTTGAAAGAGGATTGTATTGTTTCGCAGCGTAATTTTCTGCGGCTGCTCTTTCTTGCTCCTTTTCTACTAAACCATTGATTTGAGATTCCAATCTTGCGATTCGGTCTTCTGCTTCTGTCATTTTCTTGCTCCATCGAACTTCTTGGGCGACACCCCCAATCACAAGTCCCGTCACACCTGCCATTACCACGGCAATAGTAGAATGACCCCCTGCTGTTTCGGCTGCGTGTTCAGCAGCCGCCAATGCCTCGGCTAAGGATTCATTTTCAGCAAGAGCCGATTCCGTAGCCATTTCACCGTCAGCCATATCTCGTAAAAGGTCGTTGCGCTCACGAAGTCGGCGGTTGATTTCGTTTCGGATTTTATTGGTGTCTTCAGAAAACTTATTGAAATCGTCCTCCGATTCCACAGGAGTATCAAGCATAGAGCCCCACAGGTTATCCAACTCATCATCCGTTAAATCTTGAATGTTGATTTGTTGTTTAACATTGATAGAGTGTGTTTCGGCTGCAAAGGCTTTTGGCATCCACTCGGATTTTTTCGTTGAACCTCTAAAGGTGGAAGGTTGAGAGTCATAAGGGCCGTATTGGGCTACCTTTTTCATGCCTCTAATTCCTTTACCTCTTTGAAACACAATGTATTTTCCGTCTGCTCCGAATTCGGAAACTACTTCTTTTTCGGATGGCAAGTAATCTCCTTTCCACATATCACGGGTTCCTGAATTTTTGACACCCTTGATGTATTTTCTAATTGCATAACCCATTTTTTCACCTCAAGCACTACTGATGTCAATACCTTTACTCATTATTGTAAGTGCTATCAAAGCACACGCTGTCGCAAATTTAGAACCTACGAAAAAGGAAGCAGGAATAACGGAAAAGTATTTGGCTCCGATTAGGATAGTATCTAAAGCCACAAGTGCTTTCAAATCATTTGAAATAGCCCCCATTTTCTGACCTCCTTTCGGATAACCTATCGGATAACCTATCCGAATGTAACGGGCAGACTATAAGAAGGTTGGGTTATCCCCATAATTCCAATAAACCGTTGTGTATCGAGTTGATGAGTTCATCATCTTGGATTCCTGTATCAGAAGCCAACACTTCATTCAAAAGTGTAATAGTTTCGCTGATGTTGCGTCTTTTCAACCTCATTATCAAAGAAGGAAGGTCGGCAGCCTCGGCTCTATCGTTGTATTTTTTGGAGTTGATATAGCGTTCTAATTCGTTTAAGTCCAATCGCCATCTGTTACCGCTGTGCTTTTTGTAGCCCGAAGTAGGGCAAAACATCTTACGATTACGCAGAACTCCGACAATTTCAGGTGCGGTATGCCTTCTACTCTTGTTAAGAGTAAAAGAAATGTATTCTACGATTTCTCGGCTGCTGGAAGACCCATTTCCCTCTAAAAGATATTTGACAATATCAAATATCAAAGCCTCGGTAGCAGGTAAGGAGTGAAATCTTACCTTTTCCTTGGGCTTTTCTTCAGCCGCCGATTCATCGGGCATTTCGCAGCCCACCTAATCTGTTGTCAAACCTAATTCGGCTTGATAGTTCTCAACCTTTTCATTGAATTCTTCATCCCACTTGATTTTAGCCTCTTGAATACATCGTGATTTAAGATTCTCATCCCACTTTTGAGAGGCTTCCTCTTCGGTAAGTTTTTCTTCTTCAACCATAGCAGCAACTTCTTCGGCTTTGAGAGCCAAGATTTCGTCCTTCAGTTCCTCTTTTAGTTCAGCCACACGGACTTTTCTTTCCTTTGTCCATTCGTTAGCCTTGAGAATAACGGCTACTGAAGGGTCGAGAGGTTCACCACCATCGGGATATTCGTCAGGATTTGCGAAAAGAGTTTCAATTTCATCATTAGCGTCAGCAGAATCATGAGTAACCGCTGTGAATTCTTCAATTTCATCGTCTAAAAATGTTGCTGCAAGATTCATTCTACTTGCGAATTCCATAGCCATCTGTTTAGTTACTCTCATTCCAATTTTCTTCCAATATCGTGTTTCAACCATGTGTTCCACCAACTCTAAGAGTCAATCTTCCCGTATAAACTTTGGGTTATTCTTTCACAGTTCAACTACGGGGCGAGGCGCACGACTTCTCTTTCTTCACATATCGCCCGCAAGATACTCTCAACATCATAAACCACTTCCTCACTATCCGATTCAGGAAACGAAACTACGAAGCGATAGCCCTTTGATAAATCCAACATAATACTTCGTTCTACACTATCTCGCAGAATAGGGTCTAACTCACAAGGGTTTATTTCATCCGACATCAGGAATCACACCTAAAAGAGCGTTGTAGTTGTGCAAACTTAATCTTCGAGAACCGTCAGCACAAGGAAACATAGCGTCTAAAATATCCGAATCTAAGAATCCTTGGTTCGCCATGATAACAGCGGTTTCTTGAATTTGGTCAAGGTAAAAGCAATTCTGCATTAAATCTCGATAGTGTTCCCAAGGCCGTCCGTTTCTTCCTTGTTTTCGGATAGGAACTTGAGAGTTGGTAGGGTGTCCTGAAAAACCTTCAGGCCATGAATTTTCCAATTGGTTTTCTGATTTTATCCCAATGGTTTCGGATGATTTATCTTCAAGTGTTTTTTTCAATTGAGAATTTTCATTTGCCAATTGATTTAGCATCTGCAACGACAAGCGTTGAAGTTCTTGAAAATCCGTTTTGAAATCATCCGATTTCTTTTTGGATAAAAGGTCTTTCAGCGTTGGCATGGTCACACCTCAAAAAGTATGAAGCGGTGTGGCTCCACCACTACCACCACTTATGTCAGTAATCTTGCCACAAGCCTTACAAATCAAGAATAATTGGTCTTTGACCGCCTTGATTCGGACATTAGGTGAATGACAAAACGGACAAACAGGAATCATTTAATCACTTTTATCCGATTTTTCGTTGTTTTCTCGACACTCACGCAAATGTTCTCTCCATGCTCGCATCTCATGGTGTATTTCACTCATGAAATCACTCTTTGTTAGGATTGACAGTTACGAAATAGCGAATATAGCGTTGCCCTGTGGTATCTCGGTTCCACTCATGGCGGAAATCGTAACCCTTGACTTTCAAATCCATAATTCTACGAGGTAGGCTACGAATACGATAAACCATTTGGGCTTCTCCACTACTGATGGAGTCGTGTTCCGCAAAGTGCATCATCAACATTTCTGTTTGGCTCATTCCATTGATATTCATTAAATTTTTCGGAGGCATCTTTTTCACCAACCTTATGTTCTGACTTAATGGTTATAAATCTTTGCTATTTCGAGAGCATTTCTATGGTTTGGTGAATCTCATACAGCAAATCGTGATAGTCTTCGGCTACTTGCCACCACCACATATCTTGCTGTTCGTAAAAGTATTCTTCACAACCATCACAAAATTCATGCGATTGGAAATTGAAACCTATGCTTTCTTGCATTCGCTCTTGTAAAACGGATTCTCCGCAGCAGGAACAGTAAGTGCGGGGTTTTCCACAATCACAATCAGCATAGCCATCTTCATCAGCAGACGCTCCGCATTGACGACACCTTGGCACGATAATCACCTACAATTGAATTTCCTTTACCCAATGCGTGGTTCTACCGTCAGGCGTTTTATCACGGATAACCGTTCTTCCTGAAGGGTCGGTTTCCTGTGCATAAACTTGAAACTTAAATTTGAAGTCACCTTTAGAGCCGTCAGGCATCTCATAATTGCGAATAGTAGCCCCTCTCGCTTCGTAAGAGGCTTTGATAACCCATAACGAGCAACGGTAAAGGTCTTGAAGTTCTGCATCACTTAAACTTTCAACCGTCCTATGTGGTGAAATACCTGCACGGTAAAGGGCTTCGGCTTTAATGTAATTGCCGATTCCTGAAACTACTTTTTGATTCATCATGGCTTTCGTAACATTGTAATGATTCACTTTACGGAATCGTTGTTGCCAATCTGCAAAGGTGACTTCTTCGTTAAGAATATCAGGCCCTAAATCTTTTTGTAGTTTGCGCTCTAATTTACTCGGAGCCGTTTCAGGGTTGAATATCTTGAAAGTTCCAAATCTTCGATAATCTTTGTAGTGGCATCTTTTACCATCGTCCCGAATGAAACATAAACGACCATATTTTGGGTTTTTTTGTTGAATCCTCCAAGTTCCTGACATTCCAAGAGTGTGAAACATAACGAATCCGTTGGTGAAAGTCCAATAAATGAATTTTCCTTTGCACTTCACCGATTCTACTGTGGCAGGTAATGACGCTACAAATTCATCTACATCGTCACGGACTTGTTTTTGGCGATAAGTAGGGTCATAAAAATCAATCTCAGTTACTTCTCGACCACGATAAAAGCGGTCAAGCCTTTCTACTATTCTTCGGACTTCAGGGCCTTCGGGCATAACATCACTACGGTCACTTAGGATATAAGTCGTCTAACATCAATTCAGGACGATTAGGAGGGTTGTAAGGGTTAGGAGGGGGTAAAGGAGGTAGAATTGGAGGTGCAGGAACAGAAGGATAAGGTTTATCCCATGAAGGCTCGGAAGAGTTCTGCCATTTATTGCGTGGAGGTTGGTAACTTTTCACACTTTTTTGACCTAAAAGAAATCCAAACAGAAACAATAACAATCCTGCAAGAATCAAAATTATGGTTTCGGAGTCCCATTCCACTCTTCCACTTCCATGTATTCTTCGTAAATGTATTCTTCGGTTTCAAAACGAAATTTCAACACTAACACGATACCACCCTACCTCTCAATTCTGTTTGATTAAGTTTTGTTTCTATCGGTTGTTCATGATGGTGTAAGTTCGATAACACATCACAGCAAGAGTAGCATTCAAAGAAGCACTTACTGATAACAGTAAAAGGTCGGCTTCTTGCTCTTGATTAAAAGCGGCTAAAAACAAGACCGCCGTGGTAAAGAGAGCCAAAGTAGTGAAAATGTAGCACCCTACTGCTAAGATGAAGTTACCTACACTTCGCATAATGTTTCCATCTTCTCGGTGATAATCGGATTCTCGACTGACAACTACAAGAGTAGAATCGCAAGTTCCAAAATTTTGGTCGCCCCACGCTACAATTTTACGCAACGGAACGAAAATCGGTGAAGTTATTTTTCCTATCATTTTTCTTAAACCCATAATCTCATCTCCTACATATCTTGACAATGAAACACTCCATCATCTCCAAACGATTCCATTTCTCTTTGAAACCAATTAAAATCGTCTTCATCTTCCTCAGTCCACTCATCGTTGTTTTGCTTGGCTTCAAAATACTGAATTCGAGCCACGACATAAAAGTGATATACCGCTTGAGCAAATCTATCAGCAGGATTAACTTCACACAAATGCTTTCGGGCATCTTCAGCCATAGACCACATTCGGTCTTTTTCCTCTTGCCATTGTTCCATGTGTATGTCACCCAAACTTATGCTCATTCTTTTACACCTCCAAGTCCTTGCAGATTTGCTTTATCCTTAGAAATCTTTTTGGATAATTCCGAAATCACGGGTTTTTGTTCGGAAGGAGGTTCTGTGTTGGTGAGGGCTATCGCCATTATACGAGTGACTCTTCGATTCAAATCTAAAATAAACCAACCTTGTAGGGCTAAACCCACGCCGATTAAGACCACTCCTGCGAGGGTGAGGTATTCAATCATGAGAATCAGCCCCTTGATAATCTAAAAGAGTGGTTTGGTCAGGATGGGGTTCAAAGGTAAGCCCGAAGTCGAGCAAAGTAAGTTGCTTGTTGGAGCGTTTAACCTGTTGTGGCCGCCCCGCTATTTTCAATCCGTATCGTCTTAAACTCATAGTCGTCCCAACCTATCGTAAAGTCACGGAGTATTTAGTCTTTACTGTGGTTCACCCCTGTAACCAAAGTTCTCTCGGCATAGCAAGTAGGACACTCGCCTTCTGCCGTTAAAGCAGGATGAGGCCAAGGAGTATCACAAAAAGCACATTTACGCCATGATATTTTCATACTGAATCCTCCACAATGCGTTCATCTTTGAGAAATGCTTCAGCAGGAACCCATTCTCCTGCGGATTTACCCGACTTGACACCAAACAACCTACCTACTTGAAGACCTGCCCCTAAACGGCTTCTATCGCCCGTTAAACGGCCACGGCACTCTTCTTCAGTATCGGTGCGTATATCAACGGCTTGGGAAGCGTTAAACAAGCGGTCTTTGATAATCATCCGACCTGTGCTAAGGTCGAACTCAGGAATTTCACTTATCTTGATGTGAAAACCGTCACCACTACTTGAGCGTCTAACCCAAACATTGTCGTATTTAGCCATAACACCGATAACGAACTGCTTGAATTCCGTAATATCCTCAACATCGTCAAGGTCGAATGTAAGAGTTGCCTTCATACCCTTTCCTACCCGCAACTACTATTTCAATGAAATCCTCGCTGAAGGGGCAAGAATTAAAGGTTTATTCAAGAGTGAAAACATCTCCGTTTTCCTTTATCTTCAAATCTTCGTAAGGGCTGGCTACTCGGCGGTAAAGTTCCAACTTGGCACACTCAAGAACGCCAATTAATTCATTAAGATTGCGATAATTCAGCCCTCTTGTTTTCAAAACCTCGTTAAACAAAGCGGAAATAGAGTAATTCAAAATTCCTGCTTGAGTAGAGTTTTCCTGAACAACAATATGTGCTGCCAAGGAACTCAAAGCATCGTCAAGTTGGTTGCGGTCTGCGGGCTTGATGTAAGGCATAATTCTACGAGTGGCACTTGGTATTTGAAGTGTTCCATCCGAATAAGTAGGTGTGGAGTTGAAAGGCTTGCTTAGGAGTAAGCCAAAAACTTGTATTGAATCGAGGCAAGCCCGCTACGGTTTGACCTTTTAGGGCTTGGTCACGATATTGGTAAATCATACCGATGCCGCCCTTTTTCTTGATGGCGGCTTGCTTGGTTACTCCGAGCCACAGGAAATCCATGAATACTTGATTTTCATGAATATCGGCTTCTAAAGGTATATGTCCTGATGTGAAAACTTTATCGTCTTTGATGTCTTGGGCTAACTGCTTCATTTCGTCTTCGGTAAGTTTCGGATTGGTAGGCATAGCATCTAATGGCGACAAGTGGTATATCAAGTATTGCTTGTTAAGAATTCCAAGTGTTCCACCAATTCATGACTCCTAAATAAGTAGGATTAAAGCCCGTGATAAAGTATTTCTGTGAGGCGGGGTCGTATTCAACAGCGGGCGTAAAAAAGGCATCTTTTCCATACTGTTTCTTTTGAAAACGCTTATTTTCCGCATATTGTTGCTTTTCTTTAGGGTCAATTTGGCTGTATATTCGCATTCTTTCACGATTATCCGTGATTCCTTTAGTTCGTTGGGTTTGATATTTAACACCCATACTCTTAACCCACCTTTCATCAATCATGCGGTCAAGAGTAATATCATAAATCTCACCCCTTAGAGGGTCAATTTCACCTTTAGGTTCTATTTTGACTACTTTACCCACTCCGCCACTTGTGAAACTATCCACATCGAGGTTCAAAACCATTCCTTCACGGAGATTTTCAAAAGGAATCTTGGGCGATAACCATAATCGGGATTGTCCTTTCATGTATTTCACGAATCCCGTAGCCCCAATATCATCCATTATTCTTTGTAGTGCATCAGGAACAATGATTTCTTTGTTTTTAGGTGTCGCTTGGGTGTATAGTGAATCTACACCGTCTTTGTCAAGATACAATGTATCTATGACCTCACCACCCCTTGCAGGGTCAATGAAACTAACACCTTTACCTTCATACCCTTTATCGTATTCACTCCCTGTGTAAATCAAACCGTGTTGTTTCGTTCCTCGTCCTTTGACATGAGGTGGCTTTTCGTAAAATGATTCCATACCTTTGATGTTACTATGAGCGAAACGAGCAAAAGCATTGTTCTGTTTGATGGAGAGATAATTGGGTGCGATTGTGACTTCGGGATATTCACCACCTCGCTTCCATGTTTTGCCTGTCGTGGGGAAGTTTTGTTTCAAAATTCCTATTTTCCACGGAATCGGAACAGGCTCGTCTTCAAGTTCTTTTAGCAATTCCAAAAAATCGTCAGGATTCTTCAAAACATACCTTTTCTTTTCTTCATCCATTTAGTTCACCCCACCAATTCAGTAAGCCGTGAGTTCGTGGTCGAGTGATTTCTGTTACGGTTTGACCTAAATAGTAAGCATTTACCCCACCTGACCAACCTTTAGACTCCGACCACGGAAAAGGTTTGAAACCTTGCTCGGAACTGAAACTAACGCTGCCACGCTGTTTAGGGTAAATAGTAGCGTAGTAAAAAGAGTAACCATCGTAGTTTTCATACAAATTGGTGTCTTTTAATCTTTCAGGATAATCGTAAATGGAGTAAGGGAAAATATGAAGTATGTAAAGTTCATCACGGGTGTTTGATGTGAAAAGCCACCAACCTTTAGGATTGTTCATCACAGTAAGTAATTGAGTTTGAAGTGGACTTCCTGAAAGTTGTTGATGCGGATATAACTTAGGTTCAGCGAAAAAGTTGGCTTTGAAAAAGGTGAAAACTCTATCGTTTTCCAAGTTTCCGCTGGTTGAATCTAAAATTTCTTGTTTTTGTTTGAGAGTTAATTTTTGAGATTTCAATCCTTTTTCATAGGCTCTTGCTACTGCGGGTGAAAAGGGTTTTTCGTTGTAGAAAATAGTTTCGTAAATAGCGTAGGCATACCCTTGGTCTTCAGGGTCGTGGTTGTAGTAGCGCATGATTCTTTTAACACCTCTTTGAAAGCGTTGGAAAAGTTCTTCGTCATTAGATTCCATTTGCTCACCACCACCAATTGAATACGCCTAATGTTGTGTAATCAGGTTTATTTTTCGGAAATAAATCAAGAAACGGTTTAGCGTCTTGACCTAAGTAAAAGCCCCCACCATTTACTGTCCACGCATTACCATCTTCCCATTCACCAAAGCCTTCTGTGGAAACCTCATTCCAATAATCCGAAGCGTAGTAGTAATCTTTTTCAGAATAGATGAAATTGCGAAGAGGAAAATTATTTTCACAAAAGAACCGTTGTGTGGCCGAGTCGTAAATTTGAAATTCAAGTTCTTGATTAGGGCGGCGAAGCCTTTGTCGGGAAGGTGTATTAAACCACCATGCTTCGTATATCCACTCTCCCTCTCCTGCTGCGTGATAATGTCTTTCCCACCGCAAACACATAATAGCAAAGTAGTTGGCGGGAAAACTGATGCCTTGTGGGGCAATTTCAGGTTCGGCATCAGGGAAAAACAAAAAATAGTTGTCAGCCTTTTCTCCTGTGGTTCCTTTTGTTTTCAAAAGATAAGTGTTAAGGTGTTCTACCCACTTGGTTTTCTGCATCCATTCTAAGTTGAATGCCCCTGAAAGAGAGGAAACCACGGAATCGGAAACGCCTTGAATTTCTAAAGGTAGTCGGTTTCCCTTCATGTTGTTGTTGTTGAAATAATTGTAATAGGTGTGAACAAAAGATAAATTTCGCCAATTCGTGAGATTTACGGCTTCGGGGTAGCGGTCTTTTACGGTGTCCATGTGGTAAAGAGATTCTCCCTTTTCTCCCGCATAAGGTGATAAAGACGACTCACCATCTGAATTTGTTTCATTGAAAATCTCAAAATTCTCATCGCTTCCGTAAAAGTCAGTTAAACCGTAAGTTGGGATGGTTAAAGCGTCCCGAATTTTACCTACAATTTGGTCGAAATCATTGTCGTCAGCCATGATAATCCCACCGTTATTCGGCGGAGCCACTATAAGAACTAATCCCAAAGCAAACTGCTAAAGGCTTGTAGTTTTTCCAAGCCGACAGGAGCGTAAGCCACCATTGGAACTTGTTTCACATTCATTCCACCAAGCAATTTCGCAGCCAAGGCTAACGATTCTACATGAACAAGATGTTGATTGTGTAAAAGTTGAACAGCCGCCGATTCATGCTCCCAATCTTCACCGAAATCAGGAATGATTCGGTTCACTACCACACCCCATGTTTTGAAACCTAAACGATTCAGATATTCCGAAGTTCGATGAGTTTCCATGATGCTTAATCGCTCAGGAATAGTCACTAAAATAATGTGACATTGAGGTGAGGCGAGAATGGTTTTGAACTTATTGATGTCGTTTTTCATGTTTTCCACGGACTTTTCCATGTTGCTGTCGGTTTTCTTTTTGAAAATAGCACCTTTCATGACTTCAAACTTACGCTTGAGGGCTAAGATACGATTCAACCATGCACCGATAATATCAGGAGTAGTCAAGGCTCGCAAGGCTTGACCGCTTGGCGGCGTATCAGCAATAATAACATCCCAACGACCTGAATCCCACTCTTCTAAAACAGTTCTACAAAAGAAAATTTCATCTAAGCCAGGCATTACCATGTCGTTAAACAAATCTATTTCTACTCCTGCACTTTTTTTGAACATGGATTTGAAGATTTCATTGACGGAGTTCATGAATTCAAGAGCCCGTTTCGTAGCGTCCATTTCCACAGCCCATAAGTTTTCAGTTATCGGCTTAGGGTCGTTGCTGAGTTGAGTTTCAAATAAATCACCAAGATTGTGTGCAGGGTCGCTGGACATTAACAGCACTCTTTTTCCTAAAGAGGCTTGCTTCAAAGCGGTAGCCGCCGAGGTAGTGGACTTGCCTACACCACCCTTACCCGTAATCATAAAGAGTTCTACCATACTACTACTTCACGCAACTACCTTTTATGCGTTTTCCTCTTGCCAAGTCGAGTGGTTTTTCATGTCAGGAGGCAATTCCAGCAGATATTCTCGAAGAGTCGTGGGTTGGTCGTAGCGGGAAGAATAGCCTGAAACGAAAATAGAATAGCCCGCAGGTCGGCCTAATTCCACTTCATAATCAGGATAATCATCGGATTCACCTTGATAGTATAACTTGGTAATCAAACTTGAACCTTTTAGAACTATCAACGCCTCATCGGAGCGTATTTCAGCCTGTCCCGCAGGGTGTGTTCGAGGGTTGATTTCAAAAACTATTTCCTCATCAATCCAACACTCAAGAGCCCACTCACCTAAAAGTTCAGGACACTTCCACTTGATGTGGTCAATTTGCACATCCATCGGTAAAACTAAACTGCCTTCGGATTCACCTGACAATGATGGCACTTTTCCGTAAAAGGAACACTCCCATGCGTCCCAATCTCTTATGTCTTCAGGGCGGCCTTGAAAACTCACGCTAACACCACTATCATGTAGCAGTTTTGCTATTTCAAGTCACGGATTCAAAGTAGATTCCCTAAAAGTGCCACACCGAGCAAACCTAAGCCGAGATAAACCCAAGTTTTTTCACCCGTTTCGTTATCATCGTCACCGATTTGGTTCAGAATGTTGGCTCCTGAGCCTGAGTCATTAGGGTTGGTGAAATCAAAACTACTACCTGAATCGTCTAAGCATAGTTCCGTAGCCGTGTCAAACGAAGTCCCATTAGGGCAGCAAGGAACAGAATCGCTTAATTTAGGTGGAAACTCTTGGAGTAAAGGTCGAGATGAGCCCGCTTCACAAACTGCGTTTCCGTAAGCATCAGTTTTCGTAGGGTCATAAACTTGAACAGCGAAATTGTGTTGGTGTCCTGCGGCGGGGAAGAAACAATTGTTACGGCTGCGAGTTGCTCCCGTGAATATCGGAACCACGAAAGGACTTGTCCAACCGATTACTTCCGCACCCAATAAACTTGACCAAATTGCACCTGTTTTCCATGTGTAGCGAATTCTTCCAAGGTCAGCCAAGGCTAATTTACGGTTGAACTTACCACTTTGGACATATTTTCCTTTGAAAATACCTCTTGAAAGGGCTCGCTTGTGCAACCAACCACCTCCGACCCATGTGGCTATTTCAGTTGCGATTCTCGCACCATACCAAACCAAGGGGGCTTGTAATCCCCAAATCATGTTTTCGGTTTGATTTTCCCAATCGTAACCGTATCGGAAGTTCAACATATAAGAACCTGCTTGGTCGAAACGAGTTAAATTAGGTTTGTAAGACCTGTTGCCGTAATCTGTTTTAGTGTCGGTGCTGAAAATCTTGTCAGTAGTTTGAAGAGTTTGTAAAGTATCGAAATCGGTTTCCATCAAAGCCGAGGCTTTAGCAGCAGCGAATCGGCTGGCTTGTTCCATGCGGTTAAACAAATCGTTCCACTCAGTTTCCGACTCTACATCGAAGTTGTCCCAATCCACCTCTTCAAACAACTCAGGTCGCTCTCGGCGGGCTTCCGCCACCGATAAAAGAGAAAGTTTATTGAAATCGTAGTAGTAGCGGTGAACATCTACACCACCTCTTCCTGTAAAAGTGCTGCTTTCCTCTTTAGAAAGGTGCATATCAGAAGGGAAGTAATCTTGAGCCCACTTTTTAGAAGATTGTAAAAGACCACCTGATTCTGCACCGTTATCCATCGGATAGGCTCGAATGTCTAATTCGGTTCCCACGGGAATTACAAAGGTGTGCAAAACTGAACCGTCAGCAGAAGTTCGAGTTTCAATACGAGTTAATTTAGCCTTTTCAGGGTCACGCACGGAAACTTCCGTCATTAATCCTGTGTCACACCCTCCCAAAGAGTAGTAGGTAGAGTTTCCAACCATTTGATAATCGCTGATTTTACTGTAAGTTGTAGGAGTAGTCCCTTCGGATTTGAAAGTGCGTGGCTTTAGTTGATGAGCCGTGAGAGCATTGAAAGTGTTGAAATAGTCCATTGTATCACCTCGCTAATGTAAAAGCCACCACAGCCAACCCACCTGCCATGACCCAAGGCCACATTACGGTTCCATCATCACTATCATCACTATCGCTGCTTTGGTCATTGATTAAAACAGATTCATCTTTGACTGTTTCATCTTTTAGCGGTTCAGCATCAACCACAGGAATGTAGTTGTTTGTCCAATTCGGAGAAGGTGAAACATAAACCAAAGTTCTCATAGGGTGAGAGGCTTTAATCCAATTTCCACCACGCTCTTGAATCTCATCTTTTAGAGGTGTGGAAACCAAGATTCCGTTCACAGCGATAGATTTCAAGTAAATGAAAATAGAGTATAAACCTGCCTTCGGGAAAGCGTAGTTGTAACTTCCTGTGGAAGTTCCTGAAAGAATATCGAATTGCACTTCATCGGATTCTCCTGTGGTAAGATTGCGAACAATGACACCGAAAGAAGCGATTGCTTCAGCGGTAAAAGTTTCATCTCCTAAACCAAGCCACCCTAAATCTCCTGCGGTGGTTTCAACATCGGCTTCAATAACAAGTTGATGTGAAATAATCCCTTCGCTTAAACTTTCTTGAGAGTAGATTTCACCGATACGAGTTCCTTTAGTAGCATCGTAATAAGCGGAATCTAATGGGTCAGGAGTGATTTTAGCACGGTATCTCGCTCGAACATGGTTGCGAGTATCGTAGAACAAACACGCTGATGCCGAATCATCACAACATTGTTGATGGTCGTCATAAACCCAACTGTTCCAACTTTTCCAATCGGTGTCGGAAGGCATGAAACTGTAAGTGCCACCTTCCCAAACCAATCCCCAAGCAGTAGCCCCGTTGCCGAATTTTAAGTTGTCAAGGCTTCTTTTTTTGTATTCTACTTCCCAACCTGATGTGAGTCCACAGGAAACATCCCAACTAAAAGTTTTACCCTCTAAAAGTCGAGGGGCGGTGTTAGCGAACTTTTCGGCTGTTAATCCACCACTAAGAGAGTAATTTCTCAAGCCACCTAAAGTGGTAGCAGCGTTATTGAAAGTAGTTTGGGCTTTTTGCGGTATTTCTCCGTCAGAATTTACAGAAAAATCACGCTCATAGGCTGTGCGGTTGATTTGTTGTAAAAGTCCGTCCGAAAGTGAACGGTCAGGTATCTGTTGCGAAGAACGAAAGGATTGAACCAATGATTCTGCAAGACGAGGATGTTCCCAAAGCATGGCTAAACCCATCGTAATGAAGCGGATAGACTATAAGAAGTTGGCGGGTAACGACTTCACATTTCAGTCATGAACTCATCCCAAGCCAATTTTTGTTGTTGAACTGCCACTTCGGATTCGGTATGAGTAATGATACGCAAACGGTCAATGGCGCAAAGAGCCAAAAACGCAGCATCAACATCTTCACCAAGCAAAACATGAGTGTGTAAAAGGTGAGTAAGTTCGTAATCTCGGAGGCATAAGTAGTAGTGTCCGATGCCACCGTCATTCAACAACTCCCATTCTCCTAATTGCATAGGAGGCAAGCAACCGTTGTTTTTCATCTGTTGGATTTTCTTTTCCAAATCTGTTTCCGTGTAGGTGTATTCCATAGTTCTCAAGAGCCTACACAGGCTACTACATATAAACTCTCACGGGCGTAAGAGGAATCGAACCCCTATCTTCGGCTTAGAAGGCCAAAATGCTATCCATTACACCATACGCCCATGAGTTGTTTATTTTTTAGTTGTGATTGAGGTTGGGCGGGTGGGATTTGAACCCACGACCTTGTGCTTATCAGACACTAAACAGGGCATAAACCTGCTGCACTAACCTGACTGTGCTACCGCCCATGATGAACATAGGATTACTCTCCTATGAATTCACCTATGAACGGCATAGGTGGTGCATTGTTTTGATAACAAGGATATGAGTGTGAAAAATAAGGTGGAGTAGAGGGCTTGGTTACACCTCTAAGTGAACGACAAGATACCTTGTGCTTCCGTCCACTACCCACTTCTCGACTGTTAAGCCGCACCTCAACCACTTGGTCGTTGGTGGGGTCACTACAACCCGTCCGTGTTGCCTTAATTCTCTTGCGGGAATTCATTCAGCCAACTCCGAGCCGCCCCGTCAGGCGACCAATCTTATTGTGTTGCACTAACAGTATAAATGTTGCCCTTTCCACAAGGCTTGTTTTTACATCATACCTCGTTAGGGGTCTTTCATTGTGTCTTTGATGTCTTGAATGCTTTGTTTCCGAAAAGCAGATTCCAAGAAATTCATGAAATCTGTTCTTATTAAACCTGCCTTTTTCAACCCTTCAGGGTCTTTAGGTGTAGTAAGAATGCTATGGATTACACCATCTAACAACCAATTCATCTCTTCAGGAAATTCCATCATGAATTGTCCGATTAAGTAGTTTCGGAGTTGCGGGCGGAAAAACAAAAGCGTGTTTAAGTCGTCAGGGTCGAAGCGGTCTTCCCAATCCACACCGTAGATGTCTTCATACAAACCCTCATATTTCTCTTGTTGCTGCGGAAGTTCAGGAAAAGTTTCGTAATAGGTGTCTTTGACATTACCTCTACCTGCATTCGGACTGACGAAAATGAAATTATCACGCATAAACCGTTGATAGGCTTGCTTGTCAGGGAAAAAACTTGTGTTTAACACGCTATCAGGGTCTAAAAGTGCTTGAAAGTAAGGTTCATCGTCTTCACAAAACATCAGAAAATCTGTGATTGGCGCATCGTCTTGTTCTAAAAGTTGGTCTTGCCCTAACAAGCGAGTGAAAATTTCTGCATCACCCCAACCTAACTGTGTAAGATTAGCGTGTCTGCTCCTGATTCCGTAAGATGTTTCCCATTCAGGGTGAGGTTGAGCAGGTCTTTTAGGGTCGGAAAAACGGAATCTACGGTCTAATATCAAACAGTATGCCCCGTCATTTTCCCAAAACAGATAGCGTCCGTCTTTAGGGTTGTAAGGTCTTCCTTCGTTGTCGTTACTTATGGCGTAATCCTTATCGTAGGTGTTATCTTCATAGTCGGGCTTGATTTTGAAATCTGTAAGAAAGGTATCTCGTTGATGCTTCCACCACTTGGCTAAATAATCGGTAGGGCCTTTTATTTCTTCACCCCACCACCAATTCAATAAACCGTAACTCACTCTAATTCCTCCTTCATTAATCGTGCTACCATCGCTGATTTTTTACCAGCAGTATATGTGCGGGAGGCTCGAAGTAATTCCCTAAGTTCTGCTATGGTCATTCGATGTAAATCTTTGAATTGTTCGATAAGGGGCGACCTCCGCTTACTATCTTCACCCCACCACCAATTTAACACTCCAAAAGATGCAGGTGAATAACCTTGCGGGAAGTTACGGTTAGAAGGGTCTATTAAGTAGAAGATTATTCTTGATTGGTCAAGTATATGTGCGTCCACGGTAGGTAACTTGCCTACTGTATTCAGATAATCGTAGGCAATATCAGCAATTTGATAGATTCGTAATTCTTTTACCTTTTCCATCGGCCTACCATTGGCTAAACGGTGTGCTACCGACTCAGGAACGCCCAAGTCCATGAGGCGTTTTTTAGTAGCAGCCTTAACAACCATACTGTAAAGTGGCGTAGCGACTATAAGAACTCAAGCATCGGAGATTTCACAAACGCCCGTGGGACAGTCGCTTTGTGCCGCACCGACAACTACACCTTCGTTTTGTAGGTGTGCTACTGCGTCTTCTACTGTGATAGGGCTTAAAGGTTCGTTGCCTCTTGAACCTGTCCGATAAACCGTCATACCTTTTAGAAGTGGGCCGTATTTCAACATTAAAGCAGCGTAATCTTCAATGGGATAATCTTGAGGAATGTTGATGGTTTTAGAAATGGAATTATCAATGTGTTTTTGACAAACGGCTTGCACTTTCATGTGGTCTTCCACAGCCAAATCTCGGCTGGAAACAAAAGCCGACATATCGGCTCCTTCTTCGTAAAGTTCTTGGAAAAGAGGGTCAATAACCATTTCCTCTTTTAGCACCCTGTCGTTGGAATCAGGGTCGGCATCGTAGTATCTACGATTGTAACCTGCTGCGAAAACAGGCTCGATACCTGATGAAGTTCCTGCTACCATTGAGGTAGTTCCTGTCGGTGCAATCGTTAAAAGCGCACAGTTACGAATGCCATGCTCTTTAATGGAAGCCTTGATTCTGCGAGGTAGAGTTTTAACGAAGCCTGATTGTAGGAATTGGTCGTCATAAGCCTCGAATGGGCCTCTTTCCACAGCAAGGAACACCGAGGCTTCGTAGGCTCGCTCTTTGATGAACTTCATGATTTTATCTACGGCTTCGTTGCCTTCATCAGAACCGTATCGGACACCCATCTTGACAAGAGCGTGACCAAGACCCATGACACCTAAACCGATTCTTCGGACTTTGCGGCAGTTTTCTTCGATTTCTTTTAGGGGGTATTGATTGACATCCAAAACATTATCAAGGAATCGAACACCTACCGTCACGGTATCGGAAAGTAAATCCCAATTCATTTCACCATCTACGATGTGCCGACTGAGATTGATAGCACCCAAGCAACAGCAACCGTATTTTTCCAACCAAATTTCACCGCACGGATTCGTGGAAATCAAAGGCTTGTAATAGTGAATGTTGTTCATTTTGTTGGCTAAACCGATGTTCAAAATGCCTGGCTCGGCAGAATTGTAACTGTTTTCAATGATTCTATCCCATAGTTCACGGGCAGGAATGCTACGAGTTTCAAAGGCTTCTTCGTTAGCCTCTTCGCTGTCGGCTTTTTTAGTGATGGCTTGACCTCTAAACTTCAACACAATGTCTTCATCGTTTTCCACAGCCTTGAAAAATTCATCATCCACAAGAACGGAAACATTGGCGTTGTTCAAACGACCTAAATCCAACTTAGCGTCAAGGAATTCCATGATGTCACCGTGGTTGTAGTCAAGACACAACATAAGGGCGGTTCTGCGACCACCACCTGCTTTGATAACTTCACCTGTTTGGTTGATGATTTCCATCAAGGAAACGGCTCCTGTGGCTTCTCCGCCTGTGCCACGAATAGGTGTGCCTCTTGGTCTGACAGGAGAGCAATTGATACCTACACCACCACCTGTTCCTGAAATAATCAACATATCTTTAATGGTCTGACCCCAACCTTCTCTTGAATCATCGGTGGGAACTACGAAACAATTCAACAATTGTCCTTTAGCACGGCCTGAACCATACCAAATTCGACCACCTGCAACAAACAAAGATTCACTTAGTTTTTCGTAAAAGCGACCTTCCCATTTGGGTCGAGAACCGTTTTCACTTTTAGCCACATGAGTTGCTACTCTTCGACAAGCAGCCTCCCAAGATTCAGATTCACCTTGGGCGTATCTTTGCTTGAAAATTGTGTCACCTAAACCTTTAGGTTGAAAAGTGGAATTCGCAGGTTGGTCTTGGTTTAATACAATTTCTTTATTGCTCATGTTATCATCTCCTTCGGTGTTTAGTATTTGGGAACATTACTATATCAATCACTCAACTTTGGTTACAGTCCCACATGGCAACCAAGAGTTTATTTACTATCTGAGTTGGCTTCAGTTTTCCGTAATTCTTGGGGCGAGAAACCACTCAAAATGTAAGGTATCTGTGTTGGTTTGTAGTTTAATCGGCTTTTTATCTCCAAACGATACTGTTAAACTTTCACCTAAAACCTTTACCATTTTCGTTAGAAAAGTAGTAGATAACAAGGTGTGAGTGGCTTCTTCGGAACCTGCGTGAACTGCTTCCATTGTTAAAGGTGCTTCAACAGTTTCCATGTTGGAGTCGGCGGTCATGGTAAGAGCGTTACCATCGTAATGAAGTTTAGCACATTCGCTCACCGTTTTCACGGCATCCACGCTCTTTTTGAAATCTGCACTTGTAACTTGAGAGGAAAACTCCAAATCAATTTTCGGAGTGGGTGGGTTGGTAACAATACTTAAATCCAACAATCGAATAGTCTTTTTCAAACCTCCAATATCCAAAGCAAGAGCCCCGCCTTCGTGAGCAAGATTCAATTTCACCGTATCGGATTTACTTCCAAGTTTAAGCGCACCCTCCAAGGCTTCAAGATTGATAGCGATTTGAACTTCGTCTTCTAATTGAATGTCGGTGATGTTGGCAGATGGAATATGTGAAAACAACAAACAAGCGTGAGAAGAATCCACTACCGAAGCCGAAACACCGTCTTCAGTAAAAGTGAAAATACAATCATCGGAGAGTTGGCGAATGGTAGATACCATTGTTTTAAGGGGTGCAACTCCGCAAACTAAAGAGAATTCAACAGACGGGCTTTCAATTTCTTGCTCAACAACTGAATCAGACATATCTGTATGTCGGGACACACACCCTTTAAGTGTTGCGCCTAACAACCAACCATATCATCATCCTTAACCTCGTTAGGGGTCGTATCATGGATAGGTTGATTAAGATTGACAAACCAAATGCCGTCTGAAGTAGCCATCTTTTCTATTTGGTCTATCAAAATGAAAATGCGTAAATCTAAATCAGGCATATTCTCGAAATTAAACTCGGCTTTTAGGTCTTCTAACCATTCTTGACTGATGTTGAAAATGTTCACTTCATCGAAATCTTCAGGTTCTATGTGGAGGGTTTCTACGCCTTGATAACTTTTACCCATGTGAATCATCTCTTATTAAGGTCATTTTACTTATTACTCTTGGGTTATCCAATTGTCGGTTAGAAATTTACGCACAGTTTCGTAGTCTTGCTTGGTAAGAATCTGTTTCAACCGTTCTTCGGGGTCGGCAAGAAAGTGTTGAAAACTATCGTAATAATCGTAGATTTTGCGGGCTCGTTGCGCTCCGATACGAGGAATGTTTTGTAAAAGTTGAACCACAGGATTAACATGACGGATTTGATGATTTTGCAGGTTGATAGTAGCAAATTTACCGTTTTCGATGCGGTCTATCAATTTAGCCACCTCACGAATAGCAGTAGGCTCATCTCTTGCTCGCACCACAGGACAGATTTCCAAAGCGATGCGGTTCAAATGCGATTCTAAATTAGGGATGTGTTTCGCAAATTTACGATAAGGGTTGTTAGCGGAACCTGACAGCCTTTTTTCAGGTTCTTCAATGATTAAAAGAATTGAGTGGGTTACTTTTTCCGAGAGGTCGGTGAGTTGGCGTATCAGCCTTTTTCCCATCCAAGAGTTAAGCGCATCGGTAAAAGTTTTGCGCTCGATACCCCAAGTAGTTTCACCTTGACGAATAAGAATGTCACCTTCGTAGCCCATAGACTTCAAATTATGTTTCAAACCTGTGCCGTTATCGGAAAAATTAGTAGCAAAGGTGTTAGCCCACGAATCAGGCTCGAAAGTATCAATGAAAACTTCCGTTTCGGTCATACTATTACAAGGGCAACTTGGTATTTTAACCCTGACTACAACAAAGAGCCCCACCAATTAAACAAACCGAGAGTTCTACCGTAAAAGGTGTAAGTTTCAGGACATAATTCTGTTGGCACACCTTGAAGCCATGAACTGAAATCATCATCAATGTAAGCGGAATTTCTTCGTTGAGGTTGATAGTTGTAAGTTCCTCGGAAACGGTTGCGACCCATTTTAAGTTTGAAAGCATTCACCGACCCCTCTTCGGAGAGTTCAAAAATATCTAAGTGTCGTGGAGCAAAAGGAAGAATTAAATCGGCAAAAATCACATAATCTTGAGGGCGGCGACCATTGGTGTAACCTCCTTGGTCTTTAGCGTATTTCAACATACGACTACCGACTTTTTGCTGACGGAATTCAAAAGTAGGACTGTTGGAGCCTTTACCATCGGTATCACTTTTACGGTTACGATAAACTATATTCACTTCTTCGGCTAATCTCACACCTCCACTATTTAGATTCAAAGATGAATTCTTGTATCGGTTCGGCATTAAGTTGTTAATATCGTTGATAATTTCACTTCGCTCGGTAGGGTCTTTCACAAATCGAGAACCGCTTTCCTCCACATAGGCCAAACTCGCTTCTTGCTTTGGGTCGTAGGTAGCCTGAGTGAAAAGTGATACTTTACCACCAAGATTAGTGTCATGCTTACCACCCTCAGTAGAAATTACTTTCGTCATATCCAAAGTTCCTGTCGAGGGTAAATCGAATTCTTTTAAGTTGTTGTAGATGAATGAGGGGTAAGTTTCCACAGGAAGATACGGTTCTCCTGATTGAGTAACATAGTTGTTCATACTCACCCAAGGAAACGGATAAGTGTAACGAAGAGTCGCATTAGTGGTTACTTTTCCTCTTTTGAAAGAAATAGGGAAAGCCATCGGGTCGGAAACGGTGAACCCTGAACGAATGTGCCGAGTTCGCACCCTGTAAAGTTGGTCTAAACCTTCTTGGCGAATGAAATCCCATGCCGTTAGAACCGCATCCATTTCGGTGTAGATGCTTGTTGTTCCTGTTGTTTTGGCTTGGCCTTGAACTAAGTTGTAAGCCATTGTTCCTGCGGTGAAATAGCGTTCTATGTCGTAATAAAATCGAGAATCAAGCGGAATAAGTTCAGAAATCTCTACCATCTTAGCACTTAATCCCAACCAATCGGCAGATTGATTAGCGGTGTAGTTTCCGAAGTCGTTGAAAATACTCATACTCATACCCATATCAGGGTAAAGACCTTGAATCCTCAACACTTGACTATTAACCAAGTTCACAAGAGGCAAAATTTGTGACTTTTGATGAAGGGAAACTCCAAGTCCGTCAGGATGAAGTATGAGCAAACTATCCTGCGTAGCAGTTCCCGTGAAACGGATGCCTTGAAGGTCGGTAGTGAAATTCGGATATTCATTAACATCTGTGAAAGTAGTGGAGTAACCTTCACCACCTAATCTACTGAAATAAGGCACGGTGTAAGTGACTCGGACGGCTTTCATAGATAAACCGTTTTCTTTTACGGTTTCATCGGTAATTTTCAAAGCATACAAAGGCGGGTTTTCAATGTTGTTGGCTTTAGCCCACTTTTTGATTTCTCGATTAGGGTGGTAGGTTAGAAATTGACCCAAAGTGTTTTCAATATCTTCCATGAAATTGTAAAGTTCACCTTTTGAGGGGTTATTCTTCAGCGAAGTTTTGTTGTTGTAAAAACAAGTGGTATAGTTGAAAATATCAAAGAAATTTTCACTACGGAAAGTTACTTCTTTTATCTTTTTAACTTGGTCTTTCCAAAGTTCCCAATGTGGAGAATCTGCCGTAGGAAACAACCCGCCCTTCGCAGGGTCGAAGTCGAGGTTGATTTGTTTGCCGCCCGTGCGATTCAAACCTGATTCAACTGAAGTTACGGGAAGATATTTGCGTTCTGCATCCTCTTTTAGAATTTCCGAACCGTCTTGACTGAATTCGGTTACTTTGATTTCTCCTTGGGCGTTAGGTGCTAACCAAAGGTTATTGTATTGTCGGCTGTTGCTGGTTTCCCATGCTTTTACCGATGCTTTAGGTTGATTATTCGTTTTTGATGTCTTTTCGTGATTGATAACAGTCCCATACCGAGAAACGCTGCCGTCCATTTTTTGATTTACCCTCAATGAATAACCGAATCCACTTTGAGAGTAACCGTAAGTTTCCACATCAGGAGGGGAAGGTATTTCTTTTAACTCTTCAGGATTTGGAACATCTTTAAGCGGGTCGTCTTCTTCCGTAATAGGGGTGTCAGGGTCGTGGTAATATCGTCTGCGATAATCAGTAAGGATGTAGCATTTAGTGGAAGTTAAGTTGGTGTTGCTGGAAACGAGATGATTGGTGTAGTTAAAAACTTGTGCAGGTTCCATGTGGAACATTTTTTCAAGGCTGAAAACTGAAGATTTGAAGTCCTGTTCGGAAGTTTCACTTAGGGTTTCTGATAAAAATTTCACCGTGTTTTTATTGAAAGTTATTTGAATCGGTTTGCGCCTTAATTCTGATTGTGATTTTGTCAAGGAAAGACGAGGATAACCTATGCTACTCCAATCTAAAAGTGGAGGTGTGAAATTAGCCGAGGAACTCCCATAGTATCTTCTACCCTTTACTGCCTCTTTGGTTCTTAAATTAGCAGCATCCTCTTGGATAGTGCTACGATAACGATACAGCATGGAAATAGGGTAAGTTTGATTAGGGCTGAATTTAGCCGTGGAACTGTTGTAAGGTGCATCAGCCGTCATTCGTTGTTGAAATTTACAATCGTAACCGTGAAGATTAGTAGAAATGTAACCGTAAGTAGCAGGATTAGAAGAGTGATTAACAGGAGTGAAAATAGTTGTTTTTCTCGCCTCGGCTTGGTCAGAAGTATCAAGATGAGTTAAAATAAGTGAGGCTGAACCACCTCTATCTTCAGTTAATTGAGGATTGTTTTTTTGGAGAGTTCCTGAATTGACGAATCCGAAAACATCGTCTTGCCTACCAACCCAATCCATAAAAGGTTCAATACCTCGTAAGCGAACTCCAAGATAGTTGTCCAACAAATCATTGATGTTTTGGTGTTGAAAATCTTGAACAACTAAAGCATTGTCAATGAAGTTGGAGGGTAGTTCAGTTTCATAAAAATTGTAGTAAGGCTCGGAGCCAGCCGCAAAGTGTTGATTGTTAGGTGAGAGGTGTGTAAGGTTCTGTTTGAAAATGCTGAGAGTATCAGGAAACTTATTGGGTCGAACTTTACCATCTCCACGAAACAAAGGAAGAGTATTGCTGAAGTAATCGGGACGATAAACATGGTCGTTGTTTTTATCATATTGAACCCAAGGAGCGTTCAAAGAATCTAAACCCATAATCGTGAATTGATTTGAACTGTTGCCAATTACACCCATTTCCACGGGCGTAGGGTCAGTATCGCTGGTAAGCAAAGTGAAACGAGCAGGAATCTGAACTTTGAGATACATCTTACCACCATCTATTACTTGTGAGAGATACTATAAGAGGGTGCGCCTCTTTTATCACAAGCGGTCTATGCCGCTAAACCAATTCAAGAGCCCTCGATTTGCAGAAACTTTTGCAGGTTTGACCTTTGTGAATACTCCTGTAACCTTAATAGGTTTCACCTTTGGTGTGGAGTCTGTTTTCGGCACAAAGGTTTTTTGCGTCTGTAACTTGGCTTCAACATACATTGGCATGGGTGCAGACTTGTAACCCTTTTTCTGTTTTTCGTATTTCATATCTACCGTTTTCTTAAAGCCGTAATGTTTAAGAGTTCCCGTGCTTCCGATTCTACCATACAAAACATGACCTGTTTGGGGATTTCCTGCGTAGAATTTGTGACTGTTTTTAGCCGCATCGTGATATTCTAAATAATACAAGCCTGACATACCCTAAAAGTATCGGCAAGACTATAAGAGGTTATTCAAGCAAGAAAAACCAAAACGAAACCGAAAATAAGGCTGAGAATCAAAGTCAATCGTGCGACAAACTTAGAAAAAACACTTGGTTTTACGGGGTTCGGGTCGTAAGTTTCCCACCCCATAACTAAGCCTCATTCACAGTAGTCGGAGTTACTATATCTCTTTTAGGGTAAGGCAAAATCAAGTGTTCAATTGACTTGCGTAACTCTCGCTTTTCACGCTTGGTTCCAAGAAAAGTAAAGTAGCGGTCTTTTTCTCGCTGTTTTACGAATTGAGCATCAGGCCAACGCTTCAAAATCTCGGCTTTTCGCTGTGAACCTATCTTGGAACGAATGGCTCTTGAGCCGTAAAGTTTGCCATCAATAATAACTCCGAAGCGTGAACGATTCTTAACCTTGATGTTAGGGTTGGCTCGGCGCATAGAGCCGACATAATTCCAATTCAAAGACTGATAAATAGTGCCGACTTCACCTGCCATCGCATCAACAGTAGCAGTTATAACTCGAAAATCGGTATTATCACAAAGCCACCGATTGGCTCGACTAATGAAATAAGAAGCCGTGTTGTGCGGAGTCCACCACAAGCAAACACCTCTTGACAATAGAAGCATATTATCGGTGTAACCGTATTTATCCCAATGTCCAAGATTTTTAGCGTAGTCAGGACTATACACTAAAACGCCGCCTAACCGTTCACCCACGGGAGTATCAAAGTAAATACCAAAGTGATGTGTGGAAACGGCGGGCATACATTTCAAGTATTCGTATTGCTCTATGACAGGTTTGGCATCTTTACGCTCGATAGGGCGGATAACGGCAGAATCTAAACTAACATCTTCAGGCTGGAAACCTAAACTATCTCGTTCCAATTCAGCCCATTCTTGGCGCATTAAAGATTGATGGGCTTGACCAACATCACCCTCACCCGTATAAGTTTGATAAGTCAATCCATCCCCTCGCAATCAACCTTGAAAACAGGAGTGTTTTCACCTACCCACGCTCCGATAACATTGTAATGCAAATGTTCTATGGCCTCATCAAAAGTCATACCGTCACGCTCCATGAAAATATCAATACACTTATAGTAGTCATAAACCGCCACTTCAGGTTTCGTGGCTCGAAAGCACCACCCGATAAGAGCATCGTTTAAGCCGTCACAAAGCAAGGCTTCAGGATTCTGCTCCATAAGGGAGTCTATCACCTTTTCGCTGAGAGGTCGCCCCATGTTATCACTTCGTTTGATTGCGATAATCTACGGTCATGTTCAAATAATAGCGGTCATGGAAAAACCCACCTTGCTCTAAAGAGTAGTCGGAACCTTTAGCGTGAATAGTGATAGTCCAATTTTCCCCCAAAGGCTCTTGAGTAAGGTTGTTGAAGTCCTCACTACCCATCTCGGAAGTGTTGGTGTAAAAGAAAATAGTGTCGTTTTCCGTAATGGTAATGTTCACCCACCCATCGGAAAGAGGCGACTTTTGATAGGAAAACGATAAATCAGCCACCGCAGTAGAAGAATTGTTGGTGTTCCACACATCTCTCGACATTATTTCCGAAGCCATGACAGCGGAAAAGTTATGCTCATAAACCCTGCTTTCAGAATCGTAGGTGTATTCAATAATCTCAGGAGATTCGGAGTCGCTACCCAAGCAACCCGACATTGACATCATAAGGCAAACTAAAATCACAGGCAAAATTTGGTTGTTCATATCCCTTTTTCAAGGCAACTACGGTATAAATCATACCTTCACCTCGCAAGGGGCTAAAGCGGTGAACCGTCAAGATACCATTTAGGATAATCCCAATCCGCAGTATCGGCTACCGTTTCAAAATAGTCCGTGAAATTGTCGCTTAAAAAGTGTGTGATTACTCGGTTGGCTTCAGGGTTGATGCAGATGTAACCTTGACCAATATCAACCATTAAACGGTCTATTTTATCCCGCAACTCGGCCTCTTTCGGATTCAGATTACTCCCGTTCAGTAACAGGCTTGTCAAGTCCAAATCAGGGCCATACCAAAGGTGGGAGGCTTGCCAAGGAAGTTTAGGAATCCAAACAAAAGGCTCGCCTCCTTTAATGTTTCCCTCGTAAAACGGTCTGTGCGTTCTCAAGGCTTTAACGAAAGCGGTAATGGTGTCATTCGCTATTGTGTCATAGTTCCCCTCCACATCTAAAGGTAGTCTGATGTTCTGTTCCATCCAATTAGCGATATTGGTAACGCCTTCTACGGTATCAATATCATAGTAACTTCTATCGTAAGAAAAAGGTAGGAATCTGAAATCCAACCACCCTTGATTCTGTTCAGTATGATGTTGCATTAAAAGAGTGAGATATTTTGTTTTTCGCTCAGGTTTAACATCTTCAACGATTTCGTTCAGATGGGCGATTAACCACGACCATTCGGATTCTTCGGTATCTTCACCCCACCACCAATTCAATAAACCGTAACTCATGCTTTCACCTCGTAATCTTGGAATTTTTGATACTGTTCAGGAGAATTCTTTTTCAAGGTTTCCACTATGGCTTGATTCAAATTCATATCTTTTAGAATCCACCAACCATCTGAATCGCTGAAGTGAAAAGCCTTCAAAAATTCTTTTTCTGTCATGTGTAAATAAGAAGGAACTCGAATCCGAGTAGGGTTGGAAATCTTTTTTACTGCTTTTGAAAACCCTAAATCTCCGTAAAAGATAAGACAAGGGTGTTTTTGAAACGGTGCAATCATTGATTCAGGTATGAGATTTTCGCCCATCCAATCATTTATACTAAGCCATTCTAAACTTTTGCCAACCATTCTGTTGTCGAAACCCACACTATCATTACCTAAACTTGCGCTCACAGAAAGGTCAGCAGTTCCTCCATCACCTTCATTTGCGACTTTTGTAATTTTTAAGTTTTCAAGAAACTTCCATTCAGGGTTTTCACCCCACCACCAATTCATTAAACCGTAACTCATGGATTCAACGCCTCCATCATCGAAGCAGCGAATTCAGCCATCTTTTCAGGTGAATTTTTTTTCAAAATTCGTCCTACTGTGCGGTTTAAGGTAGGACTTTTCAAAATCCACCAAGCATAGTCTTCCCAAAAGACAAAAAGTTCCTTGAATTTTGCTTCCGTAAGATTCAAAGGACGACTTACATTTTCACCAAAGTCTTTTTCATAGTAAATCAAAACAGGTTGCTCTTGCATCTGCTTGGCGACATCAGGGTGGCTTTCAACCAAGTTATTCCAATCCCTTTCACCGTAGATTTTTTCGATTTTTTCTGTGTCGCCAAGAACATATACTCTATTATCGTAGGCTAAATCTGAGTTTGAGTCCTTAATTTCTGCAATCACTCCTTTATCGCTTGCCTTATCTTCAATAGTATCAACAGTTAATCCTTCCCAATCATTGGTAGGAAAATAATCATCTTCACCCCACCACCAATTGAAAAGTCCGTAACCCATGTTATCTACTCCTGCGTGGTAAAGTTTCCGCCCACTTTACAAAGGATTCAAAAGCGGCATTTGTGCCGTTTTCAATGTGGCGTTCACCTCTTCCTGTAATGGTTTGATACACTTGTTCAAGGTAATCAAAGGTAACTTTATGAGGGGGCAAATAGTTGATGTTAGGGAAATCAGCGGCGGCTAATTGAGCGTTCAGCAATTGCTCTTTTTGACCCGCTTCAGGTATCAAGATGGCGG
>CENV01024056.1_pt1 | contig 30600 bp, 43 predicted proteins | sample 530231 | NCBI WGS metagenome assembly CENV01 (sample SAMEA2619815, study PRJEB7988) | marine metagenome | biome: marine biome (ENVO:00000447); feature: surface water layer (ENVO:00002042); material: "saline water (ENVO:00002010), including plankton (ENVO:xxxxxxxx)" | depth 5 m
TTGCGCGATCCTGGGCCTACTGCGTTTAAGAGGGTACTGCGTTTAAGAATCTACAAAATTTTATTTCCCTTTAATATGTTTTCTTCTTTCCAAAGTGGTTGAATATTTGTGTAGTGACAAAGTTTTTCCATCTCTTCCTCTGTCTTGGCTGAAGATAGAGGTATTATATGATCTATATGCCATTCACCTCGATTATCCCAGGTCATACCTTCTTTGAATTGAGACTCAATATGTTTAAATGCTGTTTCATAATCAGTGCCAAGAATATCTATATTACCAGAGTTTTTAGTCCAATACTTAGTAGTAAAAGCTAAAGAGGTTCGTGTACTTAGATTCCTCTTAAGTCTAAAAAGAGGATCGTTTTTTCTCCTATTCCTACAATAGCCTCTTTGATATATTTTAATTTTGTCTACATTCTTTTTTCTGTAGTTGGATTTATAGGCACAAACACAAGGTTTACATTCATCCCTCCTGCCATCTTTTCTAGCGCTATTTTTGTGAAACTCCTCTAAGGACTTCATTTCTTTACATACATAACATCTCTTCATAATACTATCGAATTACATAAATTCCTTTTCTGGAATTTGCCTCTGCATACTGAAGTGCATAACGGATTGCATCTATACAGTGATTCCATTTATCAACTGGCTTTTCATTTCTAGCGTGCCAAACATAATTATTCAGCTCTTTAACTATATTGGTGGATTTAGGATCCACCACAATATCATAATCTTGCATAAGAGCAATACCAGATAAAATACTACCTCTCTTTTTTATAGTCGGTTTTACATTACAGCTATAAGTGTCAGTAAGGGTACTCAAAAGCCTTGGCTCAGAATTGTCGCTAATTATAAGATCTTTTCCAGCATATCTTATATTCCTTTCTGCTATTTCCTTTGTAGACAGACCTGGGCTTACAAAACACTCCTTAACCCACATTCTCTTGTTAGAAGTATCTATACTGCATTTAATAAGCGTAGTTGGATCTACAGAAAAACCGTAGTCTTGGCCATATATAATTTCGTGGTAATCCTTGAAAGCTCCGATTGTCCAATTGGCAAAAACAACGCCCTCAGCCTTATCAAGCCATCCACCTAGTATCTGGTGATTATATCTGTCTGGTCTTCTGCGTTTAATCTCCTCAATCTGCGTAAGAAAAGAATCTGATAAATTCTCTTTGTTATCCTTAAAAGTGGTATGTATATAAGTTACGTTATCTTTCCACTGATTGATTCCAGAGTTGACCATCTTGGCCGCAAAGAATCTTTGATATATCCAGTGTTCTTTAGTGGCTGGATTAAGAATAAGTATAACCCTGTTCTGTTTATTTTTAGCCCGTACAGATTGATCTATTTTATCAAAGGTATCTTCATCTACCAGCTCCTCTGCTTCGTCTAAGACAAAGGCTGTAATCCCCTGGATGGACTTAAGGGCAGCTGTTTGATTACCGCTGCTGGTTCTAATACCTTTAAATATGATACTACTTCCAGTTGCTGTGTTTAAGATCTCATCTTTAGTTATACGGAAGTATTTGGCTATACCAAACATTTCTATCTTCTCTAAAAACTCAGGAATAATTGAGGTAGCAGCAGAGACCATAGTGTATCTAGTAAACAGTATCTTATGGCCCGCTTCCAAAGTAAGGAAAGCTAAGAAAGCATTTACTGCAAATGATTTACCAGATCCCCTACCACCTGTCACCACAAAGTAACGAGTGTCATTCCCTAAAGCTTGATACTTCTGATTAAGCTGGGGTTTCTCCATCCTCTGGCGTAATATCAATTGTATTTTCTATCTCTGGTGGTTTTTGTGTTCCTGCAAAGATATTGGTAATTGGAATGTTTAGCTTTTCTCCACCAGAAGTATAATCTATATTTTCAGTGGGCCTGCCATACTTATACTCAAACAGCAATTTTAAGTGAGCAAAAGAATCCTTAGCTTGCCTAGCAAGCTCTTGCCAGGCTTCTTCCTCTGAGCCGAACACTTTGTTCATAGCATTCAAAGCATATATTCCAATACGCTTTCGCTTTGCCTCGTTTAGGTGAGAGGGAGTAGCTGTTGCCTTCTTTAAGTTAGTATCTCCTTTTTTACGACCATTATTTTTTCGGCCATCATTCTTTTTAACGTACTTAAATTCTTTTGGCTTTCTACCCATAATAATATAACTGATTATTTATCAGCGTGTTTTACAAAGTGTTTATTGTAGAAGTATTCATATAATCGCCAAACCTTATTTGAAGCTTCGGTCTGTGTGTAAATTTTCTTAGTGCTTTTCTTTTGCCCGCCTTTCTCTACAGTAACTTTGAAATCTACACAAACTGTACTACGACCAAAGCGTTTACCAGTGCAAGGAAATATTGGATCTAAATATATTTTATAACCATTATTTAAACACCAGGAGGCTGCTCTATAATTACACGAGAGAGACGAGTTCTTCATTTTTAGGCACTACAAAGTTTACTTCACTTGGTGCATTTTTATACAAACTCTTTATTAAATCATACTTCTCACTAAATTCTTTATCAGTCTGTGACCAATAAAGAGTCTGTTTTACCCCGTGCAGAACTGAAGCGTGATCTCTACCTACACTTGCACCTATTTTGGCTAAACCATATTTTTCTGAACGAAGTATATCGAAAAAAATAAATCTTGCCTCAACAATATCTTTATGCCTTCTGGGGCTTTCTATATCAACATCAAGTTGAGTATGTATAATATGTTTAAGGGTATTTACCTTATGTTTAAAACTAAGCATCTATTTCGTCTTTTGTATTTATGTTAATTTCTAGTTCGCTTATCTCTTTTTTGATAGCAAGAATACTTTTGTCTTGAGAAAACTTGATTGCTTTTGCAATCCCATCACAAGCTTCGTAGTTCTCTAGCATTTCAAACTCACGTAGTTGATCATATATTTCTTGAAAGGGAACACCGCTAACTAAATCTATAAGGGTAACGTAATAAAAGCTCTTTACGTCATAATCATATTTTTCTTTCTGTGTCATATTATAGTTGCTTTATAATCGTTAAATATGTCCCTTATGACCTGCTCTTCGGTTTTCTTATAAAAATACTTCATATATTTATCAACCACAATCTCAGTCTTGTCTTTACCTTGCTGTAAGGTTTCTTTTGACACTTCGCTTACTAAAATATCTCCAGACCCTTTTTCTACAACGACAAAAGTAAAATAATCAACACCGAAGATTTTACTGTATATGTAAGCCTGCATATCATAATGATATACATTTTTAGCTTGATATTCCCAACCTTTTAAAGATATAGTAGTTTTTAAATCTACAATTCCATCTTCAGTTAGATAATCAGCTTTACACCTAAAGGGCAGATTCATAATGAACCCAAAATTAGGAACCTCTGCCTTGCCCCCCTTAAATAATTCTATTACATCATCACACCGCCTTACATTCTCATATAAAGAGAGCATAGCAAAGTATTCCTTTTCTAATATAACTTCCTTTTCTTCTTTTAGTTCTACTTCTTTAAACTTTTGAGTAGTTCTTGTAGAGGAATCAACAACGGCATATTTGTCAAAAAATATATCAGACTCTAACACTAAAGTGTGAAATAATCTACCATCTCTTAAGGCCTTTGTTTCTTCTTGTTTTTTATTTAAAGACTTGTGATATGACTTTGCACTTTGATACAATATTTTTGCAGAGGAAGAAGACAGCGCAGCCTTGTTAAGATATCCATAATAAAAGCTGTCTTTGTTTAGAGCTTCCTTTAGCTCTGGATAAGACCAGGTCGTGTTGTCTAAAAGTGTTACCCTATCACTCATCTATTTTCGGTACGTTATTTTTAAACCAAGCTTTAAGTAAATAACCATCTATTGGACTAAGCTCTGATATTTTACGATATATATAACTGCTAATAGAATGGGCATTTCTTCTTTCGGTTTTACTAGAGTCTGTCCCAAGGTTAGTATACAGATTACAATCCATTTCCAAAAGCGCATCTACCTTTTTTTGAATGGCCCAGGTCTTATATCCAAAAACCTTATCAATCTGTTTTCTTAAATCCTCTGTCATCTATTTGTTTTATATGCTCTAAATTTTTTACTACTTTTTTTAAGTGAAATATAGAGTTATTAACAAATGTATAAAAAGAATCTTTATTATCATAATTTACTTTCACCGAATCATAAGAGCAGTTAAAAAACTCAAAATAACCTTTCATAATACCTGGGCTTCTTTTACTGGGAGCATAGCAACAACTTTATCTATCTTTTGAGTTTCCTTAAACATCTTTGTCTTGTTGAAAGGATACGTAAACCAATCTGGATCAAACTTAAGTAGATTGAAAGAAAACACACCACTCGGTGTACAGTTTATATATATTGGAACGTCTAAGTGTTTTGATGCTTTGTTTGTGAGAGAAATAAATTTCTTTTTCTCAATCAGCAGGCCCTCAAAGTGTTTGGTCCTGCATTTAAGTTCTATACGGTGTCTATATTGTTTGGAATAACAATCCCACTTGCTTAACGGGTCTTTAGCTTTTTCTAAATCGTGATAGAAAGAACACTTGAGGTAACGAAATAAATCTTCCTCGTTCCACTGGGATATATCATTTAAATCCTCTCTACAGGTATTGGCTATATACTTTCTCAAGCTTTTTATATACTCCGTTCATAAAACAACTACTGCATCCAGTAGGGGCCACGTTCTCTTTAAAGATCCTGTTATATATATTTAGTATCTGTATCTGCTGTTCTGGATTTATCACTGAGGTATTCTTAGCATAAAAATCTCGAAGAAAAACAAATTCGTCTTCTTTAAGGCATTCGGGCTTTTGATAACTAAATAATTGGTTTAGTTTTTCTTTACGCTGATCACAACCACAATCGTCCCCAGCCAGCCACTTGACGGCTTTTTTTATGCCAGTGGCAGTAGTTATTTTCTCTACGGTATCACCAACCCCTTGACTCGCTTGGGAGTAGTTTTTCACCCAGAGTTTATATTCCTTTGTTCTTTTATCTTTAGGTGCTTCTGGTATATTCATAATTTATCGAAATCTCCGTTTTTATAATCTAAGTAATCTTCAAAATGTTGTTCTATTATTTTTGACTTATAGTTCTTACAACTATTAAATATTGAGGTAAGGGATATTTTTGTTTTTTCTGAGATATCTCGCATAGACATATCTGAGTTAAAATACAATTCAAACAGCTTTTTGTCATACCAATAATCCCATTCGTTAACCGTTTGATTTATTTTATTTAAAAGCTTGTTATAAGCTTTCTTTTGCTGGAGGTCTATACTGTCTATAGATTCTGACCTAGTATCATCAATCTCTAATTCGCCATAATATTCACTAAAAGAAACTATTGGGTTTTTAGATTTGAGTGTTTGCACTGACTTCCACATATTTCTTAATACTGTCCAAATATAAAAACGATTTATACCTTTATCTTGATAATATATCTTTTCTTTTTCGGTAATGTATTTATGTATTCTTATGTACATCTCTTGGACTAAGTCCTCAACCATATGAGGTGGCACGCCTAAATTTAAAGACATAGCCACCCATATGTTGTGCATTTTTCCAAGATCTTCTAACACTTTAGTTTACAGGAAAATAAATACAAATAATCCCAAGTTGCAGACGCACTACATCTACGACCCCATCTCCATCTGAGACATCTATCTGACTAAGGTAATCTACTCCTAAAGCAAATCCTAAAATCCATTCTATATTAAACGCTGGCATAAGTATATATTTTAAGAATCGCAGTATAAAAAACTGTCGACCATATTATAAAGTTACTAATTGCTAAAACAAATATAACAGGTATTAATAAAACTTTTCTCATATTTTTACGAATTTGTTAATAATTAATTTTTAGACTGACGTAGTCTGATTCACTATAAAACTTTTTAAGCTGCTTGATTTCTACAATATTTTGATCTTGCTCATAAATTAAACCTTCTAAAGCATCAAACAAAGCTTTGTTAAGGTTGTCTTGTAAATCTGGTTTTGTTGTTTTGGGAATAGGTTTTGTTCTTTTCTTTTTCGGCGTAGACTTTAAATAAGCATAACTATAGTTCAAATATTCTACCACAATAGGAGTGCCTTGTTCTATTATAACAAAATCTTCAGGCAACTGTTGTTTAGCTAGAGCCACTATATTATGTTGATAAGTCAGTACTTTTTTAGGTTTATAGCTTCTACCGCTTCGGGTAAACCTCACAGACTGATGAGCTAAGGGTTTTATGTTTAATTTTAACTCTAATGATTTCATAAGTTGATAAAAAATTCACCCTCATCTGCCAAATCTGCTTCGACATAAGGAAATCCATTAATGATCTTGAAGCTAAAGTTCTCAAAAGGCTGGCCCCTGGATCGCATACATTTAACTAAGGAATGATTAGATTCTTCATCTACAGTAACGGATATTTGCGTTTCTGCCTTCTTTTCCAAAAAACTACCAAGATGGCCAGTAGGTTTAATAGAATTGTAATTTGAATGTATAATTGTCATAATATGTATATTATATAATTTTGTCCACTTCATAAGGTTTTGCACAAGCTCATTACTTTCTACTATATCATTCACATCAGTAAGTAAGTCCGCTATTCCGTCAATAACAACAAAACCTATATCATTTCTTTTTTGTAAGTGCCAATCAATAAAATCTAATCTTTTTGCACTACTATATTCACGAAGAGAAAAAGGCAAGTAATCTTTTGATTTATTAGTCATCTTATATATTCTATTGAAAACTCGGTGAGCGTGATAATCACCTTGTTCCGTATCATAATGGACAAGCTTTTGATTATCTCGGTGGCCTTTTATATTTCCAATAAAGTTTTTATTATTTGACAAATAAGCTGTACAGAATAAAGAAACAAGAAAAGTTTTACGACTCTTTGGCGGGGCCTGTATAAAGCTAAAATTTCCATAAGTACAAACGCAAATAGGAAATTCTAAATTAGAGCCTGTAAGGCCCTTAGAAATGGCTACAGGAGGGTATTCAACTTCGCTCTCTGGATCAACATAAGCCTCTTTTAATATTCTGTCAAATTCATTTGTAAACTTTTTCTCATATTCACTATACATTATGTTCAGATATATTAAATCTAATTATGTCTTTAATAAGTATTTTAAGGTTTTTCTTATGCTCTTCTATTGTCATTCCATTATTAGGATTATCTGTATAAAAATCAACAGCCGTAGTATCAAGCCAAACTTCTCTTGGGGAACGAATAATCTGACCAACTTTATCAGCCACCCTATCTCTAATTAAGACTTCTGAGATACCCTGGTCTTGACTGTATTTTAAAGCAAAAACTTGAGCAAAAGCCCAAGTAACTAATCTTTCAATATACATTTTGTTGTCTCCCGTATCTAGCTCTAGCTCTTTTATATAATTTACTACATCTACTAACGCTGACCTATCTCGCCAGCTTAAATTTATTGTTTTGTTAAGAAATCTTTCATTTAAATGATCTAGGGATTTGTAAATATCAATTGTTGCTTTCATAAATCTTTAGTTAAAAAAAGGGGAAGTGTTACCTTCCCCAAACATTATTAATTAAAATAATTCAAAGTCATCATCATCTTCTGACTTTGGATCTTCTTTAGGAGTTGCTAGCTTTATGGAACCGTCAGTCCAAAAAACTCTTCCGTTGCCAACATACTCCTTCTTTTTTTTAGAAGCACGCTCTTCTTTAGTTTGTTCTTTCCAAGCAGAAACATTTTGCCCGTACTCGTTAGTTTCGTCATTAATAGAGATAGTAATAGGTTTATATTCCCCTTTACCCGTTTTCAGTACTAATTGTAATAGTGCACTCATTTTACAGAATTTAATTCATTAAGTTGTTCTGGTGATAGTTTGTATTTCTTCATAACTTCAACTAGACTACCACCGTTCTCTAGATAGTTAACTACTTTGTCCCAAGTTTCAGTTCCTGGTTTTATTAAAGATTTATCGTTTTTTTTTCCGTGATCATTTGTTGCATCAGGATCTTTTGTGTCGTCAATAAGAAGAAGATTACCTAATGCATACTTTTTTGCGTAACTAGATGCGGCACCAGTTCTTTGAGGGTGTTGCATACCTTTTGCATCAAAATCAATAATCGCTTGCGCAGCAGATTCTATTTGCTGAGTACTGTCTTCTACGTCTATAATTTTTGCAGTAGATTCAACGTAGTGATAATCCCCAACAGAACAAATCTTATCAGTAATCTTAAATGCCACGTCATATTTTTTAGCAAGTGGCTTGATAGATTCTAAAATGTCTTCTGCTGATCTGTAGTTGTAGTTACCAAATTTATTCCTTTGGTTTTTTGGAGCTTTTAGCTCTGTTTGAATAGATAATAATTTTTGTACAATATTCATAAATATAAATTTTAGTTGATTGCAAGATATAATATTTTTAATAAAAAACCAATTATTAAAAAAAACCCTCCTGATTTTATGCAGGAGGGCTAACCAAACTATTAACTAAAAAATTTATTACAAACTAAAAGCTAAAGACGATAAACAAAAAATCAAAATGAAAAAACTTTTAGTATCACTAATATACAAAAAATATTAATATAACCAAATCATATCTGGTTTTAGGTTATCGTTGTCACAATAAATTGTTTTTTGATCTCTACCTATACCAATACGAGTAAACCCACTCTCAAGCAAAGCAGCTATCATTTTATACCTTTTGTTAGCGTTTTTGCACTCTAAAACAACAGCCCTACCTACTAGATGACTGTTATTAGATGCACCACTTAACCTGTAGTTCTGCTTTTTAGTTCGATACCCTTCGACTATAATAAATTGTAATTTACATATGTCAGCAGCTAAATCTAACATATTTAAAAAGTCACGATTCATATACTTAGCTCCTGAACCAGGTAGGTCAGGGCTGTCAAACTCACTTAACAAAAAATGTTTATATTGCACTGTCAAATATAAAAAAAATATATATTTGCAATCGGTAGCTGTAGATCTACCTTAAAAACTACTAAACTTCAATAGAGATATTGTTGGAACAGATAATTAGAAATTTCTTTTCTTAGGGGGGCTTTTCTTTCTTTTTCTTTTACTCTTTTCTTTTTCTTTCTTTATTTCTAATAGTTTTAATCATATGTGGTGATGTTTTACTTTAAGGTAAAACACACCACTTGTGAACTATATTTATACTTAAGCTATATCATATGTGGTGCACTTTAGAAGTTATATCATATGTGGACCGTTTCAGGTTAAGTATACTTACTTATGCATCTTATCGCCCATTATCTTTTCTACTCCTCTACTTCCGAAGTAACCTCCAATAACGATACTCAATAAGCCTGTGATTGAGTCTAAGGAGTATCCTAAGTACCAGCCTAAGACATAACTTACTGTTAAAAATACTAGAGTAAGTGGCCGCACATTAGCGGCCAACCAACTTGAAGATCGAGCATCAGCTACCCATCTTCTTGTGGTTCCGTCTATTTCTGCCCTTTCTATTCTAAGTTTTTCTAATGCTATTTCTTTATCGGCTTCACTAAGTTCACTACCGCCAATAATTGCCTCTATTACACTTCCAACTGGAGTATCTTCCGCTATCTTACCAACTATATTGGGAATCTTCTGTAATAAAAACTTGCCTACACCAGTATCTTTAAACTTCTTTTTACTCATAATTATATAAAAAAGTACTGCCTACTGTATCAGTTTTAATATGTCCATATAACGTTCTCAGATTTGGATTCGTCTGAGTCAACGTGTATGAAGGTTTTAGCGACACCAAGACGGGTAAATCCAGCATCTTGTAGGGACGTAAGGACAGCCCATCTTTCTTGAGAGTTGCTAATTGCGATATCCGCTGCTTTTCCAATAAGATGACTCGATTTCGGTTTTCCTCCAACCTTTTGATTGTGCTCTTTTGTTCTGTACCCTGAATTGATTTTAAAGGGTATCCTTGCAATTTGACGTGCGTAGTCGAGCATCTCAAGGAAGCTCCTGTCCATATTAGCAAACCCACTACCAGGCAAATCTGGGCTATCAAATTCTTCATATGTAAAATGCTTAAGATTCATTACTACATTTGTTTTTACACTTACACTTTCCACTTTTGCAGTCATCATATTGTAATGTTTTATTAAGCAGTAATCTATCTATAGTGTCATCTTGTAACTTAATAAGCATATTCTCAAGCATATCCTTAGCACTTACAAGCATCTCAATCTTCATCTCTAAGTTACTAATTTTTTTCTTAGCAGCTTCTAAATCGTCAGGATTACGGCCCGTTATGGAAGCTATTACCATAGCGATTGAAGCGGCTATCATACCAATTAAGGTATTTACTATTTGACTATTCTGTTCAGGTATAGTATATTTAGTAAGATAGTATAATATAATTATTACAAGGAAGAAAACAATTAAACTTCCTACATAATGTCTGATATCTTTGGCCACTCCGTTGCTAGGCATTTTCATTTCTTAAAGGCTTTATATATTTGTATTATTGTAAATGTCAAGGTTGCACCCATTACAAGCATTTGCAAGTATGCATTAATCTCACTTACACTAAATGCTAAAGCAAATAGGTTTGCTGCGTATAGTCCGAATATCTTCAAATCTTCCATTTTATTTAAATGCCAAATATATGTATTGACCACCATCAGTATTAATAGAGCCACCAAACTGTGATGTACCCATATTAAAACCTGTGCTTGTAATATTAATTGATGTTGTTGTTCCACCATCAGCTTCTGCAAGATTTGTATCAGCATCTAATATTAAATTTAAAGGAGTGGTGTCTCTTCTTGTATCAAATATTCTCCAACTGTTAACGTCATCTATTCTTTTTATCATTACCCAACTTGGCTCAAAATCTGTGGTTATTGGGGTAGTTTGAGTATTGCCATTCCCCTCATAAGAACCTATACTACTATATCCGCTTATAGATTTCCAAACGTAAGCTATATAAGAACTTACACTACTGTTTACACCCTCTACTCCATCAGAATTACCATTTATAAATCCAAAACTATTAGAATCAACATTTCTTATACCGCCATCACTCGCAGCATCAGCTTCAGCATTAGTTAAGTTTAAATACAACCAGTGATTAGCAGTCAAATCCTTATGCCACACTCTCCAATTATTATTTCCATCATTAAGGTCTTTTAGAATAATCATTTCAGCATCTGTAAGTCCGTGATTTACTGTATCTGATGCACTATTACCTCCTGTGTATTTTACTATACTAAACCCTGCGGCTGTATTAGCTGACACCGAAACTGCACTAACTCCACTTCCTGTTCCTGCAACCGCATCTCCACCACCAAGCCATACCCACGATACATAATCTTCACCATTTGTATTAGTTCTACCACCATTACCTTGCACAAAAAACCCATTTGCTTCAAGTGATGACGGCATATTTGTACTTGAGGCTTGTAAATCAGATCTATCACTTGCAATATAATTAGTTCCACTTTCAGAAATTCCCCTAACATTATCTACAATAGCGTGTGACATATTACTACCTGTTCTTCTTTTAGTCCAAATTAATGCTCCACTTGTTTCCAAGTCCATTCCTACATTAGAAATGTATTGAGTTGCACCTGTACCCTCATACAATACAGTCTTAAAGTTAGATGTATCTGTTTCAGGTTTTTCGTTGTAAAGTTCGGTTACTTGGCTACTTGAAAGTGCAGAATTAAAAAGTCTTACTTGGTCTGTAAATCCTGCCCCTAAATTTGTATTTGGTGTGCTACCTATTTGAAATACAGAGCCTGCGTTGTAAACAGGTGCGGTTGTTGTGCTATTAAGATTTGAATTTGATGCAGTTCCGTTTACATAAAGAGTAGGTAAACTGCCATTTGTAAAAGATAATGCAACGTGATACCAAGTATCTGCAACAATAGGAATGCTATTATTGTAAACAGTATTATAATTTTGTGATGTATCATAATACCAAAGCCAACCAAAGTAATAACTACTTGAAATGCTTTGAGTATAAAAAACCCAACCTTGATTAGATATTGGTGATTTTGAATACAATCCATTAAAAACCTGAAAACTATTTGGACTATCTAATTTAATCCAAAAAGAAACAGAAAAATTTGTAGCCAAATCTGTACTATCTAATGAAGTAGTAATTGTACTTGAAGTGGAGGCACTATATTTTAATGCTTGACCAAACCGCCCAAACCTGTATTCTATATTTGATTCAGTACCATCATAAGTACCTGAATGACTATCTTCTGCCGAGTTGTCAAGTTTGTAGTAAGCAAGATTTGTAGTAGGAAAATTTATATCGTCAGTTGTAGAGGTGTGTACACAAGCGGTTTCTCCGCTTCCACTATTATAAAGCGTATCTATTTCTGATGTACTTAAGGCTTTAGAGAATATTCTTACTTGGTCAATATCGCCATCATAATAGTAACTACCACCGCTTCTTCCAATTCTTAATCCATCACTTTGTCCATAAGGAGTCGGACTTAATGATACTGCACTACCTCCGTTAAGATAGACATTTGCAGTAATTGCACTTCCATAACTACCCGCAGAGTAAGATGATGCCCACCCTGTAAACACAATACTAACAAAATTCCATCCTGTGATTGCAGTCGTTGAATTTATAAAAATATTTTCAAGAGTTGCTGTTGCAGTATTGCTTCCTGTGCCATTTATAGTAATATCTATTCTACCTCCTCTATTGTTAAAATATAAAGCGGGGTTTTGTGAGCCAACTGAATCAGCATTAAACCAAAAAGAAATGCTATTTGATGCAGCATCTAAAGATAATGATGTCTGTATAAAACTACTACTTCCGTTAAATTTTGCACCAAAGTTTGTTATTCCGCCTACTCCAAAGTCAACATCAGTAGGTGTGCCATCAAAATTTCCGCTTGTATCTGTAGCATCGTAATCTAAAGAATATAATGCTACACCATTATCGGCAGATGTTCCTGTAAATGGATTGACATCTTCAGTACGACAAACTGCATCAGAGGAAGCTACGATACCTCCTGTTGTAAAAAACTTCTTATTGAAACTCATATTTATTCTTCTTCAGATGGTGGGAAAAATTGTACGTTGTATTGCAGAACAGTCTTGTAGCTTTTCTTAGCATTTACCTCAGCTTCTAACCTATCGGCTTCTGCTAAAATACCTGCTCTTTCTGTAGCTACATCTGCATCAATATCAATATCCCTTTCTGATTTTCTTATAACTTGCCAATCCGTAGGCTCTAATAGTTGCCCTGCTCTAGATTTTATCTGTGATAATTTCTCTGCTTTTATATCGGCTATCTTGTATCTCTTTTCTTTTTCACCTGTTGGTTCGCCATCTTCTCCAATAACATCTACCTCTTGATTAAAGTCAATATCAGTTACAGGAAAAGTAAATATACTATTATCAGCATCCCAAGTTAGTCCACCTCTGTTTTGTATCTGTGGGTCATAGCTTGGCTTTACTACATCATAAAAACCTTCTGCTTCTATAACCTCTGTAGATGCTTTTTTAAAGTTTAGTATTACGCTACCATCTGACTTAGTATATTCAGAAGGTAAACTTTTATAGGTTTTGATTGTTCCGTTTTCAGTTCTTGCTTTCATAATTAAGGGGTATCATCTTCTTCGTATGTTCCAATAGCATAATTAAATACTGCTTTTGATGAAGTATCATCATCTTTTAAACATAGTACTTGAATTATATTTTTCTTAGTTGTGTCTAAGCTTGTAGAGCCTACTTTGTTAAAAGTAAATCCATTTGTAGTGAATTCATCAGCAGACAAAGTTATAACCGCACTTGATAAATCAGTACCAGATAGAACAATATCTATTACTTGACCTATTTTCATATTTTGTATATTCATATCAATAGTGCCAAGATTGCCTGTAAATTCAAATACTGCAAAATTTGCAGCGTTTAAATCATCTGTACTTGGTGTAGTTATAATAGTTTCTTTTTCAGTATATCTTGCAGCTAACTCATCGTGGTCTACTGCGTCGTCTGCTAGCATAGCGTTTTCTACTGTACCATTTCCTATAGTTAATGTCCCTCCAGCAGCTATTGTAGCATCACCGCCAACGTCAGCAAAGACAGCATCTCTTACTACAGAAAAACCTGCTCTTTTTAAAACTCCAGCATCAGAAACCATAATTTCATCACCATCCAGAACATCACCAGTCATCTGAGCTTGACCAGAAATAAGGTTGTCTTTAATATTATCTCCATCAATAAAAGGGGTTTGTACGACACCTCCAGAGTTCTGTGCGCCATATATTTCTTTTATTCTGTTGTTAATTCTGGTGATAGCTTCTCTTAGAGTATCCCCATCACTTTTATCACCTGGGTCTGCACCAACAAAGGGGATGCTAGCAGTTTGTCCTGCCGCAGTTGGTTCTGTAATTGTACTTGTTGCCATATTATTCGAATAATGTTACTAAGGTTTGACTTACTTTTAATTTTGTTGAACTTGCTTTATAAAGCCTAGTGTCGTCAACAGTGAGCGCAAGCGTTTCTGTTTGACCACTTACTAAGCTAGACAAAAAACAATCTGGTGAAGAAAAGTGTGGTATAGATTCAGCTATAGTAAAATCTTCTTCACCGAATTCTGTACTACAATATATCTTTCCCCAGCCTATTGAATTTGCCATTTATTTTCTTTTTAAGATATCTACTTAATTTAATTATATTTTCCTTTTTTGGTTTATATTCTTTTTTCATACTACCCAACCGCCATATAATGGATCCTTGTCTGGATACATACCTTCATCTTGGTCTTGTGTATACTCAGGATATTTAGATGAGTTCTCAACCATAAAATCTATAAATCTATTAGTATAGAAATCAGCATAATCTTTTGCTTGATTTGCTAAACTATCCATTTCTTCTTTGGTTACAATCTCAGCAGATTCACTACTGTGTTTAAATATACCACCGTTACCTATTTGGAAGGAGGCAAAGGGTATAAAAGTATATTGACTATACCATATAAGCATAGGCTTAATGTATGTGTTAAGCAAAGTTTTATAGTCTGCATTTGCAGAATCATCTAAGGTTCCTGCTGTAATTAATGTTTGTATTTTTTCGTACAATTTAGTCCCTAGAAAGTTTTGTATATGAACGTCTTGAGCAACCTCTACAAATTGAATAAGCTTGTCCGTGTCGAATTGCCCATCAATAATAGACTTTCTCTTAAGTTCCGTCATAGTTATAAATAACGCCTTCATAAGTCTGTATACATTTCTTCTTCTAATTCTGATAATCTATTACTAGGCTCTTCTTCTACCTCTGAAAGTTTCTCCCCAGTTTCTTCTTCTCTTTTGATCTTAGTTGCTATATTATCAAGCTCAGTAAATTCTATTGGCTGAAGTGTTACAAAATATAACTCAAGATCAATATTGTTGTATTTTAACAATTCTTTGAAGCTATCAATAAGTAACTGCTGAAATGGACGTATAACCATATTATCCATAAGTATAGATGCCGTTCTAAGCTCTTCGGCATTATTACCAAAGCCAGTATTGTCCTTTATACCTAAAAGAATTGGTGAAACTACACCGTGGCCAATCATAATCTTTTCTCTAGCCTCTTTTGCTAGAAATTCATATTGAGCGTGAGCATCTGGTATATTTATTGGCTGTATATCACTCTGATTCTCTGATCCGTCATTAAAAGCAAGAATAAAACGTCCTGCGTTGCTAGAACCACTAAATTTATCATATATTTTGCGTTCAAGCATCTCTTGTGACTCCTCATTAGGTATCCCGTTGTTAAAATTGATAAGCATACTAGGTTGCATACCATTTTGAATGTTTGAGAGATGATAATTGCTCACCTCTTCCTCTAAAGAGGCATATTGTAGGCATCCTTGATAGTCAACAGGCGAATAATAATAAAATCCTGGTTTATAAGGCTTAATTATATATAATTCTATACGTTGCGCCCTTGTTCCGTTGCCAAAAGTTGGTATTTTACGTGGTTTATCGCTTGGTTTTAAGTTTTTCCAGTCATTATGGTAATAATATGCCTGTATTTTACCATCTTGAGCCTTTTCTGCCCTTAAAGTTTCCATAGGGAAGTGAAAAAGACCACTAATTTGCCTTTTTCTGTTTTTATAAACCACTTGAACAGCTGCTTGGCCCAACATTTTTAGGTCATTTACTATTTTATGAACATCTTTTGGGTTTAATATAGATTTCATCTCAGCAAACATACCTGGTTTATCGTCAGAGTCTAATGCGTTTATTCCTCTGCCATAAATCATATCAGATATTCCATTTACACAACGACTATTGGTTGGGCTGCCTAAATATCTCTTAATTAGCTGACCAAAATAGTTATTATCTGTGCCGTATTCTATCCAGTTATTGCGTCTATTCTCCACAATCTTTGGGACTTCATAACCCGATAAATGGAATACTTTAAAGTTTTTCATACCATTACATATTGTTGGTTGCTGTCTCCAGCATCACTTTGTTGATATTGACTATCGTTAATTGTATAATCTGACGTAGAAACATAAGAATCTGTACAATAAGCTTTATCTCTGTACAATAAAGTAGTTCCCTTAAAAAACTCAAGGTTGTATATTGAGTTGTCAGCTAAAATACTAAAGGTGCAATTTACGTTTGTAAAATTACCAGACCTAGAAAAAGACAGACCTGTAAGTGTCTGTGACTTATTAGTACCATCTTCAGTAATCTTCAAAGAAACCCCAGTTTCGTCATCTGTTGTCCTTGGAAGAATCTTAAGTTCTTGTGCGCTAGTATTTGGCAAAAGTCTTATCATACTAATATAACTTATTTGCCTTGATATTGTTCCAAAAAAAAGGGGCCTATAAAGCCCCTTTGAACACTTATATCTAGAATTATGGTGTTCTTTGAGTAGATCCAGAAGCAGTAGCTGATCCCATACCCGCAAAAGGATTGGATAGCGTTGCTCCATTAATGAAGTTTGGTGGAGTAGTTTCCTGGGCAGTGAGCGTTAGGGTATACCCTTGCATATCGCCAAGAGCGGTTCCAGTGACCATAGTGCCGCCAGTAACCTCTGCTCCGTTAACTAAACCTACAACCATAAATTTATCGTCATAAGTTTGAACCATTACGTGTGGTCTACCGAAAGATAAAAGCTTAAGTTCTTTATTATCTTCTTTTGTAAGCTTATGCAGAGTTATATTTAGCACTTGCTCAAAAAATGTAGTACCATTTTCTAGAGAACTGTTTATAGTTGTTTCCAGAGACGAATTGCCTTTGACGTCATATTGGTGAAAGTTAAAAGTACCATCCATATCTGTGATTTCGTCATTTGAAGTTGTGATTGTACCAAATCCACCGAAATCTACGAAGTATACTTTCTTAATACCACCAACCGCATCTTTACACGGTTTCTTTCGACCTCCTGTTAAATTACAAGCCATATTTGAAATATTAAAAAAGGGTAGGCAGGCTCAAGGCTCACCTACCCTTATGTTAAACAATTACCCTATATTATACAGTTGAGTGGTATAATACGATATCAGAACCGATAGCGTGTTGAATACCAGCAGTAAATCTCATTACTACTCGCACGTTTTGACTTCCGTCAATATCCGCCATATCAATTACTTTGACCTCGTTGTGGTCAGAGAGCAATCCAGTTCCAAAGAATAGGTTTGACTTCTCAGCAGCAATCATAGTGTTACTACCAAGACCATTAGCGACAAATATTTTAACTCCGTCAAAAGTTAGATCGCCACCAGCATACCACTGAGTACCTTTTGCATCTGTACCAGCAGCTCCAAGTGAACTAGCAAATCCACCTAATGCTCTTACGTAAGCTCTAGCAACATTTTGAGAAACATAAAGATAAAGATCTTCGTTAAGATATAATGTAGAAGGTATTGCATCTACAACTTTACCCATTTCAGTAATTACGTTAGAAGCAGTTACAGTAGTACCTGTAATATCACTTACGTCAGAATCTGCACTCAAAGTAGTGAAGAATCCATCAAATTGTCCTGCTGTTGCATTAGTCCCAGACCAAATATTATTTTCCATTCTTTGAGCCACCTTTGCAGCAACGTGACCTATTAAAAAGTCAGAAAACTTAGGAGGTAGCTGATCGTGAGCAGAAAATCCTTGAGAAATTGCTTCCCAGTCTGTGTTAAAATCTTTTTTACACAATTGTAGATTTACTTGAAATTCTTCTGGTTGAAGAATTCTCTCTGTTAGTGTTAAAGTAGATGATGCGTCAAAATCGCAAGTAGCATCTTTTACGATATCATCAGTAGCTACTTTTTTCAAGACCTCTTTGTATTTTACATTAGGCTTGATTGTTATACCACCGTTGTCTAGTGTGTTAGCACTTAATAGTGCAGCTGAAATATATTCACCAGCAAACTCACCAGCGTAAGTAGTAGTTAAAGAATTAGTTGTTGCCATTTTATTATATTATTTAAAAATTAACCAGTTGCTGTTAATCCACCAGAATTAAGTGCGTTTCCAAAAGCAAAGTAGTTTGTTCCATCAGAAGTGATTTCTACAAAGTCTCCAAGATTGTCACTACCGTGAACAAAATTGATTTGATCTGCTGCGTCTACATCTACTACTGCTCCATTTACAATTAAGCTGCCTTCGATTTTATCTGCGCCAGCTGTAGGAGCAGCGATAACAGTGTCCGCAGAAGATAAGTCTCCTGTAGTTACGAACTTAAGCTGTAGTCCAGCAAAAGGCTCTGGTAACGTTACAGTTCCACCTGTCCCTGACACTTTAAATACTTTTCCACTGTCGGCCGCTGTCAAAGTGCCTCCCACGGAAATAGCCTCATATTTAGAAAATATGCGCGTTACGTCATTTGAAATAGTTGTTGCCATTTTTATTGATTATTATTAATTTTTGCAATTTTCGCTAAAACTCTGTCTTCAGTTGTCATACTTCTATTCTGACTATACAGATTTAGTTTCTTTTCTAATTTTGATTCTGGAGAATGTACAATTGGTGCTACTTCCTCTTCTACGGCAGCAAGCTCCTCTTTTGGTACTTCTTCATTCATTTTATCTTTCTGGGCTCCCATATCGGTCATCATTTTTTCTACCATAGCTTTAAGTTCAGAAAACTCTTCTTTGGTAACAAATTTTGATTCGGGGCTTTTTCCTGGAGTTTCTTCCATTAGACCCTTCTGCTTATCGTGATAAGCTAGCTCTTCTTCTTCCTCAGACAATACAATTTCTTTAACATCATCTTCGGGTGCTTCAACTACCTCCTCTTGTTTTTCGGCTACAGGAGCCTCATCAGTCTCTTCTACTTTATCTTCAGTATCTTGACTGCCTAAAAGAACGTCTTTGAGTTTTTCTACAATTTCAGTTGCTTTCATATAAAAAAAATATTAATATCTATATTAATATTACTAAAAGCTATAAAATCTGTTGTATTTTCTAAGGAATAGTTTGCACTGTTATTAGCCCACCAGAAACTCTGACTTGAGTGCTAATACCCGCTATAGTATAAAAACCATCATTAACAACTGTTGCAAGTCCAGAGCTTAGCGGAGCATTAGAAGCATAAGGACTAGCATAAGCTTTTAGTCCATTAGCTGCTGGAGAGTTGTGCGGAGCTATAGGCACATTACTTCCTCCAGAATCTTGAAGACTAAGTGTGCATATTTGAACGTTGCCAGTTCCAGTTCCACTTTGAACTGAGGTGAATGCTGATGACGAATAGTGAGTGAAAGTAAATATACCAGCATCTAATCCAACGTCTGGATCCCCTTGAGAGTAAACGGTTGTGTCAAATCCAGCCAAAGTTATGTCTGTTGCTCCAGCAGTCCAACTGGCTGAATCTCCAGTAGGTTCAGCGTAACTAAATACAACCGCACCTCCTTTTATATTACTATAGCTTTGTGTAGCACCATTATGATGCGTTTGAATAGTTATGTTTTTTGTTCCCACCCAAGATGCTGAATATCTAGTTAGGGTAAGTCCTGGTTGGTTAACAGTAACGGTACAATCAAATTGACTACCTTGATTTACATATGGTGAAGGAGCCTCTACCCTAACAGTAAGGGATATAGGAGTAGAGCTGGTGTTTGTGTTGGCAGACACTGAAGAAGGTGTTGTAGAGATTATAGTTCCTATATCTGCACTTCCTTGTGTAACAGTTCCGCTTTGAGATACAGAGAACCCACTAAAAGTAATTTGAGAACAATCTAAATTAGCACAACAAGTATTGAATGTAAATTCTTTTACAAAATTAACACCAGTTGTACCCGAATAAAATAAGTCTTGTATATCGCACGGATTACTTAAATTGTTTCCAGTTAACGTATAATTTCTTATACCAATAGATCCAGCATTTCCGTTGTTGTTTAACTGAGTATTCTTCATAAATAGGGTGTTGGTTCCTTCATATAGTAAGGAAGGATCAAACCTATAAACAGCCATATCACTTATGGAACAAAGAAATCCGTCTTCAAGTCCAGTTATACTAATATCGGTATTTGTTGACCCAATAAAGAAAGAGCCTATTCTAGCATTTTGATTAAGATCAACCTCTCCAATCTTAATATTGTTTAAGAGTACATCAAAGTTGTCATCTATAGCCGCATTTTCGTTACATATTTGGATAACTAAAACCTTATCTGTACAAGTAGGCGCAGCACTTCCTTGTGGGTCTAATACAATCGCACAATCTGAACAACCATCAAAAGCTACAGAATTTATAGCAGTAACTAAAATGTCAGCCGTACTTGCTTTTGATCCCACCCTAAAACAACCAGACACTCCATTAGACAGTGTTAAGTCATAAATAGCACTAACTATAAGCGTTTGTGAAGTGAATATATTATATGAACCCCCACCTGTGCAAGCAGAAATTCTGTATTTATTGTAATCTGCAATAACTGGAGGTGGTGGTGGAATAGCTGCCTCAACCTCTGGAGAGAGAACTAGGCTAGAACCTTGTCCTGTCAAAGAACCTATACCTTGATTAATCAACTCCCCCTCACAGCATTCTATAGAATAAGTTTCTTCATCCGCACAAAGACAAGCTCTTCTAGAGTCTTGAGGGGATGAAGTCCTACCGCTATAGTCTCTTCTTTTGTGGGGCATTAGGTTGCTTTAGGGTGTTTGCTAGGAAGTAAGTCATTATCTGTAACATACTTGGCATTCTGAGGTCTTTTGTTTTTGACTAAATACAAGAAGGCATTAACCCTTGCAAAAGCCCACTGAGACGGACTGCTAACCCTTGGACTGCGAGACGTATTAAAAGCTCCAAGACCACGTTGAAAAACAGAGGCAAGCATACCAACAGTGACACCATAACCAATTTTCTCTTTATACCTTTTGTTAAAATCATCAGCTTTCTTTTGTAATGTAGCTCTGTCTTTAGCAGAAACTTTTGCTCCTCTTTTTCCTTTGGCTGTACCTTTTGCGGTTCCTTTTCCTTTGGGATTAGGATTAGGTGTGTCAGATTTAGGTGCTTTGGGACTTTTTCTGATTCCGCCTCTTGGGCCAACCTCAGCAAGTTCCTCTTCAGTCATCCTTACACACTTGTGCTTTTTATAATCTTTTCTAAATCCAGGAGGACATTTATAATGCTTTTTTAAATTATGTTCCTCGCAAGGCATATACCAAGTATCGCCTTCATATTCGTGAGTGTGATAACCCTCACACCCAATATCTTTTGCGGCTTTCTCTGCCTCCTCTATAGTAGAGTAAGCAGCTCTTCCGTCTATAATAACAGAAGCAGCCTCTATTTCGTTCAATCCCTTTAGCTTGGACGTTGTCCAATTCAGCATAGATTTACCTCCCCAAAGTAAATAAGAAATGGTTCCACAGGCTTCTGTGTTTGAAGGGTCGTAATGTACTGCTGATCTAGTGAGATAACTGTAGATTCTCTTGAGAGTAGATACTGTAAACTTAGTAGAACCTTTTGCAATTTGTTGGGCTCTAACTTTTCCAACCTGGGTAGCACAACGATTTCCAATCTTTTCATTTAGTTCTATACCTCTTTTAGCATTATTAACTGCCGATTTAGGATATCCACCATAAGACTCAAGCTCTACTTTCTCGTCTAATTTAGAAAGAATTTCTAATAATTCAAATTCTGCATTTAGTTCTTCTAAGCATTCATCACATACAGAAAGTGGCAGATCAGCTAAAGGCTTGCTAGTTGCGTTGTCTGCAAAGAATCCTTCTATTGAAAATCCATTAAGTTCACCAGATTTAGCTTTTTCCCAAACTTCGTCGTTGTGGATTTTCATAGAGACCATCCAAGTCCCAACAGGAACATCAAAACCATACTTGTAAGATTTATCTTTTTGTTTATCTTCTACTAGCCAACTTTCAACAACAGTCACACCAGATAATTTTTCTTGGTGTTCTAAAGTTGCTTTTGATTGATGACCTCTTTCTAGAAATAACTCAGAAGCTTTTCTTACTGTATCTTTAGAGAAGTATATGAAATACTTTCCGTCTTTGTCTTTACGTAATATCTTTTTGTCGGGAACCAAAGCTGCACCCATAAGAATTCTTTTCTCTGGATCAATCTCTTTTAAAAGCAGAGGGACTTTCTTCAGGGCTACAAATTCTTCTTCTATAGCAGGATTCTCTACTAAAGATATTGCATCTATCCCACTAAATTCATTTTCCTCGTCTATTACAAGTTCAACTACTCTTTCCATAATAATATAACTACTATATTTATTTATTGTTTTAACTAAACACGCTTGCGTTTTTAGCTTTTCTTGCTGCGACCTGTTGTGCGTTAGTCACCTGAGATTCCATAACTACAGCTTGTACGGGCTCATTTCTTTGAGTGGCTATTGTCCTTCCAAGCTGACTAATATCTGAAGCTCCAACAACATTAAATGTTGGAGGCTGTGCTTCTCCTGTCGGAGCTGAAGTAGGTGATGCACTTCCTCCTGACTCGTCTACAGCCAATATGTTTTTAACATTTGCAAGACCAGTAGCTATTACAGAGATCATAGCAGCAGTTCTTAGGAACGGTTGTCCAATAAAAGCAGGGTCTTTTAATACAGCATTACCGGCAGCGTAGGCATCAATAGTTGCCGTGGCAATAGCAAAAGCTTTACCAGCAGCTGTTCTTTCTCCAAATAAAACTGCTAAGGCATCTGTTGCTGAAGCAAAAACATCAAGTCTTTGCCCATCAATCAAGGCCAAAGCAAAATTTATTTCCTCCATACTTCTAGTATGTTTTTTAGCACCTAATTCGACTTTTTCATACCCCTGTAAGATTGATTCTGCGTACAATTGGGTACCAGTTTTTGTTTTTTCGATAAATTCGTTAGAAAAAATAAGACCTTCTTCTGCTCCAGGTCGACCAACACCTTCAATTAAATCTCTTTTATTCGCCTTTGCAAGTTTGGCTAATATCTTGTCGCGCCTAATTAACAACTTGTTTCTAGCATCTTCAGATGAAATTAATTGTTTTGCTAAATTTAATCTTTCTGCATCATTAAGAGATTCATCATTTTTAGCTTCAAGGGTGTCTTTGATTGTTCCATTTAAAGCTATCTCTGCATCAACCAGAGCTAAAGAAATAGGCAATTGTTCTTCACCTGCAATAGAAGCTTCTTCTCTACGCAGTTTTTGTATATTTTCAAATTGTTTGCGAATATTTCTCCTAGTACCCTCTTGCTTTTCCAAAGCAATATCTAATTGCGCAAGCTGTTTTTCAATACCTAAAGCTTGCTCATTCAAACTCTCAGCTAATTCCAAAGCCCTTAGTTCTTCTCTAACAGATCTAGCAGATAAAGCAAAATCTCTTGTTGATTCTGCGGCTTCATCTACCTTATCTTTAAAGAAAGGTAATTTGTTATTAGCTAAAGCATCTAATAACGCTATTACAGATTGAAAAGCTAAAATTATCCCTAATGGGCCTTTTAATTGATTAAATAAAAGCTGAAATGCTGACCTAACTCCACCAAGGCTTTTTCCACCATCATCAGACTTAGCAACAAGAGTAATAAAAAGTGTTGACAATTGAGATAGGTTGTTTGCCACACCTCGAATCCCAAAAGGTAAGTCAGATATAGTTCTACCTAATTCCGTAAGTGTAGCTCCTGCAAGCCCTGCATTACTTACGGTATTTGGAAGTGTCGTATTAAGTTTTGTGAATTCATCTCTTTGTTTTTTTAGGTTCGTGCTTACTTGATTTATAGCTGTTTCTAGCTTTACAAAAGATTTAGTAATTCCTTCAACCTTTACCTTGCCAGCGTCATTTACTAGCAAAGTATATTCAATTCTATTTGCCATTTCTATTTAATTTTATACTTTGCTTCATCTCTTTAAAATTTACTGGAGCCTTGTCTGATCCTTTTGCAAACCTAATAATCTCATTTGCATCATAATATTCAAACATTTTCAGTCCAACTAATATTTGCTTTATCATACCCTAACTGTTCTAATTGTCTGTTTATCTACCGAAACTGTTGTCATATCAACTCGAACTTGCGTAGAAGAAACCTTTAAGGCTAAATCTATATTATCATCAAATACTATTAGTTCATTTTTGTTTGTTGTTGTAACATTTTCAAATTCCCTTACGGTATCTACTTTAATAGTTTCTGGCACTATATTAACTAGCTCGAATTCAGTAATGCCTGTCATAAAATTAGTAGACATTCTGTTTATTAGATATCTTTCATCAAAGATTTCAATTATGTCATTTAATCTTAACTGAACAAGAATGTCTAAAGGAAGCCGTGACTTTATTTTAAATATCCTCGTATGGGGATCAAAAGACTGTTGAATATATTTTTTATAAAATTTATCAAATAATGTGTTCTCAAAGGGAACCCCTGTATATTCATTTATTTCTGGCTTAAAGTGTAATGCTAAAGCTGGGTTTGTTGAAGTGTCTGTGTCATCTAATTTTCTACTGTTAGAGGGAATATGATATGTAGAAATATTTTGTGAACTACCTGTTTTCTTTACTTCTATTTGAGTAATAGATTGGGCTGGAGTAAGACCATCATTCCCATTTTGCCTAATACAATACAATAGTAATGGTTTTCCAGAGACAGGATTTAGGTCTTCATTCTGAGACAATCCTGTTTGTATTGTAGTTACACTGTCATTTATATTATCTGCGTTACTATCTACAAATTCTTTGTTGTCTGCATTAAAAAGCCTTTCGAATTTCATATGCTCAAACGGAAGCTCTACTTTAAAATCCTCCCCTTTTCTTGGATTAAATGGGGTGTCGTCATCTGGATGCCTATCTCCTCCCCATCCTTTTGGGTCTATTTGCCTTTCGTGTTGCTGGGCTAAAATTGTATCTCTTCCTTGGTACTGAAACAGAACGGTCTTTATTGGGTTTATGGTTTCTACTAGGTGCTCTGTTCGATCTACAAATCTCGTTATATCTACAGCAGTTCCATCTTCATAAAAGTGATCTAAAGTTCTTACACAAACTTTTGTAGAATCATCTGGGTCAACAAAAACCGTAAGATTAAACATTTTAAATAATCCGCCTAAAAATTCCATTATGCTTACAGAAGAGGGCAGTAGTTTATCTAAAGAGATTTGTAAGTCTGTGCTTATGTTAACACTTGCTGTAAGAGAAACAGTTCTATTGCTAAAAACATTTGCACCAAAGCTTAGGTCAGCTCGCACAACTTTTTTTACAGTAAGCTTAATGCTAAAATTATTTGCACTGAATGTTTCAATATGAAAAGAATACAGTCCAGAAGGAACCGTTTTTCTGAATATATTAAAAAACCTGTCGTCCTGAAAGCCTACAATATTATCAAACCTATAGAATTCATTACCATCCTTTTTTACAACTATATTATAAGTAGTATTATTTGTTGGAGTTACTTCCAAACCAATTTTAAATTGGCTGTAGGGCGGAACATATAAAAATCCACCAGGTTTATTTATTACCTCGAAATTACGCTCACAAATATTATTATTTCTGTCAATAAGGCCCTCTTCGCTTGGCATATAAAGCTCCTTTAATCCACACTCATCCTGAGAATCGGGGCCTCCTCTGTAATCACTAAACTCTGATTGTTGAATCATCCTGGAAGGAATCTTTATATCTTCTCTTTCTAGTATCTTTTCTTTGTCTTGATTCATCCAAAGATATAGTTCTTCGAATATAGGATTTGCCTTCGAACCTTCTACTCCAGAACTAGAATCTCCTTCGTCAAATTGAAAAAAGTCTTTTGGTATGTGATTTTTATCTAAAGTTGTTGAGGCTGTTTGGAAGCTAAGTCTAGGCAACATACTTTCGATACCTTTGATTATGGCTTTTACTTTTATTGCTGGCTTTAAATCTAGAACATCTAAGCCAAATTGTGTAGTAGCCCCGTCAACAGTAACATCTCCGTGCGGAAATAAGTTTTCTGCAAGGGTGGTATTAGAACTATTATATTTAGCAATACCGTTTGAGGTTATTATTGGGACTACAATTCCTTTGTCTATTGTTGTGCCATCAACAGTAATGTCCGCTGCATTCTGTATCAAAGAAACAACTTGCGTTTCGTTAAATGTAATATCTACATCTTGCAGGGCTGGAATATCTGCAAGGGTTTTATCTTTAAATACTTCTTCGAATTTAGTTACTTTCCCGTAAAAGGTAATGCTGTATGCAAACGGCTCTCCATTTCTCATTTCACAACTTTCCAGCTCAAGTCTACCCTCTCTAAAGAATATATGGTTAAGATGCAATTGGGCATCTTTTCTTTTATTTATGTCATAATAAAGATTGTTTTCTGACTTTGTTTCTCTTCCTACATTTGTATTATAGAAGTGTTTAAATATAATATTGTTTTGATTGGAAGCAGGAACAAGAAAACTTTTTGTAAAGTCAGAAAATACGGTTGATAAGTTTTTTACGTCTTGGATTTGTTGTACAAGCTCTATCCCCTCAAAATCAAATAGCTCGACTTGAGAATGGGTATTGCCTTCAATAACATACAGCTGTACGTAGTTCATTATCTAACAGTATTTATTTTATGTGAAGCAAAGTCAAATTGTATTTGGTAATCTATTAGCTTATCATTCAAGCTTGTTTTATGTTGCATAGTTTTTGTAACGGGCATAGCGGCAGTGACTACACTCTCAAAGGTAATCCAGCAGTTTTCTGTAAGTAGAAGTTCTTCTATTGTTTGATTAAAATCCTCATTTACGTATCCTGTGTTTAATGTAATAGAGTTTTGTGCCTTTACACCGTGTCTTCTAAACTGGCCCTCATTAATATTATATGTAGCATTTGTGTCTACAGTGTTTCTCATATACATACTATCTTCTACATTCATACTTTCTGTCTGACGCAAGAAGAAATACATACACTGTATTACACCAAACTTATTTATAAACTGACATTTTACAGGAGTGAACTTTGGCTCACAAACAGGTATTAAGTTTATAGATTTATGTTTTGTAGTTTGTCCGTTATTAAAGACGTTTATAATATATGGAGTGTGATTTGCGTTTGGGGTAAAGGAAACATAATTTACCGCATTTGCTGAAGTGTTATCAAAATCAGATGCAGTATCTACTGTAACTGTTGATCCATCTTTTACATAAACAATCTCAATATCATCTTCCGTAAAGAAAGGTATTTCTATTGCAGTGCTTTCTGGCACGTATACATAATCTGATGATATAAGTGCGTGCCTGCTTAGCTCAGGTGATGCCCCTTCGCTGTGATATCCATATCCGTCAAATGCTAAATAATATGATGTGGTTGTTGACATAATTAGGTTATTGTTGATTCTAATTGAACCCATTTAAAATAGGTTCTGTTGTTGTTTAATGGTTGATCTAAAAATTCTTGATATGTTCCGTTTTCTACATTTAGATGAGGTCTAATAATTTCTGACAGCTCTAGTATTACAAATTCATCCCCTGGCAAAGGCTTCTGAGTTATTGTTAGTATCTCAGTTCCTTTGTCAGTATTTTGTGTGCCAGAATAAACATAAATCTTAACCTCCACCTGCACCATATTAGATTGGCTGAACTTTACAAAAAACGGACTTCTTACATTTACTTTTGTTGCCATTATGATGAAGGTTGAGATGCGGTTAATACTTGTTTTACAGGTGAACCTGAATTATTAAAACCAGCAGGAATATTATATAAAACAAATAAGGTTCTTGTTATTGCAGAGCCACTTGTGTTGGCAGGGTAAGCTGGAGGAGTAGTCTCTGTCCCTGCGATAAAACCGTCAGGCTCGCTATCATCATTTACACTTTTGACGTGCTGAAATTCTCTTACTTTACGAGCATCTGGGTTGCTAGGATTAGTTATGGTTCCATCTTGAGCTACTGCAAATCCAGTGAATCCACCTAAAGTAGGATCAAAGTTTTTAATTAGTGTTTCCTCTATCTGAACCCACTTTATATAATCCTTGTTACTATTAAGAGGCGCTGCTGAGGTAGGTTCAATATAAGATCTTATCAAATCACTAAATTCAACAATTATGTGATCGTTTCCGTCTAAGGCATATTTTTTTAGTTTGTATTTACTGGTTCCCTTGTCTGTTGTTTTTGTACCAGAGTATATAAAGATTTCAAGCTCTACAGCAGTAAGCCCACTTGCACTATACCTTTTATAAAAAGGACTGCGTACGTTTATTTTAGTTGACATTCTTTAACCCTTTTTTTATGTGTAACTCTAGGTCTTTTTTATAACCGTTTGTTATGTCATTAAGTATTTTTGGAAGAATAGGAATTATAGCATTTTCTGTAATATTAGCCCCTTCATATCCCTTTTCACCAATACTTTTGGCAATTGCATAAGAGGCTCTGTTAACACCAGCAACAGACAAAGGTTTGTTTCTTATCCATCCTTTTATTGCATCACTAGGGGGCTTGCGTTTATTAGGTCTTCTGCCCTTTGATCTCGTTATAAAAGCCATATTTCCCGTTACCTCTAGCCCAGATAAATTCGGTTTTTTAATAAGCAAAACTTTAACACTTCTTGCGGTAGACCCAGTAACAGTGATATTAGATTGACTCATATAAGAGATTATCTCTTTTCTTAAGTATCCCTTAATTCTTGTTATGGCGTTATTTAAATTGTCTTTAATCACAGATGCTAAAATCGTTATTTGGAAATTGTATTGGGAGTGTAACTTTCCAGCCTGCCAGTTTGTTTTCGTACAAATCTTGAAAAGGTTCAGCTGTAGAACCGCCAATTAAATTTAAATTGTCTGATTCATATAAATCACCTCTTCTTAAATGACTTTGCATATCGTTCACTACGGCAAGTTGAGTATTGTAAACGTCCTGTAAATTATTGTTCCTATAGAAAGAATCAAAACTGTTTTGATTATTATTTTCATCTACTATATCTAAAGCCATCACTTCTATTTCTGCCTCTATAAATTGTTCTTGAAATATAAATGGCCCAAGAGTTATGTGTACAATTGGAAATATAGATGTCTTATTTAAGTCCACCTCAGCCAAATCACCAAAAGTCACAGTATTTGTAATATTGTTACTTCTTGCTCTTCCCTTAAGTTTATCTAGTATATGATAAAGGTCTTTCATTTTATATTTTTTTTAAAGCGTTGGATTCTAATATTGATTTTTCCAATTGAAATTCTAACCACATTAAGGCTTTGTATAAGGGAAGTCTTTCAGCTTCCTCAAATTTAAGGATGTCTCCTTGACTAAGTGCATAAATTGATTGATACCAACCCCACTTTTCTGCAAATCTCTCAGTAGGGATTTGTCCCCCTTCTCCGCTTGTGTTAGAAAATAGTCCATTAAATAACTCGACAGTTCGTTCCCTAAACGATAAAAAAAAACTAAAGCACCAATTCCTATATGGGAAGATACAGATTTCATACTTTCTTGATATACTTCACTAGCATCATAATCTTGTATAAGATATTTACCTTTTTTATCAAAGACTATTGGCCTGTATAAAACAGCTAATGCCTTGTGCATATTTTCAGAGTCGTTTATGTAGTTGTCTAAATCAACAAACTCTCCTACAGACATATCTTCTAATTTTGGTATAAAACCAAATTCAACAATATCACCATTTACGTCAGAGAGAGAAAATCTCTTTGTCAAAGGAGGCTTTTCTTTAAATAATTCGTTTATGTGGTTTATTGCAAACGAAAAATCCGTAATCTTCATTTTATACAAATCTTTTAGAGATAAACCACAAAATATCTCTAGCATTTTCATATTTAAAAACTCAGGATCTTCAGCTTCTTTATTCTCGTCTGCTATCTTAAGAAACTTCTGATAGTCTCGTAAGGGAATGTCTTTTAATGTTGCGGGTAATGATATATTTACTTTCATATTAATATAACTAAATTATTGGCTAACTGTAACGTACAACGAAAATACAACAGTTAATTTTAAAATTAGTTATATTACTATACAGTAATTGGAGTGACTGAACGAACAATTACCCAATTACAATATAAATTTAGTTCTTAGTAATATGACGAGTGAGGTCTGTCTTGTCAAGACCCCAGTTTCCCTCAAAGCTTTCAGTTTCCGTTGATTTTATTGAATTGAAGATATATACCCGGGCATTATCCGTTTTACGTTGATTTTCTTAAACTGGTAATATATACCCAGGCATAATGCGATTTACGTCAAAACTTTGGTTTGCTTCGAATTTGCAATTAAAAAAGGGATTTGCGTTGTAAGGAACCCGCCCCCAGTCTG
>CENV01026695.1_pt1 | contig 30455 bp, 39 predicted proteins | sample 530231 | NCBI WGS metagenome assembly CENV01 (sample SAMEA2619815, study PRJEB7988) | marine metagenome | biome: marine biome (ENVO:00000447); feature: surface water layer (ENVO:00002042); material: "saline water (ENVO:00002010), including plankton (ENVO:xxxxxxxx)" | depth 5 m
TGATGATCACCTACGTAATCATGGCTTCCTGTTCGATGGTGAGGGTTGGCGGCTATCGCCGCTTTACGATGTAGTGCCGAAACCGCAGCTGGGACTGGAGCGACGGCTCGTCCTCGGCGTGGGGCCGGAAGGCCGCAATGCAACGATCGAGAATGCTCTCGCCGGTGCCGCGGTCTTCGACCTCAGCCATGATGACGCGAAAGCAATCGCCGAAAACATGAGCAGAACCGTAGCGACACGGTGGGAACAGCTGTTCACGGAGGCTGGGATAAGCGCGGCTGACCGCAAGCGTTTCGCAACCTGCTTCCGATTGGCAGCGCCTGCATCATGATCGCAATCGCAGAAATCCGTTCATGGCGGCGCGTGCTTACCAAATTTGGCATGGTGATTACCCGGTGATTGCTAGCCGAAAAAACAGGGATCAAAAAATGCTGATTAGTGATTATATATCAGTGTATTATGATAGTATGATCACTAAGGTCTGGTACTTCCGGTTCCGCCGGAAATAACGCCGGCGCTGCTTACCGAAAAAGGCTGAGGCGGCTGCCTCAGCCCACCACGCCCGCGCTCGCCAGCACGGCCAGCGTCAGGATATCGGGCGCAATCGCCGTCATCGGAGCGATCTGGACCGGCTTTTCCGATCCGATCAGCATCGGCCCGATCGTCGCATCGCCGCCCAGTTCGCGCAGCAGCTTGGCCGACAGGTTCGCACTCTGCAGCCCCGGCATGATCAGCACGTTGGCCGGGCCCGACAGGCGGCTGAACGGATAGAGCTTCATCACCTTGGGGTTGAGCGCGGCATCGGGTGCCATCTCGCCTTCGTATTCGAAGCCCGGCTCCTCCGCATCGAGGATCGCCACCGCATCGCGGATGTTCTCCAGCCACTGGCCCGAGGGATTGCCGAAGGTCGAATAGGACAGGAAGGCAACGCGCGGCTCATGCCCCATGCGGCGGGCAACAGCGGCGGTTTCCCTGGCGATATGCGCCAGCTCTTCCGCCGTCGGGCGTTCGTTCATGGTGGTGTCGGCAAGGAAGGTGGTGTGGTTCTTGCCGATCATCATGTGCACGCCGAAAGGCACAGCGCCCGGCTTCGGATCGATCACGCGGGCCACTTCCCGCGCGGTCTGGCTGAAGGTACGGGTCAGGCCCGAGATCATCCCGTCACCATGGCCCAGCGCCACCAGCAGCGCGGCAAACACGTTGCGCTCCTGATTGACCATGCGGCGCACGTCACGCTCGGTATAGCCGCGGCGCTGCAGGCGCTTGTAGAGGAAGTCCACCATCGGCTCGATATGCTCGGAGGTGTAGGAATTCTCGATGATGTAGCTGTCGGGATCGTCGACCGCGAGTTCAACCAGCTTCTCGCGCACCTTCTCGGTTCGGCCCACCAGAATCGGGGTGCCATAGCCAAAGTCACGGAACTGGATCGCAGCGCGCAGGGCCACCTCTTCCTCAGCCTCCGCAAAGACCATCGTCTTCGGATTGGCCTTGGCCAGCGAGTAGACGTTGGTGAGCGCCGAAGTGGTCGGGTTAAGGCGCGCCTTGAGGCTGTGTGCGTAAACGTCGAAATCCTCGATCGGGGCGAGCGCCACGCCCGAATCCATCGCCGCCTTCGCCACCGCCGAGGAAACCACCTCGATCAGACGCGGGTCGAACGGGGCGGGAATGATGTAGTCGGTGCCGAACTGGTGGTTGATGCCATAGGCTGCGGCAACCTCCTCGGGCACCGGCCTGCGCGCGAGTTCGGCAATGGCATGAGCCGCCGCGATCTTCATTTCCTCGTTGATCGTGGTCGCCTGCACGTCGAGCGCGCCTCGGAAGATGAACGGGAAGCCGAGCACGTTGTTGACCTGGTTCGGATAGTCCGACCGGCCCGTTGCCACGATGGCGTCGGGGCGCACGGCCTTGGCGTCATCGGGCGTGATCTCGGGATCGGGGTTGGCCATGGCGAAGATGATCGGCCTGTCGGCCATGTCCTTCACCCATTCGGGCTTGAGCGCATCCTTCGCTGACAGCCCGAGGAAAATGTCCGCCCCCTTGAGCGCATCTTCCAGCGTGCGGCATTCGGTTTCAACCGCATGAGCGCTCTTCCACTGGTCGACATTGTCGCGCCCCGGGAAGATCACGCCCGAACGGTCGCACATCAGCACGTTCTCGTGGCGCACGCCCATCGACTTGATCAGCGCCGTGCAGGCAATCGCCGCCGCACCCGCGCCATTGACCACGACCTTCACGTCCTCAAGCTTGCGCCCTGTGAGGTGGCAGGCGTTGACGAGCCCGGCAGCGGTGATGATCGCGGTGCCGTGCTGGTCGTCGTGCATGATCGGCACGTTCATCCGCTCGCGCAGTTCCTGCTCGATGATGAAACACTCGGGCGCCTTGATGTCCTCGAGGTTGATGCCGCCGAAGCTCGGCTCCATCAGGGCCACCGCCTCGATGAAGGCACGCGGGTCTTCGGTGGCGAGTTCGAGGTCGATCGCGTCAACATCGGCGAAGCGCTTGAACAGCACGGCCTTGCCTTCCATCACCGGCTTGGCGGCAAGCGCGCCCAGATTGCCGAGGCCGAGAATGGCGGTGCCGTTGGAGATGACCGCAACGAGATTGGAGCGCGCCGTGTACCGCGCCGCCATGGCCGGATCTTCGGCAATCGCCTTCACCGGCGCAGCAACACCAGGAGAATAGGCCAAGGAGAGATCGCGCTGAGTCGCCATCGGCTTCGACGCCACGATCTCGATCTTACCCGGACGGATCGTCTCGTGGTAGAAAAGCGCTTCGCGGGTGGTGAAGTCCTGGTTGGTCTCGTCGTCTTTCACGTTCATCTCCATGTGCTGAGCACTCCCATAGTGGGCAGAGGCGCGGGGCGATAGGGGAAAGGCGGCCAGTCAGCCTTTCCAAATCGGCCACGGCAAGGCTAGGCCTCACCGCGATCATGTCTTCAGCCCCGACCCCGATGATGGCGCAATATTTCGCGCTCAAGAAAGAAGCGGGTGAATGCCTGCTGTTTTACCGCATGGGCGACTTCTTCGAACTGTTCTTCGAAGACGCCCGGCGGGCTGCCGCGGTACTGGATATCGCGCTGACAACGCGCGGCGAGCATGGCGGTGAGCCCGTGCCGATGTGCGGGGTGCCCGTCCATTCAGCCGAAAGCTATCTCGCCCGCCTAATCCGCGCCGGATGCCGGGTGGCCATCGCCGAACAGGTCGAAACGCCCGACGAGGCCAAGGCCCGTGCCAAGCGCGAGGGCACGCCGGTGTCCAAGGCGCTGGTGAAGCGCGACATCGTCCGCTTCGTCACCGCCGGAACGCTGACGGAAGAGGCCCTGCTCGAACCGCGCCGGGCGAACATGCTGGCGGCCGTGTGCGAAGTGCGCGGGGTCTGCGGGATCGCCGCCTGCGATATTTCGACCGGGCGCATGGAGCTGGAAGAGTGCGACGCACCGGCAATGAACGCGGCGCTGGCGCGGATCGGGGCCAGCGAGCTAGTGGCGCCCGAGGACTGGGAGGCCGCTCCGCCAGAGCATGTGGCGCGGCCCGCCGGCGACTTTGCCAGTGATCGCGGCGAAGCGCGGCTCAAGGCGCTGCACCAGGTGGCGACGCTCGATGGGTTCGGCCAGTTCAGCCGGGCCATGCTGGCCGCCGCAGCTGGTCTGATTGCCTATCTCGACCATGCCGGGCGCGGCGAGCTGCCACTGCTGCTGCCGCCGGTGGTGCGTCAGGGCGGTGGCTATATGGCGATGGACGAGGCCACACGCACCAGCCTCGAAATCCTGACCAGCCAATCGGGCGGCCGCGAAGGCAGCCTGATCGCGGCTATTGATCGCTGCTCGACCGGCGCCGGTGCTCGCCTGCTGGCGGACGACCTCGCCGCCCCGCTGGCCGAGGCCCGGCCAATCGGCGAACGACTGGAACTCGTGGCATGGTTGCACCGTGACCCGCTGCTGCGCGGCGACCTGCGCGAAGCCCTGCGCGCCCTGCCCGATATCGGGCGCGCGCTGGGCCGGGTGGTGGCCGGCAGAGGCTCTCCGCGCGACCTCGGACAGATTCGCGACGGCCTCGATCAGGGGCGTCAGATCGGCGAACTGCTCGATGCCGCACTGGATCGCCCTGCGCTGCTGGCCTCGCTCCTTCCCGCGCTGGGCGGCCATGGCGAACTGATCGACCTGCTGGCGCGCGCGCTGGTCGAATCGCCACCGACCGAGCGGCAGTCGGGTGGCTATATCGCTGCGGGCTACGACGCCTCGCTCGACGAATTGCGCGACATTTCGGGCAATGCCCGCCGCGCCATTGCCGCTCTGGAAACGCGCTATCGCGAAGAGACCGGGATCTCGGCGCTCAAGATCAAGCACAACGGCGTGCTCGGCTACTTCATCGAGGTGCCCGCGCGCCACGGCGATGCGCTGATGGCGCCCGACAGCGGCTTCACCCATCGCCAGACCATGGCCGGCGCGGTGCGGTTCAACTCGCTGAGCCTGCATGAAGAGGCCAGCCGCATCGCCGAAGCGGGCGGGCGCGCACTCGCCGCCGAGGAAGCGCATTTCGAAGAGCTGGTCGAAGCCGTTGCGCGCAGGTCCAAGGCCATCGCCGCGACCGCCGCGGCGCTCGCCCGGATCGACGTTGCCGCCAGCCACGCCACCCGCGCGGTGGAGGGCGAATGGTGCCTCCCGCAAATCTCCGAGGGCACGGACCTCGCTATCGAGGCAGGCCGCCATCCGGTGGTGGAACAGGCGCTCGAACGCAGTGGCGAACGCTTTGTCGCCAACGATTGCAAGCTCGCTCAAGCCGACCGGCTGTGGCTGGTGGGCGGGCCGAACATGGGCGGCAAGTCGACTTTCCTGCGGCAAAACGCGCTGATCGTGCTGCTGGCGCAGGCGGGCAGCTTTGTCCCGGCAAAGGCCGCGCAGATCGGGCTGGTCGATCGCCTGTTCAGCCGCGTCGGCGCGGCCGATAATCTGGCGCGCGGGCGCTCGACCTTCATGGTTGAAATGGTGGAGACCGCCGCCATCCTCAGCCAGGCGGGCGAAAACAGCTTCGTCATTCTCGACGAGGTCGGTCGCGGCACCTCCACCTATGACGGGCTGGCGCTGGCCTGGGCCGTGGCCGAGGCGATCCACGAGACCAACCGCAGCCGCTGCCTGTTCGCCACGCACTATCACGAGATGGCGCGGCTGGCCGACACCTGCCCTGCCCTCTCGCTGCACCATGTCCGCGCCCGCGAGTGGAAGGGCGACCTCGTCTTGCTGCACGAACTGGCCGAAGGGGCCGCTGACCGCTCCTATGGCCTTGCCGTGGCCAAGCTGGCGGGGGTTCCAGCCCCCGTGGTCAAGCGCGCGCGCGACGTGCTGGCTCGGCTCGAAAAGGGCCGCGCGGAAACGGGCGGACTTGCCGCAGGATTAGGCGAACTGCCGCTGTTTGCCGCCTCCATGGCGCAGGAGGAGGAAGCGCCCGATCCTCTGCGCGCGCTGCTCGACGAGGTGGAGGTCGATGCGCTGTCACCGCGCGAGGCGCTCGATCTGCTCTATCGCCTGAAGCAGGAAGCCGGAACGAGCTGACCTCTCCCTGCGTTTGACAAGGTATGGCGGAAAGCGACTCCAGCGATCAATCGGGCGGCAAGAACGATCTTGCCGAGTTTCGGACCGATCTTGCCGAAGACCGTAACATCATGGCGATGGAGCGCACCTTCGCGGGCTGGATCCGCACGGCCTTTGCCGCGATCGGTATCGGCATCGGCTTTCGCGCCCTGTTCGGAGAACTCGATCCGCCGTGGCTGGCGCGCGCGATTGCCACGGTGTGCATCCTCGCAGGCGCATGGCTGGCAATTATGGCCCAGCACCGCGCCTGTAAGACCCTCGCCCGGCTCGACCCGCACAAGCTTGAGCGCCTGTCGCCGCCCAACTTCCGCTTGCTGGCATGGGGCGTGGCGGCAGGCGCCATGGTGCTGATCGCCGGCTTATGGATTCTCAACGACGGCTCGATCGGCTGAAGCCGGGTTAACTGTCGTCTTCGGGCTTCGCCGAGGGCTTGTAGAGGCTCTCGTCATCATCGTGCGCGGGTTCGCCGCGGAACGCGTCCATGTCGATCCGGCCCGAGCTTTCCATATCGCGCATGTGGTCGACGAGATCCTGCGTCGAATCGCCCATCACGTCGCTTTCGTTCGGCCCCTTGATGCTTTCAGTGGGGCTGCGCAGCTGCTGGCGGATTTCGCCTGCCCGCTCGGCCACGCTCTGCGCCTGAGAGGAAGCATCGTCCTGCTCGGAATTGTGCAGTTCGGGCGCGCTGTCGTTCTTGTCGGTCATAGCGATTTCTCCTTTGTGGATGAAACGGACGAATGCCGTGCACCGTTCCCGAACCAGCTGCGCGCAAACCGCAAGTTAACCTGCTGCTGATAGGCGCGAAGGCTATGCAAAGTGGGCTTCTCAAGCTTGTGGCCGGGGCGCTGGTGATCGGCGCGCTCATGATGTTTGCGGCCCTGCAACTGATCGGCACCGAGGCCAACAAGGGCCGCCTGGCGGAAATCGCCGATCGGCAAAGCATGCCTGAGCCCATGATCGAGCCGGATATCACGCCCATGCCCGAACCGATCCCGGAGCCGCTACCCGAAACGGTTTACGAAGAAGACGGATGGTATGGCGCTGAAGGTTCAACCGAAGGCTTCACCCCCGAACCGTTCGACCCGAGCCCCCAGTTCGACGACCTGCCGCCCGAAGACCTGCGGTTCGACCCGCGGCCTGAACCCGGTGTGGGCCAACCGCAGATAGTCGATCCCGACACAGAACCGTTCATGCCGTAGCTCAGCGGCTGGCGCCCGGCACCCACAGAACATCGCCCGCACCGCCATCGTTGGCGAGCCGGGCCAATACGAACAGATAGTCCGAAAGCCGGTTGATATAGGCCAGCGCCTGCGGGTTGACCGGAGCCTCCTCTGCCAGCGCCGCCATCGCACGCTCTGCCCGGCGTGCGGCCGTGCGGGCGAGATGCAGCCGGGCCGAAGCTTCACTGCCGCCGGGCAGCACGAAACTCGTCAGCGGCGCGAGCGCTGCGTTTTCGGCGTCGATGCGCTGCTCAAGCCATGCGGTCTGAGTGGCAACCATCCGCAAGGTCACCTCGGAAGGGGTGAAATCGTCGCCCGGCGTGGCAAGGTCTGCGCCGAGGTCGAACAGGTCGTTCTGGATGCGCCGCAAATGCTCGGCCACGTTGCCATCGAGCGCGCAGATCGCGAGGCCTATCGCGCTGTTGGCTTCGTCCACCGCGCCGACCGCTTCCAGCCGCGCGTGATACTTGGGCAGGCGCGAACCATCGACCAGCCCGGTCGTCCCGTCATCACCAGTGCGGGTGTAGATGCGGTTCAGCCGGACCATGCGCCGCTGCGCAGCCGGATCAGCTGTTGATCGCGAGCAGCACCAAAACCGCCACGATGGCGAGCGCCTGATACTTGATACGCGACATCATCGCCTTGTTCTGCCGCATCTGTAGCTCGGCAGAATTGGTGCCGCCGTTTTCCAGATCCATCTTGGTGGTCTGCAGGAAGGCAATCACACCGCGCACGAGGCTGACAACAACCATGAGCGACAGGCCAACGATAAGGAGGACGATTAAGACGTTCATGGAGACTCATGTAGGCGGTCTGACAGCGTAATGCCAGCGGGCAGCTTGTGCGCGCGCAAGCGATCGGCCAGCACACGCCCGTCTTCGCCCGCCAGCCGCAGGTCCGCAAGGGCAGGAGAACCGCGGCGCTTGGCCAGTTTGCGCCCTTCCTCATCAAGCAGCAGCGGGTGATGATGCCATGTCGGCACCGCCAGCCCGAGCAGCGCCTGCAACAGACGGTGCACATGGGTCGAGGCAAACAAGTCCATCCCGCGCGTCACCAGCGTGATCCCATCGGTGTGATCGTCGAGGGTCGCGGCGAGGTGATAGCTGGCGGGCGCGTCCTTACGCAGCAAGACCACGTCCCCAAACAGATCGGGCCGCGCCTGCTGCTCTCCGGCCAGTTCGTCGGTCCAGACAAGCGGCCCGGCGATGGCACAGACCCGCGCCATATCGATCCGCCAGGCGCAGTGGCTGGTGTCGCCGCTAACGGGATGCTCGCGGCAGGTGCCAGGATAGACGGGCGAGCCATCGGGCGCGGTTTCACGCGCCGCAGCGGCAATCTCGCCGCGTGTGCAGCGGCACGGATAGAGCACGCCCAACGCGCGATAGAGCACCTCGTGCGCCATCCGATCATAGTCGGCTATGCGGGTCGACTGCGCCGGCACCTCTTCCCATTCGAGGCCGAGCCATTCGAGATCGCGGCGAAACTCGTCAGCCAGTTCAGGCCGCGAGCGCGCGCCGTCGATATCCTCGATCCGCAGCAGGAAGCGCCCGCCGTGTCGAGCCGCCAGATCGTGCGCGGTGAGCGCGGAAAAGGCATGGCCGAGATGGAGGGGGCCGTTCGGGCTGGGGGCGAACCGGGTCACGATCATGGCATCACATGCTCCGTATCTGGCCTTAGTTGCGCCAGCCTTCTCATGCGACTCGCGAATTTTCCTGTGGATTCGCGTTTTGTAACAGGCTTGACGCTTTCCTGCGCAAATGCTCCTCTCGACCGCATCAGGGAGGACACCAAACCGTGTTCAATGCCGAACTGATCGAACGGGCCGCGCGCTTTCGCAGCGCCGATGAAGACCCTACCCGCAGGCTCGAATCCTGCCCCGCGCTGGTGCTCAACGCAGACTACACTCCGCTTTCGTACTACCCGCTGAGCCTGTGGCCGTGGCAGACCGCGATCAAGGCGGTGTTCCTCGAACGGGTGGACATCGTGGCGAGTTATGAGCGCGCGGTGCACTCTCCCTCGCTCGACATGAAGATCCCCTCGGTGATCGCCTTGCGGCAATTCGTTCGCCCAAGCGAGTTTCCCGCCTTCACCCGCTTCAACCTGTTCCTGCGCGATCGCTTCGCCTGCCAGTATTGTGGCAGCGAGAAAAACCTGACCTTCGACCATGTCGTGCCGCGCCGCCTCGGCGGGAAGACGACCTGGGAGAACATCTCCACCGCCTGCGCCCCGTGCAACATGAAGAAGGGCGGGCGCACGCCGCAACAGGCGGGCATGCGGCTGCAATATCAACCGATCCGGCCGACCAGCTGGCAGTTGCAACAGCATGGCAAGGCCTTTCCGCCGAACTATCTGCACGAAACCTGGCGTGACTGGCTGTATTGGGACATCGAACTCGAGGCCTAAGGCGCGCGCCCTACTGATCGATCACTCGCGTGTGCGGGTGATGCTTGTCGAGGTGCTTCTTCACGATCCTGAGGTTGCGCGTGTTCGAGCGGAACAGGAAATCGAACAGGTCGCCCGCCACCGGCACCGCCCCCACCACGCTATCGAAGGCAACATTGCCCGCCATGCGCGCCAGCTTCCACTTCGGCATGCCAAGGTTGCGCGCCTCCCACACGATATAGGCGCCCATCGCCATCCCGATGATGTCGCCAGCCACGGGAATGAGCCCGACCAGTGCGTCGAGCCCGACCGGGCGGTTGATGCCGGGAACGACGAAGCTGCGTTCGAGCAGAATTTCCATCGCCTCGATCCGGCGGCGCACCGAATGGGGATCGTTGCCGAGCGGCAGGTCGGCGGTCAGGGGCCGCGGTCTGGACTGCATTGGCGTTGGCATGGGCATGCTCCTCGCCAAACTATCTGGGGACTTCGGCCATCGGCGGCAAGGGATGGAAGGCATAGCGGTTGGGTGAGAAACCCTTCGAACCGCTGCGCACCAGCGACCAGCGGATCGGCGCGCCAATCGGAATATAAACGTTTTCGCGCGCAAGTTGCAGCTCCGCCTGTGCGATCAGGCTGGCACGCACTATCGGATCAAGCGCGTTCATAGACTGGGCGACAAAGCTATCGGCCTGCTCGCTGCAAAGCCCCTGCCGAAGCGAGCAGGCGAACTGGTTGAGGAACCAGCGCGGATCGGAAAAGCGGGCTACCCGGTCGACCAACACCAGATCGGCCTTGGCGGGATCGTCCGCCCGCTCGAGCCGGATGTTAACCGTCGCCAGCTGTTCGGCCAGACCTTGCAGCAGCAGGTCCAGCCCCGGACCTTCGCCAATCGCCAGAGTAAGACGCGCTGGGCCCGGTGCTTCGCTTTCCTGCCGAGCGAGATACTGCCGCACGCGGGCGCTCGCGGTGTCGCGGCGTTCTTCAAGCGACTGGTCGGCCCAGCGTTCGCCCACAAGGCCGGGGTCGCCGGGCAGATCCGGGGCGACCAGGCGCGAACTCGCCGCCCAGCCGCCGACGTTGAAGGGTGCCATCACTGCGGGCCGGTCAAGCGCCATGGCGACCGCTTCGCGCAAGACGGGCTCTTCGAGCAGCCCCTTCGCTTCGCGGACCCGCAGGCCGAACAACCCGATCGCCGGATCGATCTGCAAGGTTCCGCGCGAGAGCGGGCCGATATCGACCAGCGGCAAGTGGTTGATCCGCCCGCCCAGCACGATGCTGGCCTCGCCATCGTCGAACAAGGCAAGTGCCCGGGGTGCCGGCGCGGGCACAAGCACCAGGTCGCGCACATCTTCCTGCCACTCCGGCTCATCGGGAAAGCCGCGCTCGACGGGCGGCTTGAACCTGAACAGCAGTTCTTCGGCTGGCGGTTCTTCGCCCCCGCTGGCCGGTAGCTCGATCCGCTCCAGCGTCATCGGCCCCGTGCCCTCTTCGCGCAGCGCAAGTTCGGGTTGCGCAAGCAGGGTGAGCAGTTCGGGCACAGGCGTGGTCAGGCGGATTTCGACGACGCGGCCGGTCATCGCGCGGATCTCGTCGATTGGCGAAAGATCGAGGCCCAGCGAGGTACCCCGCAGCGCCCTGAGGTTGCGCCGCAGCGCGTCGCGCACCGATTCCGCGCTCATCTCGCCGCCATCGGCCCACTCGTCCTCACGCAGACGGAAAATGAAGCTCAGGCCATCGTCGGTCACGATCCAGCGTTCGGCCAGCGCAGGCACGACCTCACCGCGCGCATCGAGCGCAACCAGGCCCGATTCGGTCGCCGCACGCACCAGCTGCGCGCCATTCGAAAGGCGCAGCCCACTCGTCAGCAAGTCCTCTTCGCTGCCGATCCAGGCGACCGTAAACTCGCCATCAGAACCCTGCCCGCAACCAGCCAGCGACAGCGCGAGGCCGCAGACCAGCGGACGAAGCAGCCGATGCAGAGTGAGATGTCGAAACCGAGCGAGAGAGGGCAGCATGGCCGCTGGATTACGCAGCCTGCGCGCGCGCTTCAATGGTGGCGTGAAAATGACCTCGACCGGGCGGGAGATCAGAGCTTGCGAAACTGTTCACCGCGCTTGCTTGCGCTAGCCGCCGGTGAGCCGGCAGTGTGAAGTGGCTCGCGCGCTTGCTTGGGGTCGATTTCGTCGATGAAGGCAATGCCGAAGCGATTGTCCTGGCGCCAGGCCACCGTGCCCTTCACCCAGCCGATGTTGCGCAGCTCGACCTCGACCGGTGCGCCGCGGCCGACTTCGACCTCGCCCTCGGCCATCATTCCGCCTGCCGAAAGATTGCGGACCTTGACGCGATGAAGCTGATCCAAGCCATCGACCCGCACCTGCGCGAGCAGGAACAGGCTGTCGCGATTGACCTGGCGGGTTTCAACATTGCTCATTGCCGGAATGGTTCCTTCCAATGCTGTCGCCTTCGGGTGAACGTTCGCAGGCGTGACTTGTTGTGCAACGCCAACAGACTTGTCTTTGCGCGCCTAACGAGGCGTTAATCAGGCACCACGTCCTGTCAACATGTCCCAGAATGGGTCAGTCGTCGCGGGAAATCTTTTCACGCCGTTCATGCGCTTCCTGCGCTTCAACGGTCATGGTGGCAATGGGGCGCGCGATCAGACGGTTGATCCCGATCGGGTCGCCCGTCACCTCGCAATAGCCATATTCACCCTCGTCGATCCGGCGCAGGGCCGACTCGATCTTGGAGATCAGCTTGCGCTGCCGATCGCGGGTGCGCAGTTCGATCCCCCAGTCGGTTTCGCTGGAAGCGCGGTCGTTGAGGTCCGGCTCCCGGATCGGGCCATCCTGCAAATTTTGCAGGGTGCCCACCGACGCTTCGAGAATCGAGCGCTTCCATTCGAGCAGCAGCACCCGGAAATAGTTCAGCTGCTTGTCCGACATATATTCTTCGTTCTCATCCGGCGCATAGTCGCGCGGCAAGGCCCGCTTGGCCTTCATGAGAACGTCGATGTCGTCGCCTGTGACAGACGCCATGATTACGTTGCTCCGCACCCAGTTCAAAAGGACCGCCCATCCTGCGGATCAATCGGGCCGGACCCGTTCAAACAGGTCTCTGTTACGCCAAACTCCTTGGGCCATCGATGGGGCGCGCCTATAGTAGGCGTGCCAGAGCCAGACAAGCGGCAAGTTTAGATCGTCCCGAACTAGCAACAGAAAACAGCCCCCATATTAACCAAATATTGACCATATTTGGCGGAACATCGTGCCATGGTTTCCGAGATCGCTTTCTCGGACCAGATGGGGACGATCAATGGAACTTGTGAGACAGCAGACGTTTGGCACTATCACACCTGCCGATATCAGCAGTGCGGACATCATGGTGGCGCAATGCCTGGCCGATGCAGCGCAGGGGGATATCGAGGCCTACTTCAACCTTGGTGTAGCCTTTTCAACCGGCAGCCACGGGGTCGATTGCGAACTGATCGAGGCTCATAAATGGTTCAACCTTGCCGCGGCCGCCGGTCACGAGGAAGCCAGCTGGTGCCGCGCCGATGTCGCCGACGAAATGTCCGCGCGCGAAGTGGCCGAAGCACAGCGCCGGGCGCGCGAATGGCTGCGCACCGACTTTAGCAAGTGCGCCTGATCACCCTTTCCTGAACGGGGTCATTTCCCCCAGCCGAAGCTGGTCGAGCGCAATGCCGCGCCGTTCCGCCTCGACAAATTCGGCCACAGCCCGGCGAAAGTCCGGATGCGCGATGTAGTGAAACGAGGTGGTCGCGACCGGCTCGTAGCCCCGCGCCAGCTTGTGCCCGCCCTGGGCCCCCGCCTCGACCCGGTCGAGCCCCAGTTCGATCGCCAGATCGATGGCGCGATAGTAACACAGCTCGAAATGCAGGAACGGCTTGTCGACCAGGCAGCCCCAGTAGCGCCCGTATAGCGCACTTTCCCCGATGAAGTTGAGCGCACCGGCCACCGGCTGCCCGGCCTCATCATGCGCCAGCAGCAGCAGGATCCGCTCGCCCATTCGTTCGCCCAGCAGGTCGAAGGCCTCACGCGTCAGATAGGGCGTGCCCCACTTGCGGGCGCCAGTGTCCTGATAGAACAGCCAGAACAGGTCCCAGTGCTCGGGCCGGATAGCATCGCCGCGCAGCGCGCTGACGGTAATCCCCTCGTTCGCCGCCGCCCGCTCCTTGCGCAGGGTCTTGCGCTTGCGCGATGACAGCTCGCCCAGAAAATCGTCGAAGCTGGCATAGCCGCGGTTGGTCCAGTGGAACTGGATGTCCTCGCGCCGCAACCAGCCTGCTTGCTCGAACAGCTCCGTCTGCGCCGGTTCCACAAAGGTCGCATGGGCCGAGGACCAGCCGTTGATGTCGACCAGCTGCGCCGCCGAACGCAACATCGGGCCCGCCAATGCCGGATCGCGCAACAAAAGCCTTGGCCCGGTCGCGGGCGTGAACGGCACGCTGATCTGCAGCTTGGGGTAGTACTCACCGCCTGCGCGCATCCAGGCATCGGCCCAGCCATGGTCGAACACATATTCGCCCTGGCTGTGCTGCTTGAGATAGGACGGCATCGCGCCCAGCAGCGCGCCAATCTCGTCCTCGATCACGATCGGCGCGCTCTGCCATCCGGTTCCCGGCCCCACACTGCCCGAATCCTCAAGCGCGGTAAGAAACTCGTGGCTGACGAAAGGATTGTCGCGGCCAGCCAGCGCGTTCCACTCGGTTGCCGGAATTGCCCCGACCGAGGGCCGCATCGCTGCGCTGATCTTGCCGCTCGTCATGCCCTCGATCTAGGTACGCGCCTGGAAGGCTGCCACCCCTGCGCCTTCCAGGATGGGCGCAGCCCCCGCCTCAAGCGCCCTATCGAGCAAGGCCGCGCTGTCGACAGTCCAGCTCACCAGCGGCGCCTTCCGGGCGATCTGGCGGCGCGAAAGACCGTTCGGCAGATCACGCACGTCAAGCGCAAGAAAATCGGGCTTGGCATATTCCACGGCGAGCCGTCGCTTGATTTGCGCCATCAGCGTCGGGCGGCCCTCCTCGCTCACCACCAGCCCTTGGGGGAACGGTGAGCCATGCTTGGCAAACCAGCGCGCCACACGCGGATCGAAGCTCATCACCGCAAGCTGTCCGCGATAGCCTTCGCAATCACGCCGCACGGCCCGGCACAGCGGCCCCACGGGGCGGTCGTGCTCGGTCTTGAGTTCGAGCAGCAGCGGCACCTGCCCAGCGACCAGCCCCAGCATGTCGCGCAGAGTGGGGATGGTCTCCTCGCTATCGCGCAAGGTCAGCGCGGTCAGCTCGCCGACGCTGCGGTCGACCAGCAGCCCATCCACCTCGGTCATTCGCTCAAGGTCGGCGTCGTGAAACACCATGGCGCGCCCATCGGACGCCTTGCGCAGATCGCACTCGATGCCGAGCCCGGCCTCGATAGCCGCCGCGAAGGCGGCCATCGAGTTTTCCGGGCAGCCGTCACCGTGCAGCCCGCGATGGGCATAGGCATGCCGGCCTATCCAGCCGCAGTCCTGCGCGTATGACGCCATGGCGGCCCCGATCAGTCCGCCGCCAGCTCGATCACCGCATCGACCTCGACCGCCGCGCCAAGCGGCAGGGCCGGAACGCCAACCGCGGCGCGCGCGTGCTTGCCCAGTTCGCCGAACACCTCTGCCATCAGTTCCGAGGCGCCATTGGCGATCTTCGGCTGGTCGGTGAAATCGGCGCTCGAATTGATGAACGCCCCGAGCTTTACGATGCGGCTCACCCGATCAAGCGAGATGCCCGCGCCTTCCAGCTGGGCCAGGATCATCAGGCCGCAGGCCCGCGCCGCTGCCGCGCCCTGTTCCAGCGTGACATCCTCGCCCAGCCGTCCGGTGACGAGCTTGCCGTCGATGAAGGGCAGCTGGCCCGAGACATGGGCGAGATTGCCGCTCACCACGACCGGCACATAGGCGGCAACGGGTGCAGCTGCGGCAGGCAGGGTGATTCCCAATTCGGAAAGACGGGCGGCGATAGTCATGAACTTACTTCCTCTAGTTGGCCGGTGATCCACGGCAGGGCCTCGGCCCACGTATCGATGCGGGCATGGGCCGCACCGGCAGCATGGGCGCAGGGTACGAAGGGCGCGATTGCCGGTTCGCCGCAAAAGTGCAAGCGGCGCACCTGCGGCACGTGCTCAGCCGCCGAATGGTGATGGTTGGCGATATCGTCAATGAAGACCGCCGTGCTCGGGCTATATTCCTCCACAATCGCGCGCAGGGCGCCGCCTTTCGGCCCCTGGTTGGTGAATACGCGGGCCTCGATCCCCAGCCGCCGCAATTGCTGCGTGCGCGCTTCACTGCGCGAATCGATCAGGTTCGTCAGCACCACCACGTCGGCCTGTTCCTGCAACGTGTTGATCGCTTCGACAGCCCCGGCAATCGGCTGCTGGCTATCCATCTCGGTGTCGAAGAACAGGCCCAGCAGACGCCACATTTCCTCTTCGCCAAGCGGCCCGGATTCGCCGCGGCGGCGCATGGCCTTGGAAAATTCGTGCGTCTCCAGCTCCAGCTCGACCTGATGCTCGGCATCGAGCCAGTCGCGAAAGTGGCGGACCATGTGCAACAGCACCTCGTCGCAGTCGGTTACGATCAGCGGACGGGTCATTCGGGCAGGCTCCTGTGATGGACCAGCGCCTGCGGCTCAACGCCAAGTGCGTCGGCTGCGGCGAGGAGGTCGGGTTCATGCGCGGCGAGAAAATCGAACACGGCCTGATGGGTGGCATTATCACCAATCGCCGCACGCAGGCCGTCAGGCGTCAGCCCGGTCAGCGCGAGGAAGCGTTCGGCGCGGTCGCCATCACTCAGAATCCAGCCGAGCGCCGCCAGTGCGAGCGCTCCGCGGTCGTGCTCCTGGCCTGATGATTCCTTTGGAATTGTCACTTTTCCACAAGAGCGGTAGAGGGAGGGCTTATCGGTCTGGCAAAGCGCCGGACCGCCGAGGGGCCTGCAATGTCAAAACGGATCCTTGTTGTCGAGGATAACGATCTTAACCGCAAACTGTTCTGCGACGTATTGCGCGCGGGCGGTTTCTCGGTGGAGCCGGTTGCCGACGGCAAGGAAGCCATTGCCAGGGCGCGCGCTTTCGAGCCCAATCTGGTGGTTATGGACATCCAGCTGCAGGACGTCTCCGGCCTCGACCTGATCGCACACCTGAAGGGTGACAGCGCACTGATGGATGTCCCCGTGCTCGCGGTCACCGCCTATGCCGGCAAGGGCGATGAGGAGCGTATCCGCCTTTCGGGGGCGGAGGGATACCTGTCCAAACCGGTCAGCATCGGGCCGTTCATGGCCGCGGTGAAGGGTCTGGTCGGCACGAACTAGCCGGTAGCCGAAGGCCTCGCCGCCTTGACAAGCATGCGCGCTCGGGCTTTGCCCGCGATAATTGGGGCCATTCGCCCGCGCGTAACAGCAGATAGGACCTTTCCATGGACCGTGCCGAAGTCGACAGCCGAATTCGCACCATCATCGAGCCGTTCAACAAGAAGTCGGTGGAGATTACCGACGCCACCAGCTTTGCCGGTGATCTCGAGTTCGACAGCCTGACCGTGATGGACTTCGTCGCCGCAATCGAGGACGAATTCGACATCATCATCTCGATGAACCAGCAAGCCGAGATCGAGAAATACGGCCAGCTGGTCGATGCCGTCACCGGCATGCAGGACAAGTGAGCGAGCCGATGAGCGAGACCGCGACCGCCGCCGCGCCTGACCTGTTCGCCAAGTTCGACGAGATCATCCAGATCCGCGAGAACCTGCTCGCCAGCGGGGTGGAAGACCCGTTTTCGCTGGTGATGGAGAAGGTGCTCTCGCCCACCCGTGCGATCTGCAACGGGCGCGACACCATCCTGCTCGGCACCTACAACTACATGGGCATGACCTTCGACCCCGACGTGATCGCGGCGGGCAAGGAAGCGCTTGACCAGTTCGGCTCCGGAACCACCGGCAGCCGCGTGCTCAACGGCACCTATCAGGGCCACCGCGAGGTGGAGGACGCGCTGCGCGAGTTCTACGGCATGGATCATGCCATGGTGTTCTCGACCGGCTATCAGGCCAACCTCGGCATCATCTCCACCATCGCCGGCAAGGGCGACTACATCGTGCTCGACATCGACAGCCACGCCTCGATCTGGGACGGCTGCGCGATGGGCAAGGCCGAGGTCGTGCCGTTCAAGCACAACGATATCGAGGCGATGGAAAAGCGCCTCCGGCGCATCCCCGAGGGCGCGGGCATTCTGGTGGTGCTTGAAGGCGTCTATTCGATGCTCGGTGACATCGCCCCGCTCAAGGAGATGGTCGCAATCGCCAAGAAGTATGGCGCGATGGTGCTGGTCGACGAGGCGCACTCGATGGGCTTCATCGGCGACCATGGCCGCGGCGTGGCCGAAGATCAGGGCGTGCTGGACGATGTCGACTTCGTGATCGGCACCTTCTCGAAGTCAGTTGGCACGGTGGGCGGCTTCTGCGTCTCCAACCACCCCAAGTTCGAGATCATGCGGCTGGTGTGCCGGCCCTATGTGTTCACCGCCAGCCTGCCGCCTTCGGTGGTGGCGACGGCGGCGACCTCGGTCCGCAAGCTGATGCACGCGGGCAACAAACGCGCGCACCTGTGGGAGAATTCCCGCCGGCTGCACAGCGGGCTTACTTCGCTGGGCTTCACGCTGGGCACCGACGAACCGCAGAGCGCGATCGTGGCGGTGATCATGCCCGACCTCGAAAAAGGCGCGGCCATGTGGGAGGCGCTGCTGCACGAGGGGCTTTACGTGAACCTGGCGCGCCCCCCGGCGACGCCTGCCAATATGACGCTGCTGCGCTGCTCGCTATGCGCAGAACATTCCGCCGAAGAGGTCGAGACGATCCTCGGCATGTTCGAGCGTGCGGGCAAGGCTGTGGGGATTATCTAAGGAACGTCAGCACCATGTCGTGCGTCTCCTGAACAAAGGAGACGCATGATATGACCACCAACACCGGCAGTGCCCGTTACGAAGGCTTCGGCAAGAGCGGCAAGGGCCACATTTCGACCGGCTCGGGCGCACTGAAAGAGCAACCCTATGGCTTTTCCACGCGCTTCGAAGACGAGCCCGGCACCAATCCCGAGGAGCTGATCGCTGCGGCCCACGCCAGCTGCTTCACCATGGCGCTGAGCTTTGCGCTGGCCAAGGCCGGCTTCGAGGATGGCACCATCGACACGCAGGCCAAGGTAAAGCTCGAAAAGGAGGGCGAGGGCTTCGCGGTGACGCGCTCCGATCTCGTCACCAAGGCCAGTGTTCCCGGCATTGACGAAGCGGCGTTTCACCGCATCGCCAACGAGGCCAAGACCGGCTGCCCGATTTCCAAGCTGCTCAAAGCCGAAATCACACTCGATGCCAGCCTGACGAGCTGACCTCAGCGGCGGATTAACCTCAGAGCTGGTCGAGGCTCGTCACATTGGCGCAGACATCGCTCGGGTCGGCCTTGCCATCGTCATGGCCGACCTGCGCGATCAGCACGAAGCCGCCGATCACCAGCACCACGAACAGCCCGGTCAGCCAGGCGAGGTACTTGTCGATAAAGGCCTTGATTGGTGCGCCGAACACCTGGAACAGCACGCCAACGGCCATGAACACCATGCCCCGCCCGGCGATCGAAGCGAGCACAAAGGTGCCGAAGTTCATTCCGATGAATCCAGCCGTGATCGTCAGCAGCTTGAACGGCACCGGCGTGGTGCCCGCGATCACGATCGCCTGCCAGTCGTTCTCGCGCAGATAACAGGCGGCCTTGGGGAACGCCTCTGACAGCCCTAGCGTGTCGATCAGCCAGACGCCGATTGCCTCATAGAGGAAATGGCCGATGGCATAGCCCGCCATCCCGCCAAGCACCGAGAAGCCGGTGCAGATCGCGGCATAACGGATCGCCTTCTTCGGCTGCGCCAGACACATCAGGCCCAGCAGCGGATGCGGCGGGATCGGAAAGAAGCTTGATTCGACGAAAGCGAAAAACGCCAGCCAACTCTGCGCGTGGCGGTGCTTCGCCTTTTCCATCATCCAGTCGTAAAGCGACTGCAGCAGCGTGGTTATCATCTGGTTTTCCGGTCCCGAACCGCCTCGTCCCTTCAGCGATTAGGCGAGTGGCGCTGGCAGGGCAAGCGGTACAAAATAACCTATTTGGCACTTTTCTATTGACATCGTAACGCTCTTGGGTTAGCAGAAGACAACATCGCGATAGAGCGAGTCGGCAAGAGGCGGTCCCCACCACGGGGTACCGCCTTTTTTGATGCTCGCCGCCAGCGCCAACGACGGGACCTTGCATTTATGGCCAAACGCAACTGGGAGACCACCTTCATCAACGAACTGGCGGAAACCTCCAACGTAAAGGCCGCCACCATAGCCGCCGGGGTGAGCCAGTCGCTGGTTTACAAGCGCCGCCGCGAAAGCGCGGAGTTCGCCGCCCGCTGGTACGCGGCACTGGCCGAAGGATACGACAGCCTCGAAATGGACCTGCTTTCCCGCCTGCGCGAAGGGCGGCTGGAAGACGTCGACGAGGAAGGCAACAAACGCAAATACGACATCGGCACCGCCTTTCGCTGCCTGCTCGCCCACCGCGAGAGCGTGGCCCGCGAGAAGGGCCGCCAGACGCTGCAGGACGAGGTAATCACCATGCGCGAGATCAACGCCAAGATCGACGCCCAGCGCGCCCGCGAAGAGCGCGCCGCCGAGCTTGAAGCCAAGCGCCAGAGCCGCTCGCAAGATGGCGAGTGAGAGGCCGCGCGACAGCCGGGGCCGCTGGTTTCGCGCGGGCGGCGAGGAGGGCAGCCACCGGCGGCTCGCACTCGACAAGACGCTGCTGGCGCACGAGCGCGCGGCGCTTGGCTCGTGGCACTGGGAGGTCTGGGGCCGTGACGAGCAACTGCCGCCGCCGGGGGCCTGGCGGATCTGGCTGATCTGCGCCGGGCGCGGCTTCGGCAAGACCCGTGCGGGCGCCGAATGGGTGCGCAATGTCGCGCGCCACGATGGCAATGCGCGCATTGCCCTGGTCGGCGCGAGCCTGTCCGAAGTGCGCAGCGTGATGGTCGAGGGTGAAAGCGGCGTGCTGGCCGCCTCGCCCAATGCGCTGGCACCCGATTTCGAGCCCTCGCTCAAGCGGCTGACCTGGCCCAACGGCGCGCAGGCATTCCTCTATTCGGCAGGCGAGCCGGAAAGCCTGCGCGGTCCGCAACATACCCATGCCTGGTGCGACGAGATCGCCAAGTGGGACAATGCCGGGGGCCGCGCGATGGACTGCTGGGACAACCTGCAGCTGGGTATGCGGCTGGGCGATCAACCGCGCATCCTCGCCACCAGCACCCCGCGCGCGGTGCCGCTGATGCAGAAGCTGCTGACCGAGGCCGAACGCGGCGATGGCAGCGTGGCGCTGACGCGCGGTCGTACGGCGGACAATGCGGGCGTCCTGCCCACCGCCTATTACGAGGCCATGCTTGGCCAGTACGGTGGCTCGTCGCTCGGGCGGCAGGAGCTGGACGGCGAAATGCTGCGCGAGGTTGAGGGCGCCTTGTGGACGCGGGCGCTGCTGGAGACGTGCCGCCTTGCCGAGGCCGAGGACAGGCCCGCACGGATCGTGGTCGGCGTCGACCCGCCAGCCTCGGCACGCGGCGATGAATGCGGGATTATCGTCTGCGGGGTAACGCCCGAAGGCTTGGGGCAGGTGCTGGCCGACCACTCGGTCGGCGGTGCGACGCCCGAGCGCTGGGCTTCGGCGGTCGCGGAGGCAGTGCGCATCTGGCAGGCCGACAAGGTGGTCGCCGAGGCCAACCAGGGGGGTGATATGGTGCAATCTGTGCTGCGCGCCGCCGACTGGGCGATGCCAGTCAAGCTGGTCCACGCGAGCCGCGGCAAGGCCGCCCGGGCCGAGCCGATCGCCGCTTTGTATGAGGCTGGCCGGGTGCAGCATGTCGGCCAGTTCGCCGCGCTCGAGGATCAGTTGTGCGGACTGATGGCGGGCGGGGCTTATGAGGGGCCGGGACGGTCGCCGGATCGGGCCGATGCGCTGGTGTGGGCGCTTAGTCAGTTGATGCTGGGGCGGAAGAGCGTGCCAAACGTGAGGTCATTGTAATGGCTCAAACAATCCGCGCGCCAAGGGCGGCCGCAGTCAACCCGCTCCCGGTGAATGCCAGCAGAATAATCCGAAAGATCCAGTGATCTTTGCGTGCCATACGACGGTCGAACCAAGTCAGTCCCGGCTGCAACCCAAGAAAACTTGCGCAAGCAAATGCCAGCCAATTGGCTGCGAACAGGGGCAATTGCGGGACCGATGGCGCGAACAAGGCAACGGACAGAATAAGGATCGAGCATACGAGCGACAGTCCAGCGCAAAGATAGAATGCCCTTTGGCGCTTAGGGGTCATGTTCAACCTCGGCTGGGATGCGAAGCAGTAAGATACCGCGCCCCTCAAGAATAACCAGACAAATCGGAGATTCGCATGTCCTTCATCGACACGCTCCGCTCCGCCCTCAAGGGCGGGGACGGGGCTCGCGTGCCTTTGGCGCGCAGCTTCACCTCACCCTGGGCGCTGGCCTATGGCGTCCACGCCGGGCGGCCCGGCTTCGACTACGCCGCCTCCATCCGGCGCGGCTATATCGAGAACCCGGTCGCCCAGCGCGCGGTGCGGATCGTGGCCGAGGGCGTCGGCAGCGCGCCGCTCACCGAGGCCGATCCCGCAGCGCTTGCGCTTGTGCAGGCCACCAGCGCGGGGCAGTCGCTGCTCGAAACGCTCGCCGCGCACCTGCTGTTGCACGGCAATGGCTTCGTGCAGATCGCCCGCGATGCCTCGGGCAAGCCGGTCGAGCTGTTTGCCCTGCGGCCCGAGCGCATGAGCGTGGTCCCCGGCGCCGACGGCTGGCCCGCCGCCTATCGCTACACCGTGGGCGAAACCAGGGTCGATCTGCCGCTGGAGGACGAGGACGGCTGGCCCTGCCTGATCCACCTGAAAACCTTCCACCCGACCGATGACCACTACGGCGCGGGCTGTCTGGTCGCCGCCGAGCAGGCGGTGGCGATCCACAATGCCGCCGCGACCTGGAACCGCGCCCTGCTCGAAAACGCCGCCCGCCCCTCGGGCGCGCTGGTCTACGATACGGGTGAGGCCTCCACGCTCACCGCCGAGCAGTTCGACCGGCTCAAGGAGGAACTGGCCGCAGCCTATCAGGGCGGCGGCAATGCGGGCCGGCCGATGCTGCTGGAAGGCGGACTCAAGTGGCAGAGCCTGTCGCTGTCGCCCGCCGACATGGACTTCGCCGAACTGAAGGCCGCCGCCGCACGCGACATTGCGCTCGCCTTCGGGGTGCCGCCGATGTTGCTCGGGCTGCCGGGTGACAACACCTATGCCAATTACAAGGAGGCCAACCGCGCGCTGTGGCGGCTCACGCTGCTGCCGCTCGCCGCCAAGATCCTGGGCGGGATCGCCGAGGGGCTGCAACCGTGGTTCCCCGGCGTTTCGCTCGGGGTCGATCTCGACCGCATTCCCGCGCTTTCCGAAGATCGCGAGCGGCTGTGGTCGCAGGTCAGCGGGGCCGACTTCCTGAGCGAGGCCGAGAAGCGCGCCATGCTCGGTCTGCAGCCCGCACCTGAACAAAACACGAACGGAGATAGCGAATGACCAGAGAAGACATGCTGGCCGCACTCATCGCGCAGGCGCAAACCGGCGGCAGCGATCTCGTCACCTTGCGCGCCATCGTCGAGGAGGCGAGCGAGCTGGGGGCCGACCGGGTGCTCACCCGCATCGGGCTCGAAGACGACCACGCGCAAAGCGATATCGACGAACTGCGCGAGCTGCTCGAGGCCTGGCGCAGCGCCAAGGCGAGCGCCTGGAAGGCGACCGTCGAATGGGTCGTGCGCGGGGTGCTGGCGCTGCTCCTGATCGGCATTGCCGTGCGGCTCGGCGCCTTCGGGCTGCTGCGCTGATGGTGCGGCTGGCTGGCTATGCCGCCCTGTTCGACATTGCCGACGGCGCGGGCGACACGATCCGCAAGGGTGCCTTTGCCCGCACCTTGGCGGATCGGCGCGAGCCCTTGCCGCTGTTCTGGCAGCACCGGCCCGAACAGCAGATCGGCACGGTCGACCTCGCCGAGGAAGACAACAAAGGCCTGCGCGTGATCGCCCGGATCGATAATCCGCACAGCCGCGCCTTGCACGAACTGCTCGGAAAACGCGTGAACGGCCTCAGCTTCGGCTACCGGGCACGCGGCTATCGCCGGACACTTGATGGCCGTGTGCTCGAAGATATCGACCTGTTCGAAGTGAGCCTCGTCACCCAGCCGCTCCAACCGGGCGCCAGAGTGCATCTGGTTCGCTGAACCCACCACACCACCGCTCTCATCCCCCCTGACCGGCCCCGTTGCGGGGGGCGGTCTGATTTGTCGTGCCCCCCAACCGAAAAGGTAAGTTGCTACTATGGATATGGAAATCGAAACCGAAGTGATCGCGCAGAGCTTCGATCTGGTCTCGCGCCAGGACGAGGCCGAGAAGGCGATCAAGGTGCTGCGCTCGGATGTCGACGAGGTGAAGGCCCGGCTCGACCGCGTCAGCCGCGCCGCCTCGCGCCCCGCGCTCGATGGCGTGGTGAAGACCGAGACCCCCGAGGTGAAGAGCTTCGTCACCGGTTACCTGCGCCAGGGCCGCGAGACCGAGCTGAAGTCGCTCTCGGGCATCAACCCGGGTGATGGCGGCTATGCCGTGCCGCGCGAGATCGACGCGATGATCGCCAGCGAGCTGAAAACCATCTCGCCGATCCGCCAGCTTGCGCAGGTGGTGCAGGTCGGCAGCGCGGGTTATCGCAAGCTGGTTGCCACCGGCGGGGTTGCCTCGGGCTGGGTCGGTGAGGGCGATGCTCGCCCCGCAACCGACACCCCGACCTTCGCCGAAGTGGCCCCGCCGTCGGGTGATCTTTACGCCAACCCCGCGGCCAGCCAGGCCATGCTCGACGATGCCGGGTTCGACCTCGAAGGCTGGCTCGCCGCCGAAATCGCGGTGGAGTTTGCCGCCGCCGAAGGGTCCGCCTTCGTCTCGGGCACGGGCGTCAACCAGCCGCTCGGCTTCCTCGCCTCGCCCACCTCGCTGGCGGGCGATGCGGTGCGCACGTTCGGCAGCCTGCAATATATCGGCTCGGGCGATGCAACTGGCTTCGACGCCAACCCCGAAAGCAAGCTGATCGACCTCGTCCACACGCTCAAGGCCGGCCACCGGCAGGGCGCGAGCTGGGTGATGAATTCGAGCACGCTCGCCGAAGTGCGCAAGATGAAGACCAGCGACGGGGCCTTCCTGTGGCAGCCGGGTCTGGTCGAAGGCCAGCCCGATCGCCTGCTCGGCTATCCGGTGATCGAGGCCGAAGACATGCCCGATATCGCGGCGGACCAGTTCCCGGTCGCCTTCGGCAACTTCCGCAACGGCTACCTCATCGCCGAACGCTCGGCGACGACGATCCTGCGCGATCCGTTCACCAACAAGCCCTTCGTCCACTTCTACGCCACCAAGCGTGTCGGCGGGCAGGTGCTCGATAGCGCGGCGATCAAGCTGCTCAAGATCGAGGCCTAAGCGCCTTCGATCCGCCGGGCCTTGCCGACCTCAGGCAAGCCCGGCGTCCGTGCGCGCCCGCTCCCCTGCGGCTCCCTCTCCCGCCGGAGCGGGCGCGCCTTTCTTCTTGCCGAAACACAGGAGACCGCCATGCAGCGGCAACTCGTCACGCCACCTGACCTGGCCGGTGCCGCGCTTACCGAGCTCAAGGCCTGGCTTGCCATCACCACCGCGCGCGACGATGCGGAGCTGACCCGCCTCCTCGCCGCCAGCCTCGCCACCTGCGAAGCCTTCACCGGCGTGGTCGCACTGGAAGCGACCTACGAAGAGATGCGCGCGGCCAGCACCGACTGGCAGACGCTCGGTCTGACGCCGGTGCGCGCGATCCTTGCCGTCGAAGCGCTGGCCACCAATGGCTCGCGCACGGCGCTGCCGACGGCCAGCTATCTGGTCGACATCACGGCCCGGGCAGAGGGGCGTTTTCGCCTCGCTGTTCGCAGCAGCGAGACGCGGGTCATCGTTCGCTACACCGCCGGCCTCGCCGCCGACTGGGACCTTCTCCCCGCCGACCTGTGCCACGGCGTGCTGCGCCTTGCCGCGCACCACTTCCGCGCGCGGGAGGACGAGACCGCCAAGGTCTCCCCGCCCGCAGCCGTCGCGGCCCTGTGGCAGCCCTGGCGGCGGATGCGGCTGACATGATTACGGCCCAAGTCCCCCGCCTCGCAGGGCTCGTGCGGGCGCTCGAACGGCGGGCCCGCGAGCGGGCTGCGGCGCTGCTGGCCGAGCGCCGCCTTGCCGCTTCGGCAAGCGAGCTGGCCTGGCGCCGCGCCGACTGGCTCTGGCCCACCTTTACATCGGAGCAGTAACCCATGGAAAGTGCCCTGCGCATCGCGCTGATCGCCTGGCTGGCAAGCGATCCGCTGCTGGCCCCGCTGCTCAATTCCGTCACCGAGGAAGTGCCCACCCGCACCACTCCGCCCTGGCTCGCCATCGCCACCAGCGCCAGCATCGACTGGAGCACCAAGGACCAGCGCGGGCGCGAAGTGCGGGTGGCGCTCGAACTGCACCTGCGCGGCGAGGAGGGCGGCGAAAGCGCCGATCTGGCCGCGCTGGTCGCGGACCGGATCGAGGCCATGCCCGCGGCGCACGGCACCTTTCGCTTCGTCTCGACCCGCTTCCTGCGCGGCCGCGCCGAGCAGCGCGCAAACCTCACCCGCGCGGTGCTGCTCGAATACCGTTTTCGCCTCTTCGAAGCCTGATTTCACTCACGGAGACCATGCCCATGACTGCCCAAAAAGGCTCTGCCTTCCTGCTCAAGATCGGTGACGGCACCGCGCCGCCCACCTATGCCACCGTCGCCGGGCTGCGCACCACGCAGCTTTCCATCAACGGCGACGCGGTGGTCGTCACGCACAAGGAATCGGGCGGCTGGCGCGATCTGCTGTCGGGCGCAGGCACGCGCTCGGTCTCGGTCAGCGCCGCGGGGATCTTCCTCGGATCAAACGCCGAAGCCGCCGTCCGCGCCCATGCGCTGGCGGGCACCATCGAAGATTATGAACTAAGCTTCGAAGATGGCGAGAAACTGCGCGGGCGCTTCCTCGTCCAGCGGCTCGACTATGCGGGTGATTTCAACGGCGAGCGCAATTATACCCTGCAGCTCGAAAGCTCCGGCCCGGTGGTTCCGGTATGACGCTGCACAATGAGCAAAGCGCCAATCCTGCACGCGGCGAGGCCATGCTGGCGGTGGCGGGCAAACCCCGCCTGCTCAGGCCCAGCTTTCAGGCATTGGTCCTGGCTGAAGAGGAGCTTGGCCCGCTGTTCGCCCTTGTCGAGCGCGCAGGCGAAGGGCAGCTGCGGCTGACCGAAATCGCCGCCCTGTTCTGGCACTGCCTCGCCGAGCGCGAGGATGTCAGCCGCGAGCAGGTGGGCGAGGCGGTGATGGCGATGGGCCTCGCTGCCGCCGCCGCGCCCTTGCGCACGATCCTGCGCCAGATTCTGCAGGGGCGGATGTGAGCGAGCGCCTCGCCGACAGCGCCCTGCGCCTGTGCGGCGAGGTCTGCCGGGCGCTGGGCTGGCTCCCGCACGAATTCTGGCAAGTAACCCCAGCGGAACTTTCGACTCTTTTCAAAAACCATGATGGCGATCCCGCACAGGGCGTCACGCGCGGCGAGCTGACCGCAATGCTGGAGCAAGACAGGCATGAATGACGATCTCGAACCTCTGCTGGTCGAAGTGCGCGCCAGCACCAGCGACTTCCGCGCCGACATCGAGACCATGCGCGCAAGCGTCGACAGCTCGCTGGTGGGCGGGTTCGAAAAGGCCGGATCGGTGCTCGAGCGCGGTCTGCTCGGCGCGATCCGGCGCGGCAGCCTCGGCTTTGACGACCTCAAGCAGGTGGCCCTGCGCGCCATGGGCGAGATCGCCGCCGGAGCCGTCCAGAATGGAATCGGCGCTTTGTTCGGCGGCGGGGCGGCAAAGGGCGCGAGCAGCGGGCTTGGCAACTTGCTGAGCAGCACGCTCAGCTCGCTGCTCGGCGTTCCGGGGCGCGCCACCGGCGGGCCGGTCTCGCCGGGCTCGCCGTTTCTGGTGGGCGAACGCGGCCCAGAACTGTTCGTGCCGACCTCTGCGGGCCGGGTCGAGACGCTCGAGAGGCAGGGCAGCGGCAAGGACGTGCGCGTGTCGATCAATCTGGCCGCTCCGCGCGGGACCGATAGCCCGGTGATGCTGCGCCGCTCGTCGCGCCAGGTCGCCAGCGCCGTGGCCCGCGCGCTGCGCGGCGCCTGAGGGAGGCAAACACATGGCATACTGGCTGGCGAAAAAGCACAGCGGACAGGACTTCGACTATCTCCAGCGGTTCGACCCGCGCTTCTGGACCGTGGACTTCCCGCGCCCCGAAATGGCGAGCCTCACCAGCATCGGACACGATGGCCTGCGGATCGACTGCGAGTTTCACCACCGCGACGCGCTCGCCGGGCTGATCTGGGACAGCGAGGATCGCTACGATCATCCCCTGCTCGCCTATGCCACCGACCACGATTATGCGCACACGACCTTGCGCTTCCGCTGGCGCTCGGCGGGTGTGGTGGCGCTCGATCAGGTGCACGGGCCGACGCTCACGATCGAGGGCCGCGATGCGAGTGGCACGGCGCGCACCTGGTATGTGCGGCTGTGGAACTATGCCGAGGGCTCACCCGACGACGCTGCGATTACCCTGCCCTTTTCCGAGCTGCGCGAAGGCTGGCTGGCCGATGGCGGCCCGATCCATCCCGGCGATATCGACCGGATGTTCATCTCGCTGGTCCCGCCCGAACACGATCCGGGCGATCACACGCTGCTCCCCGCGCGGGCCGAGGGCTGGGCCGAGCTGACCGGCATCGCCTGCGAGGGTCACCGCGCAATGCTCAAACTGGGCGATGTGCTGGTGCCGCCGCACGATGTCGGCATGGCCACCGCCTATGACGACAGCTACAACCTCAACCCCGCGCGGCTGCTGCGCAATGCACTGGGCCTCGGCTATCGCGGGGCCATCGTCCACTATCTCGGGATGAGCCACTATTACCGGCTCGCCGAGCAACCCGGCGGCGACCTGCTGGTGGCAGAGCCGGCGCAGCTGTGCGGCCCATGTGAGGCCTGGCACCGCGCCTTCCTCGCCGAATGCGCGCGGCTCAACTATCAGCCGATCGTCTCGCTGTCTTACGAGCTGTTCGCCGAGCACTGCCCGCCCGAGTGGAGCCAGCGCGCCTATGATGGCAGTCGAGCGCTAACCGGATGGGTTCCTCCCTCCACCCTGCTCTCGCCTGCGAACAACACCGCGATGGCCTATCTGCGCACAGTGGCCGGAGCCTTGACGGCGCTGGTGGTGGCGGAAGGGTTGCCGGTCCACTTCCAGATCGGCGAGCCCTGGTGGTGGCTCACCTTCGACGGGCACATCTGCCTTTACGATGACGCGGTGATCGCCGCGCGCGGATCGGCCCCCGAGATTCCAGACCTCACCGCCCCGCTCGACGCTGCGCAAATCGCGCTGCTTGACTGGGCCGGGGCAACACTCGCGGCATCGACCGCCGCCCTGCGCGATCACGTCCGCACGGCGGCGTGCGGCGAGGCGACGGTCTATCTGCTCGTCTTCACCCCCACGCTGCTTGACCCCGCCCGCCCCGAACTGCGCCGCGCCAGCCTGCCCGAGGGCTGGGCCTGGCCCGCCTACGACCGGCTCCAGGTCGAGGACTACGACTGGCTCACCGCCGGTGCCGAAGGCGCGCGCCGCGCGGCTTACGACGCGGTGCAGGGGCGCCTGCACTACCCGCTCGAAGTGCAGGACTATCTGGCCGGCTTCGTGCTCAGTGCCGCAGATGCGCCCAGCTACTGGCAGCACATCGACCGGGGCCTCAACGAAGCGCGCGAACGGGGCGTGGATCGCCTGTTCGTCTGGGCGCTGCCGCAGGTCGCGCGCGACGGATACACCCGCCTTCCCTCCAGCGAGGACACCACCATGCAAGCCTTCGACGACGTTCTCTATCCGCTCGCACCGGGCCGGGACCTGGCGGTCAGCCCCGAGTTTGCGACCTCGGTCGCGCTGACCGCATCGGGCTTCGAACGGCGCAACAGCCACTGGAGCGATGCGCGCCTGCGCTACGATGTCGGCCCCGGCATCCGCTCCGAGGCAGAGCTGGGCGTGCTGCTCGAATTCTTCCGCGCCCGGCGCGGCGCGGCGCGCGGGTTCCGCCTCGCCGATCCGTTCGATTTCAGCTCCAATGGCCAGACCGGGACGCCGACGCCAAGCGACCAGTTGCTCGCCATAGGCGATGGCGAGGTGGTCAGCTTCCAGCTCGCGAAGAGCTATGGCGCCGGGGACGATCCGCAGGTCCGCCCAATCACCCGCCCGCGCCCTTCATCCATCGTGGTCAGCGTCGATGGCGTGGCGACCGGGGCATGGACCTACAGCAACGGCGGCTGGATCACTCTGTCCGACCCGCCGCCCGAGGGCGCCGAGGTGCGCGCCGGGTTTCTGTTCGACGTGCCCGTCCGCTTCGCCGAGGACCGGCTCGACATCTCCGCCAGCAACTTCGCTGCGGGCGAAGCGCCATCGGTGCCGCTGATCGAGATCCGGGAGGCGACATGAGCCGGGTCTTCTTCGCCGAGCCGCTCGAAACCGTCGCGACCTACTGGCGCATCATGCGCCGCGACGGGGTGACGCTCGGCTTCACCAGCCACAACCGCGACCTCATCTTTGAAGGCATCGCCCATCTGGCCGCGCCCGGAATGGTGCCCTCCTCGATCCGCCGCTCGGCCGATCTGGCGAGCGAGCTGGTCGAGATGGAAGGCATCCTCTCGCACGCGGCAATCACACCCGCCGACTTGCGGATGGGCCGCTATGACGGGGCCACCATCGAAGTTGGCGTGGTCGATTGGGAAAGCCTCGAGCACTCGGCCTTGTTCGCAGGCCAGATCGGCAGCATTTCCGAGAACGGCGAAAGCTTCGAGGCCAGCCTGCAATCGGCCAAGACGCTGTTCGAACGCGACCTCGTGCCGCGCACCAGCCCAACCTGCCGCGCCCGCTTCTGCGACCGCGACTGCGGCCTGAACCCCGCGCGCTTCACCCATCTGGTTCGTGTCCTGTCCATCGACACGGGGAGCGGCGCGATTGTCTTTGCGGATGCCCCGGCACCCGCCACGATTGTCGGCGGGCGG
>CENV01039945.1_pt1 | contig 30286 bp, 27 predicted proteins | sample 530231 | NCBI WGS metagenome assembly CENV01 (sample SAMEA2619815, study PRJEB7988) | marine metagenome | biome: marine biome (ENVO:00000447); feature: surface water layer (ENVO:00002042); material: "saline water (ENVO:00002010), including plankton (ENVO:xxxxxxxx)" | depth 5 m
CATGGCTGCCATGTCGCCTGAACAACGAAAAGACTGGTCAACCGACAAAGACAAGCGCATTGAACAGACCTTTGGTCGCCCGGCCATGCTGGAACTGACTCACAACTGGGGTGACGAGAACGACGACTCAGTGTCTTATCACAGTGGTAATGAAGAGCCTAAAGGCTTTGGTCACATAGGTTTCGCCGTACCAGATATTGATGCCGCTTGTGAGCGCTTCGAAAAAATGGGCGTAGAGTTTCAAAAACGCCCGAACGACGGTAAAATGAAAGGCATTGCCTTTATTAAAGACCCGGATGGCTACTGGATTGAAATATTCACACCGGATCGCCAACCGGAATTGCTGAAAGAGCACTTAAAATAACGATGGTACCGTGAAAAAAGGCCAGTTCATTTGAGCTGGCCTTTTTCTCTTCTGTAGTACCTTTGCAATTCATTTTACTGTTCTGAAAGCATCGACTTCACTCTATCTTCCAGAGACGTCATTCCATGCTCGCGTCCAACTTCTAACGCGTTTTCTACCGACATTCCATCTAACCAGCCGGCACGCAATGCCATTAACGCCCCAACGCGGTTACTGGAAGCACAATGGACCAGCACGGTTTTATCGCTGTTCTCTAATAAAATACGATCAACCAGGCGTGCGTTAGCAAGCGTTACTCCATCAGCTCCATTTACCGGAACATGGTAATACGCCATGCCATTACGGGTAACCACTGCGGCTTCCTCACTGTCGGTCATTTCTTTTTGTGAAAGCAGATTAATAACAACCTCACCACCTTCATCAGCAAAGTCAGCCAACTGCTCATTTGATGGTGTGCCCATCACCCATAACTTATCTGACACCTGTTTGGGTGACTCAATGCCGGCAAAAACATTCGTTGAAACTATTGCTACACTAAAAGCGACTAATACATTAACCAGAGCTTTTACCATTTGGGTTCTCCTGTATGATTCTCGTGTTTTTAATAGTAGCAAATGAGTTAAAAATTTTATGACTGTTTTACATCTTTTAGTGGGTACAACCTCCGGAAATACCGAGTTTTTAGCCGATACTGTCAGCGAAAAACTAAATCAGCAGGGCATTGAAACCGAGCTACATTACGAACCGGAATTTGAGAAGTTACCCAGCAATCAACCCTGGTTAATTTTTCTTGCCAGCCATGGTGCGGGTGATTATGCCGACTCCATGCTCGATTTCTACGACGAAATAAAGGATCCCCAAAGCCCAGATTTAGCCGGACTGAACTATGCCGTAGTGGCGGTTGGTGAATCCTGTTATGACACCTTCTGCGAAGCCGGTCGACATTGCGATAAACGCTTACAGGAATTAGGCGGAACACAAATGACCGATCGTTTAGAAATAGACATGCTGGAAGACGATCCGGAAGAGAAAACATTAAACTGGTTACCCGCGATCGCTGATTCTGTAAAGGCTCTGTGATCATACCCACAGGCTTGTGCACAAGGATTTCAGCTTGTGACTAAGGTTGGAATAAGATCACTTAAGCACTGTCAGTGAAGTGGGTATAACACTGGGGATAAACTGATCTGTGTATAACTACCCTACTTATCCACGATCTATGATCCCGGTTCAAGGGCACTTATCTACAAAGAGTGATCTTGCTCCAGGATATATTTAAAAAGGGCTTCAGCGATCTATTCACAGAAATCCGCTGACTAGTAGTAATAGTAATAAAAGATCTAAATAAGATCCTTTACTGATCTTCTTTAAGATCTTTAACAGCGCTGAACGAAATTTAACCATTTAGATTTAAGTGAAATCGCGTTAAAATAATCGGCTAACTTCCTATTCTTCAAACAAAGGTCACTTTGCATGTCACAACAGAGCCAACAACACTTTGACGTTATTGTTGTCGGTGGAGGACACGCCGGAACAGAAGCTGCGTTAGCCGCCGCTCGTTTAGGTGTTAAAACCCTATTGCTTACGCATAATATTGATACTTTAGGGCAAATGTCCTGTAACCCAGCCATTGGGGGAATAGGAAAAGGTCATTTAGTAAAAGAGATCGATGCACTTGGCGGCGCTATGGCCAAAGCAGCCGATAAAGCCGGAATTCAATTCAGAACACTGAATTCGTCCAAAGGTCCTGCAGTGCGCGCAACCAGAGCTCAGGCTGATCGACAGCTTTACAAACAAGCGATCCGCTACGCACTGGAAACCCAGCCAAATCTGTCAATATTCCAACAAGGTTGTGACGATCTGATCGTCGAGAGCGATCGCGTTACTGGTGTTGTTACCCAAATGGGTCTTAAGTTCACGGCAAAAACCGTGGTGCTGACCGTAGGAACATTCCTCGGCGGACAAATCCATATTGGTCTGGATAACTACCAGGGCGGACGTGCAGGCGATCCTCCATCAAACGCGTTAGCTAAAAGATTACGTGCATTGCCATTACGAGTTGAACGCTTAAAAACTGGCACACCACCACGTATCGCCAGCCACAGTGTTGATTTTTCTGTTATGCAGGAACAACCGGGTGATACCCCTACTCCGGTATTTTCTTACATGGGTTCTCGTTCTGATCACCCACAACAAATTCCGTGTTACATCACGCATACCAACGAAAATACCCACGAGATTATTCGTTCCGGGCTTGATCGTTCACCCATGTATTCTGGTGTGATTGAAGGCGTTGGACCACGTTACTGTCCTTCAATTGAAGATAAAATTGTGCGTTTTGCTGACAAAGGCTCGCATCAAATTTTTGTTGAACCAGAAGGCTTAGATACCTTTGAAATTTACCCTAACGGCATTTCAACCAGCTTGCCGTTTGATGTTCAGCAGCGTCTGGTTCAATCAATTAAAGGCTTTGAAAATGCGCATATCACACGTCCCGGCTATGCGATCGAATACGATTACTTTGATCCACGAGATCTGAAACAGTCTCTGGAAACCAAAGTCATTGACGGCTTGTTCTTCGCTGGCCAGATTAACGGTACAACAGGCTATGAAGAAGCCGGTGCACAAGGGCTTATTGCTGGTTTAAATGCCGCGTTGCAGGCGCAGGACAAAGAATCCTGGGCACCACGACGCGATCAGGCCTACATGGGGGTGTTGATCGATGACTTATCGACTCTGGGCACTCAGGAACCCTACCGTATGTTCACTTCGCGCGCTGAATATCGTCTGTTGCTGCGTGAAGATAACGCCGATATGCGATTAACTGAAATTGGCCGTAATCTCGGTTTAGTGGATGATGAACGCTGGGCCGCGTTTAATAAGAAAATGGAATCAGTCGAGCAGGAAAAACAACGCTTAAAAACTACCTGGGTGCATAAAGATCATGCATCTGTAGAGCAAATTAACGCGCTGGTCAAAAGCCCTGTCACCAAAGAAGTGAGTGGTGAAGAACTGCTTCGGCGCCCGGAAATTCATTACAAAGATTTAGCCTTAACCGACTTTTTTGCGCCGGGGTTAGACGATCCTTTAGCGGCAGAACAGGTTGAGATCCAAATTAAATATGCGGGTTATATAACGCGTCAGCAGGAAGAAATAGCAAAACAACAACGTCATGAAAATACCTTGCTGCCCTCGCCTTTCGATTACGCTAAAATTAAGGGGTTATCGAACGAAGTGGTTGCAAAGTTAAATGATCATCAGCCTGAGACCGTTGGTAAAGCAGCGCGTATTTCCGGAATTACTCCGGCGGCTGTTTCAATGTTATTGGTTCACCTGAAAAAACAGGGTTTATTGCGTAAAAGTGCTTAAGGAAGCGATGTGAAAGAGCAGTTAAAGGGATTATTAGATCAAGCACAAATAGACCTGTCAGAAGAACAGATTGAGCGACAACTGGCGTTAGTAGGGTTACTGGATAAGTGGAACAAAGCCTATAACCTGACTAGCGTGAGAAATCCGAAGGATATGCTGCCCCGACATATTATGGACAGCCTGGCTGTTCGTAAGTATTTACACGGGCAGCGCTTCATTGATGTAGGCACAGGGCCAGGGTTACCGGGTTTACCCTTAGCCATAGCCGAACCGGATAAAGAATTTGTTTTACTCGATAGTTTAGGCAAGCGCATCCGTTTTATTCGTCAGGTTTGTCATGAGCTAAAACTAACCAATGTCACGGCTGTGCAGGCGCGGGTGGAAGACTATCAGGACGAAAAGCAGTTTGATGGTGTAATCAGTAGAGCCTTTGCCTCGCTTAATGATATGCTTTCGTGGTGTGAACATTTACCGGCTGAAAACGGTCGGTTTTATGCGTTGAAAGGGCTGTATCCGCAAGACGAACTGGAGCAGTTGCCCGAGCAATATAAAATTGAAAGTATTGAGCAAATTAACGTTCCCGGCATTGACGCGAGCCGGCATATCGTCATTATAAGCAAACGGTCATAAAACAACCGACAGTCGACTATCCGACAACAACAAGAGGTTATAAAACCCGTGGCTAGAACCATTGCTATTGCGAATCAAAAAGGCGGAGTAGGAAAAACAACCACAGCAGTTAACTTAGCTGCGTCCATGGCTGCTACCCGTCGCAAAGTGTTGTTGATTGACCTGGACCCTCAGGGTAACGCGACTATGGGCAGTGGCGTTGATAAGTACGATGTTGAAAATACCATTTACGAATTGCTGATTGAAGAAAAGCCAGTCGGCGACGTTGCCGTAAAAGACACCAACGGTAAATACCATTTAATTGCGGCTAATGCTGATGCTACGGCTGCAGAAATTAAGTTAATGGAAGTTTTTGCGCGGGAACTGCGTTTACGTAATGCGCTTAAAGCCGTTCAGGACAGCTACGACTATATCTTTATCGACTGTCCGCCATCGCTGAATATGCTGACCGTTAACGGCATGGCAGCAGCAGATTCTATTCTGGTGCCCATGCAGTGCGAGTATTATGCGCTGGAAGGTCTTACCGCGTTGATGGAAACCATTCGTCAGCTGGCCGACGTGGTTAATCCGGGGCTGGAAATTGAAGGTATTTTGCGGACTATGTACGATCCGCGTAACCGTTTAGCTAACGATGTTTCAGAACAGCTTAAAAACCACTTTGGTGAAAAAGTTTACCGGACCGTTATTCCACGCAACGTCCGTTTAGCTGAAGCGCCTTCATTTGGTGCGCCGGCTATGTACTACGACAAGTCATCCACCGGGTCAAAGGCCTATTTAGCCTTAGCGGGTGAACTTATCCGACGTTCTGAAAATCGTAAAGAAGTAGCAAAAGAATCATAACAAGGGAATAAAGCGAATCATGTCGGCAAAAAAACGAGGTTTAGGTCGCGGTCTGGATGCCTTACTGACCAGTAATCAGCAAAACTCTGACCGTCAATCAGAGCAAGTGACGGAAGAAGTTAAAGGTGAATTACAGAAGCTGCCGGTTGAGTTTTTAAAGCCTGGTCGCTATCAACCTCGTAAAGACATGTCACCCGAAGCTTTGGAAGATTTAGCCGCTTCGGTAAAAGCTCAGGGGATAATCCAGCCCATTGTTGTACGCCCTGTTGGCAAAGACGAATATGAGATTATTGCGGGTGAGCGTCGTTGGCGTGCGGCGCAACTGGCAAAGCTTGAACTGGTTCCTTGCCTGATTAAAGACGTACCTGATGAAGCCGCAGTAGCTATCGCGTTAATTGAAAACATTCAGCGTGAAGATTTAAACGCAATGGAAGAAGCCACTGCGTTACAACGTTTGTTGGTCGAGTTTCAGATGACTCACCAGGACGTTGCTCAGGCAGTGGGTAAATCACGGACTACGGTGACCAATTTGCTGCGCCTTAATAACTTGCAGGACGGCGTTAAAGTGTTACTTGAGCGTGGTGATATTGAACTTGGCCATGCCAAGTTGTTACTTGCGCTGGAAGGCGAACAACAAGCCGACGTAGCACAACAGATTGTCGCAAAAGATATGACCGTACGTGACGCAGAAAAACTCGTCAGACGTACAATAGACCCTCCCAAAGAAACCGAAAAACCAGAGCCAGACGCTAATATTGAGCATTTAGAAACCAAGTTGTCTGAAACCCTGGGAGCCAAAGTTTCCATTAACCATGGTCGTAAAGGAAAGGGTAAACTGGTTATCAGTTACACCAACCTGGACGAACTGGATGGAATTCTGACTCACATCAAATAATAATTTCCAATGCATTGATTGTTGTAGAACTTTTGTTAAATGGCATAGAAACCGTCGCCTACAGGCAAATTTGTTTGCAATTACATGGCAGATCTTTATACTAGCGCGAGTTTCGTTGTGGCTGCTTGAAAGCCTCAAAAAAATAGCCGCCAGTTAAAAGGTTTTAGTCGTGACACAGGCACTTAATGCGGTAGGTAAAAAGCTGGCAGGAAAAGTTGTAGGTACACAATTTATAGCGGTTTTGATAGCCGCACTTGTCACGATAGCAGTTTCAAATACACAGTCGGCTTTGGGTATTCTGTGTGGCGGATTAACCGTCGTAATACCAAGCGCTCTATTTGCACTTATCGCTTTTAGACACGCAGGCGCACGCGCTAATCAGAAAGTTGTACAAAGTTTCTTTTTAGGCGAAGGCGTTAAGCTACTGCTTACAGCAGTGTTGTTAACAATCGCATTGCTGGTAACAAATTTATATCCTGTGTGGTTATTGGTCGGTTTTGTCATCGCCGTCACCATGCAGTGGATAGCACCGGTTTTATTTTTAAAATCAACCTAACTGGGAAACAACATGATAAGTGGAGAACAAACTCCGACTCAGTATATCCAGCATCACCTCCAAAATTGGACGGTTGGTGAAGGGTTCTGGGCGGTGAACGTCGATACTATCTTCTGGTCCGTGTTACTGGGTGTGCTGTTTCTGTGGAGTTTCCGCAGAGTAGCGAAAAAATCCTCTGCTGGGGTACCTGGTAAATGGCAATGCTTTGTCGAAATGATTGTCGAGTTTGTTGACAACAGCGTCAAAGAATCCTTTCACGGTAAAGATAAACTGATAGCACCTCTGGCATTAACCATCTTCGTCTGGATATTCCTGATGAACCTGATGGACTTAATTCCGGTTGACTGGCTACCAACAGCTGCTATGTATGGCGGTTATTGGTTAGGCTTTGTTGAAGACCCGCATGATGTGTACATGAAAGTAGTACCAACAACTGACCTGAATACAACTTTTGCATTGAGTTTAAGCGTATTTGCGCTAATTATTATCTACTCAATCAAATATAAAGGTGTGAAAGGCTTCGCTAAAGAAATGACTTTCACTCCGTTTAATCACTGGGCATTAATACCAGTGAACTTTGTACTGGAAAGTATCACGTTATTAGCAAAACCAGCGTCACTGGCACTGCGTTTGTTCGGTAACATGTATGCAGGTGAATTGATATTTATTCTAATTGCAATGATTGGATTCTGGCAGCTACCGGCGCACTTTGCGTGGGCAGTGTTCCATATTCTGGTTATTACATTGCAAGCGTTTATTTTCATGATGCTGACCATTGTTTACTTAAGCATGGCGTCATCTGAACACTAGTGTTCGAAACAAAAGTTTTTAGCTTTACTTTTAACTTTAATCTACTGAAAAACTGGAGAAATCAATGGAAACTGTAGTTGCTTTTACTGCTATCGCTGTATCAATCATGATCGGTCTGGCTGCACTGGGTACTGCCCTGGGCTTTGGTATTCTGGGTGGTAAATTCCTGGAAGCTGCTGCTCGTCAACCAGAACTGGCACCACAGCTGCAAGTTAAAATGTTCATCGTTGCAGGTCTTATCGATGCTATCGCGATGATCGGTGTTGCTGTTGCATTGCTGTTCACGTTTGCGAACCCATTCTTAACCCAGGTAGCAGGCTAATCGTTATTCGACGGTCACCAACTGAAGGAGGTCCGTTGTGAATATCAACGCTACTCTAATTGGACAAACGATCGCGTTTATCGTGTTCGTGTGGTTCTGCATGAAATTTGTATGGCCACCGATCATCAAAGCTATCGAGGAACGTCAGAAGAAAATTGCTGACGGCCTTAATGCCGGTGAACGTGCTCAAAAAGATTTAGAGAAAGCCCAGCAAGAAATTGCCGAGCAGCTCAAAGAAGCGAAACAGCAAGCCGCTGAAATCATTGAACAGTCGAAAAAACGTGGTGCTAAAATTGTTGAGGAAGAAACTCAACGTGGCCACGAAGAACGTGAAAAAATCGTTGCGGCCGGACATGAAGAAGTTGCTGCTGAACGCAATCGTGTTCGCGAAGAGCTGCGCAAGCAAGTTGCCGTATTAGCGGTGTCTGGGGCTCAGAAAATCATTGAGCGTGAAATTGATAAAGACGCTCATAGTGACATTGTTGAAAAACTGGTCGCTGAACTTTAATAAAGGGGTTTGAGCTTATGTCAGAACTGACTACGGTCGCTCGCCCTTACGCAAAAGCAGCTTTTGATTTTGCTTTAGAACAGGGAGCGCTCGATAAGTGGGCAGAAATGCTTAGCTTCGCTGCTGCGGTGGCGCAAGACGAGACTATTGCCTCATTTTTGAGTAGCTCCTCGACTGTTGGGAAAACAACAGAGGTTTTCTTGGGTGTTTGCGGCGACGAGCTCGACGACAACGCTAAGAACTTCGTTAAAGTACTGGCTGAAAATGAACGTCTGCCAGTGTTACCAGCAGTTAGTGAGCTCTATCAGACGCTTCGTGCTGAACATGACAAAGAAGTCACTGTAGATGTTAAATCGGCAGTTAAACTGCTGAAAGCACAACAAACGGCTTTGATTAAAGCACTTGAGAAGCGCCTGCAACGCAAAATTAAGCTGAACTGCAGTGTCGACAAGTCCATTATTGGCGGACTTGTTATAGAAGCTGGTGATACCGTTATTGACGGCACCTTGCGCGGCAAGCTCGACAGACTTGCTTACGCACTGCAATCCTAATTGGGGACTTGAGCATGCAATTGAATTCAAATGAAATCGCAGAACTGATCAAACAGCGAATTGAGAAGTTCGAAGTCACCAGCGAAGCTCGCAACGAAGGTACCATCATGTCTGTTCAAGACGGTATCATTCGCATCCACGGACTTGCAGACTGTCTGCAAGGTGAAATGGTTGAGCTACCTGGTAATCGTTACGCTATCGCACTAAACCTTGAACGTGATTCTGTAGGTGCGGTTGTTATGGGCCCTTATGCAGACTTGCAGGAAGGCACCAAAGTAAAATCAACCGGTCGTATCCTTGAAGTTCCGGTTGGCGAAAAACTGTTGGGTCGTGTGGTTAACACACTAGGCCAGCCTATCGACGGTAAAGGTCCTATCGAAGCTGACGGCTATGAGCCAGTCGAGAAAATCGCACCGGGCGTTATTGAACGTCAGTCAGTTGATCAGCCAGTACAAACGGGTTACAAGTCAATTGACTCGATGATTCCGGTTGGTCGTGGTCAGCGTGAGCTTATCATCGGTGACCGTCAGACAGGTAAAACGGCTTTAGCAGTAGACGCTATTATCAACCAGAAAGATTCTGGTATTAAGTGTGTTTACGTAGCTATTGGTCAGAAGAACTCGACCATTTCAGCGGTTGTACGTAAGTTAGAAGAGCACGGCGCAATGGAAAACACCATTGTAGTTGCAGCTTCTGCTTCTGAATCCGCAGCCCTGCAATATCTGGCAGCTTACTCTGGTTGTACCATGGGTGAATACTTCCGTGACCGCGGTGAAGACGCTCTGATTGTATACGATGACCTGTCTAAACAGGCTGTCGCTTATCGCCAAATTTCACTGTTGTTGCGTCGTCCTCCGGGTCGTGAAGCATTCCCTGGTGACGTTTTCTACCTTCACTCTCGTCTACTTGAGCGTGCTGCGCGTGTTAACGCTGACTACGTAGAAAAATTCACTGACGGTAAAGTGAAAGGCCAGACCGGCTCATTAACTGCCTTACCTATCATTGAAACTCAGGCAGGTGACGTATCGGCATTCGTACCGACTAACGTTATCTCTATCACCGATGGTCAGATCTTCCTTGAAACTGACTTATTTAACTCAGGTATTCGTCCTGCGGTTAACGCTGGTGTCTCGGTTTCACGTGTTGGTGGTTCAGCACAAACGAAAATCATCAAGAAACTGGGTGGCGGTATCCGTCTTGCCCTGGCTCAGTATCGTGAATTGGCGGCGTTCGCTCAGTTCGCATCTGACCTTGATGAATCGACTCGTTCACAGTTAGAGCACGGTCAGCGTGTTACTGAACTGATGAAACAGAAACAGTACAAGCCTATGAGCGTGGCTCAAATGGCTGTATCAATTTATGCCGTTGAAAAAGGCTTCTTGAAAGACGTAGAAATCGACAAAATCATGGATTTTGAAGAATCTCTGCAATCTTTCATGGCGAGCGAATACGCCGAGCTAATGGCTGAGATTGATAAAACTGGCAACTATAACGACGACATCGATGCGCAATTGAAAGCTGCGCTTGAGAAATTCAAGCAAACGCAATCATGGTAATCGCACCTGGCCGCAATAGCGGCCATTTGTCGTTGAGTTAACAGGAGAATCGTCATGGCCAGCGGTAAAGAGATAAAAACTCAGATCTCGAGTATCGGTAATACTCAGAAGATCACCAGTGCTATGGAAATGGTCGCTGCGTCGAAAATGAAAAAGGCGCAGGAACGTATGGAGGCAAGTCGCCCCTATGCGGACACCATTCGCAAGGTGATTGGTCATGTGGCGCGCGGTAACCTCGAGTATCGTCATCCATTTATGGAAGAACGTCAGGTTAAGCGTGTGGGTTACATCATTGTGTCTACCGATCGTGGTTTGTGTGGCGGCTTGAACGGTAATGAGTTCAAAAAAGTCGTTAAACACGCTAACGAATGGAAAGAGCAGGATGTTGAAGCGGATTTTGCCGCTATAGGCAGCAAAGGAACCAGTTTCTTCAAGCGTTTTGGTAAGTTGAAAGCGCAGGTTTCAGGTATGGGCGATAAGCCAGAACTGAAGGAAATTACCGGTTCTATCCAGGTTATGCTGGATGCTTTTGAAGAAGGCAAAATCGATCGCTTGTACGTTGTATTCAATAAGTTTGTGAATACGATGACCCAGGAGCCGACCATTCATCAATTGTTGCCATTGCCGCAAGCAGGATCGGAAGAAGATGTGCAGACAGGTAGCTGGGATTACCTGTATGAGCCGAATCCGGAAAGTATCCTGGATACGCTAATTCGTCGCTTCGTAGAAATGCAAGTGTACCAAGGCGTAGTGGATAATTTTGCTAGTGAGCAAGCCGCTCGGATGATTGCGATGAAAGCTGCAACAGACAATGCCGAAGATATTATTGACCAATTACAATTGCGATATAACAAGGCTCGTCAGGCAGCAATTACGCAAGAAATTTCGGAAATCGTGTCCGGCGCCGAAGCGGTATAATGCGGCAACGGTTAACAGAATTGAAGAGTTAGAGGAAACGTCATGAGTCAAGGTAAGGTCGTACAAATTATCGGCGCCGTTGTGGATTTAGAATTTCCACAAGACGCTGTACCAAAAGTATACGACGCACTGAAAGTGACCGAAGGTGGCTTAGAAGGTTTGGTTCTGGAAGTTCAGCAGCAGCTGGGCGGCGGAATCGTACGTGCCATCGCAATGGGTACAACTGACGGTCTGCGTCGTGGTATCACCGCTAAAAATACCGGTGAATCAATCATGGTTCCAGTGGGTAAGAAAACCCTGGGCCGTATTATGGATGTATTGGGTAACCCAATTGATGAAGCGGGCCCTATCGGTGAAGAAGAGAAAATGTCTATTCACCGTGCGGCACCAAGCTACGAAGAACAGTCAAACACTAACGAACTGTTAGAAACCGGTATCAAAGTCATCGACTTGATTTGCCCGTTTGCTAAAGGTGGTAAAGTGGGTCTGTTCGGTGGTGCTGGTGTTGGTAAAACCGTTAACATGATGGAGCTTATCCGTAACATCGCTATCGAGCACAGCGGCTACTCAGTATTCGCTGGTGTTGGTGAGCGTACTCGTGAAGGTAACGATTTCTATCACGAGATGAACGATTCAAACGTTCTGGATAAAGTATCACTAGTTTATGGTCAGATGAACGAGCCACCGGGTAACCGTTTACGTGTTGCACTAACTGGTTTGACTATCGCTGAGAAATTCCGTGACGAAGGTCGCGATGTACTTTTCTTCGTTGATAACATCTACCGTTACACTTTGGCCGGTACTGAAGTATCAGCACTGTTAGGCCGTATGCCTTCAGCGGTTGGTTATCAGCCTACCCTGGCCGAAGAAATGGGTGTTCTGCAGGAACGTATCACCTCTACTAAGACAGGTTCAATCACGTCTGTACAGGCCGTTTATGTACCAGCGGATGACTTGACTGACCCATCTCCTGCAACAACCTTCGCTCACTTGGATGCGACTGTTGTACTTAACCGTGACATCGCGTCACTGGGTATCTACCCTGCGGTTGACCCGTTGGACTCAACGTCACGTCAGTTGGACCCACAGGTTATCGGTGATGAGCACTACGACACAGCAATGGGTGTTCAGGAAGTACTGCAACGCTATAAAGAGCTGAAAGACATCATTGCGATTCTGGGTATGGACGAGCTGTCTGAAGAAGACAAACTGTCTGTATCTCGTGCTCGTAAAATTCAGCGCTTCTTGTCGCAGCCTTTCTTCGTAGCCGAAGTATTCACTGGTGCTCCAGGTAAATACGTGTCTTTGAAAGATACTATTGCCGGCTTTAAAGGCATTTTGGATGGTGATTACGACGATATGCCAGAGCAGGCCTTCTACATGGTTGGTACCATCGAAGAAGCGGTAGAAAAAGCCAAAAACCTGTAACCGACCGGGAGGTTTGAATGGCAACACAAACATTAAATCTGGACGTTGTTAGCGCTGAAGACAAATTGTTCTCAGGCGTTGTACAAACGGTTCAGGTCACTGGTAGCGAAGGTGAGCTGGGTATTTACCCAGGTCACGCGCCCCTGCTGACTAAAATCAAACCAGGTATGGTTCGTTATGTCAGCGAAGCGGGCGACGAAGAGCTTCTTTATGTTGCCGGTGGTGTGTTAGAAGTACAGCCTGGTCACGTTATTGTTCTTGCGGACGTTGCTGTTCGTGGTGACGAGCTTGACTTGCAGGAAGCCGAAGCAGCGAAGAAACGCGCTGAAGAAGCCATTGCCGATTCAGGTTCTGATGTGACCTATGCAGAAGCTATTGCTGAGCTATCGCGTGCGTTAGCTCAAATCGATATTATTCGTAAGCTTAAGCGCTAAAACTTCTGCGTTAAAATACGTAAAAGGCCTTGTTGTTAGTGCAACAAGGCCTTTTTTGTCGTTACAATAAGCTAATGTCATAAGGCTTACGCTAGCGATACTGAATTAAGGATCCATTAATATGAAGTTACGCGTTGTTATTCTGGCCGCAGGAAAAGGAACCCGCATGCGATCGGAGCTGCCTAAGGTGCTACATAAGGTGGCGAATAAACCTATGGTAGAGCATGTTATTGATACAGCCAGGTCGCTAAAGCCTGACGCCATTAATTTAATTTACGGCCATGGCGGCGATCAGCTTAAACAGGCGATAGCAGGTGATGACTTAACCTGGGTTGAACAACGCGAACAATTGGGTACAGGACATGCGGTTCAGCAGGTTATTCCGCACCTGAAAAGCAGTGAAAAAGTCATTATTTTGTATGGTGACGTGCCGCTGCTGACCGAATCCACCTTAATTAAATTGGTAACCGCCAGCGCAAACACTTCGCTTGGCCTGCTGACTATGACGCTTGCGGAGCCTACAGGTTATGGCCGTATTGTGCGTAATGAACGCCGCAGCGTTACCGGCATTGTTGAGCAAAAAGATGCCAACGCGCAGCAATTAGCGATTAATGAAGTGAACACCGGCATTATGATTGCCGACAGCGATAAATTAAAAAGCTGGCTTGAGCAACTGAGCAATGATAATGCGCAAAAAGAATATTACCTGACCGATATTGTAGCAATGGCCGCGCGGGAAGGCGTTAATATTGCCACTGCACAGCCTGACAATGCGCAGGAAGTGGAAGGTGCCAATAACCGCCAGCAATTAGCCTCTTTAGAGAGAGCACTGCAGCAGCGTCAGGCTGAAGAGCTCATGACCCAGGGCGCCACCTTAATTGACCCCGCCCGCTTCGATTGTCGCGGTAAACTGAGTGCCGGCAGCGATGTCACTATTGATATTAATGCGGTGTTTGAAGGCAATGTGGTTCTGGGTGACCGGGTTGTCATTGAACCAAACTGCGTCATAAGAAACTCCGTTATTGGTGATGACACCGTTATTCGCGCAAATTCCCATATTGAAGACGCAAAAGTGGCGAAAGGCTGTAAAGTCGGTCCTTTTGCGCGTTTGCGCCCTGGTGCGGAACTTGCGGATGAAGCGCAGGTCGGAAACTTTGTTGAGATGAAAAAAAGCCGTCTGGGTAAAGGTTCTAAAGCCAGCCATTTAACCTATCTTGGCGATACACAGGTGGGTGAATACGCAAACATTGGCGCAGGTACCATTACCTGCAACTATGATGGTGTAAATAAAGCACTCACCGAAATTGGTGATGGTGCTTTTATAGGTTCAAACAGCTCTTTAGTTGCGCCTGTCTCCATTGGTAAGAATGCAACTGTTGGCGCTGGCTCGGTTATTACCCGGGCGGTAGCGGACGAAGAACTGGCTGTTGCCCGCGGCAAGCAGCGTAATATCAGCGGATGGCAACGTCCACAGTCGAAAAAAGGAAGTTAATTTATGTGCGGTATTGTTGGTGCCACGTCGGAACGTCGGGTAACAGGTATTTTGCTGGAAGGTTTAAAACGACTCGAATACCGGGGTTATGACTCGGCGGGTGTGGCTGTTATCGACGCTGATAATCACCTTAAAAGCGTACGCCGTACCGGCAAGGTACAGGAATTAAAAGACGCCATAGACAAGAACCCCTTAGACGGCACTATTGGTATTGCGCATACCCGTTGGGCAACGCATGGTGGGGTTACTGAAGCTAACGCTCACCCTCACCGCTCTGAAGATGAAATTGCGGTAGTGCATAATGGCATTATCGAAAACCATGAACGCCTGCGCGAAGAGCTGCAAGCAGAAGGTTATGTCTTTAATTCGCAGACTGACACCGAAGTAATCGCTCACTTAATTCATCATGAGCGTAAAACGCATGGTGATTTACTGGCTGCGGTTAAATCAGCAGTAAGTCAGCTGGAAGGTGCTTACGGCACCGTGGTTATGGATACCAAGTACCCCGAGCGTTTAGTGGTTGCCCGTTCTGGCAGCCCTCTGGTTATTGGTGTGGGTATTGGCGAGAACTTTGTAGCTTCAGATCAGCTCGCATTATTGCCCGTGACCCGTCAGTTTATTTACCTGGAAGAAGGCGATGTGGCGGATATTAACCGCACTGAAATCGACATTTATGACTCTGAAGGCAACGCCGTAGAACGTGAGATTGTTGAATCTGACGTAAGCTACGACGCGGGTGGTAAAGGCCAGTATCGCCACTTTATGCTGAAAGAAATTTACGAGCAGCCTATTGCCGTGCGTAACACGCTGGAAGGTCGTTTGTCTGAAACTACCGTGTTGGATAACGCATTTGGTGAAGATGCAGCGAGTATCTTAAAAGACATTGAACACGTTCAAATAGTTGCCTGCGGTACCAGTTACCATGCGGGCATGGTGGCGCGCTACTGGCTGGAGTCCATGGCAAACGTGTCATGCAATATCGAAATTGCTTCGGAGTTTCGTTACCGCAAGTCCTATGTTCATCCTAACAGCCTGTTGGTGACCATCTCTCAAAGCGGTGAAACCGCCGATACCCTGGCGGCACTGCGCCTATCCAAAGAGCTTGGCTACAAAAGCAGCCTGACCATTTGTAACGTGGGCTCCTCGTCTATGGTGCGCGAATCTGATCTGGCGTTTTTAACCCGTGCCGGCGCAGAAATTGGTGTGGCGTCGACCAAAGCCTTTACCACCCAGTTAACCGGCCTGCTTATGCTGACCTTGGGTATTGGCAAATACAGAGGCATGCCAGAGCAGCAGCAAGAAGCTGTTGTTCATGCCCTACAAGCGTTGCCAACTAAGCTGGAAGAAGCGGTATCCTTAGCCGATGAAATTGAAGAGTTAGCACAAGACTTTGCGAACAAAGAGCACAGCCTGTTCCTGGGGCGTGGTAACCAATACCCCATTGCTATGGAAGGCGCATTAAAACTGAAAGAAATTTCATACATTCACGCCGAAGCCTATGCCGCTGGTGAGTTAAAACACGGCCCGTTAGCGCTTATTGATGAAGAAATGCCGGTTATTGTCGTGGCACCGAATAACGACTTACTGGAAAAACTGAAATCGAACGTTGAAGAAGTGCGTGCCCGCGGCGGTCTGATGTACGTTTTTGCCGACAAAAACGCCCGCTTCAAAGGCGATGAGTCGTTAACCGTACTTAACGTCAGCCATTGCGACGAAGTGATAGCCCCTATTGTCTATACCGTTCCGTTGCAGCTGTTGTCCTATTACGTAGCTTTGATAAAAGGTACCGATGTGGACCAGCCAAGGAACTTGGCCAAGTCAGTTACTGTGGAATAAGGAAGGGCCGAAAGGCCCTTTTTTTTGTGATGTAGTAATAAAGCCTCATACCTAGTAATAAAGAATCATACTTAGGAATAAAGTTTCATACTTAAATATTTCTCTATTTAACTGTCATGGCTTAGTCGGAAGGTTTTCTGATTTATTAAGTCTACACTTTGGAATTTTCACCTACTGCAACGATATTAACTGCCCACATAAAAAGTTAAAAAATCTGATAAGCTAGTTTTTTATTCGATCTATGGAGTGGCGCTTGATGAGTAAATCTTCAGGCAAGAACATTAAGCATCGTGTAACGCTTGAAGCACAAACGAGACAGGTACGAGCTGCTACAGAATATGCTAAAAAATTGGCGGGTGCTAATGGACTTATCAATAGAGTATTAAGCGAAAGAATTGTACCCTTGCAAGCCGCAACAGCTTTTTTCGAAAGGTCAGAAGCCATTAAAAATGCAAGCCGTATAGCAGAGTCGTTCGCTGAGACTCAAAACTCAATCGCTGCACAGCTTAATGTTAATTACCCGAAAACATTATTGGATCAGTTGGAGATGGTTAGCGAGGCTACTCGTTTAGCTATTTTCGACTCAGGGGTTGCTGCGCGTGTAACTGTATTAGCCTCCCAGTTGAATACGAAAGCTCTATCTGCAATTACGATACCTCAAACGGAACTGATTACAGAAAATATTTCGCAATTAATGCGGGATTTTTATTCAGAGATAGAGACGGACTACCCAGTTCAAGCCGAAGCTATAAAGCAAGAAGTCGAAGCGATACATTTTACAACGACTACTGACCCAAGCTCTAGAAATCTCAGTCTTGAGCAGGCCCTATTGCTGTTGAATACTTTAATGATGGCTATCATGCTCTTTTACACTGTCCTCGGCCATCATAATAGCGCGGTAGAGTCCAGTAGTAACAAGGAATTTCAAGATAAGCTACTTAGCTCTGAAACTCAGATGCTTGGTCAAATGTATGAACTGTATAGTCACATTTCTTCTGTCTCAGAAGCTGAGCATGACTTAGAAAAAGATATGGTTGAATACGTTGTGTTGAGACCAGTAAACCTCCGCACTAAGCATCATACGGGGCAAGAGTCTCACGTTATAACCACGTTGAGGCCGAACCAAAAAGTTGAGCTTTTGAAAAGAGGAGAGCCCCCTAACAAGAAGTGGATATATGTAGGATACCAAGATCATGTTGAGGGGATCCCGCGCACTGGATGGGTTTATAAGAAATACCTTAAACGGATTTTAAACTAAACTTGCTAAAATAAGCTTGTCGCGGAAAACGTAATAAAAAATAGGTTAAATGTTTTTTCTTTTATTTAATATGCACTAAACTCGACTGCTACTGCTTTACACGATGATATTAGGAAATGAGATACAAATATGAATTTTGACAATATGATTTCGTTAATTACGGCTAACGGTTTTTTGATCTCGGTTTTTTCCTTTCTAGCCGTAATTATCGGTATTTGGTATAAAGTCTATAGGGCTCGGCAGGCGAAACGAGCAAATGATATTTCTGAAACCAAATTAAATAGCGACTTACAAGAATATCAGCCTGACGTTTCTATTTCGGCAAGAATAGAGAAAGGTGCTTTTCCTAAAGATTCTGACAGTGAGTTTAAGGTAATTGCCACTATTTTTAACGGAGGCTCGAAAAATATTACAATATTAGAAGTTAGCTTGTGCGCTCAACATAAAAATGAAGACGGTGGAGATATTACTGCCTATAAGTTTAAGTTGCCTAAATATGATATGGCAAAAGAACCATTTATCGTGAAAGCTGGGGAAAAACACTCCGTAACTTTGACTTTAACTGCTTTTAAATGGCTCCCTTCAGGCCGTTTCTGCCATGAAGTAAGAGCTTTAATTAAAGCTGGAACTTTTAAGTCTTATGAAAAATCAAAAAGAAAGACGGAATGGATTTGGTAGATAAAGTTTTTAGGCTTGTCAGGCATATGTCCCTGACAAGCTGAAATTTCAACGCTAGCAGTCAAACACTGCGTATATATGTCATGAGCCTGACCTTTTCCCCTGAAACTTACAATTGTTGGGCTAAAGAAAAAAACAGCCTTAACGAATGTCCAGCGCCTTTTTAATTTTCCATAAGATGGCTTTTCTTTAAATCAAAGTTTATATCTTTATCCAAGGTCTTTTAATTTGGCATGGTACAAGTTGTATACATTATTCTCATTCAATAAGTCTTCGAGCTTTCTAAGGCATATATTAAAAGCAAGAGACTTTTTACCGTCCCACTTTAACTCTTCCTTGGCCTCTTCTAAAGATAATATAGCCCTGTCAATGTTGCATCTGCGCTTGTCTCCTCTCAGATAAATTTCGCGCATTATATCTGAAGCAAAAAGCCAGTCATGCTCTGTTTGAGTTTCAAGGAGATGCCAAATTCTATCATTCATACTTTCTAAAAGTTGCCGGCGATCTTCCTTATAACTTTCTTGAGAACGTTTTACACTCTTTGACATAGCTATTGAAGCATCCAGTAAATCATCGACTTTAATAGAGTTTCGAGATTGAGCTCTTGTTAGTGTTGCTTTGGCTAAAATTTCATACCATTTATCATGTTTTTCATGGTTTTTTTCAATCGCAGTGCCTGCACACTCTATTAAACCTAAGGGATTGCCTAATTCCCTTTCACACTGATACCAGAGATCGAAAGCAAGCTCTTTACGCTGTCCTCTACGAACAGAATTTTTAACGATATCCCTAGCTTCATCAAATTTTCCTACTGGATATGAGATTAAACACCTTGCAAGCATAAGAAGTAAGTCAGGGTTATCTTTGTAATGTTGAAGCTGTACCTCAACTGTTCGCCTAGCTTCATCAATGCGGTTGTCGTTTATTAACGCTAAAGCTTGATTGATTGCTTTTCCAATTTGACGAGTATTACCTTTTTTGCCCCCGCCTTGAGATGAGGTTGTTTTATCAACCTCTTTCTTTAACTTTTTGTAGTCTAAAGCAAAGTCTTCTGGCCTTGAATGTACAATTAAAGCAGTAGTGTTTGAAATCGAGTATCTTTTCTCTGATTCGATCATTTGAGGTTCATTTATAATAAATAGAGACTGTAGCTCTTCAATGGCATTTTGAAGTTTGACATCCCCGAGTTTCACAATGTTTTTTAACTCTGTATAAGAGCTACTTTTTAAAAAGTGTAAAACTAGCAAACAACGCTTTGCTTCCACAGAGAGTGAAGTCAGTTCCTTTTTCAGTGCTGCATCCCTTGCATCTTCCCCTGATTGCCCTTTCCATTCAGTGAGTGCCTCATCTATAGATTTGAACTTAGTCAGTCTTAAAACTGACTCAGTTAATAGAGGAGAACCATCGGTATCTCTGTGTAATTTCTTATATAAACCTTTATTTAGTGATAAACTGAGTCCATGCCTTATGACAAGTTCCTCAATTAACTCTTTGTGCTCTGGTTGCTCTAGACCAGGAACATGTATCATCAATTCCGATGAGTAGCCGTGTCTATTTCGTGTAGTTATTAAAAACCTTATCTCAGAAGAACCAAGTTGGCGGCAAGTGTCTATTACCTTTCTTTGCTCCTCATCATCTAGAGAGTCGATATTATCGACTACAATTATAGAGGGTATAGAGCGCATGTTTGCTCTCAACTGCTTTTTTATCCCCTGAATAGAAAGCTCACCAACTTCCTCATCTATCAATGCGAAGTTATCAGACAAACACGCCAAAAAAGTTTCGTGGTCTGTAAAGTCTGATTCTTGTAGTTGAACATACCGCCCTTCGATCGGACTAAATTGTTTTTCTTTCAAAGAGAGCCAGAGTAGTCTCTCGAATGGTTTAGGAGCGTTACTGACTAACTGCCTTGAAAATTCATAAGCTATTGATGTTTTGCCTTTTCCGCCTTCTCCAGATAATACCCTGGTGTATTCAAACTCATCTCCAAGCCATTTCCAAAGCTGTGTAAGAACCGACGAACGCCCTATGAATTTCGGGCAAATTAAATCTCGAGATGGCAAATTATGATCTATAGAGAACTGTTTAGCTTGTTCTGTGAGGTTCCGCGCGGAAAACAAAAATTGAAAATGACCTGGGTTTTTGGCCTGTACGCATTCATCTTGTTCGCGAAAATAAGTGTCGTCTTTCTGAAAGATGCTTTTGTTCCCTTTCATAGGACCATCTTTTAAGAAGTGTACAATCTCGTCAGTTTCTCCTCTTTTTGGAATATGCAAAAGTCCAACTCCAAAAGATTTGCAGCCGAACTCAATATCATGTATTCCAAAGCTAATATCTATCGTAGTACCCGTATACTGCTTGATAAGGTTACGTATTGAACTTACGTCAAATTTGGAAACATCAAACCCGCAGGGCAAGAACTGGCTATCTTTTTGAGTTTCTTGTACACCATAGACCAAATAGCCCCCAAACGAATTGTAAAAGCTGACTATCTGCAAAACTGTTTTGGCGTGAGATTCTTTAGTATCGCCGACTGCTTCCTTGAAATCCCAAAGTTTTCCTTCTTTCGGTAAGAACTCATCTCCCCTCCGAAGGGTTTCGATGGGTATCGCGGAAATGTCTCCATTTTTAACTAACTGACTTATTTGGCTGTATAATTCCGTTAAACTCTCGTGCTTTGCATCCATGCTGCGATCTCCGTATTCATTAGAATTACAAGTTAAGTTAACAAACTTAACCTAAAGGGTTTTGTTTGCCAAACAAAACCCTTTAATGCTTGAAAGTATCGTGCGTGAGTATCATTTATTGCTGACATACTTTGGGTCTCTTAGTTAAAAGACTCTGCGAATAGTTGTGGTTGGTATGTTTCGGATGTATATCCTGTGAAAACATGGCCTAACTTATTGATTTATGGTGTACTGATAGAATTTAATTTGCGAATTACCGGCGCCCTTACTAGTATGAGTTAATGTCAAAGTCAGGGTTTCGCGATGGCAACGAAAAGAAAAATAATTTCCGAGGCGACCTTTTTCAAATGGATAAAGGAAGGGCGTGGTAGCGGTCAGAATCAAGACTACCGTCCCTGGCTCACTGTTAGGGATTTACCCTCTCTGGGTCGTGTCCATCGAGTATTTGGCCACAAGTCCAGACGAACACACCACTTACTTTCAGATCTTGAACTCTCGGTTTTTCTACTCCTTGAATGGCTGCCGGATGTCACCCAAATTCGTGAACAGTTCCCATTAGATCGAACACTAACCAGAAAAATTGCAGCCGATGCAGGCATTACGCATCCGGCACAAAATGGTGTTGACCAGTTTATGTCGAGTGACTTCTTAGTCGATTCGTCAAATGAAGAAGCCCCTAAGTTCGTGTTTCAGGCGAAATATGCAAATAAGCTGGGCGATGAGCGCACGGTTGAAAAACTTGAATTGGAGCGACGCTACTGGCTGGAAAAAGGTGTGCCCTGGTACTTAATAACTGATCAGCAGATACCAAAGGAAGTTAGTAAAAACGTGAAATGGCTATATCCTGCAGGTCGTGACGAAGATGATGATGAATTAGCGGTCGAGCAGATTGAATTTTACAAGTATCACTTCACCGAAAACCCCAACCAAACCATCATCTCATTATGTAAAAAGCTCGATATTAGCTATGGCCTTAATGCCGGTGAGTCGCTCTATGAGGTTCGTCGTCTTTTGGCAAAACGTTACTTTGAGTTCGATATTTTTATGCCTATTACCAAACTAAAGGTTGGTGCGCTACGCGCCTCAAATTTAGGTTTTGTCCGGGAGGCCTATCGTGTTTCAAATCAATGAAGTTGTTAGGTTTTATGACACCCGGTTTCGTGTCCTGGAAAATCTTAATACGCATCTAGTGTGGATCAATATCGATGATGAGAAAGCATTCCCCGAGTTAATACTTGTTGATGAGGTTTATGGAGCTATAGATGAGGACGTTTTTGAGCGAATCGATGACCCACATAATTACTTAAAATACGAATCTCCGCCCGAAAGTACTATAGCCCGTGAAAAGCGGGATAAGAATCTCTCTTTGCTAAAACCTCTGATTGAGTTGCCGGATTTTTATAATTCTAAAAGCCGGGGACCGGTAGTAGAGAAAATTGTAGTTGAGTTTGGTACCACTAAGCAGACGGTTTATCGGCTTGCGAGGAAGTACTGGCAACGAGGACAGATACCTAATGCTTTACTACCGGATTATAAAAACTCAGGAGGCAAGGGGAAACGGAGGGTGGCTAAAGATAAGAAGCTTGGACGTCCGCGTAAGTATTCGCCTGGCACCGGTGCTATCGTTGATGAGCCAACTGAACGTCTTTTTCGGATTGCGATTGATAAGTACATCCTGAGCGATAAAGGACATTCATTTCCTTATGCGCACCGTCGTTTAGAGACTATGTACCATAACTATTTCCCTGATGTTCCGGAAGAGAATCTGCCAAGTCTTTGGCAGCTGCGACATTTTTATAAACGGGAGTATGTGCAAACGGAAGCATTGCAAAAAAGAATATCTAAAAAAGATTACAGCAAGGATATTCGGCCATTGCATAGTACGGCCAATACTCAAGTCCTGGGGCCGGGTTCGCGTTATGAAATTGATGCAACGATAGCAGACGTTTATCTGGTCTCTGATTCCGACCGGGGCAACATAGTTGGTCGCCCTGTTGTTTATATGGTGATTGATGTATTCAGCCGAATGGTGGCCGGGTTTTATATTGGTTTCGAAAATCCCTCATATGCGGCTGCACTGCAGGCATTGCACGTAGCGATAAGTAGTAAGTCAGACTACTGCCATGCACTTGGCTTTGATATTGCCGACGATGAATGGCCCTGTATAGGGCTACCTGATGCGTTGCTGGCAGACAGAGGAGAACTACTTGGCTATCAAATTGAAAATTTAGAAAGTAATTTCTTTATGCGAATTGAGAACGCACCGCCCTACCGGGGGGATGCGAAAGGGATAGTAGAAAGGCACTTCAAAACTATGCATGAGTCTTTCGGTCCTTTTGTTCCGGGTTATGTTACGGGCAACTTGGTAAAAAAACGAGGGGGCTCAGATTATAGGCTCGACGCGAAACTGACGATCACTGACTTTACCCAAATCGTGTTGTCGTCAGTATTACAACACAATCAGTTTGCAGTGCTAGATAAATATGACCGAGATGTGGATATGCCAACGGACTTGCCGAATACTCCACTTCACCTCTGGAACTGGGGTATACAGAATCGAACCGGACGCTTACGTCAGACTGATTCAGATGCGCTTCGAATTGCTCTACTTCCGAGAAGCAGCGTGACAGTCTCCGAGCGTGGTGTCAGTCTGTCTGGTTTGTATTATACATCTCCAGAAATTGTCCGTTTAGGTTGGACGCACCGAGGGCGGGATGTGAAGCGACCTAAAAAAATGATGGCGGCATATGACCCGTTAAGTGCGGACAATATCTATCTTTTTTATGAAAAAGGGAGCAACAAATACTGGAAATGTAGCCTTACCGATCTATCTAGGCAGTATCGAGGATCATCGTTTTGGGATGTTTGGCAGCTGCAGGAAGAGCAGAAAAAAGTATCGGCAAAAGCTAAGGTGGCTGCTAAGGAAAGTCGTCGGCAACACGAAGAGTTTGTGTTAGAAAAAATCTCTCAAGCCGAAGCAAGCTCTCCAAATAAATCTGAGCGTCCAAACAGTGAAAGGATAAGTGCGATAAAAAACAATCGCTCAAATGAAAAACAATTAGAGCGACAGAGCAAAGCGCCTACGCCTGACAACCGCAATAAAAAGTCAGCTGAGATTATTCCTCTGAATAAGACCAGTCCCGATCTCGACTATCCCGATTATATCGACGAGCTTTTTGAGGATGATGATTGATGCCTTTACCTGATAATTATGTTTCAGCAATCTATAAGTCATCTGATTTCGAGCGTTATCGGGGAAACCCTTTCATCGAAGCTCTGCCTCCAACAATGGATCTCAATACCCTTCGTAATAATCTAACGGGCAAGGTTTATTTTAAACAGGAAGATCGCTTTGCTGAGTCTCACCAGAGAGCTCACGGTATTGCAGCCCTATTAGATGACTTTTTCCAGCCCCTGGCTATTCATAGGCAACTGGAAGAAAAGCTATCAATAATGATCCGTGCTGGTTATGTTGGCCGAAATCCATCGGATGGCTCTCTCAACAAAAAAATGCAGGAAGGCTATCAACGCATTATGGAGGGAGCGACGAGCGATTTTCGTTTCTCTCAGTCGAATTCAACAGCAAAATGTTTATCTCTGATAGGCTGTTCCGGCTCAGGAAAAAGCACTACGGTTAATCGAATATTAGCGACTTACCCGGAGGTTATATTTCATCCTGAGTATAACCTGATTCAATTGCCCTACCTGCGTATGGAGTGTCCAAGTGATGGTTCACTTAAGAGTTTATGCTTAAACTTTTTTCGAGAAGTCGACCGCACATTGCAAACAAATTATGAGGCCAAGTATGGTCGAAAGCGTCACGGGCCTGAAACTCTCTTATCTTTGATGGGACAGGTTGCGACTCAAAGGGCTATTGGCGTTCTCGTTATTGATGACATACAAAGGCTGGGTTTAAAGCGTGAAGAAAGCAAAGAGTCCATGCTTGAGTTCTTTGTTGCCCTGGTAAACGTCATCGGTGTTCCGGTTGTTTTAGTTGGAACCCCAAAAGCTAGACCGCTTTTCGAAATGGAGTTGCAGTCAGGACGTCGGAGCGCTGGATTTGGTTCGTTATTTTGGGAGCCGATGCAAAGAGGATCCCGTCGGTATCATCCTGAAACGGGAGAGCCCAGACTCACCGAATGGGAAGCTTTTACCAATAAGCTATGGAAGTACCAATGGTTAGAGCGACGTGATGAGACGCTTAGTGAAGAAGTTCGGGATTGTTGGTATGACCTATCGCAGGGTGTACTCGATATCGTTGTGAAGCTTTTTGTCTTGGCTCAGATGAGGGCAATAGCGACGGGTCTTGAGCGCATTACTACTGATTTACTTCGTAAGGTTTATGAACAAGAGCTCATTCCGGTTCACCCAATGCTTGAAGCCTTGAGACGCAATGATGCGGATTTGATAGTGAAGTATTCAGACTTGCATTTGCCTTCCGTGGATAAGCGCTTACTTGAGCTCCGTAATTTGATTGAGCAGGAGCAGGAAAAAAAGAAAAAAGAGGTATCGTTTGGTAACAATGAGAAAGCCCTGCGGCTCTACAATATGCTACAGGCGATGGGGTGTGATTCTGATTTGTTGCCGGCACTGGTTGAGAAAGTTTTCAAACAACATGCAGCTCTTGAGCTACCGGAATTAACTCGTATTGTTCTCGAATGGTATAAAACAGAACACGAGCCCTCGTCTGCGTCAAAAGGCAATACTAAGCCCAAGATTAAAACAGTAAAACCAAAAGAGTGGCACACCCTGGCATCGGAGGATCTTCGTTTTAAATATTCTCAAAAGAAAAGCGAGTTTTACCATGAACTTGAGTTAGGCCGTGATATTTTCGATATGGAATCCCGGTTAAAACGGGTGGGCTAAATGCTTGGCTTCCCGATCCCTTATCCTAATGAGCTAATTTATAGCACGATAGCCCGGTATGGAGTGCATAGTGGGCTGACTTCCCCCAAAGAAATATTGCAGGAAGTCTTCGGGAGTAAAACAATAATTGCGACATCGGACTTACATGGCCATCTGGGCAAAATTGCCGGGTTATATCCTCTGGAAATAAATATTCAACCGGAAGACCTGCTCTACAGGCATACCTTGTTCCCGTTATACGCCCCTTTTATTGGAGAGCAGCGCCGGTGTCAGTTAATGAAACAACTGATTGCAGATAAAAAGAACTCAGTACACGTCATGTCCGGTTTCGCTGCTTCCAGAGTTACTCAACCTAATTATCTACGCTATTGCCCCAAATGCATTGAGCAACAATGGAATGAACTTGGAGAGTGTTTCTGGCGCAGAGACTGGCAAGTTGCTGGCATTGACAGTTGCCCGCTACATGGAAAGCTTAAAATGTCTTCTGTGAGGAGGATGACGTATAAGCGACATGTTTATACGCCAGCAAGTCGCACTTTATGCCCTTTGGTTCATCAGGAAAGTATGGATAAATACAGCCGCATTTTGGAGCCGAGTATAGCGGCAACTTTAGGACTGCCTGAACAGTCAGTACCGAGTATTTTTCAGTGGGGATTATTCTACAAGGCTATGGCTTGTGATTTTGGGTTGAATCGAGGGCAACAGGTTGAGCATGAATTGGTCGCTGAGCGAGTTATTAAATTCTGGACTGCAGACTGGCTAAACCACTCAGGTCTTAATGTATCCGAATCTGAAACGTGTTGGCTTAGAACTCTTTTCAGGAAACACCGTAAAAGCTTTAGCTACCTTGAACACTTAATCGTTCTACATGCATTTTTGGGCGATAAATTAACGTTAAACGACGTTATCGGAGATGTGAGGCGGCAGCAGCCTCGTAGTTCATTGGTTCGGATTTCGTCGGTATTTGTTGATAAATTAGTCGTACTTAGAAAGCGGTTCGCATGGCTTAAAGCAATAAAGAACAGAGGGGTGAAGAGAGCTAGAGCCGAGGGGTTTGCGGGACTGTATACCTGGCTATATAGGTACGACAACAGCTGGCTGCTGGGATTAAACGCAAAGTTAAAGCATCGAGAACCGTCTTTAGCGAAGCGAGTTAATTGGGATTCACAAGACCTCACTACTGTAAAAATGCTTATATCTATTCGCAATCAAGTAGAACCGATATTAGAGGGTCCAAGAAGATCAAAAAACTGGTACCTGAGCCAGTTAGACAATAAGTCAAAGCTCGAGAAGAACTTACGAAAACTCCCGAAATGCTCTTTGTTTCTTCATATGTACTCTGAGACTATTTCCGACTTTCAAATTCGTCGTATGACGCGTGTTGCTGCGAAGCGTACTCAGGAAGACGAACAACTGAAACGTTGGGATATTCTGCGCAGTGCAGGCCTCAGTGAAGAGCGATTAACTCAGGGAGCGCGAGAATTTCTTTCTGAAGTACTGGAGTTATAAACTGAATGGCTAAACTGAGCGGTTTTAAAGATAACACCTGGATCAATGGCATTGGATCACTTTTTAAACGAATTAATGGCAGTAAATGGGGAGTCAATCTAAGTATTTATCCTAGTAAAATAAAGGGTAATGACAGTGTCTTGCTCTCCCAGGCACCGATTTTAGTCAGAAAAAATGTCATAAACCATACATGGCCCTTTCGTCGACAAGGCATCGAAATTGAATTCACCATAACTGACTTGCAAGGCTGGATGGTGAGTAATTTGGAGGATTGCCCGGCAAGAGAGCATGATCTACCGAAAGAACATAAGTCCCTCTGCTTTGTTACTAAACTTGCGAACGGTTTAACGATTTATCTTCCGCAATTTGAGCTTGCTCGAGCGCTTTTCTTTCATAACGCTTACTTTTCACGAGCTAGTTTAGAGCATGGAATACTGCAGAATGAGTTCTCTATTGAGGACGATGACTATAATAAAAGCAAGGCGACAGTCACTGTGCTTGCCAATAGCACGTGTCCGGTTAATGTATTTTCCGATCCAGGGTATCGACGTTATTTGGCATGGCTTTTACTGGATGATGACGCCCGACTATCGTATGAAAGTATCAGTAAAAATGAGCTGATGTCAGGCGTTGATAAAGGAGCATATCGGGTTTGGCATTTTGAATTCGAGCCTCCACCACTAAATGGCGCCTCACTAAAAGTACGTGGGAATCTGGATGAAGCAACAAATACGTTATTTGTGTATGAAATTATAGAAATGGTAAATATTCCGGCTGATATCCCTGCCGAAGTTGAGTTCTTTAGTCCAAAATTTTATGTACCTGAAATTACTGGCGGGAAAATGGGTGGCAGCGGAGGCGGTCAACCTCCCGAGCATGAGATAGATGAGGGTCAGGATTCTAGTGGAGAGAACGATCCGATACAGATTGGAAGCTTTAAAACAAAAATCGAATTTAAAAAAGCCGTAAGCACCCGGAAAACCGCGACTAAAAGTAAAAAAGTTGGATCCGGAGGAGAGCCAGGCGGAGAAGAAAGCCCCGGTTTATTGAGCACCGAAGAGCAGTCGCCTCTGGGAGAGCTTCCAGGCGCGGAATGGGATGGGCTCGATGAGCAAACCGATGATATACATTTGTACGCTAAGAAGTTCACTAGTTTTTCTAAGATGCTTGATGACTTGGTAAGTAACCATAATTGTAGAGTCGAGCATGTTGCTTTCAGGAAGCTACCATCTGTCGGACGATGCAAAATGCATTTAATGCGAGATGACTCCACGCCAAGGTGTTGGATGTTGGTTAGGGTTACTATTAAAGGTAAGCCTTTCTATCTGATGGAGGTCGATACATCCGATGCTGCAAAGGCACTATCAACCAAGGTTGTTCTGGTTGCTGAAGTAGAGGAACTGATTGAGAAATTAGCAGATATTGAAGTTAGGCTTCTTAAAAAGTCGCTTAGTTGGCCCAAAGCGTACTTTGATACCGAGTTTGGTGAGGGCCGGCACTTCTTTATTGTTCATCAGGCATCTGAAAAAAAAGGGCTAATATCTCAGGAAACTATAGGTCGTTGGGCAGAAAACGTATATCGTAACTTGGATAACTTATTAACTTCCAAATAGGCGGCGCTTCAACGACTATCGGTAAGAATCAGGAACGAGTGAATTTAACATGCGGGGTTAAAGAGCACATGGCTATCAGTGATCCAGTTAAACTGAGACTCTGGCACCAGTCCCGGTCGGCAGAAGACGATACAAAGGCGTTCAAAGTTGCCGCTAGAATTTTGGATGAGTGGTGTTTTTTGAATGAGGAAAAAGTACTGTCTTTGGGGTTCGTTAGTAAACTACCGGAAGAGCCTTTAAGACAACCATTGACCGTCGACCAGCGTACTAGAGTTTCACTTATTTTGGGTATCCATAAAGCATTATCGACTTTATTTTTGCAGTCAGAACATCGGGTAGAATGGTTAGAAAATACAAACATCAAATTTGATGGTTATTCGCCTAAGGATATGTTGCTGTCAGGCTCTCTAATTGAGGGTCACCGGCTTAGGGATTACCTTGAGTCGAACTGTTGGTAAAGATCTGTTTGCGTGCTGTTGGAGGCTTTGCCATACTACGGTTACAGGTATGAAGCGTTATCTTCCTGAAGGCACTCACCACGCCTTCGGCTAATTAGCCTCCAGGTAGTACTGGCGGCTCTTTTTGATTTTCAGTTATCCACTTGTGGGCTTTGTGACTAAATACGTTACAGCCCACGCAGTAACCATATGAGCGAATTTAACCCTCCTAACGTATGGACGAGCTACTTACTTTCCATTTCGGTGCTTTCGGTGTTGTGGTCAGCAAAATGGTTGTAAGTTTATATCCCTATTAGGAGCTTAAGTGTTGATTATCGATATTGCTGCAATGCCTTTTACCAGCTTTTTAAGAGTCGCTATTTAGGGGAGAGTTATGAAGACCGTTATCCTGAAGACTGATTGCTTCAACGTTGTAATAATCCCCACTGTATTACTGAAAGAATTAAACTTGGATGTAAACGACAAAGTTGAAATTAAAATAAAAAATGGGCGAATACTAATTGAGCCTGTCAACAAGCTTGAGTACTCGTTAGAGGAGCTTCTAGCACAATGCGAACCTGAAGCCATGGTTATGGATGAAGAGGATCACATGTGGCTTAATTAAGCTCGTCAATAAATAAGCGGCTGAATGTGCAAGCGATTTTACAGACGCTAGTAATAACATGTAGTGGTCAACAAAACCCGGACACCTTTTTAGCTAATTTCTCT
>CENV01015435.1_pt1 | contig 30264 bp, 31 predicted proteins | sample 530231 | NCBI WGS metagenome assembly CENV01 (sample SAMEA2619815, study PRJEB7988) | marine metagenome | biome: marine biome (ENVO:00000447); feature: surface water layer (ENVO:00002042); material: "saline water (ENVO:00002010), including plankton (ENVO:xxxxxxxx)" | depth 5 m
TTTGACTTGCCATGACCCCGCCCGACCGGCGGGGTTTTGTCGTTTGGGGCAATGGAAAGGGATGCCGGCGAGATTGCCGAGCCTGGGCGCAGCTCCATGGCGGCCCTTGTCCACGAGCAAACAGCAAGCCGTGCACCTTTGCAGCAGTCTGCGCGCCGCGCGGAGCGGCTCGACGCGCTAGCGTGGGAAAATTACAAGCATTTTCATGGATTCCCAATGAGCAACAACGCTGGACCTGAACACGGCGACCACGGCTATCCGACGGGCATGTTGGTCTGGCTGTTGCGAGCGGAAGCGCTGGCGATCCTTGCGGCAAGTACCGCTCTTTTCTTCCTGCTTGGCGGAGACCTCTTGATATTTGCCGTGCTGTTTTTTGCTCCCGACCTCAGTTTCCTCGGATATGGGGCTGGCAGGAAGGTGGGCGCGGTTCTCTACAATACGGTCCACAGCTACGCGTTGCATTCGGTGCTGGCCGTCGCCGGGGTTCTGAGCGGCCACGAAATCTTATGGCAGGTGGCCCTTGTATTTGTGGCTCATGCCGCCTTCGACCGCAGCCTTGGCTATGGGCTGAAATATTTCGCCGGTTTTCGCTACACCCATTTGGGGACGATCGGCGCAAGCGGGAACTGAACCCTGGATCGCGACCGCAAAGCCGGCTCCGCTTTGTTGGACACACCCCAGAGCCCGCAAGATCGGCACCTTGAGGGCAGCTTCCGCGCCGCAGCAGGTTCGCCGATCCGCTAGATTTTCTGACGTGAACGGCCGGCGCGTGTTCCGACCAGATGCGATCGCGGCTGCGCACATCCATGGATTTCAAGATCCGCTCAACCTGGCTTGCAAGGAGACATCCAATGGCAACCATCACAACATCTGACGGCACCACCCTGTTTTACAAGGACTGGGGGCCGAAAGACGCGCAGCCCGTCGTGTTCCATCATGGCTGGCCGCTCAGTGCCGACGACTGGGACAATCAAATGCTGTTCTTCCTGTCCGAAGGCTATCGCGTCATCGCCCATGACAGGCGCGGTCATGGCCGGTCCGACCAGACCGACACCGGCAACGACATGGATACCTACGCGGCAGACGTAGCCGAACTGGCCAAGGCGCTGGACCTGCGCGACGCCATCCATATCGGTCATTCGACCGGGGGCGGGGAAGTGACCCGTTATGCGGTGCGGGCCGAACGCGGCCGGGTGGCCAAGATCATCCTGATCGCCGCGATCCCGCCGGTGATGGTCAAGTCCGACACGAACCCCGACGGCGTGCCCATGGATGTCTTTAACGGGCTGCGCTCGGCCCTCGAGACAAACCGCGCACAGTTCTATCGCGATCTGCCGAGCGGACCCTTTTATGGCTTCAACCGGGAGGGCGCGACGGTCAGCCAGGGCCTGATCGACAATTGGTGGCGCCAGGGCATGAATGGCGGCGCAAAGGCGCACCATGACTGTATCGCGGTGTTTTCGGAAACCGATTTCACCGAAGACCTCAAGGCCCTCACCATTCCCGTGCTGATCATCCACGGCGAGGATGACCAGATCGTGCCGATCGAGAACGCAGCGCACAAGGCCATCAAGCTGGTCAACGACGGCACGCTCAAGACCTATCGGGGGCTTTCGCATGGCCTGTTCGCCACGCATCCCGAGGTGGTGAACCCCGACATGCTGGCCTTTATCCGCGCCTGAGACGGGCTGGCCGAGCCCGATCGGCGGCCGCGCCGTTCTTTGCGACCGCCGACAGCCCGCTTCCGTGCCTGCCGTGCTTGCCGCCGGTAGCGCGCGGCTTGCATTGCGGTATAGTCTTGGCCTTCAAGGCAAATGTGTTCGGTGCACACGGAAGAATTGGCATGCGGTGCTCGATGCTGGAAGATAACGCGTGCAAACCATGAATGTCATCGGGGTCGCCATCGCCGGTCTGGGCGGCGTGGGTCGGGCGACCGCCAATTTGCTCCTGGCCCGCCGGCAGCGATATCGCGAGGTCCATGGCGTCGAAATCCGCCTTGTCGCGGTCTGCGGATCGCGATCGGGGCTGGCCGATCCGGACGGGCTCGAGCCGGAGCGCCTGGACAGGCTGGAGCCCGGTCTGACCGGTCCCGATTTCATCGCGGCGAGCGGCGCGGACATTGTCATCGAGGCGGGGCCGAGCGATTTCCGGACCGGTAGTCCCGGACTTGGGTATCTTGGTTCCTCGCTTGCCGCCGGGCGCGACACCATCGTTGTTTCGAAGGGTGCGCTGGTCCACAGCGGGCCCAAATTGCGGGCCCTGGCGCGTTCTTCGGGCGCGATGCTCAAACTCAGTGGCGCAGCGGCGGCGGCGCTGCCCACGATCGACCTTTTGGAGCACAGCCTGAAAGGGAGCGCGGTTCTTGAAATCGAGGGCATCGTGAACGCCACCACCAACTATCTGCTCGATGCGATGATGAACCTCAACCTCGGCCTGGAGGACGCGCTGGCCCGCGCCCGGGCCGGCGGGTTTGCCGAAGCCGACCCGCGCAATGACATCGAAGGTTGGGACACCGCCAGCAAACTCATCCTCATCGCAAATTTCGGTCTCGATGCCGACCTGACGATGGACGATCTGGTCGTCGAGGGCATCGGGTCGGTTGGGGCGAGCGATATCGAGACGTGGCGAAAGCAGGGTCTTGTTCCCAAGCTTGTCGGAAGCCTTACGCACGCGGACGGCACGATGCGGGCGGGAGTCGGTATCCGGACATATCCACTGAGCGATCCGCTCGCGCATGTGTCGGGAAAGAACAAGGCGATCCGGATCACCACCGACGCCATGGGCGAGACGATCGCCATCGGATCGGGAACCGAGCCTCTCGCCACCGCGGCCGCTGCGCTCAAGGATCTCGAACACATCCTGAGCGCAAGAAGGGTTCGGACCACCGGCACCTGGAGAGGCGCGTCATGACACCGAGGACAGTTCAGGCCATTCGCCATATAGGCTTTGAGGATCTGGGCAGCTTTGCGGACCCTTTGCGGGCGGCCGGCTACGACATCGAATACATCGATGTGGCCGAACGCGATCCGGCAGGGCTCGACCCTCTCGCGGCCGATCTCCTCGTGGTTCTGGGTGGTCCGATCGGCGTTTACGACCACGATGGCTATCCGGTCGTCACCGACGAGATCGACCTGTTGCGGGTGCGGCTGGCGGCCGACCTGCCGACGCTGGGCCTGTGTCTGGGCGCGCAGCTGATGGCGGCAGCTCTTGGTGCGCGTGTCTATCGCGGGCCCGCCAAGGAGATCGGCTGGTCGGCGCTCGATCTGTCGGACGCGGCAGCGACCGGTCCTCTTGCCGTGCTGCGCGAGGTGCCCGTGCTTCATTGGCATGGCGACACGTTCGAGCTGCCCGACGGCGCTACCGTGCTTGCATCGACGCCGCTCTGCGCCAATCAGGCCTTTTCGCGCGGACCGAACGTGCCCGGTCTTCAGTTCCATCCCGAGGTCCAGGGCGCGCGGTTCGAGCATTGGCTCCTGGGCCATGCAAGCGAGCTGGCCACAGCAGGAATCGACCCGGGCCCGTTGCGCCGGGATGCCCAGCGATATGCCAGCGACCTGGAACAGGCCGGCGCTGCATTGCTGAGCGACTGGCTGTCGCGCCTGAGGCGTTGACCCGACCGGCAATCCCTTGCGCCGCATGGGATGCCGCCGGCCGTTACCGGGACGCGGCGAAACGCACCTGGTCGCGGACCGCCCGACGATACTCGGTCGGGCTCATGCGCTGGTGCTTTATGAAAACGCGGGCAAGCACCTGGTTGGATGAATATCCCACCTCCTGGGCGATCTCGGTGACCGAGAGATCCGTCGTCTCGAGCAGTTGGCAGGTTTTCTCCATCCGCAATTGGGTCAGATAGACCCGGGGCGGAACGCCGATGCTCTGTTTGAACATGCGCGCAAAATGGAATGGCGAGAGGCGTGCCTCGGCGGCCAGCTCGTCAAGGCTGATGTCCTGGGAAAGCCGCGCCCGCATCATTTCCAGACAACGCCTTTCCGCCCACGGGGCGAGGCCGCCCCTTGCCGGAGCGAACGGTGCCCCGCCCAACCGGCTCAGTTCGGCGAGGATCTCGCAGCCTGCGGCCCGCATCCAAAGACGCGATGGCGCACCTTCGTCTTTGCAGAGCCCCCACAGGTTACGCAGCGCTGACCGGATCGGCGACGAGTCGAACACCCGGCCATAGTTAAAGCAGGTGTCGAAGGAGAACCGGCCGTCGGTGGCCTCGTCAAGGACGCCCTGCCAGTGCGCCAAGGGAAACGTCAGGCTGCGAACCTGATGGCTTTCCTCCATGACCGCCGTGGTGGCAAAGTTCGGCGCAGCCAAATTGAGGAGGCCTTTTCTGCTGGTCACATCAAAGCGACCTCCTCCCAGATCTGACCTGACACGGCCATTGCCAAGTATGTCCTCATACAGAACGATATCGGGAAGGGCCGGGCGCGACATGTCCCCGGCGGGCTGGGCCACCTCAAGCATTTCAAGGACTCCGCCTGGGGATTTCAGCGTGCGTACGTAGGATGCATGCAGGCCTTTGCTTTGCAGCTGGGTGAAAGACGAATGGGCCGACACGGTCATTGTGGCGTCTCCGATGCTGCAATTGCCGTTCCCGGCGCCTGGCGCACCGGATCGCGGACCGCCCGACGGTACTCGGTGGGGCTCATGCGCTGGTGTTTCATGAAGACGCGGGCGAGCACCTGGTTGGATGAATATCCCACCTCCTGGGCGATCTCGGTGACCGGAAGGTCCGTCGTCTCGAGGAGCTCGCAGGTCTTGTCCACTCTCAGCCGTGTCAGATAGACCCGGGGCGGCACGCCCAGGCTCTGTTTGAACATGCGCGCGAAATGAAACGGGGATAGTCGCGCTTGCGCTGCAAGGTCATCGAGGCTGATGTCCTGGGAAAGCCGGGCGTGCATGAATTCGATGCACCGTTTCTGCGCCCAGGGGGCCAGGCCGCCGCGCGTCGAAGCGAGTGGCGTTCCGGCCATCTGGCAAAGTTCGGCCAGGATCTCGCAGCCCGCGGCCTGGGCCAGCAGGCGCGAGGGTGCACCTTCCTCGTCACAAAGGCGCCAAAGCTGGCGTTGGGCGGACCGGATTTTTGAGGAGGTGAACGTCCCACGGTGGAGGGCGCCGAACTCGAGACAGGATGGCTGGCCCGCACCGTCGTCCAGGAGCCGGCTCCAGTGGGCGATTGGAAACGCCATGGAGCGAATCCGGTGGTTGCTGTCGACGCTGATCGAATTGGCGAAGTTTGGCGCGGCCAGCAAAAAGTCGCCCGCCAGGGTCCTGGTGCTGAACCTCCCCGAGCCCAAATCGGCGTTCAAGCCGAAGCCGCCGATCAGATCATAATGGAGGACAAGCTCGGGCACGGCGGGGTCCGACATTTCGACCGCAGGCATGGCGGTCTCCATCAGATTGAGGAAGCCGCCGGGAGATTTGATCATGCGTATATAGGGCGCAAAGGGGCCCTCGCGGAACCACTGGACAAAGGAGGAATAGGCAGGCACGGTCATGCTATGTCTCCCATGCGTCTTGCAGGCTTCAGTCTGAGTCCGTCGCCGGCTGCGCTCCGCGCGGATCGGTCGGCGGCCGCGCGGCCGGTCGATACAACCGTTCCGCATCAGGACACTCGACACGGATCTGCAAATACCAGATGAACGTCGTTTCAACCCCTTTTCATGCACCGGTCGAAACGCTACCGTTCCATCCATAATGAAGAGATAATGGATGGAGCGCAAGTCTATCGACCAAATCAAGAGACGCAAGCCGAGCGGGGCGGCGGTCATCCGGCCCGAACTGACCAAGGCGCTGTTCAGGGCGTTGTTCGAGGAGTGGGCACAGTGCGGCTATGGGGCGGTGAGCCTGGAGCGCGTGGCGGCGCGCGCGGGTGCCGGCAAGGCGGCCATCTATCGGCGGTGGCCCTCAAAACTCGAGTTCGTGTGCGAAGCGATCCAACGCGTCGGCCTCACTCTGTCCGACTTTGACGATCACGGCTCGCTCGGTGCCGATATCAATGCCTATCTTCGGACAACACGGGCGGCGTTTCGCCATCCGCTGGCCCGCAAGATCATTCCAGACGTCGTTGCCGAGCGCATGAGAACGCCCGAAATTGCAGTGACGTTGAACAGTCTGGCGGCCGCACGTCGGGCGTTTGGAAGTCGAATGCTCGATCGCGCCATTGCCCGCAAGGAGCTGCAGCCGGCGCTCGACAGAGAGCTTGCGCTCGATCTTCTCATATCGCCTCTCTACATGCGCATGATCGTTCATTCGAAAAACACGGCAATGGCCGAGATCGACAGGCAGGCAATCGCAATCGAGGCCGCAATCAAGGCCTGCTGAGCCGGCGGCCCCGATCAAGCCAGTGCGGCCGAGCGGCCCATGGATCCCGCCGGCCTGGAACGAGCGGTCATCGATTTCCGATCTCTGAGCAAATCATCGCAAGAACGGCATCGTCGCCGCAGGGGCTGCGACGCCCTGTCGGCGCAGTTCGCTAGCCTGTCGGGCGAACGGGCCGCACGCGGTGTGGACCAAGGGAAGGATTTGCGATGCCTGGGCACGATGAGCGGAACTCACGCCTTACGACAACGGCCGGCGCCCCGGTTGCCGACAACCAGGACAGCCTTACGGCCGGCGATCGGGGCCCGGTTCTAATGCAGGACTGGCAGTTGATCGAAAAACTGGCCCACCAGAACCGCGAGCGGATTCCCGAGCGGGTGGTCCACGCCAAGGGCTGGGGTGCGCATGGCGTTTTCACGGTGACGGGCGACATTTCGCACCTGACCTGCGCCAGGGTGCTGCAGCCGGGGACACAGACCCCCATGATCGCGCGGTTCTCGACGGTCGCCGGCGAGATGGGAGCGGCCGATCATGAGCGCGATGTCCGTGGCTTTGCGCTCAAGTTCTATACGGAAGAGGGGAACTGGGATTTGGTGGGCAACAATACGCCGGTGTTTTTCGTGCGTGATCCGCTCAAATTCCCCGACTTCATCCACACTCAGAAGCGCCACCCGCGCACCAATCTGCGCTCGGCGAGGGCAATGTGGGATTTCTGGTCGCTTTCGCCCGAAAGCCTGCATCAGGTAACGATCCTGTTTTCCGACCGCGGCCTGCCGGTCAGCCCGATGCACATGAATGGCTATGGCAGCCATACCTACAGCCTGTGGAACGACACGGGCGATCGGGTCTGGGTCAAATTTCACTTCAAGACCTGTCAGGGCCATCGCCACTACACCAACGCCGAGGCGGAGACGGTCGTGGGGAAAACCCGTGAGGGGTATCAGGAAGCGCTGTTCGGCGCGATCGAGGACGGCAACGCTCCGCGATGGATCGTGCAGGTCCAGATCATGACACAAGCGCAGGCGGACGCACTGCCCTTCAATCCGTTCGACGTGACAAAGGTCTGGCCCCATGCCGACTTTCCGCCGGTCGAGATCGGCATGCTCGAACTCAACCGCAATCCCGACAACTACTTTACCGAGATCGAGCAGCTGGCCTTCAGCCCCTCAAACGTCGTGCGCGGCATCGGCCACTCGCCCGACAGGATGCTCCAGGGCAGGATTTTCGCCTATGCGGACGCCCATCGCTACAGGCTGGGCACGCATTACGAGGCCCTGCCGGTCAACCGGCCCCGATGCCCCGTGCACCATTATCACAAGGACGGGGCGATGCGATTTTTCGAGAACGCGCCCAACTCCGACGCCTATTATGAGCCCAACAGCTTCGGCGGCCCGATCGAGGAGCGCTCGTTCGCCGAGCCGCCGCTCAGGATCGAAGGGCCGGCCACCCGGTACGATCATCGGGCGGAGAACGACGATTTCAGCCAGCCCCGCGCGTTGTTTGTGCTGTTCGACGACGGCGAGAAGGCCAGGCTTTTCGCCAACATCGCCGCGGCGATGAGCGGCGTTCCCGATTTCATCATCGAACGCCAGATCGAGCTTTTCGCGCAGGTTCATCCCGATTTCGGCGCCGGCGTCTGTGCCGCTCTGGATGCGGTGGATCCCCAATTCTGACCACGTCCGGCGGGTCCACCCCGCCCGCCGGACCGTGCGCCGACGAGAGCGCAAAGCCCGCCCCGCGCTCTCGTCGGCCCCCAATGGGACGAACAGGCTCTGGTGGTCAGCTTCTGCGCATCAGGATCATCTTTTCCTGGGTCATGTCGCGCATGGTGTAGGGAATCCCGCCGGTGCCGTATCCGGATTCCCTGCGACCGGCGAAAGGCATCCAGTCGGTGCGGAAGGCGGTGGGATCGTTGATCATCACGGCGGAAGCATCGAGGCGGTCGGCAGCGCGCAGGGCAACATCGATGTCCTGTGCGAAAACGCTTGCCTGGAAGGCGGTCGGCAATGCGTTGGCCTGACCGATAGCGGCGTCAAGGTCAGTGTAGCGATAGACCGCGACCATCGGGCCGAACACCTCCAGCACCGACACCCTGGCGTCCGCGGCCGGATCGAGCAGGACCGTGGGCTCAAGGGTCGTCTCGGAGAGGCGCTTGCCGCCGGTGGCCAGCGTGGCCCCGCCCTCGAGCGCTTCAGCGATCCACCGTTCGACCCGGTCGGCTTCACGCGGCAGGATGAGCGGGCCGACTTCGGTATCGCCGAGGGCGGGGTCGGCGGTGCGCAGTTTTTGCACGCGGGCGACGAGCCTTTGGGTGAAATCATCGGCAATGTCGGCATGGACGAAGATGCGCTGCGTCGACACGCAGACCTGTCCGGCATGGTAGTAGCCGCCTTTGACGATGGGCTCGATCACCCTGCCGAGATCGGCGCTGCGGTCGACGATGGCGGGTGCGGCGCCGCCATGCTCGAGCGCCGAGCGCGTGCCGGGGGCAAGCTTGGAATGCAGCGACCAGCCGACCCGGGACGAGCCAATGAAGCTGAGGAAGGCGATGCGGCTGTCGGTGGCCAGACTTTCGGCCAGTGCGTTGTCTTGCGTGATGAAGGTCTGGCACCACGGCTCGGGCAGGCCCGCCTCGCGGACCAGCGCCACGAAGTCGATGCAGGAGAGCGGGGTCGTGGCGGCCGGCTTGACGATGACCGGGCAGCCCACCGCGATGGCCGGGGCGACCTGATGAACGATCAGGTTCAGGGGATGGTTGAAGGCGGAAATCGCCGCGACGATGCCGATGGGCTCCCTGGTGGTGAAGGCCCAGCGGTTCTCGGCGGCGGGCGAGAGTCCCATGGGGATCTCGCGGCCGGCGAAATTGCGCAGCTCGTCGGCAGCGTTGTGAACCCCATCGATTGCGCGGTTGGTCTCGATGATGGCATCGGGCAGCGGCTTGCCGCCTTCGCGGGCGATCTGCATGGCAAGATGATCGCGCCTGCCCTCCATCAGCGCGGCCAGCTTGCGCAGGATTGCGATGCGCCGGTGGGGCTTCAGCCAGCCGTCGCGATCGGCAAAGACCCTTCCCGCTGCCTGCAGTTTGCGCTCCAGCGCGCCGGCATCGTCGGTTTCGATTTCGGCGATCGGCGCGCGATCGAATGCCTGCACGACTGTCAGCATTGTTGGTCTCCCTTCGCTCGATTACGCGAGTTGCACATCGGGCCTGCGGTTGCGCAGCTCGTCGACGAGAACGCGGGTGTTCTCGGAATAGTCGATCGGCACATCGACCAGGTGGACGCCGCCGCCGGCAAAGGCGGCCTCGAGCGTGGGCACGAGATCCTCGACCGCGCTGACGCGGGAACCCTTTGCACCATAGGCCTGGGCGTAGCGCACGAAATCGGGATTGCCGAAGCTCATGCCGAAATCGGGAAAGCCGTCGACCGCCTGCTTCCAGCGGATCATGCCATAGGCATTGTCGTTGAGGATGACCACCACAAGGTTCAGCCCGAGCCGCACCGCCGTTTCCATCTCCTGGGAGTTCATCATGAAACCGCCATCGCCGCACACTGCCATGACGCGTCGGTCGGGATAGAGCATTGCCGCCATCATCGCCGAGGGCAGGCCGGCGCCCATCGTGGCGAGCGCATTGTCGAGCAGCAGGGTGTTGGCGACATGGGTGCGGTAATTGCGGGCGAACCAGATCTTGTACATGCCGTTGTCGAGGCAGACGATGCCGTCTTCCGGCATCACCTGTCGGACATCGTGGACGATGCGCTGCGGCGTGGGCGGGAAGCGCTCTTCGGTGGTGCGGTCGTTGATGCGGGCGAGGATACGCTGACGCAGTTCGAGCATCCCCTCGTCGGGCGAGAGTTTTCCCTCGAGCCGCTCGGCAAGCCCTTCGATCGTGGCCCCGATATCGCCGATCACCTCGAAATCGGGATGGTAGACCTGTTCGACCGTGGCAGACTGGTAGCCGACATGGATGACCTTCGGTCCGCCCGCGCTTTTCATGAGGAAGGGCGGCTTTTCGATGGTGTCGTGACCTATCGCGATGATCAGGTCGGCACGATCGACAGCCTCGTGCACATAGTCGCCTTCCGAAAGTGCCGCAGTGCCCATGTAGAGGTTCGAGCCGCCGGTGACCGCGCCCTTGCCCATCTGGGTGTTGAAGAAAGGCAGCCTCGTACGTCTCACGCAGGCCGAAAGCGCCTCGACCAGCGCGGGCCGGTTGCCCACCGCGCCGATCATCACGAGCGGGCGCCTGGCGGAAAGGATCATTTCGGCTGCGCTCTCGAGCGCGGCGGCGCTGGCCACAGGGCGGTCAACCGTATGGCGCGCCATGACCGAGATGTTTGCGACCTCGGCGCCCGCAACATCCTCGGGCAGTTCGAGATGCACCGGTCCCGGCCGCTCCTCCATGGCGACGCGAAAGGCGTCGCGCACCGTCGAGGGTATGGCGGCGGCACTGACGATCTGGCGCGTCATCTTGGTCAGCGGTTTCATCGAAGCGACGATATCGACGATCTGAAAGCGGGCCTGCTTTGCGCTCATCACCGGCTTCTGACCGGTGATGAGGATCATCGGCATGGCACCGAGATGGGCGTAGGCGGCGCCGGTCGAGAAATTGAGCGCCCCCGGGCCGAGCGTGGCGAGGCAGACGCCGGGCTTGCCGGTGAGCCGACCATGGGTCGCCGCCATGAAAGCGGCGGCCTGCTCATGGCGGGTCAGAACCAGCGCGATGCCGGAGGTCCGCAACGACTCCAACAGGTCGAGATTTTCTTCGCCGGGTACGCCGAAAATGCGTTCAACGCCTTCGTTTTCGAGCGCTGCGACAAGAAGGTCCGATCCTTTGGGCATTTTGGGGTCCTTTATGTTGGCCGTTTCGGGGGAACGCACGGCGAAAACGGGTAGCCAAAGCGGTTTAGAGCCAAGGGTTTGATTGACTCAAATCCCTGGCTCTAAACCCTTGTCTTGTCGCGTGTCGGAACCGCAAATCGTTTCCACTCTTGCTGGACACGCTCTAGCCGACAACGATGTCGGAATATTGAGGGTGGCGGGCATAATAGGCACCCATGAAAGAGCAGCGCAGGACGACTTTGTCGCCGCGCGCCCGGATCGTATCGAATACACCCCGGGCGAGCCGGGAGCCGACCCCCTGGCCCGTGAACCGGTACGGCACATCGGTATGGGTGAGGATCAACCGGCCATCTTCCACGCGATAATAGGCGGCTGCGATTTCACCATCGCTGCCCTCTATCGGCAACTCGAAACGATGTGCGGCGGGATTGTCTATAACGGTGCTCATGTGTTGCCCCGGGCCTGTGGATCGGCAGCGTCCTGAGGGTTATCGGACATTTGCGACGTCTTGTGGGCATCCTGGACGATGGAGGCGACTGGCGCGCCTGTCCGACCATAAACTAGTCAACGCCGCAGGCTCTGCGGTGCAGCATCTGCCTGGTTGGTGCCGTTCTTGCTTCCTTCTTGCGCCTTGGCAGGGACCAGGCTTGAGTTGGTCCGGCAACTTGGAGACGGTGCCAGCAAAGCGAATGCGTGACGCCAAACTGCCTGAAATTTGTACAATGGCATTGCTTTCGGCGGCACGCTAGAGCGCGCTCCAGTTACACTGCGTAGCGAAACGGGGAACGCTGGATGGACACTGACGATTTGCGGATATTTGTGGAAGTGGCCGATGCCGGAGGCGTATCGGCTGCCGCGCGTCGGCTTGGCGTGTCCAAGTCGGTGGTCAGCCGTCGCCTTTTCCGGCTCGAGGCGGAGCTTGGCGTCCAGCTTCTTGCCCGAACCACGCGCGGCGCGGCGCTGACCGAAGCGGGGGTTGCGTTTCGCGACCATGCGGCAAGAGTGGGCGCGGAGATCGATGCGGCCAGGGAAACGATCCAGCCTTCCGGTGATCTTACCGGCCGCCTGCGTATCGCAATGCCCCTCACATTCGGTCCGACCCATCTCGCTCCGGTTCTGGCGGATCTGGCGCGTCGCCATCCAAGGCTTCACATTCACTCATCCTACAGCGACCGCTTTGTCGACCTCATCGCCGAGGGTTTCGATTGCGCGATCCGGGTCGGCTATATGCAGGACTCCAATCTGGTTGCCAGGCGTGTGGGCGCGATCCATGGAAAGTTTCTCGCCAGTCCCAGCTACATTGCCGAGCATGGCGCACCTGAGGCGCCGGCAGAGATCGCTTATCACCAAGCTCTGATGCAGGGCACCGAAGCCTGGCAATTTGTGGACGGCGACAAAATCGTCACCATCAATCCGCAGGGACGCTACAAGGCGGACAACGGCATCGCGCTCGCGGCGGCTGCTGCTGCCGGGTTGGGGGTCGCATGGCTGCCCGACTGCGTCACCGACACCTATGTCGCCTCGGGCGCTCTTGTTCCGATCATGACACGCTACCCGGTGCCTTCGGCAGGGGTTTTCGTCATTCGGCCGCCCGGGCAGCACCCCTCGCGAAAGATAAGGATATTGACCGAGTTGTTGATCGAGCGCCTTGGTGAAGACCCGTGCCTTGTGGCCGTCGCGCGCTGACGATGGATTGGCGCGTGGGGAGCCTGGCGTTGCATTTGCTGCGACACAGCTCAGCGGGTCACGGCGCTAGCGGCAAGGCTGACTGCCAGATACCACGACGTCCAGGCCAGATCGGACCATGGGGACGGAAAGGATGACGATATGAGCTGGAACCCGGCAATCGAACCAGGCTGCCCCGACGATGTCGGAATCGACGCGATCGAGACCCTCATAGTGCCGCGCTCGCGCGACCTTGGCGATTTTCAGGTCCGGCGTGCGCTGCCCGCGCCGAAGCGGCAGATGGTCGGTCCGTTCATTTTCTTCGATCAGGCCGGACCGGCGGAATTGCTGACCGGGCAGGGCGTGGACGTGCGGCCCCATCCCCATATCGGGCTGGGCACGGTGACCTACCTGTTCCAGGGCGACTTCCATCACCGTGACAGCACCGGCGCCGATCAGGTCATCAGTCCCGGCGCGCTGAACTGGATGGTGGCAGGGCGGGGCGTGACGCATTCCGAGCGCACCTCGGCAACCGCGCGAAGCGGCCCGAACAGCCTGTTCGGGATCCAGACCTGGCTGGCCTTGCCGGACAGCCATGAGGATGTGGCGCCCAGCTTCGAGCATCACGGCAAGGCGGCGCTGCCCATGATCGAGGATCGCGGCATTTCGGTTCGGCTTATTCTCGGAAATGCCTATGGCAAGAGCGCGCCGGCCAAGATGCTCTCGGAGACCTTCTATGCCGATGTGAAACTCGATCCGGGAAGCCGGCTGCCCATGCCGGACGATCACGAGGATCGGGGCATCTACATCGTCGAGGGCTCGATCTCGGTGGCCGGACAGGATTTCGCCGCCTCGCAGATGATGGTGTTCCGGCCGGGGGACCGCATCACGGTCGCCGCAGGCGATCAGGGGGCGCGGCTCATGATCCTGGGCGGCGCGACGTTCAACGGGCCACGCTACATCTGGTGGAACTTTGTTGCCTCCTCCCAGGAGCGCATCGAGCGCGCCAAGGCAGAATGGCGCGCCGCGAACTGGGGCAAGGGACGTTTCGATTTGCCCGTCAACGACCGCGATGAACACATCCCGCTTCCCGAGTGATGGCAAACAGCCGAAAGGAACAGCAATGAGCAACTGGCCCCAACTCGACTATCTGAGCTGGCGTGAAACGTGTTCGGCGCTTCATCTCTATCTGCAGATCGCCGGAAAGTACCGGCTGGCCCATACGCCGTGGCTCAACCATTCCTGGAACGCGACCTTTTATGTTACCCCGAGCGGTCTGGCCTCTTCGCCGATCCCCGACGGGCCGGGCATCGAAATCCTGTTCGACCTTCGCGAGCACAGGGTCGTGGGCACCTGCGGCAATGGCCGCAAGGCATCGTTTGATCTGGGGGCATCGACGGTCGCGACATTTCATGGTCGCTTCGTGCAGCTGATTTCGGACCTTGGGGGGACCCCGACCTTCAACGGCAGCCCCAACGAGGTGCCGTTTCCGGTGCCCTTCGCCGAGGACGACCGCGACCGGCCCTATGACCGGCAAGCCGTGCAAAGCTTCCACCAGAGCCTGATCGCCGTCGATAGGGTCTTTAGCCGGTTTCGCACCGCGTTTCTGGGCAAGTCCAGTCCGGTTCATCTGTTTTGGGGCGCTCTCGATCTGGCCGTCACGCGCTTTTCGGGGCGACGCGCGCCGCTGCACCCTGCCGGGATCCCGGCATTGCCCGATGACGTGGCCCAGGAGGCCTATGATCGCGAGGTTTCGTCGGCCGGCTTCTGGCCGGGCGGTGGCGGGATCGATTATCCGGCTTTCTATGCCTACGCCTATCCGGCGCCCGGCGGTTACCGCGCGGCGGCCGTGCAGCCCGACGCTGCGTTCTGGCACGAGGGCATGTCCGAATTCGTACTGCCCTACGCGGCCGTGCAGTCGGCGGCCGATCCCGATGAGACCCTGATGGCGTTCCTTGTCTCGACCTACGAGGCGGCGGCCGATCTGGGCGGATGGGACCGCGATCTTCTCGAATGCGCGCATGGTCAGCCGCGAAAGGTGCGCACGCCGGATGCCGCGCTGGCAACGCATGCGCAGCCGGCCGGCGAGGAGAAGGTCGAGCGGCTGGATGGTCCGTCCAAGGGGCGATACCGTCTGATCATCGATGGCATCGAGGCAGAGATGACCTACAGCCGGGCCGGCCAAGGACTGATCATCATCGACCACACGGAAGTCCCTGCGGCGCTGCGCGGCCGCAAGGTTGGCGAGCGGCTAGTGCGCCAGGCGATCGAGGATGCGCGTCGCGACGGCGTCGCCATCATGCCGCTGTGCCCGTTCGCCAAAGCGCAGATCGGGCGGCATCCGGAGTGGCAGGACGTGCTGCACCGGTGACATTATGAAAATCGAGCGACAGGAGCGATGAAATGAGCGTTGTGAACTATCGGGTCGTCGAACATGACGGCGGCTGGGCCTATCGGGTGGATGGGACCTTTTCGGAAACATTTCCGACCCATGACGCGGCCTTCGGTGCGGCGCGGCGGGCGGCCTGCAAGCAGTTGCAACCGGGCGAGACCACGGGCATCGCCTGGGAGGACGAGAGCGGCCACTGGCACGCCGAACTCTCGCGCGCCAGCGACAGGCCTCAGGCAAGAGTCCTCGACTGAGGCAGTGCTGCGGTGATGTCCATACCGGCCGGGCAAGCCGGGGCGTGCTGGAGCGTGTCCAGAAAAAGTGGAAACGGTTTTTCGGTTCGGACCCGCGACAAAACAAGGGGTTTAGAGCCAAGGATTTGATTCAATCAAATCCTGAATGGCTCTAGTCGAAAAAGGCCTGGTCGTCCGGCTCCAGATAAGGTCTTGCCCGTTCCGGGATCAGGTCCACGCCCATGCCGGGGCGCTCGGACACGGCGATTTTGCCATCGACCACAATAGGATCGGGCAGACCCTCAACGATGTCGTACCACCAGGCGGGGTCGCCGGTGGTGTATTCGAATGCGATGAAGTTGTCGGGCAGGGTGGCGCAGACCTGAACGAGGGCGCCCAGGCCGAGCAGGCCATTGGCGGTGCCGTGGGGCGCCATCATGATGCCGTGGATATCGGCAAATTCGGCGATCCATTTGAGTTCTGCAATCCCGCCCACATCCGCCGGGTCGGGGCCGACGACGTGCACGGCATTGCGCTCGATCAGCTCCTTGAAATTGTGCCGCAGATAAATCTGCTCGCCGGTGTGAATGGGGGTGGTCGAGCCACGCGTGAGTTCCCTGTAGCTGCCGGCATCCACCCACGGCGTGTAATCGCCCGACAGAAGATCTTCGATCCACATCAGCGAATAGGGTTCGAGGCGGCGGGCGAGCTTTATGGCGTCCGAGAGCATCCAGCCCGGACCGCAATCGAGCGCCAGGCCAACCTTGTCTCCTGCCACCTCCTTCATCGCGGCTACGCAATCGACAAACAGATTGAGACCCTTTTCGGTGATCGGGCCGCGGTCAAGGGCACCATGCAAAGGGCTGGCGGTGGGATCCCCATAGTAGAAATCGGGCACGGCGCGTTTCATGTCCGAGTGAAACCCGATCGGCTGCTTTATGATGGTGAACCCTTCGGGGGACTGCATCATCGCCTTGAGATCGGCCGCATAATCTTGCGGCCGATGGCCGGCCAGCGGAAAGCGAACGGCGCCGTTATAGACCCTGACGCTGTCACGAACCTTGCCCCCCAACAGGCGATGCACCGGAACATTTGCGGCCTTGCCGGCGATATCCCACAGGGCCATCTCTATGATGCTCACGGCGCTGCCCCAGGGTTTGAAACCACCACGCTGGCGAATTTTGCGCATCACGCGTTCAACCAGCCTTGGGTCCTCGCCGAGCAGGGCATCGCGCAGGGCCAGAATGTGGGGTTTGAGATAGGTTTTCCAGGTCTCGGCCTGAGCATAGCCCGAAATGCCTTCGTCAGTGATGATCCTCACCACCGGGCTCTTGCCGATGATGGCGCATCGCAGGTCAACGATCTTCATGGTTTTCTCCCCCAAGCCCTATTCGGGCATGTCCTTTGTCATTGCCTGGGCCGTTTCGAGCGCAGCCAGCCGGATCTCCTCCATGCGGCGGGGCTCGGTCCCGGCCAGAAAGGGGACGCTCAGCGCGGCAACCATCCGCCCGGACCGCGTTCTGACCGGCACGGCGTAAGCGTGGATGGACGGCGCGTTCTCTCCCTTGTCCTGGGCCCAGCCCAGCCGCCGGATGCGGGCGAGTTCACTGCGCAATCTCTTGGGGTCGGTGATGGTCCGGCCGGTATAGGCCGCCAGCGGCTTGATGAGCCAATAATCGAGAACATCACGCTCGAGAGAGGCGAGCAGCAGCTTGCTGGCCGCACCGGCATGAATGGGCATGCGCTGTCCCGGCGCGACGGTCAGCGCATATTCGCGCCGCCCCTGTGCCGCTGCGAGGACGAGGATGCCATCGTCATCGATCACGCTGAGCTTGACGCCCTCGCCGAGGTCGCTGGCCAGCCGATCAAGATGAGGCTGGCAGATGGCCACAAGATCGAGCTCGCTTGCCCTCGAGGCAACATGGGAGGCAAAGGTGAGCAGGCGACGGCCGAGATGGTAGATCCCCGCATCGTCGCGCCGCACCATTTCGTGGTGCTGGAGGGTGTTGACGATGCGATAGACGGTGGTGCGTGGCAGGCCGAGCTCACTCGTCAGGTCACGAATGGTCAGTCCCGCGGGACGCTGCTCGATGGCGGTCAGGACCTCCATCATCCGATCGATCACGGGAATGGTGTGCTTGCTGGCGCTGTCTTCGGCGATTTCGGCCATGCGTCGGGAAACTCCAGTTGACAATCGGTGTTGTCCATCTAGCATAGCGATATGAACTGATAAAGTTCAAATGTGAATTTATCGCCCTGTTTCTGCCCGGAGGAGGCGCAGGGTCTGCAAGGCGGTTCGGGCCGGGATCGAATCCCGACCGGGCGTCACAGTGCCAGGGAGGCCAATCGTTCATGCTGACAGTCAGCCGCATTACCCACATCGCCATCAAGGTGACCGATATCGAGGCCACGCTGGGCTTTTATGTCGGGCAGTTGGGGTTTGAAGAAATGTTCCGTCTCGATCGAGACGGAAAGCTGTGGATCGTCTATCTGCGGATAAGCGACACCCAATACCTCGAGATCTTTCCAGAAGGAGAGGGTGTGGGCGTGCCCGGGCCGGAAAGAACGGGATACAATCACATGTGTCTCGAAGTGCCCGATATCGAGGCCGCCGCCAGAGAGTTACAAGCTGCTGGCGTTGAGCTGACCAAGCCGGTCGTCGATGGCGCCGATGGAAACCGTCAGGCCTGGATCGCGGATCCGGACGGCCACAGGATCGAACTGATGGAAATGTCGCCCAACAGTTTCCAGGCTGACGCCATTGCGCGGATCAGGGGGGAGTAGCCGGTCATGGCGCGGATCACATATTTGACAGCCATCGATTTTGGCGTGGGCGCGGTCGTCGAACTGGCGGTGGCTGCAAAGGAGCTTTCGGTCAAGCGGCCGCTTGTGGTGTCGGATCGCGGGCTTGCCGGGACCGGGCTGCTCGACACGGTCATGGCGCAATTGCCCGATGCTGTCGCTTTCCTCGACACGCCGTCAAATCCCACTGAACACGCCGTCTCGGCGGCGCGTGCACTGTATGAGCAGGAAGGGTGCGACGGGGTCGTTGCGCTCGGGGGCGGCTCGCCCATCGATCTGGCCAAGGGCGTGGCGCTTACGGCAACCCATGCCGGGGCGCTCGAAACCTACGCGGCCATCTATGGCGGGGTTGAACGGATCACGTCGGCGGTTGCGCCGGTTATCGCCATTCCCACGACGGCCGGAACGGGCGCGGAAGTGGGGCGCGCTGCGCTCCTGACGCTCGAGGATGGCCGCAAGCTCGGCTTTATCAGCCCTTACCTTATCCCGCGTCGTGCCATTTGCGATCCCGAACTCACGCTGGGCCTGCCGCCCGGCCTGACCGCCGCCACCGGGCTCGATGCGCTCTCGCATTGTATCGAAACCCTGTTTTCGCCACGCTTCAATCCAACCGCCGAGGCGATTGCTCTCGATGGTGCGGGCCGGATATGGCGCAATCTCGAAATCGCTTACAAGAGCGGAAACGATATCGAGGCGCGCAGCGAGCTCATGATCGGCGCGCTTCATGGCGGGCTGTCGTTTCAGAAAGGGCTTGGCGCCGTGCACGCGCTCAGCCACGCGCTGGGTGGTTTGTCCGAACCCAAACTCCATCATGGCACGCTCAATGCGTTGCTCATGCCCGTTGTGGTGCGGTTCAACGCACAGGCGGTGGGCGACAAGATGGATCGGCTCAAGATGGCCATGGGGCTCGGGCCGCACGAGGAGCTTGCCGATGCGCTCGAGGCCCTCAATGGACGCCTCGATATGCCGCCGGGCCTTGCCGCACTTGGGGTGCGGCGCGAGCAGTTCGACTGGCTCATCGAGCGCGCGCTTGCCGACCACAGTCACGCCACCAACCCTCGTGAGCCGAGTGGGCGCGACTACAGGGACATGCTCGAAGCGGTGTTCGAGCCGCACGGCAGGGAGGCCGGGCAATGAAAATCACGGGGCTGAAGACGTTTGTCGCCAATGTGCAGCGAACCAATTTCGTTTTCGTCAAACTCTATACCGACGAAGGCTTTGAAGGGGTCGGCGAGGCGACGCTGGAATGGAAAACGCTCACGATCGTCGCCGCGCTTGAAGAGCTCGAGCGCGTGGTGGTGGGGCGCGATCCGTTTGCCAGCGATGCACTGATCGAAGAGTTGCATCGCGACAGCTACTGGCGCACGGGGGCCGTTTTCCGAACGGCGCTGGGGGCGATCGATGCCGCCCTTCTTGATATCAAGGGCAAGGCGCTCAACGTGCCGGCCTATGAGCTTTTGGGCGGGCGTTATCGTGACCGCGTCAAATGCTACGCCAATCACTGGTATTTCGGCGCAACGACCCCCGATCAGTACGCCGACCTGGCGCGCAAGGCGGTCGCGATGGGGTATGGCGCCCTGAAATGGGACCCCTTCGATGCCGCCGATCTGGAGATGACGCGGGCCGAGCGCGCCAAAACGATCGATATCGTTGCGGCCGTGCGCGAGGCCGTCGGACCGAACGTCGATCTCATGCTCGACGTTCACGGACGTCTCAACGTTCCCACGGCCATCGCCATGTGCCGGGCGCTGGAGCCCTATGATCTTGCCTGGATCGAAGAGCCTACACCGCCCGAAAACATCGATGCCCTGGCCCAAGTGCGCCGCGCCAGCCCGGTGCCCATTGCGGCCGGGGAGCGCTGGTACGAGCCGTCGCGGTTTGTCGAGGCCCTGCAGAAAGAGGCTGTCGATATCCTGCAGCCGGACGTGTCCCATGCCGGGGGGTTGGCCGAAACCAAACGTATCGCCCATATGGCCCATGCCAGCCTGATTCCGGTGGCGCCGCACAATCCGGTCGGTCCGGTGATGAACGCCATGACGCTGCACACAGCGATCGCCATTCCCAATTTCATGGTGTTCGAGACGGTGTCGGTGGACGTGCCCTGGCGCAAGACACTGGTCCGCGAAACGCTGCAATTTGAGGACGGTGCTCTGCTGGCGCCGACGGCGCCAGGGCTCGGTGTCGAGCTGATCGAAGAGGCCTGCGCGCAGTTTCCCTACGTCGCCACCGACGTTCCGCTGTTCAACGGGACGATCAATACAGCCGGCATCGCCGGCGGGGCGGCCACATTCGATAAAAGCGACGACTGACAGCCCATCCCCGTGCGTCTGCGCAGTTGACAAGCGGGGATTTTTTGCACCATAGTTATCAGTAGAACTGGTTAAGTTCAAATATGAACTGAAATTGGTTTGCCACTTGGGAGAGTGGTTGCGCCGTGGAGGCGGCGGGAGCGGCCATTGCCCGCTCCGGCAGATATCGCCGAACGGTGATCTGGACGGCTCGGATATCGAGCCCAACTGGCGAATGTTTCGCCCAGGGAGGAGAACATGACGATTTTCAGAAAGACCGCCGTCTTGGCGGCAAGTGCATCGACCCTGGCCATGATGGCCGGAACCGCGATGGCCGGGACGGTCACCTGGTGGTCCCCGAATTTCCACGCGCCACGGGCCACCGAACTCGTGGCGCAGTTCGAAGCCGAACATCCCGACATCGATATCGTGATCGAGGAGACGACTTCAGACGGTCTGCCCCAGCGCGTCATCACGGCCCTGCAGTCGGGTTCGGCGCCCGACATCATCGATGTCCAGCACGGCTGGATTGCCGGATATGCCCAGAATGGCCTGGTCATGCCGCTTGACGACATCATCAACGATCCGGACGATTTCATTCCCGCGGCGCTCGATTACGTGCGCTGGGAGGGCGAGACCTATGGCCTTCCCTTCCGGGCCGAAGGTCTGGCGGTGATTTACAACCGCGGTCATTTCGAGGCGGCCGGGCTCGACCCCGACAGCCCGCCCCAGACATGGTCCGAGCTGGTCGAGGCCGCGACCGCGCTGACCGGCGACGGCCAGTATGGCTTTGCGATCACCGGTGGTGGCGAGGTCGGCAACACGATCTTCCGGTCGCTGCCCTTCATCTGGATGAATGGCGGGTCGATCATCTCCGAAGACGGCTCAGAGGCGACCGTCAACCAGCCCGAGGCCGTCGAGGCCGTCAAATTCTATACCGACATGCTCGTCGAGCATGGGGTGTCTCCGTCCTCGACGCTCGAAAATGACGGCACGGCCAACCGTCGGCTGTTCATTGCCGAGGCCGTTTCGATGTATCAGGCCGGCCAGTTCGATATTGCATCGATCGAACAGGAAAATCCCGATATCGACCTGGGCGTGATGGAAATGCCGCATCCGGAAGGTGCCAATACCTCCGCGATCCTTGGCGGCTGGAGCTTCATCGTTCCGACCGACGCCAACAATCCCGAGGAAGCCAAGATCTTCATCGAGTGGATGGCGCAGCCGGAAAACATGGGTGTTTACACCGACACCTTCCCGGCCCGTGAGTCGGCAATGGATATGGAGCGCTTCCAGGACCCGCAGCTGGCCCCCTATCGCGAAGTGCTGCCCTTTACGCAGCCGGTGCCCACGCACCCGGCGTGGGTACAGATCACGCAGGCCTATTTCGATGGCATCCAGCGGATTCTGATCGGACAGCAGGACGCTCAGGCCGCGATGGATGACGCGGCTCTCGATATCCAGGATCTCCTGGACCAGTACTGAGCCTTTCAAGGGATGCCGGCCTTGCTGGCCGGCATCCCGTTCCAAACAAATCTGGAGCATGTCGTCATGGGACGGATATCCCCGGGCCTTCTTTTTGCACTGCCGGCACTGATCGTGCTGACCATGCTGGTTGCCTACCCCGTCATGTATACGGGTCTGCTCAGCGTCACCGATCAGCAGGGCAATTTCGTTGGCATCGATAATTTCCAGCGGGTCCTGGGGGCGCGCACCACGCCGATCGCCTTCACCAACACCTTGTGGTGGGTCGGGGGCTCGGTCGTCCTTCAGGTCGTGCTCGGCACCGCAACGGCCATCCTTCTCAACGAGAAATTTCCCGGACGCGGTATCTTGCGCTCGATCGCCGTCATTCCCTGGGTGGTGCCCGGCATCGTGGCGGCGCTGACCTGGGCATGGATGTTTCATACCGAGTTCGGCATCATCAACTACATGCTGACGGCGCCCGGCATCATCGATGAGCCGGTCGGCTGGCTCACCAATCCCGATACGGTGATGCCCGCAATGATCGCGATCAACGTCTGGAAGCTGTTTCCGTTCGTTTCGATCATGGTGCTCGCGGGCCTGCAATCGATCCCCAAGGATCTCTACGAAGCCGCGCGGGTCGACGGGTCCAACTTTCTCGACGAAACCTGGCATGTGACCCTGCCCCAGGTGCGCCCGGTCATCGTCGCCGTCACGCTGCTGCTGGTGATCTGGGCGCTCAACCACATCACGACGATCTACGCGATCACCCGAGGCGGCCCGGCCAATCTGACCCTGATCACGCCCATCCAGATTTTCCGTCTCGCCTTTGAATCGGTCCAGTTCAACCAGGCTGCCGCCTTGTCGGTCCTGTTCTTTGCAGCGGTGATGATCATCGTGGCCATCTACATCAGAGTGTCATCGGCCCGAGAGGAGAAGGCGCTGTGAAACGGTCCAAAGCAAGTCTTGCCCTGATCTATGTCTGTGCCGCGCTCGTGGCCGCGGTGTGTCTGTTCCCGTTCCTGTGGATGTGGATGTCGTCGATCAAGGAGTTGCGCGAACTTTACACCATTCCCCCGGTGTGGTTCCCCGCGATGCCCACCCTGGAGAACTACCGCACGGTTCTGTTTGAATCCAATGTGCCGCGCTATTTCCTCAACAGCCTGATCATCTCGTTCGGCGCGACGGGGCTGGCGTTGTTCATCGCCATATTCGCCGCCTACGGGTTTGCGCGGTTCAAGTTCAGGGGCAAGACGTTTTACCAGTCCTTCGTTCTGATCGGTCAGCTTCTGCCCACGGCCGCCATCATCGTGCCGCTGTTTGTCACCCTGCGCACGCTGGGGCTGGTCAACACCTATCTGGGACTGATCCTGGTCTACATGATCATCACGCTGCCCTTGGCCGTGTGGATGCTCACGAGCTATTTCCGCTCGATCCCGGTCGAGCTCGAGGAGGCGGCCATCATCGACGGTTCCTCGCGCATCGGGGTTCTGTTCAGGATCACCCTGCCGCTCTCGATCCCCGGGATCATCGCGGTGCTGGTCTATTCGTTCGTCACCACCTGGAACGAGTTCATCTTCGCGCTGACCTTTGCCACCGATTCCTCGGTCAAGACCCTGCCGATCGGGCTGGCCGAATTCACCACCGAGTTCAACACCGACTGGGGCGCGGTCATGGCGGCGTCCATGATCATGACGGTCCCCATCGCCGTGCTGTTTTTGTCCATGCAGCGCATGTTCGTCGGCGGCATGACGGCCGGAGCCACCAAGGGCTGAACCGGCCAATTTCGAGACGTTTTGAGGAGTTCGCAACAATGATCGCAACAACCGCCCATGGCATCCCCAAACTCGGGCTCGGCACGTTCGGGCGCACGGGCGAGGACGGCGTTTCAGCCCTTCTCGATGCGCTTGAGATCGGGTATCGCCACATCGATACCGCGCAAAGCTACGATACCGAATCCAGCGTCGGCGAAGCGGTTCGCCGATCCGGGCTGGCGCGCTCGGAGGTCTTTATCACCACCAAGGTCGCCGATACCAACCTGGCCAAGGCCGATTTCCTGCCCTCGGTTGAAAAGAGCCTTGAGACCCTTGGCGTGGACGGGGTCGATCTGTTGCTGATCCATTGGCCATCGGACAAGGATGCGGTGCCTTTCGAGGATTACATGCTTGCCCTGGCGCACACACAGGAGAAGGGTTGGGCGAAACGCATAGGCGTTTCCAACTTTCCGATCGCCCTGCTCGAGAAGGCCGAGACGCTGCTGGGTGCCGGTGCCTTGAGCACCAATCAGGTGGAACTGCACCCTTTCCTTCAATCGCCCAAGCTCACGGCCTACGCCAAAGAAAAGGGCCTGCCGCTCACGGCCTATATGCCGCTGGCCAAGGGCAAGGTCAGCAAGGACGCCGTTCTGGAAAGAATTGGCGAAAAGCATGGCGTTACAGCCGCCGCGATCTCTCTGGCCTTCCTGATGGCCGAGGGTCATGTCGTCATCCCCGCCTCGTCCAGTCCGGACCGTTTGCGGGAAAACATGACGGCGATCGGGGTCACGCTCGACGCCGACGATATGGCGGCTATCCGGGCGCTCGATCAGGGTGGCCGCATGATCGATCCCGACAAGGCGCCAGAATGGGACGATTGAACGCCATTTCACACCAAGCCAACGCGACAGACGGGAACTGACAATGGGTACGGTATCGATAAAGGAAGCGCGAAAGGCGTACGGTGCGGTAGAGGTTCTGCACGGGGTCTCGCTCGACATAGCCGACGGGGAATTTGTCATACTGGTCGGCCCTTCGGGCTGCGGGAAATCCACGCTGCTGCGGATGATCGCCGGGCTCGAGGAGATTTCGGGCGGCACGGTTTCCATCGCGGATCGGGTCGTCAACGATCTGCCGCCCAAACAGCGCGACATCGCCATGGTCTTCCAGAGCTATGCGCTCTATCCGCACAAGACGGTCGCCCAGAATATGGGGTTCTCGCTCCATCTGGCGCGCACCCCCAAGGATGAGGTCGCACGCCGGGTTGACGATGCAGCGCGTATCCTGGGGCTCGAAAAGCTGCTCGATCGCTACCCGCGCCAACTCTCGGGCGGGCAGCGTCAGCGCGTGGCCATGGGCCGGGCCATCGTGCGTGACCCCGAAGTGTTTTTGTTCGATGAGCCGCTTTCGAACCTGGATGCGAAATTGCGCGTTGCCATGCGCACCGAGATCAAGGCGCTTCATCAGCGGCTGGGGACCACCACGATCTACGTCACCCACGATCAGATCGAAGCGATGACCATGGCCGACAGGATCGTGGTTATGCATGACGGCATTGTCGAGCAGATCGGCACCCCGCTCGAACTCTACGACGAACCGGCCAATCTGTTTGTCGCCGAGTTCATCGGTTCGCCGGCCATGAACATCGTCGAAGGCCGCATCACCGATGGCCAATTCGTCGCGCGCGATGGGACGACCGTTCCTCTGGGCCAGACGCGCGGCGCGGTCGAGGGCCAGGCGGTCAAGCTGGGCATCCGGCCGGAAGATCTGATTCTTGACGATGCCGGTCTCGCCGGCACGATCATTACGATCGAACCGACCGGCTCGGAAACCCACGTCACACTCACCGTTGCGGGGACCGATATCAGCGGGGTGTTCCGCGAGCGCATTTCGAACCGTCCGGGCAGCGCGTTGCCAGTGCGGTTCAATTCCGACAGGTTGCATCTTTTCGATGCCGAAACCGGCGTCAGGCTCAGCGCGTGAGGCAAAAATGACTGCGATCTATCCCGATCTTGAAGGCAAGACCGTCCTCGTGACCGGCGGTGCCAGTGGCATCGGCGCCGCCATTGTGCGCGCCTTTGCCGCCCAGGGCGCCCGTGTCGGTTTTTTCGATATCGACCGGGCCGAAGGCGAAGCGCTCGAAAGCGAGCTAAGCGGGTCGGGTCAGTCGGCGCGATTTTTCGCCGTGGACATCACAGACATTGCCGCCCTGCGCAAAGGCATTGCCGATCTGCGGAGCGCATTGGGACCTATAGCGATCCTGATCAACAACGCCGCACGCGACGACCGCCACCCGGCGCTCGATGTCACGCCCGAGGACTTCGACGCCTTAATGGCGGTCAATTTCCGCCACCAGTTCTTTGCCTCCCAGGCGGTGATCGAAGACATGCGCGGACTGGGCGGGGGATCGATCATCTGCATGAGCTCGATTTCCTGGTTGGCCGGTTTTGGTGGCATGCCGCTCTATACGGCCGCAAAGGCAGGCATACTGGGCCTTGTCAAATCCCTGGCCCGCGATTTCGGCCCCGATGATATCCGGGTCAACGCCATTTCTCCGGGATGGATCATGACCGAACGGCAGATCGAGAAATGGCTCACGCCCGAGGCCGATGCCATGCGCGAGGACCGTCAGGCTCTCAAGCGCCGGCTCATGCCCGACGACATCGCGCGGCTGGCGCTGTTCTTATGCTCAGAGGACGCCTCGGCAATCACCGGTCAGAACCATATCGCTGACGGCGGCTGGATCTGACGGCGCCGACAGACACACATTTAGAGGAAAGGCACGCCGTGCAAGCTCCATCGGAAATCAAGGACATAACACGTCCCGCCAAACACATCTGCGACGCACTGGCAACAATCGGATCGGCGACGGCCAGCAGCGAACTCTCTTTCATGGGCATTCGAAACCCGCATATGCGCGGACCCAATGCGCTGCGCCAGGGCTATTCGGTTGCCGGACCCGCCCTTACCCTTCAATGCATGCCCAAGCGCGAAGACATCTATGGCGCGGGGGAATACGAGAACCCCGAACTGCAGCTGCATCGCCACGTGCTCTATCCTGCGCAGGCGGGGGACATGGTCGTTGTCGATGCGCGCGCCGATATGGCGAGCGGAATCTTTGGCGAAATGATGCTGACATTCCTGGCCGGTCGCGGCGGCTCGGGCATCGTCGTCGACGGCTGCATCCGCGATTCGGCCAAGGCAAAGGAACTCGATCTGGGCATCTGGGTGCGGGGCGTGACGCCCAATTATCACGCCCAGACCGAAATCATTCCCTTTGCCGTCAACGTGCCGGTGGCGTGCGGCAATGTTCTGGTCATGCCCGGAGACATCATTGTCGCCGATGACGACGGCGTCGTCTCGGTGCCCGTCGCCATGGCCGAGGAACTGATCGAGCGCTGCAGCCATCACGTTGAGTGGGAGGAGTTTTCGCGCCTTCGCCTCTCGCAGGGCGGCGATCTGCGTAAATATTACCCCTTGAGCGAAGCGGCCGAAGACGAATATCGCGCCTGGAAAGCCGCGCAGGGCGCCAAGGGCTGATCCTCCAGTCATCGGAGACGATTTATGTATCGCAACATGAACGGTTCGACGCACGTGCTAGCCGCTGCCGAAATTGCCGTGCCCGCCATCCCCGAGGACGAGCGCGTCTGGGTGCCGCAGGCCGAGGGCGTGTGGTTTCGCCCGCTCATGCTCAACACGCTGGCGGGGCAGTGGTGCAATCTTTTGCGGGTGCGGCGCTCTGGCGTGCTCTCGCGTCACCTGCACCCCAATCCCGTGCATGGCTATGTCATCAAGGGACGCTGGCACTATCTCGAGCACGACTGGGTCGCCGAGACCGGCTCGTACGTCTTTGAACCGCCCGGCGAAATCCATACGCTCGTGGTGCCGGAAGACTGCCCGGAAATGATCACGTTCTTCAACATCACCGGCTCGATGATCTATCTCGATTCCGACGACAGGCACACGGGATATGAAGACGTGTTCTCCAAGATCGACATGTGTCGCGAACACTATGAATCGGTGGGACTGGGCGCTGACTACCTCGACCGGTTCATACGTTGAGCCCGACGATGGCAACCGATCCGGTCAGCTTTTCATGGGCGCAGGAGTGGTATGGCGGCCGTCGCGTCCTGGTGGTGGGCGGCAGCTCGGGGATTGGCGCGGCGATCGCGCGCGGGTTTGTCGCGGTCGGGGCCGATGTCACCGTCACCGGCGTCAGCGACCGGGAAGTCGAAGCCCTGTCGTCGGATCCTCAACTGTCCGGCGCGGCCGCCATGACGCTCGATGTGCGTGATGGCGCAGCTGTCGAAACCGAGATCGGGGCCATGGGCGCGCTCGATTGCCTCGTCAATTGCGCCGGGATCATCCGGCGCGGCGAAGAGCTCGACCCGGCGGTTTTCGCCGAAATTGTCGGGGTCAACCTTAACGGTTCCATGCGCTGCTGCGCGGCGGCGCGGCCCGCTTTGGCCAGATCGCCGACCGGGGCCATTCTCAACATGGCGTCAATGCTTTCGTTTTTCGGAGGCGGGCTTGTGCCCGGATATGCGGCCAGCAAGGGCGGCATCGCGCAACTGACCAAGTCGCTGGCCATTGCCTATGCGTCCGACGATATCCGCGTCAACGCCGTGGCGCCCGGCTGGATCGCAACGCCTCTTACCCAGGGTCTGCGCGACGACCCCGAACGCTCCCGCACCATTCTCGAGCGCACGCCGATGGGGCGATGGGGTCAGCCTCACGATGTGGCCAGCGCGGCCCTGTTTCTATGCTCGCCGGCTGCCGCCTTCATCACCGGCGCTATCGTCACCGTCGATGGCGGCTATTCCGCCATGTAGCCCGAAAATCAAGGACATTCCAATGCGCCCCACCGATCCCACGCTCGAAGAGCTGATCTCCCAACACCAGAGCCTCGTTCTCGAGCACTTCGATTATGCGATCGCCTGGGCTATCGGCGCGCATATCCGCGATGTTGCAACACGCCAGGGCATGCCGATTGCCATTGAAGTCTCCCATGGCAATGCTCCGGTCTTTCTGGCGCTCATGCCCGGATCCACGCCCGACAATATCGATTGGGTGCGGCGCAAGCGGGCTGTGGCGGTGCGCTTTCACAAAAGCTCGCTCTATATGCGCATCGAGGCCCAGCAAAAGAACTGGGATTTTTCCAAGCGCTGGCGCATTCCCGAGGCCGACTATGTCGCCAGCGGGGGCAGCATTCCCATCACCGTGCGCTCCGCAGGCGTTGTCGGGGCGGCCACTGTCAGTGGCCTGACCGATGTTGACGATCATGCCCTGGTGGCCGATGCGCTCAGGGCCGTGCAAGCGGGCGGTAAGTCCTGAAGGTCAACCGTGCCGACCGCCCTGGTCAATCATTCAACCCCTTTTAGAGGAGCCACCAATGGGCAGGGACGAAAAAATCCGCTGGGGCATCTTGTCCACAGCAGGCATTGGCATCAATCACGTCATTCCCGGATTGCTCAAATCGCCTCATGCCGAGGTCGTTGCCATTTCATCGCGCGATGGGGGGCGGGCACGGGCCGTTGCCGATCGGTTTGCCATCCCAAGAGCATACGGCAGTTATGAGGCGTTGCTGGAAGACCCTGAAATCGATGTCGTTTACAATCCTCTGCCCAACCATTTGCATGTCGATTTTACACTGGCGGCGGCCAGCAAGGGCAAGCATGTGCTTTGTGAAAAGCCTATCGGGATCACCGCCGAGGATGCCCGGCGGCTGCGGTCGGTGCCGGACGGCATCCTGATCGGGGAAGCCTTCATGGTGCGCCATCACCCCCAGTGGAAGCGGGCCAGAGAGGTTGTGCGGTCCGGCGAGTTGGGGGAGATCAAGGCGATCCGGGCCCTGTTCGCCTATCACAATGTCGAACCGGACAATGTGCGCAACCAGGCCGAGATCGGTGGCGGAGGGCTGCTCGACATCGGCTGTTATGCGGTGACGGCGGGGCGGTACTTCTTTGAGGCTGCACCTGAGCGCGCCCTGGCACTGATCGATCGCGATCCCGGTTTCGGCACCGATCGGCTCGCCAGCGTGCTGCTCGATTTCGGCAGGGGGCGGCAATTGAACTTTACCAGCGCCACCCAGCTGGTACCGGCCCAGTCTCTCGAGATCCTGGGGCCATCGGGCCGCCTCGAGCTCGAAATTCCGTTCAATCCGCCGGCCGATCATCACACCGCGATTGTGATCGACAAGGGGGAAAGCCTGGGAGGCGAATTGGCGCGGCGGGAGATTTTGCCGGCCTGCGATCAGTATACCGAGCAGGCCAATGCCTTTGCCCGGGCGATTGCCACAAAAGAGCCGCTTGAGCACGATGTGGCCGATGCGATCGTCAATATGGCGGTGCTCGATGCCATTTTTGCCAGCGAACGCACCAATAGCTGGGCGTCAGTGCAAAGCTAGTCACCTGGCATTCAGGAACAGGCCCGCGCAACCGGATTGGTTGGCGGGCCTTTTGTTTAGAGTATCCGTCTTGATCAAGCGCTTTTTGGCTGCCAGTTGC
>CENV01084053.1_pt1 | contig 29887 bp, 26 predicted proteins | sample 530231 | NCBI WGS metagenome assembly CENV01 (sample SAMEA2619815, study PRJEB7988) | marine metagenome | biome: marine biome (ENVO:00000447); feature: surface water layer (ENVO:00002042); material: "saline water (ENVO:00002010), including plankton (ENVO:xxxxxxxx)" | depth 5 m
GGGGCCGTAGGTGAGCCGGACGCTGCCGGCCCGGTTCAGAGAAACGCGAACTTGGCGATGAAGATCACACACAACACATACAGGCTGATCGACACCTTGTCACGCTGGCCGGTCAGCAGCTTGAGCGTGGCATAGGTCAGAAAGCCCAGGGCGATGCCGTTGGCGATGGAAAAGGTCAGCGGCATCATCACCACGGTGACGATGGCCGGGGTGGTGTCGGTGTGGTCCTTCCAGTCGATATTCGCCAGGCCGCTCATCATCAGCATCGCCACGTAGATCAGCGCGCCGGCGGTGGCATAGGCGGGAATCATGCCGGCCAGCGGGGCGAAGAACATGGCAATCAGGAACAGCACGCCGACGGTCACTGCGGTCAGCCCGGTGCGGCCGCCGGCGGCGACGCCCGCGGCGCTCTCCACGTAGCTGGTCACTGGCGGGCAACCGACGAAGGCGCCGACCACGCTGGAGCTGCTGTCGGCCTTCAGCGCGCGGGAGAGGTTCTCGATCTTGCCGTCCTCATTGACCAGGTTGGCACGGTGGGCGACGCCCATCAGGGTGCCGGCGGTGTCGAACATGTTCACGAAGAGGAAGGCGACGATCACGCTGACCATCGCCACGTTGAGCGCGCCGGCGATATCCATGGCCAGCCAGGTCGGCGCCAGGCTCGGCGGCATCGACACCAGGCCGTTGTACTCGACCAGACCAAACGCCCAGCCGATACCGGTGACCACCAGCATGCTCAATAGGATCGCACCGAAGACATTGCGGTGGCTGAGTACGGCGATCATCAGGAAGCATACCGCGGCCAGCAGCGCCGACGGCTCGGCGAACGAGCCCATGGTCAGCAATGTTGCCGGGCTGTCGACGACGATGCCGGCGGTCTTCAGGCCGATCAGACCGAGGAACAGACCGACGCCGGCGCCCATGGCGAAGCGCAGGCTCATGGGGATGCTGTTGAGCAACCATTCGCGAATGCGCGACAGGCTCATGATCATGAACAGCACGCCGGAGATGAACACCGCGCCGAGCGCGATCTCCCAGCTGTAGCCCATCTCGCCGACCACCGTGTAGGTGAAGAAGGCGTTGAGGCCCATGCCTGGCGCGAGGCCCACCGGCCAGTTGGCGTACAGCCCCATCAAGAGGCAGCCGAGCGCCGCGCCAATGCAGGTGGCAACGAAGGCAGCGCCGTGGTCGATGCCGGCGTCGGCCATGATGTTCGGGTTGACGAAGATGATGTAGGCCATGGTGACGAAGGTCGTCAGGCCGGCGAGCAGTTCGGTGCGGATACTGGTGCGGTGTTCGCTGAGCTTGAACAGGCGGTCCAGCCAAACGGGGGCGGTGCGCTGCAAGGGTGCTGCCTGGGGCTTGCGCTTGATGCTTTCCACTGGGCGTTCCTCATCGTTCTTGTTGTCGATCACCCGGAGCGTGAGTACTCCCGAGGGGCGGGTGATGGTGGGCCATCTGCATCGGTAGTTGACCGAAAGGTCAGAAAGGCTTTCCGGATTATGCTTTTGTATACAAGAATTGCAAACAATAAATCGGTGGTCTCGCTGAATGCGCGTGGGCTGCGCGAGCTGAAAGATTTGCGCGTGGGAAACCTTGTGGCTGTGAATTGTGCACAAGGTTAACGGCGTTTCAGCGTATTTATTTGTCCAGCGAACTGCCAGTAGCGGCGCGAACCCAGTAAAGTTCGGCATTGCCGACACCTCATTTGCGAGCCATCGATGAACGAACAGTTGCAGCCCCTGAAGAAGCCGACCAAGACCGGCAAGACTCGCACCGGGACGCAGGACGATATCGTTTATGCGCACATCTTCGATGCCATCCTCGAGCAGCGTCTGGCGCCGGGGACCAAGCTCAGCGAAGAGGCGCTCGGCGAGATATTCGGCGTCAGCCGCACCATCATCCGCCGCGCGCTGTCGCGTCTGGCCCATGAAGGGGTGGTGCTGCTGCGGCCCAATCGCGGCGCGGTGGTGGCCAGTCCTAGCGTTGAAGAAGCGCGGCAGATTTTCTTCGCCCGCCGTCTGGTGGAAAAGGCCATCACAGAGCTGGCCGTGCAGCACGCCAGCGACGCGCAGCTCGCCGAGCTGCGGCAGATGGTGACTGATGAGCGTGATTGTTTCGACCGAGGCGATCGCGGGGCGGGTATCCGCCTGTCCGGCGAATTTCACCTCAAGCTGGCGGAGGCGGCGAAGAACGCGCCGCTGGTGAGCTTCCAGCGCAGCCTGGTTTCGCAGACCTCGCTGATCATTGCCCAGTACGAAAGCGGCAATCGCTCGCACTGCTCGTACGACGAACACAATGAACTGATCGACGCCATCGCTGCCCGCGACAGTGACAAGGCGGTGCGCCTGATGATGCACCACATGGACCACATCGACAGCAAGCTCAACCTCGAGGAAGACAGCGCCTCGGGTGATCTGCATGCGGTCTTCTCGCACCTGGGCCTGGCGAAGAAGAAGCCTCGCACGGCTCGCTAGCGTTGCCCCGCGCGCTGACTCGTTCTGAGTCAGCGCCGTCAGTCATCACCTGCCGCGGTGGCGGCAGAGCCATGCCGGCCTGCCAGCGCTGATCGTGATCCGCGGCTCATCGAGCAGATCGCCGAAGAGGCGGGCGCCACGGTCGGCGGCACCCTGTACTCCGATGCGCTGGCCAGCGCAGGGCCGGCCAGCACCTACCTCGGCATGTTCGAGTACAACCTCGATACGCTGATGCAGGCGTTGCAGCCCTAGCCAGCCTTGCGATGCACCGAGACGCCGGCGGCGAAGGTCTCCTTCACCGCGCGGTCGTCGCCGAGGATCATCAGGGCGAAGAGCTTTTCCTGCAGAGTCGTCGCCTGGCTCAGGCGATAGTCGATCAGCGGCGTCGCCTTGTAGTCGAGCACCACGAAGTCGGCCTCCTTGCCCGGTTGCAGGTTGCCGATCCGGTCGTCCAGATAGAGCGCCCGCGCGCCGCCAAGGGTGGCGAGATAGAGTGCCTTGAACGCGTCGAGCTTCTGGCCCTGCAGCTGCAGCACCTTGTACGCCTCGTTGAGGCTGGCGAGCTGCGAGAAGCTGGTGCCGCCGCCGACATCGGTGCCCAGGCCGACGCGCACACCGAAGCCTTCCACCTTGGCCAGATCGAACAGGCCGCTGCCGAGGAACAGATTGGAGGTCGGACAGAACGACACCGCCGAGCCGGTCTCACCGAGGCGTTTGCACTCGTCGTCGCACAGGTGGATGCCGTGGGCGAACACCGAGCGCGGGCCGATCAGGCCGTGGTGGTCGTAGACGTCCAGATAGCCCTTGCGCTCGGGGAACAGCTCCTTGACCCACTCGACCTCCTGCTTGTTCTCGGAGATGTGGGTGTGCATGTACAGGTCAGGGAATTCCGCGAACAGCCTGCCGGCCAGGGTGAGCTGCTCTGACGTGCTGGTCGGGGCGAAACGCGGGGTGACGGCGTAATGCAGACGGCCCTTGCCGTGCCAGCGCTCGATCAGCTCGCGGCTGTCGGCGTAGCCGGACTCGGCGGTGTCGGTGAGGAACTCCGGGGCGTTGCGGTCCATCAGCACCTTGCCGGCGATCATCCGCAGATTGCGCTTCTCGCAGGCCTCGAAGAAGGCGTCCACCGACTGCTTGTGCACCGTGCCGAACACCAGCGCGGTGGTGGTGCCGTTGCGCAGCAGCTCGCCGAGAAACAGCTCGGCCTGCTCGCGGGCGTGGGCCATGTCGCTGAAGCGGCCCTCGTTGGGAAAGGTGTAGGTTTCCAGCCAATCCAGCAGCTGCGCGCCGTAGGAGCCGATGACGCCGACCTGCGGGTAGTGGATATGGGTGTCGACGAAACCCGGAGTGATCAGCGCGTCCGGGTATTCGACAACCTCGGTGCCGGCCGCCAGGGTCGGCAGCAGTTCGGCGGCGTGGCCGATGCGCGCGACCTTGCCGTCCTCGACGACCAGCAGGCCGTCCTGGAAGTATTCATGGGATTGCTCAATGCCCACTTCGCGCGGGTCGGCGAGGCAGTGGAGCAGGGCGGCACGGTAGGCTTTGGTGCTTGGCATGGTGACTCTCGAAAATCGTTGTATGAGGGTGATGCGTTGACATGGGCAGGCCGCCGCCGATGGCGTGCCTGCAAGAATGTCGGGTGGTCAGTTGGTCTGGGCGCGGCGCGAAGCGGGGACCAGCATCGGTACCGGCTTTTCACCGTCCTCGGCGTTCTCCCCACCCTTTTCACCGAAATGCGCGTTGTAGGTGGCGATCACCTCGCCGGCGATAGACACGGCGATCTCCACCGGCAGCTTGCCCTTCACCTCGGCGATGCCCATCGGGCAGCGCATGCGCTGCACGGTCTCCGGCTGGAAGCCGCGGTCCCGCAGACGGTGTTCGAACCTGGCGCGTTTGCTCTTGGAGCCGATCAGCCCGTAGTAGGTGAAATCGTTGCGCGAAAGGATCGCGGCGGTCAGCTCCAGATCAAGCTGATGGTTGTGGGTCATGACGATGAAGTAACTGCCGGCAGGCATGCTTTCTACTTCGTCGACCACGTCGTCGCTGACTACCTTCTCCACCCCGGCGGGGAGCTGTGCCGGGAATTCGTTATCGCGAGAATCGATCCAGCGAACCCTGCACGGCAGGCTAGCTAGCAATGGCACCAGGGCGCGGCCTACGTGGCCGGCACCGAAAACCGCAATATGCGCCTGCGGTTGACCCATGGGTTCGAACAGCAACACAGTGGCGCCACCGCAACACTGGCCGAGACTCGCGCCAAGGGAAAAACGCTCCAGCCGGGTATCGCGGCTGCGCTTTTCCAGCATTTCACGGGCGATCTGCTGGGCCTTGTATTCCAGGTGGCCGCCGCCGATGGTGTCGTACAGGCGCTCACGACTGACAACCATCTTCGAGCCGGCATTGCGCGGCGTTGAGCCGCGCTCTTCGATGATAGTCACCAGTACGCAAGGCTCGCCTTGGTGTTGCAGGTCGGCGAGTGCTTCGATCCAGGCCGTGTTGCTCATGTCTGTGTCCCTAGTAGTTCGGGCGGCCGCTCCGTGGAAAAAACCGCGAAGCGCCTTCCACCCAAACGATCAAGTTGTGTTGATGGTGGACAATCACAGGGTTGTCCACCCTTGGTCAGGCCGGGGTGGTCTCCGCTGCCGCAGACCTGCTCGCGGTCTGCTTCAACCTACGCATCTGCTCCACACCCCACAGCACCCGCTCCGGCGTCGCTGGCGCGTCGATCTTCGGCTGAACCTTGTAATCCGCCAGGCTCGCCACGGCGTCTTTGATCGCGCACCAAACGGATATCCCGAGCATGAACGGCGGCTCGCCCACGGCCTTGGAGTGAAACACGGTGTCTTCGGGGTTCTTGCGGTTCTCCACCAGCTTGACCCGCAGATCCAGCGGCATGTCCGCCACCGCCGGGATCTTGTAGCTGGCCGGGCCACTGGTCATCAGCTTGCCCTTGTCGTTCCAGACCAGCTCTTCCATGGTCAGCCAGCCCAGGCCCTGGACGAAGCCGCCTTCGACCTGGCCGATATCGATGGCCGGGTTCAGCGAGGCGCCGACGTCATGCAGGATGTCGCTGCGCAGCATCTTGTATTCGCCGGTCAGGGTGTCGACGATCACTTCCGAACAGGCCGCGCCGTAGGCGTAGTAGTAGAACGGCCTGCCGCGCGCCTGGCTGCGGTCGTAGTAGATCTTCGGTGTGCGGTAAAAACCGGTGGACGACAGCGAAACCTGGCCGAAATAGGCCTGCTGGATCAGCTCATCGAAGCTGATGTACTGGTCGCGCAGGCGCACCTGGCCATTCTTGAACTCGACATCTTCCTCGAAGATCTGCCACTTGCGCGCGGCGAACTCCACCAGCCGCTGCTTGATGGTCTGCGCGGCATTTTGCGCCGCCTTGCCGTTGAGGTCGGTGCCGCTGCTTGCTGCCGTCGGCGAAGTGTTCGGCACTTTGTCGGTATTGGTCGCGGTGATCTGGATGCGGTCGATATCGACCTGGAACACCTCGGCCACCACCTGGGCGACCTTGGTGTTCAGGCCCTGACCCATCTCGGTGCCGCCATGGTTCAGGTGGATGCTGCCGTCGGTGTAGACGTGCACCAGCGCGCCGGCCTGGTTGAGGAAGCTGGCGGTGAAGCTGATGCCGAACTTCACCGGCGTCAGCGCCAGGCCCTTCTTCAGGATCGGGCTTGCGGCATTGAACGCGCGGATATCTTCGCGTCGCTTTGCATAGTCGCTGCTGGCTTCCAGCTCGGCGGTCATCTCCTCGAGCATGTTGTGCTCGACGGTCTGGTAGTAGTGGGTGACGTTGCGCTCGGTCTTGCCGTAGTAGTTGCGCTTGCGCACCTCGAGCGGGTCCTTGCCCAGCTCGCGGGCCACCGCGTCCATGATCTCCTCGATGGCGACCATGCCCTGCGGGCCGCCGAAGCCGCGGTAGGCGGTGTTCGAGGCGAGGTTGGTCTTGCAGCGATGGCCGTTGATGGTGGCGTCGCCCAGGTAGTAGGCGTTGTCGGAATGGAACATGGCGCGGTCGACGATCGAGCCGGAAAGGTCCGGCGAGTAGCCGCAGTTACCGGCGAGGTCGATCTCGATGCCGTGCAGCAGACCGTCATCGTCGAAGCCGACGTCGTACTCGACGTAGAACGGGTGGCGTTTGCCGGTCATGGTCATGTCTTCCATGCGCGGCAGGCGCATCTTGGTCGGCCGACCGGTGAGGTGCGCGATCACCGCGCACAGGCACGCAGGTCCCGCGGCCTGGGTTTCCTTGCCGCCGAAGCCGCCGCCCATGCGGCGCATGTCGATGACGATCTTGTTCATCGGCACGCCGAGCACTTCGGCCACCAGCTTCTGCACCTCGGTGGGGTTCTGCGTCGAGGTGTAGACGATCATGCCGCCATCTTCGGTGGGCATGACCGAGGACACCTGTGTCTCCAGATAGAAGTGCTCCTGCCCGCCGATGTGCAGCGAACCCTGCAGCCGACGCGGCGCGCTGGCCAGGGCGGTGGCCGGGTCGCCGCGCTTGTGGGTGTGGCTGTCGAGCACGAAGTGCTTCTTGTGCAGCGCCTCGACCACGTCGAGCACCGGCTCCAGATCCTCGTATTCGATGATCGCGGCCATCGCCGCCTTGCGTGCGGTTTCCAGGCTGTCGGCAGCCACGGCGATCACCGGCTGGCCGATGAACTCGACCTTGCCGTCGGCCAGCAGCGGGTCGCCGGGCAATACGGCACCGATGTCCAGCTGGCCCGGCACGTCCTTCGCCGTGATGGCGATGGCCACGCCCGGAATCTGGTAGCAGGGCGCGGTGTCGATGCGGACGATGCGGGCGTGGGCGCGCTCGCTCATGCGCGCATAGATATGCAGCTGGTTGGGGAATTCCAGGCGGTCGTCGACGTACACCGCCTCGCCCGAGACATGCTTGGGCGCGCTGTCGTGCTTGACGCTGCGACCGACGCCGGTGACCAGGTCCTGGGTGAACAGCGCCGCGATTTCTTCCTGAGTGCGGGTGGTTACGTGGTCAGACATAAGCGGTCACCCTCGTCTCGGTCTTCGGTGCATGTTGTTCGAGGAAGCACTTGCGCAGCAGGTTCTGTGCGACCAGCAGGCGATACTCGCGGCTGGCGCGGAAGTCGGTCAGCGGCGTGAAGTCTTCGGCCAGTGCATCGCAGGCCGTCTCCACGGTCTGCTGGTTCCAGGGCGCGCCGTTCAGGGTCGCCTCGCAGGCCGCGGCGCGCTTGGGAATCGCCGCCATGCCGCCAAAGGCGACCCGGGCATCGGCGACCACGCCATCGGTGATCTGCAGGTCGAACGCGGCGCAGACAGCGGAGATATCGTCGTCCAGTCGCTTGGAAACCTTGTAGGCGCGGAACAGGCGATCCGGTGTGGCGCGCGGCACTCGTACCTTCTCGATGAATTCTCCGGGCTGGCGCGCGGTGACCTTGTAGTCGATGAAGTAATCCTCCAGCGGCAGGGTGCGGCTGCTGGCGCCCTTGCGCAGGACAACTGCGGCACCCAGGGCGATCAGCAGCGGCGGCGAGTCGCCGATCGGCGAGGCGTTGCCGATGTTGCCACCGAGCGTGCTCTGGTTGCGGATCTGCAGCGAGGCGAAGCGCTGCAGCAGCTCGCCGAAATCCGGGTACTCGGCGGCCAGCGCGGCGTAACAGTCGGTCAGCGGGGCGGCGGCGCCGATCTCGATATGGCGGTCGGTGAGCTGGACCTGCTTCATCTCGGCGATCTGGCCGACGTGGATCATCATCGGCAGCTCACGATGGAACTGGGTGACCTCCAGCGCCAGGTCGGTGCCGCCGGCGAGCAGCCGCGCTTGCGGGTTGGCGGCATACAGCTCGGCCAGCTCAGCGACCGTCAGCGGCGACAGGCTGCGCTTTTCGCCGTCGCTGAGTTCGGCCGTTTCACGCGGCGCGATGCGCTGCAGCTGGGCGATGGTCTCGGCTTCGCGGGCATCGAACTGGTCCGGCTGCTTAGCACAGCAGGCCTGTTCGGCGGCTTCGAGAATCGGGCGATAGCCGGTGCAGCGGCAGAGGTTGCCGGCCAGGGCTTCGTGGGTCTGGTGTGGATCGTAGGTCTGCACGCCGTCGCCGCGATTCTTCTGCAAGGCGAACAGGCTCATGACGAAGCCGGGAGTACAGAAGCCGCACTGCGAGCCGTGGCAATCGACCATCGCCTGCTGGACGCTGTGCAGCTGACCCTGATGCTTGAGGTCTTCGACGCTGATCAGTTGCTTGCCGTGCAGGGCGCAGACGAAGGTCAGGCAGGAATTCAGGGTGCGGTAGCGCAGCCGATCGCCGACCAGTTCGCCGACCACGACGGTACAGGCGCCACAGTCGCCGGAGGCACAGCCTTCCTTGGTGCCCGTCTTGCCGCGGTGTTCGCGCAGGTACTGCAGCACCGTGGTATTGGGGTCGAGAGTCTGCTCGCTGCGCAGCTCACGATTGAGGAGAAACTGGATCAAGGCGGTGCCTCCGACTGTTGTTGTTCTGACGCGCAAATTATCGCTATCTGACTTTTCGGTCAACTTATTCCTGACTCAAAAGTCAATGCGGCATGCGCGCGCAGCTCGGGCGAGGGCTAGGTGGCCATCGCCCGGTTTTTCCTACTGCAAGTAAAGCCCGCTCAGGCCGATTCGGCCTCGCTCTGCCGTCGGTAGGCGTAGGTCTCGGCGAAGCGTGAGAGCATGTACCGACTGCACGTGGTGCTGGGGTATTTCGGTGGGTTGTCGTCGCTGTAGCAGCCGGGCAGACAGCTGATTTCGGTGTCTGGATGCGGCTCGGCGAAGAATGGCATCGAATAGCGATCCACGCCCAGCGGGCTGATCACGCGATGTGGCGTCGACTTGTAACGATCATTGCTCCAGCGCGCCATCATGTCGCCGATGTTGACCACGTAGGTGCCTTCGATGGGCGGCGCGTCGATCCATTCGCCCTTGACGTTCTGCACCTGCAGGCCGCCGGCCTGGTCCTGATAGAGCAGGGTGACGCAGCCGTAGTCGGTGTGCGCGCCGGCGCCTTGCTGATCGGCGCTAGTGGCCGTCTGCCGGGGCGGGTAGTGGATCATGCGGAATACGCTGATCGGCTCGACGAAGCGCTTGTCGAAGAAGTCCCGCTCGATGCCCAGGGCGAGCGCGATGGCACGCAGCAGGGTGCAGGCGAGATCCTGCATGTCGCGGTAATGGCCCTCCATCAGCTCGGTCCAGCCTTCGATCTGGATCGGATGACGGTTGGGCCCGCGCAGTGGCTTTTCGGCCAGCACTTCCGGGTGATCTGCAGGCATATGGAAACCCATGTCGAAGGTTTCCTTGAGGTCGCACGGCTGTCTCGGGTCCAGCTGCTCGGTGGCAACGGCACCGTAGCCGCGGTGGTGGCGGCTTTTGGTGATGTCGATCTTCAGCTTTTCTTCGGCGGGCAGCGCAAAGAAACGCTGGGCATGGTCGGTGAGGGTGGCGATGCGCTCGGCGCTGATCGGATGACCCTTGATGTAGAAGAAGCCCCACTCGCGGCAGGCGCGGTCGATCGCCTCGGCGACGGCCAGATGGCCGGCCACGTCGGCGTTATAGAGCGGGGAAATATCGATGATGGGCAGTGAATTCATGGCTGACTCCGGTACGGCGCCGCCGGTCTTCTCGTACCGGCGGCTTTCGAGGGCAATGCCCCCTGCGTGCGGTTCGCCAGGTGGCGGGACGGCACGCAGATTCCGCAGTGCGCCGGCCGGACCGGCGCGGGTGACGCTTACTTCGGCATTTCAGCCTTGACGCCTTCGACGTAGTAATTCATCGAAGCGAGGTCCTTGATGCTGGCGGTCTCGCCCTCGGCGATGCGCACTTCCCCAGCCTGGTCCTTGATCGGGCCGGTGAACGGGTGGAATTCACCGCTCTTGATGCTGGCGATGATCGCTTCGGCTTCGGTCTTCACATCGGCCGGCACCAGATCGCTGATCGGTAGGCTGATGCTGTCCTGGGCCAGACCACCCCAGAAGTCTTCGGATTTCCAGGTGCCGGCCATCACCGCTTCGGCGGACTTGGTGTAGTGCGGGCCCCAGTCGTTGACGATGGAGGTCAGCACGGCCTTCGGCCCGAAGTGCTGCATGTCCGAGGCGTAACCGACGGAATAGACGCCACGACGCTCGGCGGCCTGGATGGGGGCCGGGCTGTCGGTGTGCTGGAAGATCACGTCGACGCCCTGGTCGATCAGCGCGTTGGCGGCATCGGCTTCCTTGCCCGGATCGAACCAGGTGTTGACCCACACCACCTTGATCTCGGTGCCGGGGTTGTACTTGTCCAGCGCCAGCTGGATGGCGTTGATGTCGCGGATCACTTCCGGAATCGGGAAGGAGGCGATGTAGCCGACCTTCTTGGTCTTGGTCATCTTCGCCGCGAGGAAGCCGCCTACATAGCGGCCTTCATAGGAACGGGTCAGGTAGGTGCCGACGTTCTTCGCCTGCTTGTAGCCGGTGGCGTGCTCGAAGGTGACCTTGGGGAACTGCTTGGCGACTTTCAGCGTGGGGTTCATGTAGCCGAAGGAGGTGGTGAAGATCAGGTCGTAGTCGCTCTTAGCCATGTTGCGGATGACCCGCTCGGCATCGGCGCCTTCCGGCACGTTCTCGACGAAGCTGGTTTTCACCTTGTCGCCGAGCTTCTCCTCCATGTACTTGCGGCCCTGCTCGTGCTGGTAGGTCCAGCCGTGGTCGCCGATCGGGCCGATATAGACGAAGCCGACCTTCAACGGATCGGCAGCCGACGCCGCTGCGGTCGTCAGTGCGGCGCTGAAGCCGATCGCTGCGGCGAGTGTGCGCAGCAGGGTTTTCCGAGTGTTGTTCTGCATGGCGGATGACGCTCCTGTTTGTCTAGCTACAGAGCCTGTGTTGGCTGATAGCTGGTTAGCAAAAAGCTGACCAACTGGACAGATACCTTCGTTGTGCCGGATTGCGGGCGCTTCGACTCGACGCTGATGCCAGGTCGGGGCTTGCGCTGGTGCGCCAGTAATCCACGGCGCCCAGCTTTGGTGCAAGCCTCGATCATTGCCGATTAGCCGTTTACCAGCTGCCGGGCCGCCTGCTGGTGATCGGCGATCAGCCTCTGTACGTCGAGGCCTTCGACCTGGCCGTCGATGACACGCCACTTGCCGCCAACCATCACCCGGTCGGCGCGGTCGGCGGCGCACAGCAGCAGCGCGGCGACGGGATCGTGGCTGCCGGAGAAGCGCAGTTCGTCGAGCTTGAACAGGGCAAGGTCGGCCTGCTTGCCAACCGCCAGTTCGCCGATGTCACCGCGCCCGAGCAGGCGCGCCGAGCCGCGGGTGGCCCAACCGAGGACCTTCTCTGGCGTGATCTTCTCGGCGCCGTAGCGCAAGCGCTGGATGAACAGCGCCTGGCGCGCCTCGAGCATCATGTTGGAGACATCGTTCGAGGCCGAACCGTCGACGCCCAGGCCGATGATGGCGCCCTTGTCCTCAAGCTCCAGCGTATGGCAGATACCGGAGGCCAGGCGCATGTTGGAGCTTGGGCAATGGCAGATGCCGACCCCAGCCGCGCCCAGGCGGTGGATCTCCACCTGATTGAAGTGAATGCCGTGCGCCAGCCAGGTCCGCGGGCCGAGCCAGCCGACGCTCTGCAGGTAATCCACGGTGCGCATGCCGAAGCGCTTCGCGCAGAACTCCTGCTCGTCGAGCGTTTCGGCCAGATGGGTATGCAGACGTACGTCGCGCGCTTCGGCCATCTCGGCGCAGGCACGCATGATGTCGGTGGTGACCGAGAAGGGCGAGCAGGGCGCCAGGGCGATCTGGATCTGCGCGCCGTCGCCGCGCTCGTGGTAGCTATCGATCAGCCGCTCGCTGTCGGCAAGAATCGTCTCGGCGTCCTGCACCACGCTCTTGCAGGGCAGCCCGCCGTTCTCCTTGGACAGGTTCATCGAACCGCGGGTGAGCATGGCGCGCATGCCCAGCTCGCGGACGGCCTCGACCTGAATGTCGATGGCATCCTCGAGCCCGCCCGGAAACAGGTAGTGGTGATCCGCTGCCGTGGTGCAGCCGGACAGCAGCAACTCGGCCAGCGCCACCTTGCTCGCCAGCTGCAGCGCCTGCGGCGTGAGCCGCGCCCAGACCGGGTAGAGGGTCAGCAGCCAGTTGAACAGCGGCTCGTTGACCACCGGCCCCCAGGCGCGGGTGAGGGTCTGGTAGAAGTGGTGGTGGGTGTTGATCAGCCCCGGCAATACCACGTGCTCACGAGCGTCGAAGGTCTCATCCACCGGCAGCGCGGGCGTGGCGCCGGCGGCAAGCAGTTCGGTAATGACACCGTCTTCGATCACCAGTCCGCCTGGGGCTTTCTGGTCGTTGGCAGTGAAGAGGGCGAGGGGATTCTTGATCCAGATTCGATGAGCAGCCATGGCCGGCTTTCTCCTGAATGGTTGAGTTCAGAGTAGCCAGCTCAGTTATGCCCTGTCTGCTGATCCAGGAGGCGGAGCGGTGGATGCCTCGCCGGGGGAGGAAGATAAAGGGTTTGGGGTGGGTTTGTCACAGGGCTGCCAAGGGTTGGGTAGCGGGAGCGGCCAATCCGACTCCCGAGATAACCCTTGTGGCCGTCATCACCAGGGCAGCGGATTGCCCTGGTAATCCAGGTACCGATGCCCACCCTGTCCAATGGCCTGGGTAACCTGCTTGAGCATACCGCGCGTGCTGGTCTCGACATCCAGTGGCGCCTGGTCGCCGCCCATGTCGGTCTTGACCCAGCCGGGATGCATCGACAACACGGTCAGCCGGGTCTCGCCCAGTCCGGCGACGAAGGTACGGGTCATGTGATTCAGCGCGGCCTTGCTCGCGCCGTACAGGTCCATGCCCATGCCCGGACCGGTTTCGACGCTGCCGAGGATGGAACTCATAAAGACGATCACGCCCTGCGCAGGATCGACCAGCGGCAGCAACCGCTCGGCCAGGCGCACCGGTGCGACGGCATTGGTGAAGAACAGCTGGCCGACTTCCGTTTGAGTGGCTTGCGTGGCCGGTTTGCCCTGCGGGCCGGCGACGCCGGCGTTGACGAATAGCACATCGAGTCTGGTATCGCCCAGGCGGGCGGCCAGCTGGTCTACGCTGCCTGCATCGTCCATATCCAGCGTTTCGACGCGCACCTGCGGCATCTGGCTGAGGGCTTCGGCGTGCTGCGGGTTGCGCACCGTGGCGATCACCTGCCAGCCCGCGGCACAGAACTGTTTCGCCAGGCCGAGGCCCAGACCGCGGGAAGCGCCGATGATGAGTGCTGTTTTTTGCATGCTGCGTCCTCGGTAGGTCATGACTGACCGGCAAGAATAGCGCGGCTGCGACGCGCGCGTGCAGCAATGCTGGGGTGCGACATCTGGTCGTCGTGCGAGTGTTGCAAGCGGTTTCGCGGCGGTGGTCATAGGGGCGCTGTTTCGGCTCTGATGGGCCAGCGTTGCCGGTGTTTCCGGCATCATCGAATCAAGATCAGGGGGATCCAATGCCCGACCCGCAAACACAGTCGAACCGCTGGCATGCTCGGCAGAGCGATGAGGCGTTGCTCGAACTGGAGTCCTCGAGCGCCGGCCTCAGCCACGAACAGGCCCGACAGCGCCTGCTGCAATACGGTCCCAATCGGCTCGATGAGGCCAAGCCGGCGAGTGTCTGGCAGCGCCTGCTGCGTCATCTCAACAATCTTCTGCTTTATGTGCTGATCGCCGCGGCGCTGGTAACCGGTCTGATGGGGCATCTGGTCGACACCTTCGTGATCCTGGCGGTGGTGGTGGTCAACGTGGTGATCGGCTTCGTTCAGGAGGGCAAGGCGGAAAAAGCGCTGCAGGCGATTCGGCATCTGCTGGCGCCGCACGCGGTGGTGTTGCGCGATGGTCGCCAGCAGAACCTCGATGCCGCCGAACTGGTGCCCGGGGATGTGGTACTGCTGGCTTCCGGCGACAGCCTGCCGGCAGACGTGCGGCTGCTGCAGGCGCGCAACCTGCGTATCGACGAGGCGGCGTTGACCGGCGAATCGGTGCCAGTCGACAAGCAGGTCGAGGCCGTGGCCGCCGATGCTTCCATCGGTGATCGGCTTTGCATGGGCTATGCCGGCACGCTGGTGACCCAGGGCCAGGCGCGTGCGGTGGTGGTCGCCACGGGCGCGGCGACCGAGATCGGGCGTATCGGGACAATGCTGGAATCCGTCGAACAGGGCACCACGCCGCTGCTGCGCAAGATGTCCGATGTCGGCCGGGCGCTGACGGCCGTGATCCTGGCCGCGGGCGCTCTGCTGTTCCTGTTCGGCACGCTGGTGCGCGGCATGGGCGCCGGCGAGATGTTCATGGCGGCGGTGGGGCTTTCGGTCGCGGCGATCCCCGAGGGGCTGCCGGCGATCATGACCATCACCCTGGCCATCGGCGTGCAGCGTATGGCCAGTCGCAATGCGGTGATCCGGCGCCTGCCGGCAGTGGAGACGCTGGGCTCGGTGACGGTGATCTGCTCGGACAAGACCGGCACCCTGACGCGCAACGAGATGACGGTGCAGGAAGTGATCTGCGCCGGGCAGGCACTGGAGGTCGAAGGCGCGGGCTATGCACCGCAAGGTGCGTTGCTGTTCGAGGGCGTGGCAGTCGAACCGGCGGCGCTGGCAGCGCGCACGCCGGCAGCCAGCGCGCTTGCCGAAGCCGCGGCGCTGTGCAACGACGCCAGCCTGCACGAGAAGGATGGACTGTGGACCCTTGCCGGCGACCCCACTGAGGGCGCGTTGCTGACCCTGGCGATGAAGGCAGGACTGTCGCCGGCCAACCTCCACGTCGACCGCCCGCGGCTGGACGTGATTCCCTTCGAGTCGGAACACCGCTTCATGGCGACTCTGCACGCCTGCGAAGGCGGCAGCGAAGTGCTGGTCAAGGGCGCGCCGGAACGGGTCCTGGCCATGTGCGCGCGGCAGCTTGAGGCCGACGGCCAGGAGCGGCTGCTGGATCAGTCGCACTGGCATGAACAGGTCGAGGCGCAGGCGCGGGCCGGTCGTCGCGTGCTGGCGCTGGCGCGGCGCAGGCTGCCGGCTGGCAAGGAGGCGATCGAGCATGCCGACGTTGCCAGCGAGCTGACCCTGCTCGGGCTGGTCGGCATTATCGATCCGCCGCGTGACGAGGCGATCCGTGCAGTGGCGCAGTGCCGTGCAGCTGGCATTCGCGTGGTGATGATCACCGGCGACCACGGCGTCACTGCCAGTGCCATTGCCAGACAGCTGGGCATGGGGGATGACATCAAGGCGATCACCGGGCCGGAGCTGGAGCTGATGGATGAAGTGGCCATGCGCCAGGCCGTCGCCGAGGCCCGGGTGTTCGCCCGCGCCAGCCCGGAACACAAGCTGCGCCTGGTGCGTGCGCTGCAGGCCAATGGCGAGGTGGTCGCCATGACCGGCGATGGCGTCAACGATGCGCCAGCGCTGAAGCAGGCCGATGTCGGCGTGGCCATGGGCATGAAGGGCACCGAGGCGGCCAAGCAGGCCGGCGCCATCGTGCTGGCGGACGACAACTTCGCGTCCATTGCCCACGCGGTGGAAGAGGGGCGGACGGTCTACGACAACCTGCGCAAGACTGTGACTTTTCTGCTGCCGATCAACGGCGGCGAGTCGCTGTCGCTGCTGCTGGCGGTGCTGCTGGGCATCGCCCTGCCGATCACGCCGGTGCAGGTGTTGTGGGTCAACATGGTCAGTTCGGTGGCATTGGCCATGGTGCTGGCCTTCGAGCCGACCGAGGCAGACGTCATGCAGCGCCCACCGCGGCGACCGGACGAGCCGATGCTGTCGCGTTTCGTCATCTGGCGGATCTTCTTCGTCTCGACGCTGTTTCTCGCCGGCATCTTCGGCATGTACCAGTGGATGCTGACGCAGGGCGCGACGATCGAGGCGGCGCGCACCGTCGCAGTCAACACGCTGGTGTGCATGGAGGTGTTCTATCTGTTCAGCGTGCGTTATCTGAAGGCGCCTTCCTTCACCGTGCAGGGCGTCAAGGGTACGCCGCGGGTGCTGGTGGCGGTGTTCGGTGTGTTCGCCCTGCAGCTGATGTTCACCTACGCGCCGTTCATGCAGTCGCTGTTCGCGTCCGAGGCGTTGCCGCTGGCGACCGGTGTGCTGGTGGTGCTGGCCGGCGTGGCCGTGCTAGTGATTCTGGAGATCGAGAAGGCGCTGTTGCGTCGGATGGGCGTTGGCCCGGCGTGAGTCAGGCTTGCGCAAAGGTCAGAGCGGCGGCAGCTCTTCCATCAGGTCGGTCGTGTACACGCCGGGGATATGCAGCTCGCTCTTGGTCAGCTGCTGGCCTTCCATCTGCGGCTGGGTCACCCAGGTGAGGATGTCGTAGTAGCGGCGGATGTTGGCCACGAAGTGCACCGGCTCGCCGCCGCGGGCATAGCCGTAGCGGGTCTTGCTGTACCACTGCTTCTGCGCCAGGCGCGGCAGCATCTGCTTCACGTCCAGCCACTTGTTGGGGTCCAGCCCCTCGGCTTCGGCGAGTTTGCGGGCGTCTTCGAGATGCCCTCCGCCGACGTTGTAAGCAGCGAGGGCGAACCAGGTGCGATCGGGTTCCTGCACGCTTTCGGGCAGGCTGGCGTGCACCTTGACCAGGTATTTGCCGCCGCCCTGGATGCTCTGCACTGGGTCCAGGCGGTTGGTCACACCCATGGCGTTGGCGGTGCGCAAGGTCAGCATCATCAGCCCGCGCACGCCGGTCTTGGAGGTGGCCTCGGGCTGCCAGTGGGACTCCTGATAACCGATCGCGGCCAGCAGGCGCCAATCGATGCCATGTTTCCTGGCGGTCTCGCGGAAGGCTTTCTCGTAACGCGGCAGACGCTGCTGCAGATGCTTGGCGAAGGCGTAGGCGCCGACGTAGCCGAGCACGTCCACATGACCGTAGTAGCGTTCGCGCAGGCGCTGCAGCGTGCCGTTCTGCTGGGCCTGCTCGAGGAAGGAGTTGGCGGCCTCGAGCAGGCTGTCGTCCTCGCCCTTGGCCACGACCCAGGCCAGGCTGTTCTGCTCGCCGACATCGAAGCCGGCGCGGATGTTGGTGAAGTACACCTGGTTCATGGACATCTCGTTGGATTCCACCAGGGTCAGGTCGATCTGCCCCTCGTCGACCATGCGCAGCAGGTCGACCACTTCCACGGCGTCGGATTCTTCGTAGCGCAGGTCGGGATATTCGGCCTGCAGCGTGGCGAGCTTCTCAGCCTGGCTACTGCCTTTGAGCACGAGGATGCGCTTGCCGATCAGGTCCTTGGGGCTGGTCGGACGGCGCTGGCCGCTGCGGTAGACGACCTGGGTGGTGACGTCCAGATAAGAGCGGGTGAAGCGTGCCAGTTCCTGCCGCCCTTCGCTGGCGACCAGGCCGGCGGCGGCGAGCGCCGGGCCGCCGGGCCGGTTGAGACGGTTGAAAATGTCTTCGATGTTGTCGGCGGTTTCGATCTGCAGCTCGACGCCGAGATTGCTGGCGAAGCGCTTGGCCAGCTCGTACTCGAAGCCGGCTTCGCCGTTGCGGTCCTGGAAATAGGTGGAAGGGCTGTTGCGGGTGATCACGCGCAGTACGCCTTCCTCCTGTATACGCTCAAGCTCGCTGGGCTTCTCGGCGCAGCTACTGAGCATCAGGAAGAGTCCGGTCGCCAACAGCCAGATGGCGCAGCGCTTGCGGAACACGGTTTGGGCAAACATCGGCGCAGTATACGCAAAGGCGAACCGCCACCATATCTGGACAGCGGTCGGGCTCTCTGCTAAGCGAGCACCTTCCTACGGCAGGGTAATGCTGCCAAACGACCGTGGCGCGCAAGTTCGGCATAATGCCGGCCCGTGCCGCCACCGACTCCGAGAGTTTTGCGAAACATGACCGAGGTTCAGCCCAAGCCCTGGTTCGTCTATCTGGTGCGCGCCGCCAACGGTGCGCTGTATTGCGGTATCAGCGACGATGCGCAGCGTCGTTTCGCCGAGCACCAGCGCGGGCGCGGCGCGCGTTTCTTTCACTCCAGCCCGGCGCAGGCGCTGGTCTATGTCGAGACTTGCGCCAGCAAGGGCGATGCGTTGCGTCGCGAGATCGCCATCAAGCGACTGGACAAGCGTGCCAAGGAACGCCTGGTGAGCCTGGCCAGCCCCGTTGCGTGAATGACGCACCAATCAGCCGGTAGGCTCGGTGCAGCGGAGCGTCTAAGCTGATGCTCTTCCAACGGGGCAACGCCCCATCTCGAGACCTCTGGCGGAGCCTGTCATGCACGAGCTGATCCTGCACCACTATCCCACCTCGCCCTTTGCCGAAAAGGCGCGCCTGATGCTGGGGTTCAAGCAGCTGTCCTGGCGCTCGGTGATGATCCCTCCGGTCATGCCCAAGCCCGATCTGACCGCGCTCACTGGCGGTTATCGACGCACGCCGGTGCTGCAGGTCGGCGCCGACATCTATTGCGACACCGCCCTGATCGCGCGTCGGCTCGAGGCCGAAAAGATCACCCCGGCGCTGTTCCCGGAAGGCCAGGAGTTCACCGCCGCGACGCTTGCCCAGTGGGCCGATTCGGTGCTGTTCCTGAACGCCGTGAGCCTTGTGTTCCAGCCCGAATCTATGGCCGTCCGCTTTGCCCAGGTGCCCAAGGAGTTCGTCCAAATATTCAGCAAGGACCGTGCGCAGCTGTTCTCCAACGGCTCGGTCAGTCGTGTTCCGCTGGAGCAGGCGAAGAGTGATTGGCCAACCTTCATGACCCGCCTGCAGCAGCAGCTGGCGCGGGAGGAGGGCGAGTTCCTGTTTGGTGCGGCGCCGTCAATTGCCGACTTCGCCGTCGCGCATTGCCTGTGGTTCCTGCGTGCAACGCCGGTCACCGCGCCGCTGGTGGATGGCTACCCGGAGGTGGCGGCCTGGCTTGGCAAGGTACTCGGCGTGGGCCATGGCTCCAGCAGCGAGCTATCCGCTGAGGATGCACTGCGTATGGCGCTGGAGGCCGAGCCTGCGCCGCTGCCGGACGAAGCATTCAGCGAGCCGAATGGTTTTCAGGAAGGGCAGAATGTGGCCATCGCCGCAGTGGATTACGGCGCCGATCCGGTCGAGGGTGAGTTGGTCTTCGCCGGTAGCGAAGAGCTGATCCTGCGCCGCAGCGATGACCGCACCGGGGTCGTGCACGTGCACTTCCCGCGTATCGGCTATCGCATCGAGGCGCGCTGAACGCGCCTCACTGCGACGTCGGTGATTCGCCGGCGCGCAGCGTAGGCAGCTCGCGCGCCAGCGTGCGGAAGTAGGCGATGCGCTCGTAGCACAGCGTGAGCTCACCGCTGATGCGGTTGAACCAGGCGTCCGGCGCGCCGCAGGTGGACATGCGCAGGGTCAGGTCGCGGGGCAGCTCGAATGCATCGCTGGCCTTCGCCGCGACCGCTTCCAGCTCGCCGCTGGCGCGAATCTTTTCCAGCAGTTCGGCACCACCCGGCAGATGTCCGGGGGGTGTGTCGTAGATCACCTGAATGCGGTGCCGCGCCGGTCGCTCGTCGCTGCGGCCGAAGTGCTCGCGAAACCACTGCACTGCGTGGGCCGCCTGTTCGTATTCCTCGGGACAGTACAGCGCGCGTTCCACCGGCAAGCCGCTGACTTCCAGCACCCAGTCGAGCCGATCCGGGTCGCTGCCGTAGGCCAGGCAGGCGATGTTGTAGAAGCGCTGGGCGTCCAGCGCATGGCTGTCCCAGACCGGCACCGGGGAGCCGTCGCGTTCCGCGTGCTGCCATTCCAGACGCCAGTAATCGGCGACGTCCATCAGCTTGGCGTAGAAGTCGTCGCGGTGTTGTTCCTGCTGCAACAGGAACAGGCCCATGAAACCCAGCTGGTCGGCAGCGTCTTCCTCACGGCCAAGCACCGGCAGCTGCAGTTCGCTGATGAGCAGGTGCCCCATCTCGTGCATCAGGGTGAACTCGGAGTTGGCGACCGTGAAGCGGACCTCGTCCACCGACAGTTCCGGCGCTGTTTCGCCTTGCTGCGCCTGCGCCAGCAGCGGCAGAAGCAGCAGCGGCAACAGAGCGAAGCGCTTCATGGCGTGCTGTCCAGATCGGCATGGGTGAATGGCGCCGGCCGCGCCGGCCAGTCCAGTGCCAGGCGCTCGAACGCGCGGGCGAGCAGGCTGGCGACGAGCAGGTCGCGCAACCAGCGGTGGTCGGCCGGTATCACGTACCAGGGTGCTTCGCGGCTGTGGCTTTTGCTCAGCACGGCCGCCCATTGCGCCTGCTGCTGGGCGAAGTTGCGGTGGTCCTGCAGATCGCCGAGGGTCAGCTTCCAGCGCTTTTCCGGCTGCTCCAGGCGCCGATGCAAGCGCTGCTTCTGCTCGCCGGCAGACAGCTGCAGGTAACACTTGAGCGGCTGGATACTGGCGGCCGGCAGCTCGCGCTCGAAAGCCAGGATTGCGGACTGGCGCTGCGGGATGTCGGCAGGCGAGCACAGGCCGTCGCGCAGATCGCTGACCAGCGCTTCGTAGTAGCTGCGATTGAATACGCCGAGCATGCCGGGCACCGGCAGCCGCTCCCGGTAGCGCCAGAGGAAGTCGTGGCGGCGTTCTTCTTCGCTCGGCGCCTGGAAGCTGTGTGGCGACAGCCCCAGCGGGTCCAGGCCACCCAGCACGCGGCGGATCACGCCGTTCTTGCCGGAGCAGTCCGGCCCCTGCAGCACGAGCAGCAGGGCGTCGCGGCGGTTGGCCCAGAGCATGGTCTGCTGTACCCGCAGCCATTCCTTCAGGCTTGCCAGCTGCGCTTGAGCCTGTGCTTTGTCCAGGCCGTAGCAGCGTGCCGGATCGCGCGCCAGCGGCGCCGCCGGGTCGCACAGGCAGTCATCGAGAATGGCGTCCGCCAGGCGCATGGCGCGGTCAGTCCTTGCGCCGCTTGAGCTGGTCCTTCAGTTGGGTCGGCAGCTGGCGGATGATCAGCATGTCGCGCGCCTCGTCGTACTCGACCTTCGAGCCCAGCAGATGTGACTCGAAGCTGATCGACAGCCCTTCGGCGCGCCCGGTGAAGCGCTGAAACTGGTTGAGCGTGCGTTTGTCGGCGGGAATTTCCGGCGACAGCCCGTAATCCTTGTTGCGGATGTGCTCGTAGAAGGCGCGCGGACGTTCCTCGTCGATCACCCCGGACAGCTCCTCGAGCGACATCGGTTCGCCGATCTTCGCCTGGCTGCTGGCGTAGCCGACCAGGGCGCTGGTCTTCTCCCGCGCTTTTTCCTCGGGCAGGTCCTCGCTTTCGACGTAGTCGCTGAAGGCCTTGAGCAGCGTGCGCGTCTCGCCCGGGCCGTCGACGCCCTCCTGGCAGCCGATGAAGTCGCGGAAGTACTCGGACACCTTCTTGCCGTTCTTGCCTTTGATGAAGGAGATGTACTGCTTGGACTGCTTGTTGTTCTGCCACTCGGAGATGTTGATCCGCGTCGCCAGGTGCAGCTGTCCGAGATCGAGGTGCCGGGCTTCGGTCACGTCCAGCGAATCGGTAACGGTGACGCCGTTGCTGTGGTGCAGCAGCGCGATGGCCAGGTAATCGGTCATGCCCTGCTGGTAGTGGGCGAACAGCACGTGGCCGCCGGTGGAGAGGTTGGATTCCTCCATCAGCTTCTGCAGATGCTCGACTGCCTGGCGGCTGAATGCGGTGAAGTCCTGATTGCCTTCCATGTACTGCGCGAGCCAGCCGCTGAACGGATAGGCGCCGGACTCCTCGTGAAAGAAGCCCCAGGCCTTGCCCTGCTTGGCGTTGTAGCTCTCGTTGAGATCGGCCAGCAGGTTCTCGATAGCCTGGGAGTTGCCCAGCTCCGAGTCACGGGCGTGGAGCACGGCGGGGGTGCCGTCCGGCTTTTTCTCGATCAGATGGACGATGCAGTGGCGGATGGGCATGGTGGTCTCACGGCTGGAATGCAACAGGTTGGGCAGTTTACCCGAGAGCGGGTAGTGCGTGCCTGCAGCCGAAGCTGCGGTCTGGCAGAGTCGATCTGTGTCAAGGACGTCTCGCGGCGTTGGGGTTAGCCTGCTGTACACCAGACGATAGCGGGAGGCGTAGATGAGCGGAACCTTGGACTGGCTGGGTGTGGCGCGCGGTCGTTTCCTGCTGCTGACGCTGAGCTGCGTGGCGCTCGGGCTGGCCTTGGCAGCGCGCGGGAGCGCGGAAGCGATGTCCTACAGTGATGCACTGCTGGTGATGCTCGGCGCCCTGGCCGCCCATGTGGCAGTCAATGCGCTCAACTAATGGTGCGATTACCGCAGTGGACTGGACCTGCAGACCCGCCCCACGGCGTTCAGCGGTGGCAGCGGTACCTTGGTGACCCATCCGCATCTGCTGGGTCGCACATTGCTGCTCGGTCTCGGCAGCCTGCTGACCTGCGCGCTGATCGGCGTGTTGTTCCTGCTGCGCCAGCCGCCGCTGTTGCTCAGTCTGGCGCCGATCGGTCTGGCGGGACTGTTGCTGGTGCTGCTTTACACGCCTTGGCTGACCCGCCACCCCTGGCTGTGCCTGTTCGCGCCGGGTTTGGGCTTCGCGCTCATGGTGCTGGGTACGCGCATCGTTCTCGGCGGCGCGCCGGATCTCGGCGATCTGTGGTTGATCCTGCCCCCTCTGCTGCTCTGCAACAACCTGCTTTTGCTCGGCCAGTTTCCGGACATTGATGCCGACCGCGCTGTCGGCCGGCGTACCCTGCCTATGCATATCGGCTGTACCAACGCCGTGCGCGTGGCGTTTGCGCAGTGGCTGCTGGCCTACGGCGTACTCCTGGCTGTGCTGGCGCAGCCAGGTCTGGCCGGTGGCGCACTCGGCTTGTTGACCTTGCCGTTGGCCCTGCGAGCGGCATGGTTGCTGCGTCGCGAACCGCTGCAGGCGCAGCGCCTGCTGCCGGCATTGGGGCTGAACGCTGCGGCCAGCGTGGCGACGCCGTTGTTGATGGCCGTAGGGTTGCTGGCGCTTTAGCGTTCCGCGAGAGCGGAGGGCACCCGATCGGACACATGGGGTGACGAAAGAAAGGCTTAACTGAGTAAACTGGTCGCCTTTTCTTCGAGGAATGACCCCCATGACCGCTGCATGGCGCAACTCTGCCTGGATTCTCGCTGGTGGCTCGCTGATCCTCGCGATTTCGCTGGGTGTGCGCCACGGCTTCGGTCTGTTCCTGCCGCCCATGAGTGCCGAGTTCGGCTGGGGTCGCGAGGTGTTCGCCTTCGCCATCGCGATACAGAACCTGATCTGGGGCCTGGTGCAGCCGGTGACTGGCGCGCTGGCCGATCGCTTCGGCGTGGCTCGTGCGGTGCTGATCGGCGGCATTCTCTACGCCGTTGGGCTGGCATTGATGGCGGTGTCCGATTCGCCGACGACCCTGACGCTGAGTGCCGGGCTGCTGATCGGACTGGGGCTGTCAGGCACCTCGTTCTCGGTGATCCTCGGCGCAGTCGGGCAGGCGGTTCCGCCGGAGAAGCGCAGCATGGCGATGGGCATCGCCAGCGCTGCGGGCTCCTTCGGCCAGTTCATCATGCTGCCCGGCAGCCTGGGGCTCATCGAGTGGCTGGGGTGGTCCTCGGCGCTTATGGCGCTCGGTTTGCTGGTGGCGCTGATCGTGCCGCTCGCGGGGATGATGCGCAGCCCCGCGCGGCCTCCGGCGGCACCCGGAACTCAGCAGTCGCTGGGCGAGGCGCTGCGCGAAGCGGCCGGGCATTCCGGGTTCCGTCTGCTGGCGCTGGGCTTTTTCGTCTGCGGCTTTCAGGTGGTCTTCATCGGTCTGCACCTGCCGGCCTATCTGGTCGATAAGCATCTGCCGGCGCAGGTCGGTACCACGGTGCTGGCACTGGTCGGGCTGTTCAACGTCGTCGGCACCTACACTGCGGGCTGGCTGGGCAGCTGCTACTCCAAGCCAAAGCTGCTGGCCGGGTTGTATCTGATTCGCGGTGTGGTGATCAGTGTTTTCCTGCTGGCGCCGCTGAGTGTCTGGAGCGCGTACGCATTCGGCATCGCCATGGGCTTGCTGTGGCTGTCCACGGTGCCACTCACCAACGGTACGGTGGCGACCATGTTCGGCGTGCGCAACCTGTCGATGCTCGGCGGTATCGCCTTCCTTTTCCATCAGCTGGGCTCGTTCTTTGGCGGCTGGCTGGGCGGCTGGCTGTACGACCGCACCGGCAGTTACGACCTGGTCTGGCAGATCGCGATCGCGCTGAGCCTGATGGCGGCGGTACTCAACTGGCCGATTCGTGAGCAGCCGGTCGAGCGCCTGCGCGAGGCGCAGGTCAACTGATGCGGCCGCTCTGGCTGGGTGTGAGCGTCGCCCTGGTGCTGGGTCTGCTGATGCTGGCCTGGTGGGGCTGGCAGCGTGGCGGCCTGGCGCTGCTGCAGATTGGGCTGGGCACCTGCTGATTGAGCTGGCCTGCGATCTCGTAAATCCTTCTTTTCCGCGTGGCCGGTTTATCCGGTCGCGCCAAAGCTGCCATGCCCGCAATAGTGATCCCATAGCCTTGCTTTCCAGTTCGAAAAACGGCGACGAACGTGACGGAATCAATTCGGTATTCATCGCTCCAAAGCGAAGCGGCGTAGAAGAAGTTAAGAACAAATCGCCGGTTCTTAGCAGCAACCTATCGGCTTTTGTGTGTACGCCTGCGATCGAGTGGCAGCCTGGAAACCCCGTTCTAAGCTCGGCTGTCGCATAACCGTCATCAACAGTTGGTAAATACCTGCGGCACGCAGTCAATGGAGCAACAAGCAATGTCCACCCTTACCGAACTCGCCCAACAAATCGCCAAGCTCTATCCGTTGAAGGACAAGCGTGTAGGCAAGCGTTATCGCGTGGTAGGCGAGCTGGCCGGGATGACCGAACTGGAAGAGATCAACGGTGAACCGCGCTATATCCAGACCATGGCGCTGAAGAACAAGCAGCTCTGGGACGTGGCGGTCTAAACCTTTCCATTGACGCCTGCCTGAATTTCACCCTTTCGCCCAGCGCTCGGCGCGCCAACTCGCCTGCTCGGTTTGACTCAGGAAGGTCCAGGCGACGAAGCGGCTCTTCTTCTGCCCCTGAGCCATGTCCAGCGTGTGCATCTGGCGGGCACCGAGGCGTTTCAGCCGCGCCTCCAGCGGCGCCACGTTGGCGCCCTTCGATACCAGCGTACTGAACCAGTAGACCTGTCCGGCGAACGCGACGCTTTCCTCCGCCATGCGCGCGACAAAGGCCGCTTCGCCACCTTCGCACCAGAGCTCCGCCGCCTGACCGCCGAAATTGAGCGCGGGTAGTTTGCGGCTCGGGACGAGCTTGCCGAGGTTACGCCACTTGCGCTGGCTGCCACTGCTGGCTTCGGCCTGTGACGCATGGAAGGGCGGATTGCACAACGTCAGGTCGAAGCGATCCTCCGGCAACATCACTCCCTTGAAGATGTGCTTCGGCGCCGCCTGCTGTCTCAGCTCGATGGCCTTGGCGAGGCCATTGGCCGAGACGATGGTGCGTGCCGAGGCCAGAGCGGTGGTGTCGATATCACTGCCGGTGAAGTGCCAGCCGTACTCCCGATGGCCGATCAGCGGGTAGATGCAGTTGGCCCCGGTGCCGATGTCCAGTGCGTGAATGGCGGTGCCGCGGGGAATGGCGCAGGCATCGTTCTGCCCGAGCAGATCGGCCAGTCCATGCAGATAATCGGCGCGCCCTGGCACCGGCGGGCACAGGTAGCCTGGCGGAATGTCCCAGTGCTGGATTCCATAGAACTGCCTGAGCAGCGCGCGATTGAACACCCGCACCGCATCCGGGTTGGCGAAGTCGATGCTTTGCTTGCCGTAGGGATTGAGGATTACGTACTCGACCAGCTCCGGGCAGCCAGCAATCAGCGCCGGGAAGTCGTAGCGGCCGGTATGGCGGTTGCGTGGATGCAGTACGGCCTTGCCGGGTTCGGCACGGCCGGGCTGCGGAGTCGAGGACGGGGATCTGCGCGGCATCTGATCAGCGGGAGGTTGGCGGCTGGGGCGCGCATTGTCCCACAACCGCTGCCCGCGGATAGGTCTCGTTGCTAACGGCGGCGCGGCACCATCAGCATCCAGAACAACCCCCAGAGCAGCGCCCCCGCGCCGAGCCAGAAGGCACTGTGCAGGCTGCCGCCCATCCCCATCCAGATGCTGGTCAGCCAGGGTGCGGCGAGCTGGGTCAGGCCGTAGAGTGCGATCAGCGCCGCCGACAGCCGCGGTCCTTGATGTGGATGCAGTGTCCGCGCCAGACGCTGGGTCAGCAGCACCGTGCCGAGAAAGGTGCCGCCGACCAGTACCGCACAGAGCAGGATGCCGACCGCGCCGGGCAGCAGCAGCGCGGCCAGTACGCCGAGCAGTTGAGTGAGATAGCTCAGGCGCAAGGCGATGTCGTCACCCATGCGCACGCCGAGACGATTCCACAGCCAGGGCGCCGGCAGCGTCGCCAGCGCCACCACCAGCCAGCTGCCACCGATGAGGAAGTCACCGGGCTCCACCTGCAGACGCGCGACCATCGGCAGGAAAGTCATCGGCAGGATGTAGCCCATGCCGGCGCCGGCATAGGAAAGAAACAGCGGTGTGCTGGAGCGATCGAGCAGTTTGCCGCTGGGTGGCTCCTCCGCAGAATGGGCCTTTTCCTCGTCAGGCATGTCCAGCCGCGACAGCTGCCGCCAGCCCCACCAGGCCAGCGGTATCGAAAGCAACGCCGCTGGCCACCAACGCTCGGCTCCCAGCAGGTACCCGTCGCTCAGGCTCACCAGCAAACTGGAGAGAATCAGCCCGACGCAGACACCGAGATAGACCAGGCCACTGGAGGAAACGCGCTGCTGTCGCGCCAGCCATTCGAGGATCAGCGAGGGCGCCTGGACGAATACCAGACCGTTGCTGATGCCATTGGCCAGGCGCAATGCGGCGAGGGCGTCAGCGGATTCCGCCTGGGTCTGCAGCAGGGCGCTCAAGACGTGTAGCGCTAGTGCCCAGGGCAGCGTACGGCGGATCTGCGCGACGCGATGCCAGCGCACCGCGAGCAGGGCGCCGATCAGATAGCCCAGGTAGTTCCAGCTGGCGATGCTGGCGCCTTCCTGCACGGTCAACAGACCGTCCTCCACCAGCCAGGGCAGCAGCGGGGTGTAGACGAAGCGGCCAAGGCCATGGACGACCAACAAGAGAACGGCACCGGCCAGCAGGACCGGAAACAGGGCGACACGCTGAGGCATGGAGTCTGTTCTTTTTAGAATGAGAGCTGGAGCTTAACGGCTGGCCCTTTCAGCCGCCATGCCACTTTTCGCTGGCTACCCGTCGGTGGGTGTCCCGAGGCAGCCGGCATTCATAGCGGAAACAGCAGCGGCACCAGCAGCACCGAGACGATCATGATCAGCGCGGTAAAGGGCACGCCAACTCGGACGAAGTCGGCGAAGCGGTATTGCCCGGGACCGAGCACCAGGGTGTTCACCGGCGAGGAAATCGGCGTCATGAACGCGGCGGAGGCCGCCAGCGCGACGATCATGGCGAACGGATAGGGCGAGGCGCCCAGCTGCTCGGCGGTGGACAGCGCAACGGGTGCCATCAGCACAGCCGTCGCCGTGTTGGAGATGAACAGCCCGATCACTGCGGTCAGCAAAAACAGGCAGGCGAGCAGGGCATGCGGTCCGGCGTCGCCGAGCAGGCCGACCAGCCCCGATGTCGCCAGGGCGATGCCGCCGGTCTTCTGCAACGCCAGGGCGAACGGCAGCATGCCGACGATCAGCACCAGGCTTTGCCAGTGAATCGCCTTGTAGGCGCTGTCCATGTCGATGCAGCGGAACAGGCCCATGACCAGGCAGCCAATCAGCGCCGCCAGCACGTTGGGCACCAGGCCGCTGACCATCAATGTAACCATCACCGCCAGCCCGAGCAGCGCGAACGGTGCCTGGTTGGCCGCGGGCGCCACATCGTCCACCTCGGCCGGCAGGCTCAGCACGAGGAAGTCGCGGCTTATGCCCTGCAGACGGTGAATGTGCTTCCAGCTGCCGGCCACCAGCAGCGTATCGGCTGGCTTGAGCTTTTCATCCACCAGCAGCCCCTGCAGGGCTTGGCGATTGCGGCGCAGACCGACCACGTTGAGCTTGTGCCGGCTGCGAAAACCCAGTTGCTGGATGGTCTTGCCCGGTAGGCGCGATTCCGGTGGCAGCGCCACTTCCGCCAGCCCCAGCTCGCGACCGTGCACCGAATAGTAGGAGGTGCTGAGTTGCAGGGGTTCGAGGCCCAGCTCCTGATAGGCGCCGAGCAAGCCGATGGCCGGGCTGGCCAGATCGACCAGCAGCACATCGCCGACGAACAGTTCGGTATTGCCCGTCGCGATCAGCAGAAGGTTGCGAAAGCGGTCATGGCGTTCCACGGCGATCACGTTGATGCCGTACTGGGTTCGCAGCTTCAGCTCGTCCAGCGCCTGGTTGGCGAGAATCGATCCCGGCATCACCCGCAGTCGCCGCTCGCGTTCTTCCAGTCGATACTCTCGCGCCAGATCCGCCAGCGTATGGCGATGTTCTGTCGCTTCGCTGCGCTTGTCGCTGCCCAGCCAGCGGCGTGCCAGCAGCATGTAGCCGACGCCGAGCAACAGAATCGCCAGGCCGATGGGGGTGAAATCGAAGAAGGCGAAGCCGTCGAGCCCGGCGCGGCGCAGTTCGCTGTTGATCACCAGGTTCGGCGGCGTCGCCACCAGCGTCAGCATGCCGCTGATCAGGCCGGCGAACGCCAGCGGCATCATCAGCCGCCGTGGCGAGACCTTCATGCGATTGGCGATGCCGAGCACCACGGGAATGAAGATCGCCACCACGCCGGTCGAACTCATCACCGAGCCGAGCCCCGCGACGGCCAGCATCAGCAGAATCAGCAAGCGGGTCTCGCTGCTGCCGGCGGTACGCATCAGCCAGTCGCCCAGGCGATAGGCGATGCCGGTGCGCACCAGGCCGTCGCCGATGACGAACAGGGTGGCGATCAACACCACGCTAGGATCGCTGAAACCGGCCAGTGCCTCCTGCACGCTGAGCACACCAGTGAGCGGCAGCGCGACCATGGCCAGTACCGCCACCACGTCCATGCGTGGCTTGTTCAGCGCGAACAGGCAGATGCAGCCGGTGAGCAGGGCGAGAACCAGCAGCAGGTCGCCACTCATGGTCGATCAGGGATATTCGAGAATGGATTTGATACGCGGCAGGTTGCGCTCGATCCAGCCCTTGTCGATGGCACCCCAGTCGAGGATGGCGTAGTGGCCGGCATTGTGGCGTTCACCGTCGTCCTGCTCGAAGCTGCAGTCGATGTCCAGCTCCGCGAGCGCGGCAAGGGTGTCCTGGGCGGTACGCCGTGGCATGCCGGTCGCGGCCATCAGTGCAGGGACACTGCAGGCGGTGCCGCTGTCGATCAGCCAGGCGACGTAGAGTCGGCGATAGAAACTGGTTTTGGTCTTGCTGACGGTCATGGAAGGTCCCTGGCCAGGTCGTCTGTGGGGGCAGCGACCT
>CENV01046475.1_pt1 | contig 29852 bp, 26 predicted proteins | sample 530231 | NCBI WGS metagenome assembly CENV01 (sample SAMEA2619815, study PRJEB7988) | marine metagenome | biome: marine biome (ENVO:00000447); feature: surface water layer (ENVO:00002042); material: "saline water (ENVO:00002010), including plankton (ENVO:xxxxxxxx)" | depth 5 m
TCCGTGAAGGAAGGGCAGGACTTCTTCCCGCTCACCGTTCACTATCAGGAAAAGTTCTCCTCGGCTGGCCGCATCCCCGGCGGCTTCTTCAAGCGCGAACGCGGCGCCACCGAGAAGGAAACCCTCACCAGCCGTCTGATCGACCGTCCGATCCGTCCGCTGTTCCCTGAAGGGTTCTACAACGAAATCAACGTGATCTGCCAGGTTCTTTCCTATGATGGTGAGACCGAGGCCGACGTGCTGGCGATGGTCGCGGCTTCGGCTGCGCTGACCATCTCGGGCGTGCCCTTCATGGGCCCGATCTCGGGCTGCCGCGTGGGCATGATCGACGGCGAATATGTGCTGAACCCGAAGCAGGAAACCGCGCTCGCCGATGGCACGCTCGACCTGGTCGTGGCCGGCACGCACGACGCTGTGATGATGGTCGAATCGGAAGCCAAGGAGCTGACCGAGGAAGACATGCTCGGCGCCGTGATGTTCGCGCACGAAGCCAACCAGCAGGTCGTCAAGGCGATCGTCGAGCTGGCCGAGCAGGCTGCCAAGGAACCTTGGCAAATCGACCAGTCGGACGACAAGGCTGCCATGAAGGAAGAGCTGCGCGGGATCGTCGGTGACGATATCGCCGCTGCCTACAAGCTGACCGACAAGTCGGCCCGCGCCAATGCGCTTAACGAAGCGCGTGCGAAGGCCAAGGCGCACTATGCCGAGGCCGATGGCCAGACGCAGATGACCGCTGGCAAGCTGGTCAAGAAGCTCGAAGCCGATATCGTTCGCGGTGCCATCCTCAAGGACGGCCAGCGCATCGACGGCCGCAAGCTCGATCAGGTTCGCCCGATCGAAAGCATGGTCGGCTTCCTGCCCCGTACGCACGGTTCGGCGCTGTTCACGCGCGGTGAGACGCAGGCCATCTGCACCACCACGCTGGGCACCAAGGATGCCGAGCAGATGATCGACGGGCTCGACGGCCTGACCTATTCGAACTTCATGCTGCACTACAACTTCCCGCCCTATTCGGTTGGCGAAGTTGGACGTTTCGGTGCTCCGGGCCGTCGCGAGATCGGCCACGGCAAGCTCGCCTGGCGCGCGCTGCACCCGGTGCTGCCGAGCAAGGAAGACTTCCCCTATACCATCCGCATCCTGTCGGACATCACCGAGTCGAACGGCTCGTCGTCGATGGCGACGATCTGCGGCGGCTGTCTGTCGATGATGGATGCCGGTGTTCCGATCGAACGTCCGGTGTCGGGCATCGCCATGGGCCTGATCCTCGAAGGTGACGAATTCGCCGTGCTGTCCGACATCCTGGGTGACGAAGATCACCTCGGTGACATGGACTTCAAGGTGGCCGGTACCGAAGCTGGCATCACCACCATGCAGATGGACATCAAGGTCGCCGGCATCACGCAGGAGATCATGGGCAAGGCGCTCGAGCAGGCCAAGGCTGGCCGTGCGCACATCCTGGGTGAAATGCAGAAGGCGCTGGGCACCGCTCGCACCGAGCTTTCGGCTCACGCTCCGCGCATCGAGACCATGCAGATCGACAAGGCGAAGATCCGTGAAGTGATCGGCACCGGCGGCAAGGTGATCCGCGAGATCGTCGCCGAGACCGGCGCCAAGGTCGACATCGATGACGAAGGTCTGATCAAGATCTCGTCGAGCGACGTTGAGCAGATCGAAGCTGCCAAGAAGTGGATTCAGGGCATCGTCGAGGAAGCGGAAGTCGGCAAGATCTATGACGGCAAGGTCGTCAACATCGTCGACTTCGGTGCTTTCGTGAACTTCATGGGCGGCAAGGACGGTCTCGTCCACGTCTCCGAGATGAAGAACGAGCGCGTCGAGAAGCCGACCGACGTCGTGTCCGAAGGGCAGGAAGTTAAGGTCAAGGTGCTCGAGATCGACCAGCGCGGCAAGGTCCGCCTGTCGATGCGCGTCGTCGATCAGGAAACCGGCGAGGAACTCGAAGACACCCGCCCGCCGCGCGAACCGCGCGGTGACAAGCCGCGTGGTGACCGTCGTGGTCCGCGTGGTGGTGGCCGTGGCGGCGACCGTGGCCCGCGTCGCGATCGTGACGGCGGCAACGGCGGTGGCGGTGACGACCACATGCCGGCCTTCCTTAAGGACGACTGAGCTTTAACCAGCTCATAAGGCAACAAAGCAGGGGCCGCGCGATGCAGACCGCGCGGCCCCTTTGCTTTGTGTGGGAAAGTCGGTGCAGCCCGGTGCGAAAGACGGACCGCCCCGGCTGCCTTACATCTTGCTCACGGCCAAGCGCGGGGTCTTGGTGGGGTAGGGCGCGCGCCGACTGGCGGCCTTCACGCAATTGCGCCCGGCGTCCTTTGCGACATAAAGTGCAGCGTCTGCCATCGGCACCAGGTCTCGCATCGCGTCCGATGTCTCCGGCACACAGGCCACGCCGAACGACGCCGTAATCGGAGTGCCGTGAAGTTCTGACAGGCTTTCGATCCGGCCGCGCAGCATCTCCGCCTTGCGCATGGCGAGGTCGAGATCGCAGCCCGGCATGATCACCATCAGCTCCTCACCGCCATAACGCGCGACAATGTCGCTCGGGCGGACGGCGGCGGTCAGCTGCGCCGCTACATCGCGCAGCACTGCGTCGCCTTTGCCATGGCCGTGCGAGTCATTGATGCGCTTGAAATGGTCGAGATCGATCATGATCACCGATGTGGGGCTGCCGTTGCGTTCGGCGATATTGAGATGGCGCTCAAGCGCATCTTCCATGTAGCGGCGGTTATAAAGGCCTGTCAGCGGATCGCGCAGCGACTGCGTGCGCAGCTTCTCCTGCAGTGCAATGTTGGCGAGCGCGAGGCTCATTGAATCGGCCAGGGCCTGGGCTACGCGAGCGATTTCGCGCAGCCGCGTTGCGCCATCGATATCGTCGGACGCGAGCATGAGGAGCCCGTGAACCTTGCCACGCGCGATCATCGGCACTTCGATGGTAGCGTTGCGGCCACCGTTGTGCTTGCAGCACAGATTGATGGAATGCGGGTCGTTGATCTGGATCTTGCCGCGCTTCAAGGCCCAGCAAGTTGCGGGGACGAGCGACCTGACGGGGTCGGAGATGCCATCGTTTGGCCACAGGGTGGCAACGTCGAGGCGGTCCTGCGAATTGTTGAAGATGTACAGCGCGCCGCGCAGATCGGGCAGCAGTTCGGTGGCCGCAGCGGCAAGTACTTCACCCGCATCCTCGCGGCTGTGCGCACTTTGCAGCATGTCGGTCATGCTGAACAATTGCTCAATCTGCTCCCGCTGCTCGTCAACCTTCTTGGCGATGTTCTCAAGGCTCGAAATGCGCTGTTCGCTGATCGAGGCGAGGACAACGGAGATCGCTGTTTGGGCCAGCATAAAGAGCAGGCTGAGCACAGCTGCGTAGCGCAGGTAGGTGCCGCCTTCGATCAGCGCGGCGACCAGGATCGCAGCCGATATCGCGTGCGAGGCGCGCAGAAGCTTGCGCAGCCACGTAGGCGACGCTCTTTCTGCAGTAATGCTTATGCGCTCGCGAATCACACGCTCTCCCAAGCTCTTAGCGGAGTCAGTTAGAATCATCGTGTTGAGGCCATGACTTGCTTGCCCCCTAGGATTATTACCTATGATGGTCTCAGCCTTTACTTGCGGGCGGGGTCGCCGGTGTTACACTCCAGAAGGAGATAAAAAGACCATCGGAGGAGAGGAAGAATGGCGACACAAGGCGCTGATTCGATTGATTTTGGCAAGGTGCAGGAGGTAGCCGGCGGCGTGATGACGCACGTCGCGGGCGCGGTCAGCCTGATGATGGCGTACCTCGGCGATCAGGCGGGCGTGTTTTCGGCGATGGACGGCGAAGGCCCGATGACGCTCGACCAGCTGGCCGACAAGACCGGCATGGAGCCAAAGTACCTGCGCGAGTGGCTAGGGTCTGTTTCGGCGGCTGGCTATGTCGTTTTCGATCCTGCCGCCCAGACCTTCGAACTGCCCCCTGAACATGCGCTGGTGTTTGCGCGCGAAGGCCAGCCTGCCTGCATGCAGGGCTTTATCCAGGCGGTCGTGGCGCAATATGACATGCACGAAAAGGCGGTGGAGGTGTTCAAAACGGGCGAGGGGCGTGCCTGGTCCGAGCATTCACCGTGCCTGTTCTGCGGCACTGACCGCTTCTTCCGTCCGGTCTATGCCGCGCACCTGCTGACCGAGTGGCTGCCTGCGCTGGATGGCGTGGTCGACCGCCTGGAAGCCGGGGGCAAGGTGGCCGATATCGGCTGCGGATATGGCACATCGACCATCCTGATGGCGCAGGCCTTCCCGAACGCGACCTTCATCGGCTTTGATTTCCATCAGCCGAGCATCGACAAGGCGCGCCAGCGTGCGGCCGAGGCGGGGCTGGACAATGTGAGCTTCGAGCTGGCCACAGCGCAGGATTTTCCCGGTGCCGACTTCGACTTCGCCTGCATCTTCGACGCGCTGCATGACATGGGAGACCCAGTCGGTGTGGCCCGCCATGTGCGCGGGGTGCTGAAGGACGATGGCGTGTTCATGGTGGTCGAGCCGATGGCGGGCGACACCATGGCGGAAAACATGCACCTGATGGGCCAGATCTTTTATGGCTTCTCGTGCATGGCCTGCGTCCCGGCCAGCCTGGCACAGCCGGTCGGCTATGGCATGGGCGCGCAGGCGGGGCAGGCGAAGCTGGCTGAGGTGCTCGGCGAAGGGGGCTTCACCAGCGTCCGCCGCGCCGCCGAAACGCCGAGCAACATGGTGCTCGAAGCGAAGCCCTAGGCCTGCTTGGTGCGCATCATGCCCAGATAGTCGAGCTTGCCCACCGGCACGCCTTCTGCGCGCAGAATGCCGTAGGCGGTGGTGGCGTGGAAGAAGAAGTTCGGCTGGCTGAAGCTGAGCAGGAAGTCGGTCGGGGTGAAGGGCACCTTGTGCTCCTTGAACTCGAAGCGCATCGGGCCGCCTGCAAGGCTGTCCAGCTCGGCCGGATCGAGCGCGCGCAGGAAGTCTTCCGCTTCGGTGAGCTTGGCGTGCAACCCGTCATAGCTGGTGGGCGGGTCGGTCATGTCGGGCCCGAACACTCCTGCGCGAAGCCCCTCGATGGCACCCTTCGAGTGGTGCGCCATGCTTTTGATCTGATAGGCAAAGGGCAGCATGTCCTCGATCAGGCACCCGCTGGCCAGGGCCTCTTCGCTGAGCCCGTGGGCCTTGGCCTTGTCGATCCAGCCATGTCCGGCTCCCAGCAGCTGCAGCATCGTTGGGACGACAGAATCGTGAAGCGAGATCGACATGGCAAACCCTTCCATATGAAAACAATTTCCAGCCTGAAGCGATTGTCCGTGACATTTGCGAGAGGCTGGGCATGATTGCGATTAGAAATAGCAGAAAACAGGCGAGGGAGAAGGAGCCACAATGGCAAGAAGCTTTACCGAGGCGCTCGACGCACAGCCGGTCCGGCCATTCCAGTGGATGATCGCCGCAGTCTGCATGCTGGTGCTGGTATGCGACGGGGTCGATCTGCAATTGCTGGGCATCGTGGCCCCGCTGGTGATTGAAAGCTTCGGCACCGATCCCAGCACTTTCGGCATTGCTGCGGGCGCGGCGCTGGTGGGGTTCGGGCTCGGCTCCTTTGCCGGGGGTGTGCTGGGCGATGCGATTGGTCGTCGCTGGACACTGGCGATTTCAGCGCTGGTATTTTCGCTCTCAACGGTTGGCGCGGCCAGTGCTGGCGATGTCACCCAGATGGCCTTGTGGCGGCTGGCCGGTGGGCTCGGCTTTGGCGGTGCTTACGCTAATGCGCTGGCATTGGCGGGCGAGTGGTTGCCCGAACGCTGGCGCGGGGTCACTGTCAGCACCTTGTCGGTTGGCACCCCGATCGGTGGGACCATCGTCGGCCTGGTGGGGCCGGGGATGGCCGCTGACTACGGCTGGGACGGCACCTTCCTGCGCATCGGGCTTGCGACCACGCTGATGGTGGTGCTGATCGTGGTTGCCCTGCGCGACAGCCCGGCATTTCTCCTCGCCTTGGGCAAGCGCGAGCAGGCGCAGAAGAATGCCCGCTTCGTGCTCGACACCGACGAAGAACTGGCGCCCGAACGGCACGAGGCCGATGGCGTGGAGGGGCAACGCACCAGCGTGTTCGACCGGCGCAATCTGAGGCTCAACATCGGGATTGGCCTTGCTTTCACGGCCGCCGCGATGGTTGCCTATTCGATCCTGACCTGGACCACCACCATGCTGACCGCGCGTGGATTTACGCTTGCTGATGCCGGCGGTGCGGTGGCGCTGGCGGGCGTTACTTCGATGATTGGTTCTGTCCTCGTTGGCCTTGCCATGCGGCGGTTCGGGTCGCACCGGGTGCTGACCACGATCAGCGTCGTTCTTACCTGCGTGCTGGTGGCGCTGGCGGTTCAGGTGGAAGCCTTGCCCGCCGAGCCAAGTGCGATGCAGCAGCAGGTGGTGACCTGGCTGGTTGGGGCGGCTGGCGGCTTCTTTAGCGCTGCAATTGCGGGCATGTATGTGCTCATGACCTTCGGTTACCCCCAGAGCTGCCGGTCTTCCGGGATCGGTTTCGGGATATTCATGAGCCGGATTGGTGCCATCGGAGGCAGCGCGCTGGGGGGCGCCTTGCTCGAACTGGGCGGTGCGAGCACGTGGCCGTTTTTTGCCATCCTCGTCGTATGCGCGATCGTCATCTCAGCGGCGTCGCTCGTGATCAACCGGCATGTGCCGCCGTTGTCGCGGAGCTGAGAAGGCATGGTGGATGGGTTGATCTAAGGAAGGAATTTCCATAGAATTGGGGGTCTCGGAACGAAAAATTATCACTAACTATTAGATAATAACTTCCGCGGGCGCAAATATTCCAGTCTTGGGGGACTTGGTATGCCCGATATTGATGATGCGTATTCGCAAGCGCTCGGGGCAATTGCCGGGGCGGAAGATGTGTTCGCTGTTCGGGCAGCGATTCCCTTGGCCTTGGCGCTGGCGGGGATGCCGGCATCGTACTTCGTGGCACCGCTCACTGCAGATCCGCGGGTAGGGCGGATACTCACGTCGCTGGGTAACCCTCGCATATGGGAGCGGCACTATCGCAGTAGCCTGCACCGCGTCGATCCGTTGCCGGGCTTCTCGCTTTCTGTCTCTGGCGCATTCTTCTGGCCCGACGCGCTGGAGGGCGGGGCGCTTCATGATCGCGGGCGGCGATACCTGAAAATCGCTGGGAAGTTTGGCCTCGGTCGCGGGATTGGGGTCGCCTGCTATGGGCCGCAGGGGCGCAGCGCCTTTCTCGGCGCGGCCTGGCCGCATGCGGAAAAGCCCGAGATCAGCGTTTTGCAGTGGGTGAATAATGTCGGGCAGACTTCGTTTCAGCGTTATTGCCATTTGGTGCGAATGGACGAGACGATCCCGGCCTTGTCCAATCGCGAGTTGGAAGTACTCAGCTGGATGTGTGAGGGTAAAAGCAATTCCGTTATTGCACAAATCCTGAACATCTCGAGATCGAGTGTCGATATGTATATACGGCGACTGTTCAACAAACTCGAAGTGACCGATCGCACCGCTGCATGCATGCGTGGTGTTTCGCTGGGGCTGACGGTGGGCCGCGATTATCAAGAATTGTTCAAGCAAACCCGGAAGCGTGAACCCGGTAATGCTATTTAATTATTACACACTTGTGCAATTTTTTTGTCACCCAAGTGCGTGACGTGCAGGTAAGCGACTCGGGTACTAGTGCCCACTACGAAACATCGGCAAGCCATTCGGGTCGCAATCGGATGGACAGATGTTTTGCTAGTCCAATCCCCACAATTGGACTTGGAACGATCCGCGTTCGCCTTGGGGTGAATGAAGGGTCTTCCATGCGATTGGCCTCCGACACCCCCCCGTCGGAGGCCAATTTTCTATCTGCAATCATCGCATTGAAAAACGCCGGAGAACCAATGGCTCCCCGGCGTTTGTCTGTCTCGCAATATGCGCTGTTCAGCGGACGCGCGGCCCGCCGAAAGGCAGGGGCGGCGGGGGACGGCGCGCACCGCGCGGAAGCTGCGCCTGATAGGCCCGTCCGCAGTGCTCCACGCAATAGGGGAAGCCGGGGTTCACCTTCTCGCCGCAGAAGTGGAAGTCGGGCTCTCCTGGGTGGCCCATGGGCCAGCGGCATACCCGGTCGCTGAGGTCGAGCAGGCTTGTCTTGTCGGCGATCTCGGGGCTGGGCTTGGCCGGAACGAGCCGCCGCGGCGGGGCCGGAGGAATGGGTGCCTGCTGATCGCCGGGGCCTTGCCGCAAGAAGCCGCCAGGACCGTATGAGACGATCTTGGGCAGGTCTTCCTGCCGGTCGGGCAGGGGCTGGCTCATCGCAGCATTTGCAGGGGCTGCGGGAGCGTCCTGCTCCTTCGGTGCCGCCTCTCTCACCGGAGCTGCCGGTGCGGGGGTGGCGCGCGGCTTGCTCTTGGGCGCGGAGGCTTCGGTCGCGGCCTTGGTTGCCGGTGCCTTTTTCTTCGCGTCTTTCTTGTCGTTGGCCTTCACCGGGCTCGGCCGTGCCTTGAGGCCAAGCCGGTGCGCCTTGCCGATCACCGCATTACGCGAGACATCGCCCAGTTCTTCCGCGATCTGGCTGGCGGTGGAGCCACCTTCCCACATCTTGGTCAGTTGCGCGATCCGTTCGTCGGTCCAGCTCATCGAATACTTTCGTCCATTTGCCTGTGCGGAGCCAGGGATTCTCGCCCCGATCCGCAGGTGATCTTGCCAGCCAGCCCGGCGAAGGATAATCGCGACCCATGCCCCAGACCGAAACCGTTACCGCAACGAGCAATGCCGCGCTTTCCGGCACCCATGCCGGAACCAGGTTCCCGCCGAAGGGAGAGCCACAGATCACCGGCTTCAACCGGATCGGGCTGTGGAGCCTCTATATTAAGGAGATCAGGCGATTTCTCAAGGTGCAGACGCAAACTGTCTGGGCGCCGGCGATCACCACGCTCCTGTTTCTGATCATTTTCACCGTCGCGCTCGGGCGCGGGGGGCGCGAAGTGCTTGGCGTGTCGTTCGGAACTTTCGTGGCGCCGGGCCTCATCATGATGGGCATGATGCAGAACGCCTTTGCCAATGCGAGCTTCTCGCTGCTGTCGGGCAAGCTGCAGGGCACGATCATCGACCTGCTGATGCCGCCGCTTTCGTGGGGAGAGCTGATGCTTGGCATCGTGGCTGCCGCGATGACGCGCGCGGTGATGGTGGGTGCTGCGGTGGCTCTTGCCATGTGGCTTTATCCCGGCGTTCAGGTGGGGGCGGCGCATCTGTGGGCGATCGTGTGGTTCGGCCTTAACGGAGCGGCCCTGCTTGCGATCGTCGGTCTGCTGGCGAGCCTGTGGGCCGAGAAGTTCGACCACAACGCGGCGGTCACCAATTTCGTGGTTGCGCCGCTGTCGCTGCTGTCGGGCACCTTCTACGTGATCGACAACCTCTCGCCTACGTTCGAGGCGATCAGCCGGGTGAACCCGTTCTTCTACCTCATCTCGGGCTTCCGCTATGGCTTCCTTGGCCAAAGCGACATCGGCAACACCGATCATGCGGTGATGGGGGCAGCGCTGGGCGTCTTCGCGCTCAATCTCGTGCTTGGCTTCATCACCTACCGGGTGTTGGCCAGCGGGTGGAAGATCAAGAGCTAAGCGCGGCTCTGCCGCTGTTCTTTAGTGGGTGAGGCTGGCGCGCAGGCGATAGCGACCACCGGCGAACTGCTCGAACAGCTGCTCCACGCCCGGATGGTCAACCGGGCCGCCGTCGGTGTCGATCAGCAGGTTCTGCTGGCTGACATAGGCGACGTAGCTGGTATCCTCGCTGTCGGCGAGCAGGTGGTAGTAGGGCTGGTCGCGGCTGGGGCGCAGTTCGGCCGGGATTTGTTCGTACCATTCGTCTGAATTGGCGAACACCGGATCGATATCGAAGATCACCCCGCGGAAGTCATGGTTTTTGTGCCTGACGACATCGCCAATAGCGAAGCGTGCGCGAGCATGACGAGGGGCCTGGATGCGCTTTCCGGCTTGAGCCGAATAGAACTCTGTATGTTCCATATAGCGGGAATATAGGCGGTTTGTACCAGCGAACAAGGCGCGGCGGGCGATAATCACCGGTGGCTGTGTGCGATGGGTCTTGGCAAGGCGGATTTCATGGGCTAACGGGCGCCCTTCTCAGAGCGACCGGGGCCTTACGGCCTCTCACCTGATCTTGCGGAGAGGTGGCAGAGTGGTCGAATGCGCTGCACTCGAAATGCAGTATACGGGCAACCGTATCGAGGGTTCGAATCCCTCCCTCTCCGCCATCCCCCTCATTTGGGGTGACAAACCTTCAAAAAGCCTGAAAACACAGGACTTATGCGGGGTTCGAAAACCCTCATTACGGCTATATTCGAGTGGTGCTGAAAGCACGAGTTTGAGCACGGTTTGCTTGTCCTCGTAACGCTCGCTTTTCCAGAGATTGCAGGGGTTTGCGAGGAATCGCATGGCGAGTTCGAACATCTCCCCGAAGGCGCGGCGCGGTTTGCCCGCCGATTGCAGCTTTTCGGTTAGCATCAGCTTCTCTTTTTCGAGCTTTTCGATCCCGGCCTCATAGGTCGGTATCACGCTGTCGCTCGACGCATTGATAATGCGATCAACAAGCCGGGAAATCTGGGTTTCGCACTGGGCAATGGAGCGCTTAAGCGAGCTGGCCAAGTTCTGACCGTTCCGCCGCTGTTGTTCCCATGCGTCCGTGAACATGGCGCGAGCCATCGTGAATAGCGCATCCGAGGGCCGGAGCGTTTCGAGCATAGCCTCGAATTCACTCTCGATCTCCGCCTTGCGGATGGACTTGCCTTTGCTGGGGCAGCCCTTGGAATAACAGAGATAATAGGGGTGCCGCGCACCAGTCTTGCTCTTCGAAAAACACGCGGTCAGCGGCTTGCCACAATCCGCGCAGACAACACTGCCACGCAGCGGGAAGCTCTCATTGAGGTCCGCCCGCGCTGGCGCATAGGCGCGCCCCTCAAGCCGCTCCTGTATCTTGAGGAAGGTCTCATAGGAGATCAGGCCGTCATGCTGGCCATCGCGCAGGGGGACATCCCATTCCGGGCGCTCAACCATGCCTGCATAGAGCACGCGGGTCAGCAGGTCTTTGACGAGCTGATTGCGAACCTTGCCCTGGCTGGTCTTGGGGAAATCCGGTTGAGACTCGAAAAAGCGCTTCACCTCGGCCTGGGTTTGGAATCGGCCCGAAGCATAGCCTTCCAGCCCTTCCTGAATAATCGATGCCAGCGGTTCATCACGCACCAGCACATTGCCGTGTCCGGGGCGTCGTTCATATTTAAAGCCCATGGCCGAGGCAGCAAACGGCCAATAGCCGTTCACGATCCGCGCGCGCATGCGGTTGCGGGTCTGCTCCGCATTCTTGCCCCGCTGGTGGGCCGATACCGAGGCCAGCAAATGCTCAATGAGCTGGCTATCGGAGTCCTCACCGAACTCGATGCTAGGACTTTCCAGCACGCCGCCTGCCTCGGCAATGGCTGCGCGGAGTGCCAAATGCGCTTCGAGCCCGCGCGCAAGGCGGCTAATGTCGTCGATGATCACCCGCAGGTGGTCTTTGCGGTTTTGGCGCAGATGGGCGAGCAATTTCTGCATGCCGGGGCGCTCAACGAGCGAGCCTGATACAGCCTTGTCCTCGAATACCTTCTCGATGCGATAGCCCTTCATCCGGGCAAATTCTTCGCAGCGTGCGGCCTGGCTTTCCGCGCCATGGCCTTTCTTGACCTGGGCGACTGACGAGACGCGAACATACGATATGGCGCGTTGTATGGTGGTGATTTCTCCTCTCATAGCGAGACTCCTTCCTCGTCATCCGCAAGGGCGGAAGTGACGAAATTGTGAGTTATCGAATGAGAATATTCTACCTGATCCGGGGCTCGAATTGGGCTGTGATCATCAGAATCCGGGAGTTGCCCACAGGCAGTTTTGGCATCGTCGCGGCTATCCAACACCTGCTGTGCGGGCGTCAGACCATAGCCGAGTTGTACGAATGAAACGATGATCGACCACAGCGCTTCGATGAGTTGGCGCTTGTCATCTTCACAAATGTCAGCGTCCTGAAGGTACGGCGCGTAGACATCGAGATCGAGTTCAATGAGGGGAGAGGTATTGGGCGGGGGGCTGGGGGTTGCGTGGTTCACGTGCTTTTTTCCTATTTCTACGGGTTCATATTCATCCTTGGCTCCTTTCCATTTCCAAGAAACAACGATAGGAATACTGTCCTATTTCTTAGAAAATATCAAGGAAATTCTGATATTTATACTTCAAGGCGTCACCGGGCTTGGCGTTCTCGCGGCTGCTGCCGCGTTCCGGGTGTACTGCGCGTCTGTTTGAAGCGATCACGCCGGATGTCGGCACGGCTTTTGTTCTCGTCATGCCACTCTTCATCGAACATGGCCCGCTGGGCTTGCGCACGATCCGGTGCAGCCTTTCCCCGGTCTTGCTCGCGGTCCTTTTGCCGCAAGTGCTGCTCATACTCGTAGGCCGCACCGCGCAGCTTCTCGGCCTTGAGGTTTTCAGCGCCGGACAGGAAATGCGTTTCGCGCCATTCCCCTGCCTTATCGCGGTAGACTTTCACAACGCCCGTACTGAAGAAATCCGGTGCGCGTGACCCGTCTTCTCTCAGTGCCCCCTCATTTCGGAACATGGTCGCTTTGATGTTGCCGTCTCGCCAAACTTTCTCAGGCTGCTTCTTGGGTTGCTGTTGCTCCATGGGTGATTCCTTTCGTTCGTGGTCAGGATTGAAATTGCGGCAGGCTCACAAGGCCGATGGCGAGTAGGCCGAAGCCAACACCCGTGATCTGGATCGGTGAGTAGTGCTCATTGAAAACCAGCATGCTGATCAGCAGCTCGCCGATCAGGATTGCCAGTGAACTGACGACCATGAGCACGCCGTAAGAACCGCTGCGCAGCAGGATCACCATCAGTGCGGAGGCGCAGCCATAAGCGATGGCGCACCATACAAGCGCCGTACCATCCCGATCTCTGGCGAACAGGGCGAGTTGATAGCCCTCGAAGACATAAAGGCCCGCCATCAGGGCAAAGGCCGTGCAGCTATAAAACGGTGTCATGTTGAACTCACCCTTCGATCCGCGACCAGTATCCGTCGCGATATTGAGGATAGTCCGCGAACTTGGCGGGTACGGGCTCGGTGATCACGCGCCGCCAAGCATGGCCGAAGCGCGTCTTAACACGCACCCGGTCAGTCGGCGGGTGATAGGGATTGGGATGAAAACGCCCGGCCATGAAGCGCTGCTCATAGTATGCGTGCCTTTGCGCATGGACGGGACCGGGAAGCCCGTCGGCAAAGATGATCTGCTCATCCTGCGGCATGTTGAGGATTTCATCGGGTGTACGCAGCAGCCTTTGCTGCTTGCTGCGAAACTCCGCCTCGCGCTTGTGATGCGCTACATCCAGCCCGGACAGAAACGGATCGCCGCCACCCAGCAGTGATTGCATCGCCTGATGCTTGGCATGGCGCGCGCGCTCTTGCCGCAACTCGTCATCGTATTCGAGTGTTTGCGAGCCCAGCATACGCGAAACGGCGGTGGCTGTTTCAATGTCGCGGACGGTGAAATAGCTTCTCACCTGCGCGCTTGAGGTGATGATATTCCCGGCATTTGGGCCGATCTCGTCCATCTGGTAAGCCGACTGGAATACCGCCCAGGGGCGAATGCCGATCCCTGCCCCATAGGTGAAAAGCTGCGTGATGAGCGGAAAGCCGCCAAGCTGCGCGCATTCATCGAGAATCCAGGTCTGGCGCGGTGCATTTGGCTTGCGGGACTTGTAGATCATCCCTGCAACGAAGATCGCCTTGATCACAGGAGCCCACGCTTGGATGAACTCTGCGGGCGGCATCAGATAAAGCTGGATGGGGTTGGTGCTGTCGCAGAGCTGTTCAAGCGAAAAGTCGAATGGCGGCGAGACCGATTCCATGAGTACCGGATCGGACAGGCAGGAAAGCGCCTTGAAGATTTCGCCGAGAATGCCGTGATAGCCTGAGCCAGAGGACTCGTTGCGCAGTGTGGCGATTTCTTCCTCAATGCGGGATGAGATTTCGAAACCCGCCTCGCTCATCTCGAATGCGAAATCGAGCCAGCTCTCTCCGCCGCCGGGAATCAGGTTTACGACCTTGTACAGCTCAGGCAGCGTGAGCGAGCCATGCATGCGCGCCAGTGTGAGGATAATGGCTTCGAGGAATTCCCGTGCTCGCCCTTCGAAATAGTCCGCGCTCTTGTTGCGGCTGGGCGGGATCAGGTTGTGGCAAAGGACTTTGACATCCGAGATCAGGCTCGGACTGTCGATGCGGATATAATCAACCGGATTGATCCGGTGTTGCGGCAGGCTGTGGAGTTCCGCCGGATTCCAGTAGATGCAGTGTTTGCGGTCAGGTGTCTGGTTCTGGCTGATCGCGGCCAACTCGCCCTTCATGTCGAGAACCAGCATGGAAGGCGTATGAATGCCGTGACACAGGTTGTAGCCCAACACCGTTGTCAGCTTGCCGCCGCGTGCCCCCGCCGTCAGCAGCAATCCACCAGCGCCTGAATACCAGATGGGTTTTCGGCCCATAAAGCCGATCAGCAGGGAGTGCGGCTGTTGGGTGAACATCCCGGCACGCCGCAAGTCTTCTTCATCACAGAATGCGGCGGAGCCAAAGCGGTTGGCTTCGTTGTCATTGCATAACATCGACGAACTCCAGGTAAAGAAAAGCCGGGCAGCGCAGCGGCGCTGCCCGGCAAGTTCTACGGTGAGAGGAAAGGCTGAAAATCAGCCGAGATTGGCGAGAATTACGATGACGATCACGCTGATGAGTATTGCACCTGCGACTTGATCCCAATCGACGACCTCGCGATGGAGCTCTCCGACTTTGACACGCTTCATAAACATCTAAATCACCTCCTTTCCATTTACTTGATTATTCAAAAAAACCGGGTGGCGATGGCGAGTGCCCCCATCATCAGGGCGGTCGAGACCGACGCGCGGGCGGTGAAGAAGATCAGCGCACCGCAGATCGCGAACCAGATCAGGGCGGTGACATCTTCCCAGCCAGTGCCGTAATTCTGCGCGGTGTAGGTCTGCACCCAGCCAACGGTTTTGCCGTACAAAGGCGGTACGCCCAGAAAGGTGATCACCGCCGCCAGGGTGGTTGCCAGACCGTTGATCGAACGCACGAATACCGACTTTGCGGCTTCTTTGCTTGTGGTTGCTGACTTCACGTCCTCGTCCTTTCCAAACTCCGGCAGACAAGGTTCTCCTGCGTTCAGAGTTGAATTATTTATCTGAACTAAAAAGAATTTTGTCTTTCTGGTGAACTAACCGTGGCGGTGAGCATCTTCGGGCGCAAGGCTCCCGGAGCCTTGGAACGCTCAAGGAATGAAGTTAGATCAATTTGGAACGATAACGGCCCTCAAGGAGGCGAATATCGATGGCGGCAGATACAAAAAGCCTAACCTTTCGGACCGGGCGGTTGGAAGACAAGCGTATGTATCGCGACGTGCTCCAACTCTACTTTGCAGGCTACCCGGCTCCATGGATTGCTTCGACGCTGAAGATGACGCCACAATCGGTCAATCGCACTCTACGCAAGCTGCGTTCGGCTTTGGTTCGCCAACAGCGCATCGGCGAGTTTTTGGATGACGAAGCCAGGCGGCTGCGCTTTCGGGAATACCCTGTCTATGTCTGGCTTATCAAAACCTCCGCCAACTCCATCGCCCAACGCGGGGAGAACTATCATCAGGAACTCAGGACCTGTTTCACACAATGCCCGCGTGCGCATAGTCCCGGTGACTTTATCGAGAAGTTCATTGATACGCGCATCGACCCGACCACGTTCCCCTACCCGGTCGATCCGCAGGTCAAGGAGACAGTAGCTTTTGCCGAAGTGGACGAAGCTATTGACCGCAAGGGCTCATGTCGAAGCTGCCCTTTTGGACTTGGCGCACGCAATCTTTCCATGGCGTTTGCTGATTGCCGGGAACTCTACGCCGACATTCAGTTCTATTTCAGCGTCACCCGCATTCGCAGCGCGTCCGACTTCTATTTTCATTTCATGGCGGCTGCACTGATCAGTATGGTACGCAGGCTCGCGCTCCTACGCCATCCGCAGGCAGTCGCCAGAGGGTGTGACGACATTCTTGCGGCGCGGCTGACCACGCGCAAACAGATCAAGATCGTCGATCATATCTATCGGTTGATCCAAAGACCCGCGCCGGATTCAATCGATGAATATGGCAATTTCATTCATTCTCAGGGGTACGCGCCGCCATCATCGCCGTGAGGCTTTCTTCCGAAAATTCTACGATAGGCCGCATTTTTGCCGCTGCCTTGCGATTTTCCTCGAATTCTCTGGCAAGCTCGTCACGGCTTCTGCCACTTACCGGAGGAGGAGTGGCGAACCCTGATAGATGAATGTTCCTCTTATTTCTATCCATTATTATATATTAACATAAATATATTTAAAAATTGAACAAATAAATTCCAATGACAACCAGAGGTTTAATTGAATTTTAATCAAAGTTTACTATGATATTCATCATGGAAATACGAAGAGAATATCACGATGCTTGTATCTTTTGGGATCGGATGGCGATATCGGTGCGCGGTGTCATCAACGGGGCTGCATCTGTCACAAGCAAATGCAGCGTTAGCGGGGCTGTAGACCCGCACGGCCTGCCGCACGGAACGGGGGCAACATGAGTGACAGACCCTCGGACAATCGAACCGATTTCATAGATCAACAAAGAGAGCTTTCGTCCGCTGGCGGCAGCAAGGCCCCGCGCTTTTTCGACAACGACGGTCATCCGCGTTCGCGGCAGGAGAAAGAGCGAAAGCTCCGCGCCAGTGCCCGCGAATTCACACGACTGATGGACCTGATCAATAGCGACCTGGCTTACGCAGCAGCGCGTCAGGAGTTCGGCACTTTCCTGAGTGATGTCGAACAGGCAACGGAAACAGCCCTTGCCAAGGCGCGCAAGGCCAATGATCAGGCACAAGACGGACTTCAGAGCATACTGGACAGCGCAAATCGCCTTCCGGATGGGCGTGCCGTATTCCGGGATGCAAACGGCAACGTTTACACAGAGGACGGTGAACAGGTATCAGCCGAGGATGCTGCCTCTATCGTCTGGAAAGATGCTGCGCCCAGCTACGAGGACTATCAGGCCGCTCGAACAAAGGCCGAAGAAGCGCGTCAGCAGCTTGAGGATGTCGAGCGCTATCAGCGGGACGTTCTTGGCCCGGCACGGGATCGCTTCGATGACGAAGACAATCCCATGACGCTGGACGAGTTCGAGCAGCACAAAAAGCGGATTGAGGAAGAGATGCCTGATATTGTTGCCCAGGAGATGCCCTCACATTCCGCCTCCGTGAAACCGGAGACAATTGGCGCGATTACCAAGCCGTCCCTTTAATCAGCCTGAGAAAAGGTAAAACTCCCACATGCCTCTTCCAATATTGCGATCATCACGCCTGCTGGGTGATGATCGGGGAAGCGACGCAAGGTGTTGCGGATATAGGTGTTCCGCTGGTTCATTGTGTCGGTGTCTTTCAGATACCAGTCATTGACGCACCGGGCTTTGCCACCAGGATTCTGCGCAGCTACCACTCCTGCCATCGTGATCGACGCCAAGAAGTATGAGTCCTGATCCTTCTGTGGCCAGTTGAGCACCTGAGCACTGGTAAAACCCGTGGCATACGCAGGTATGCTGATCGCAGAACTTACCAGGCAAGCCGCGAAAGCGGCAGCCACTCTCAAGCTTGCGCGTTTGCGTTGAGATTTTGACCTTAAACAGTTTTGGCTATTCGGTTTCTTTTGTTGAGACAGCCTAGTTTTGCGGTAATATGCTGAGCAATGACATCGGGTCAAACCCGATGCGCAGAACTGCTAAATGGCGGAAATCTCAAGGAGTGTGGACGGTGGAACAAAATAGCCAATTTTGTTCCACGGCACGCCTGCTCCAAGGGAGGATCGCACATGGCACACACGGCATCAGACATCGCAGGCATGTCGCTTTTCACCATCTATGGTGAACGCAAATATATGTCGCAAAATGAGCGCGTCCGCTTTCTCTCAGCGTTGAGCGTGCTGACGGACGAAAGAGACCGGACCTTTTGCGAGATGATGTTCTGGACCGGATGCCGCCCGAGCGAGGCACTGGCACTGACAGCCCGCAATATCGATCTTGATGAGCGCACGGTTGTCATTCGCAGCCTGAAAAAGCGCCGCGAGCTCAAGGGGAAGCACTTTCGCGCTGTACCACTGCCTGGAGCTTTCATTGAACGGTTAGATGACGTGCACGAGCTGCGCGCGCTGCAATCAGGGTCGGATCGAGGTGTTGAGGCAAGGCTTTGGGACTTTTGCCGGACGACTGGATGGCGGCGGCTACGTACAGTCATGGATACGGCGGAGATAACGGGCGTTCGCGCATCGGGGCGCGGCTTGCGCCATACATACGGCGTGCACGCGGTCATCACCGATGTGCCGGAAACACGGATTCAGATTTGGCTCGGGCATGCCAGTCTTAAAACAACGGCGATCTATCTGAACGCGGTCGGACCGGAGGATCGGATCATCGCACGGCGGATGTGGAATGTCGGCGCACTATGACGGACGACGATTCTATCAGCGATGATACGGTTCAAGGGCTGATCGATTTGATGGGCGAGCTTGAGACAGTTGAGGAAATGGCATTTCAGCTACGCAAGCGCATTGCTGATTTGACGATGGCGGTGACGAGGACGACGCGGCATTGAGGGACATTCGATGGTTCGTGTGAGTTCGAAGCGCGAACCAAAAAGGTGATGCAGTTTCGTGTAATACAAACAGCAATTAGTTCAATAATACGCGAAACACGACACGCGCAAGCTGTGCGTTGGCTGCCACCAACGCGCTTGGCTCCGGCGCTCCGCGCCTTCGGCAAGGGAGGCCCGCTGCGCGCCTCCCGTTGCATCCCTCCCGGCCTTTGGTTCGTTGGCAAATGGACTGCTTAACTACCACTCGAACCGTTCGTCGCGTTGGCGATCGTTCTTGGCTTCCCAATCCTTTTGCTTTTCGATGTAGTCCGAGAAGTCGCCGATCATCGCTTGGGCCGCATTGGCAATCTCAGTATTGGGGCTTGCGCAGAGTTCTTTCAACAACGGCAATCTGCTTTCCAGAATAGCGGCGAGTGAACCACTCCACCCGTTGGGCCTGAAGCGCTCAACCATAATCTCTAGAACTGTTTTTGGGTCTGGGCATTCATTGAGCAGCCTAAGCGCCGGCTCTGTCCAACTCACCGGGCCAGCATAGTCCTCAAGTGGGGGGCGGTTCTCTTGTTCCTTTTCTGGTCGTTCCCAGATCGGCATGACATGTGCGATAGCCAAGCACCGGTCTTCAGGCGCTTCCCGCACCCATTTGAAGATCGCTGCCGCACTAAGCCTCGAAGCCGGATTGAGCTTTGCAATCCGCCTGGTCTCGAACAATTCCTCGATCTCACCGCTTTTACTCGCTCTACCGATCAATTCATCGAGCACCTCTTGCGGAAACTTGTCAGCCAGCACTCCAACCAAACCGCCAAAATCGTGAGCATAAATGCTGTAGTCGACGAGGCCTTTCACTAGAGTCTGGCAAATCTTGCGTGCGACCTGCGCGTCCTTGCCCTCTTCCAAGCATGCTTGCGCCACCTTTTTGTATCGGTGTCCGTTTTGGTGATCCTCCCGAGAGAACATTGCGTTCTCCAACAGATGTTTGCCAGCCTCTTTTTCAGCTTGTTTGAGTGGTATTTTATCGCTGTTCCGCCGATAGATCAGATGCCTCATAATCTCGAACGCCACTGGTTCGCCTTCCGAACGTTGCGCGATGGATTTCATGAGCTGGCAGAAACTGTCCGGATCGAAGCATTCCAAAGCTCGTCCGGACGAGAGATGGTGAAAGGTGCTTATCGGTATCGAGGGCATCTTGGCCGCAGTTATCAAGCGTTCAATCCCCCTATCATCTAAGCCGACGTTGGATTGAAGGTTCACAAACAGGGGGTGCAACTTTTCGTCAGCCAGCGCGGTGTCGAGCAAATTTTCGACTAAGGGGCGGTTCTGTTCTGCGGCCGCACCAATGAAAACACCGGCAAGGGAATATGACGCCTTGCCCAACGTTTCTATGCTTGCTGCACTTACGATTGCCCATGCTGCGGCAATGTCACGGACGTTCTCTCCGACCGCCCGTAGAACTGAAACGATCCGATAAGATTCCGCGGTAGCCAACGCAGGCATGTGTCTTGCAAAGAGGTCCAAATCGGCAGCGAGTTCCTTTCCGATGTCTGCCGCAATCCTTGTCGCCTCGTCTTCTGCCTTGCTGTAGCGCTCATCGTCATTGAGCTCGATTTCGACGACATCGAGAGCCGACCATCCCTTCGGCAAAATGTATGCCCCAATACGGTCTTCGAGCGTTTGAGGAGCAAGTCGCCCCTCTAGAACGCGCAGCTGTGCAATCTCTTCTGCCCGTTCTGTTTCCTTGAGTTGACGTATCGCGCCGCGAGCTGCCACCCAACCTTGCGGCCATCCGCCATCTGAGTAGAGCTCATCCGCAAGAGCGATCAGCTCTGGCGTCATCCCTGTCTTGAAAACGAGCCAAGCAAATCTTTGTCCGATCAAGTCTCGAGTCTGTTCGCGCAGATGAGGGAGTTTCGCCATGAACGAACATGCGTTGAATGCAGAGCCGAACCAGTCTCTAAATTCATCTGGGCTAGCTGGCGAAAGTCCATAGTCGCGTTTGCGCGTCCCAAATTCAAAGCCATAACTCGAAATAAAATGGTCGGTTTGCAGCATGGATTCCAGAGCCGCCAATGCCAACTTGGCATTCCGTTCATCCCCAGTTTGCGCAAACTCCAGGATGAGTTCAGCACGCTCCGAAGGTGAGGCTTTGGTTCCTGAAAGATAGAGCGTGAAGAGCGACGAGAAAACACTGACCCCATCACCAGTGTTATTGCTGGCCGCACCATTTTTCGAAAAGCCAGAAATCAGCCGAGCCGCCGGAGCGAAAAAATCGGGCTCGTAAGCAAGCGAACGCAGCAATCTGATTAAGCGTTGTTGCTCGTGCTGGTCGCCGTCGAAGAAATTCTCATCACTCTTTGCCGCTCGTTCAAGGCACGCAAGCGTGGCGGCTGGGTCAACGGGCGCCACATTGTCCAAGACCGTGCGCCCCAGATCATCAAGACTGCCTGCGCTTGCAAGAATGCCGCCTTCTCCAAGCCATTCACCCACAATATTCTGGGCTTCCCGACAATCATGGAGGCACCCAAGCCTTCTTGAAAACGACCGCAGCAAGCGATCCGGTACTGAATTGCTCGCCAGTGCCGCAAGAATGATCGATTTAGGCAAATCCTGCAGGGCTTGCTTCGCAAGCCGGTGAGCAATGGCGTGTGGCAATAGCGCCCGCCATTTGGATCGCTGTTGAACAAGCTGCCGACGCGTGAGCTCTGATACATGGGCGTAAAATTCCGAGACGCTTTGCTCGGCCAGGCCAGCTAGGATTGGAAGTTCCGCATCGTCACCACCAAGTGTTTCAACATCGAACGAGTAAACGAGAGAACAAGCTTGCGCAGCCCGATAGAGCGCCGGATCGTGCTCCTTGTTCTGGCGGAACAGCCTCGTAAACAGCTCGCCGTCATTCAAATTAGCTAAGGATTCACCATTCCGCGCCGTTTCCGCCAACGCCAAAGCAATTCGGAAATTGCCTTCCGAGAAGGCCGTGATTGTACCAATCTCGGGGTTCGTTAGGTTGGGGTAGCGCTTTTGTAGAATCTCATCGATGATCTCATTCGAAGCAGGCTCGAGCTTGAATACATCGGTATTCTCTGGTGTCTCGTCGGCAATATCATATTCGACTGTTATCAAACTTACCGGGGCGCCGCTCTTCTGGAGACGGGCGACGAGTTTTCGGTGCAAAGCGATTCCGCAGTTATCAATGATAAACACACAGGGTTTGCGGCGGCCTTGGAGATTCACAAGTAACTCGGCAGGCACTGGTTCAGGCTCATCTGCCAAATCGGTATAGATTGCAGTGTGCGGACTTATGGCGTTCTCACCTACTCGCCCGTCGAAAAGCGCCTGCACAAGCCTAGTTTTTCCGACGCCAGAGAGCCCAACAAGCCGAATGGCCCCTCGCGGCTGGCGTAAGATGTCCCGCAAACGGTTGACGCCATCCTCGACATTGAGACTGCCCGTGTCGCCTAAGCCAGGGCCCTTAAGGCGCACGTTTTCATCGCCCAGATATTCGTCTTCAACAACTCCGGGGGAGCTCGACCAGTCGCCGAACGGTTGCCATCCCGACAAAGGCTTTCCGACATGCTCCTTAACCCAAGCAACTAGGCCGGGTGTTTGGTTCACCCAGGTCGCAAGCCGCTGGCGATCGAAGTAGTCGAGATGCAGCTGATCTTTGCCCGGTAAGTCCTGCACAGCCTCATACATCGCTTTGCGACGATTTGTGAGTGCGGTATCAGAAACTGAGCCTTGCGAACTAACAATGATATATGCGCCGCCTTGTGCGGCCAGATTAGCAATCGACTGGCGCAGCTCACCACCTGGCCGCATTTCGTCGATGACAGCCTGCCGTGCGAGATTCTCTGCCTTGACTTGGAAGCCGGTATTGTTTCGCGGAATGAAGTTTGTGTCTGCGGCATTCGAAATGGCAGCCCTTACATCAATCCCACCATCCGCCGCATTCTGATGACCGCCATAAGTGATCCCAGCCGGTGAGCACCCGCATTCGACCGCTACCTGCTCGGCCAGCCTGCCAACAAGTGACCTTAGCTCAGCGTCACCTAGTTCAGCGATTTCATCTGGTGTGACTTCAAAGATCAAAGGCGCGCATTCCGGGGGTTAGGGGTTCCACTTACATCTGCAGCGGGTCGATGTTTCTAGAATTCGATTTCAATCCCGACATCATTCTCGACCGCCAGGCTAATTGGCGTGTACAAGTCCACGTCAAGATCAGGCGCACTGAGCGTCGCCACTAATGCATAGCGCCCTTTGCGCTTGCAGTTTGCTGCTGATTGTCTCCACCAGCCAACAACGGGCTTCACGCAAATCACGTCGCGAGCTGCCAAAGCTACCGCTGGACCAACCCATTCATCGCAATGCAGTGATCCTGCGGAGATGCTGCCGGGACCAAAGCGCCAACCTGAGTTATCCGTAGCTTCCGGTCCCGCACCCAAAGGGTCTTCCCTCTCAAACGGGTTTGTCCGCTTGATAAAGTCGTCTTCGCTTTCCAACCGTCGCTTCAGGTCAAAGCGAAGACCGAATGATTGATATCGTTGCGCGTCAATCGAAGCGAAGCGACCGGGGTTTGGCTCTACGAAATACGAAAGCGTAAGTTTGAGACGCACGTCGTTCTCGCCGAGCTCGTTCAGCAAGTCTTTTGGCCAAGGAAGCTTGTAGAAGTGGCAATCAGAAAACCGCTTCTGCCCGCCCTGAACCTTGAACGGAGTGATCTCCTTCTGTGATACAAGGGCAAGATGGTTTTCCGCTGAAGCTACTGCTCTTTCGAAGCTCGGGACGCCATGACCGAACTTCCGCAAGAGCGGATAACGCGCGGTCAAACCCGGTGCGCCGTCCATCTCCTGCAACATCGAAGGCGTCCATTCCGCACTGTGGACGATCAGGGCTCGAATGGTTTCGGGCCAAAGATCGGGATAGGCGGCACTCAGTCGAGCGGCTAGCCTGGCGCATTGTGCGGCGGCGGCGCTCGTGGCCGCGAAAGGCACCAATGGCTGAACTGCAACATTGTCACCGGTCGTTAGAAGAGCGAGAGAATAGAGATTTAAGGCCTCGCCGCCGGACGGGCTAACAGCGCGATTACCGGCCTCCATAACCACTTCCGGCTTGAAGGCTGTACGACTTTGCGGCCAAGTGACTGAGGTCCGGGTGAAGGGGCTAAGCTCTCCGGGCTGAGCCATAGCGGTCCAGCCATCGAAACCATCGTCATCAATATCTGTTTTGTTCGTGTAGCCACCAACGCTCAATGCGTTCCATGCTTGCGCGGGATCTTCAATCGGCAGGTCTTCGGCTGGCAGGATCTGTGAAGTGTCGATGGCCGCTGGAGCGTTGCCTGCGGATACGATGAACAAGCGTGCAGGAGCATCGTCTTCGTCACCGGGCATCCTGCCAACCGCCGCTTGATCGATAGCGGCGCTCCAAGTAGTCGCCCTCGCACCTGAAACATTGTCGTTGGTAACAGCCAAACAAAATGTTCGCTGCCGTTCTGGCTTGTTGATCTCGGCGAGTGCTACGGCAGATTGAGTTATGGACCCATAAGCTAGGGGATCATTGGCTTCAGAGCCGGGTGGAGGCAAGATTTTGACTGACTCGACCCTGTGATTCAGCGAGATCACGCTTTTGTCTTCGAGCCGAGGAGTCAGGTCACCTAGCAGTGCTAGCCCAGCCATTCCGGTCCCATGCCCTGCATCGTCCGCTCCACCCCACTCGACGCGAATGCTTAGTAGATCGTCCGCAGAGACGGCCGGCTCAAGAAGGCTATGAGCTCTATTGACGCCCGTATCCATCAGACAGACCGCCGATGCGTCACCTGGCGGCCAAATCACTCTCTCCGCCAAATCTTCCGTCCACTCAATCTGATCTTCATAGTCAGACTCGATGAAGAATACAGGGCTGGCGCTAGCGCGCCTCAGTTCTGAAATCCCGGCGGTGGCAAAAAGAAGCAACTCCATGCAGACTCGGCTGCAGCGGATTGGAATCACAGTCGCTTCTGGGAATTTTAGCCAGTAGTGTTCCTCGGCCACCACACAATCGATATTCTGAGCAGCCGCGCGAACTTTATCTTCCAGTCCACCATAACACCACGCTTCCCACCAGATCGTGTCTTGCGCTTCGGCCGGCAAAGCGTTGGGCTCATCTGTCCAGAACGTTTCCAGCCTGGCTTGGCGGATCGACTCTATAGGTTCGACCTTGTCCCTTTTCGGCGGTTCTCCGCGAGCGTTAGTCTCGCCATGCGTATATTCGTTAAGTATCTGCTGCAGAACGGGTCGAGCTTCATCAGGTACGAACAACGCAACTCGTGTTTCATTATCTGCCGTGGTGCGGACGGCGCCTGGACGAATGTTGTCCCGTTTGCGTTCCAATGTTTTTTCTGGGTTTGTGCCTGCCCGAAGGTCAACCTCTAAAAACACACCGTCCGGCGGGTCGAGGCGATCATCTTGCGGGCGTGTTGCATCCGCGCTGACAAACGCAGCATCCATTTCAGCCCGGATTCGAGCACCGTGTTCCGCGCGTACCTTTGGCGCGGAACCACCGCCCATCGCCCGCCGAGGAGCTTGATAGTCTCGCCTGACCGCGCGAGCAGAAATATCGATATGTGGTTTTTCGAAATCTGCCATAGAAGTTGAGCGTTAACTTTTTGACTTGGAAAAAGCGTCACGCATCTCCCGACGATCATTCAGTCTTCTAAGTACGTCCTCAGTTCTGATCGTGTCCCTCTCATCAAGAATCGCCGTCTTCACCGCATCCTCAGAGGCACGCGCAATTTCTGACTGGCTCAGGCCCATAGCCACATCGACGATCTTCTTCCATGCCAGCCTCGGGTACTTCAATGGTCGGAGATACTTGGTGATGAGTGCTTTCACTTGCTCTCTTGAAGGAGACTCAAACTCGACCACCGAATCAAACCGGCGCAGCAGTGCACGATCAAGCAGTTCGGGATGATTGGTTGCGCCCAGCAAAATGCTATCAGTTGCGTTGGGCTGCTCCATGAGCTGTAGAAATGAGTTTAGAACACGGCGCATCTCAGCGACATCGTTGGTTGCATTACGATGTCCTCCAAGCGCGTCAAACTCATCAAACAGGTATACACCACGACGTTTTAGCGTTTCGTCAAATACGAGACGCAGTTTTGACGCCGTCTCACCCATGAATCGCGTGATGAGCGATTCCAGCCGAATAACAAAAAGCGGGAGATGCAATTCACCCGCGAGCGCTTCGGCCGTCATTGTTTTGCCTGCACCCGGAGGACCGACAAACAACACGCATCGGTTCGGGGTCTTGCCGTGCTCGCGCAGCCAGTCGCGCTTAATCTGTTGTCGAATTACGTCGTTGAGCTTTTCCTTCACAGATTCATGCAGGACCACATCTTTTAGATGTAACTCAGGTTCCTTAAGATCAATGAGGCTTTCCAGCTCACCGCGCGGCTGTGCAAAGGAGATAGGTACACTGGCCCCACGAGATCGGACCGCCCGAGCCTCATCCACAGCGGCACGCAAATCTTCGGCTGTTGTACGATGGCCGCGTCGAGCTTCCGCCGCAGCAATCTGAAGAGCAATGGAATAGAATTGCTCATCGTCGCCAGTGGCGCGGCTTTTTAACATTGCCAGTATTTGCTTCGTGTTCGACATGCTTCTCGACATAAATTAGACAAAACGGAGGATATTTTTCTCACTACGTCCAAATAATAGCCTAACTATCGATTATTATATAACGTTTTCTTCGCAAAGTCTCGGCTTCTGACCAAGTCCGCTCCAGGATGAACTTAGATATTGGCTGTTACCGGGCGCTCATGCAAGTGATGGCTGCATTTCCCTCTTGATAAGGTGATGGCAAGGGCGCGCCCTTCCGGTCGGGCTTTCGTGAACCGAACCCGCTGGTGCGGTTTCGGCCATCCGGCTTCAATCCCTCGCGCAGAGCTTAGGGGCCAGCCCCTCAGCGCACTTCACGAAAAATAGGCGGTCTCCCGAGGCTCGGCCGATGGCCTGCGCCCGCCGCCGATTTTTCCCTCCGTTTGCACACCCCGATCTCGCCGATGGGCATCGGTTGCATGAGCAACCCCTAACCCATTGGAGGGAAAAATGAGCGAAGGAGACGTCAAAATCTATGTGGCCTGTCTGGCCGCCTACAATAACGGCATTCTGCACGGGCACTGGATCGATGCCCATCAGGAGCCATGGGCGATCTATGACGGTATCCGCGCTATGCTGGGTGCATCCCCGATAGCAGACGCCGAGGAATGGGCGATCCATGATCATGAAGGCTTTGAAGGCGTCTCGATCGCTGAATATGAAGGCATTGAGCGCGTTTCAGAGCTGGCCGCATTCATTGCCGAACACGGTAAGCTTGGCGCTGAGTTGATCGACCACTTTGGCGAGGTCAAGGTGGCTCATAAGGCGCTGGAGGAGAGCTATCACGGTAGCTTTCCGAGCCTTGCCGACTATCTGCAGGAGCTGACCGAGGACTGCACTTCAATCCCTGAACATTTGCGCTTCTATATCGACTGGCACGCCATGGCGCGCGATGCTGAGTTGAACGGTGATGTGTTCACCATCCAGACGGCCTTCGATGAAATCCATGTCTTTGCGGGGGTGTGAGATGGAAGAGCAGACCTACCGCTTCACATGGCAAAACATCGAGATCGAGGCGACTTACACGCCCCTCAAGTGGAACGTGATCGCTCATCTCCAAATCCGCAGTGTCAAACCGGAGGCGGCTCCGCTGCCAATCACCGAGACGGGGTATCGCTCACACTTCCACCAGCCCGGCACCATCGAAGCCCATGGCGGCGATGTGGTCGGGCAAGTCATTGCGTGGCTGGATGAGGAATCCGAGAGCTGCGAATGGAAGGCTTACCTGGAGGCCAGCAGACAATACACACTGTTCTGATGGTCAGCGGTCGAGATCATGGCGCGGGCCGCGATTGCGGGCCTGCGCAAGGCGTCGTGCCTTGAAGGCTTCTCGTTTCGCCATACGATCCGCATCCTGATCGCCGGACCGGCGCTTAGGATCAGGCGGAGCACGGCTTGCTTGTTGGAATTGTGTCTTCGGTTTCGCTGATTGTGAGCGGTCAATTACCGGATAGCGATTGATGTCCGCATCAAGCTCGGCACGGTATTCACTTCGCTGGCGCTGTTGCGCTTTGTACCGCTTTGAGAGCTCACGCCGTTCTTCCAGATGGCTGAATATCAGCGCGTCCTTTTCCACCCGGTCGCGCAGCATACATCTGTATGCCTCTTCCATGTTCTGTTCGCGAATGCGCTTCAGTCGCCCTGAGAACTGATCGACGAGCGCCCGCCAGCCCCGATTAAAGCGGGCCTGCCGGTCCGCGTTCTCGCGATCCCAACGGAGTTTGATGGCAGCCGCCTGTTTAGCGCGCTCTTGCGCCTGCGATTGTATGAGCGACCGCTTTGCGCTTTCTGCACGCTCGCGCTCCTCCTCAGCTTTGCGGGCTTCCTCGTTTCGCAAATTGCGAAGGCGCGTGCCGATCTCCTGAGCGAATTGCTGCTTGCGGTCCTCGACACCCGGATAGTCCGGCTCCAGGTCGCCCAGGCGGGCGCGCACCTCTTTCGTCTTGATTTCCGCCCACCGCGCAATGGCGAAGGGTTCGCCGTTCATATCCACGACTACAAACCCCCTGCGGTCGCCGCGAGCAAGCTTGAAGCCGCGCGATTGCAAGGCGTTCTCGAAGGCGGCGCGGGAGTCCGAAACAGCCCAGCATTCCTTGATCGCCATCTTCACTTCGCGTGGATCGGCTTTCGCTCGCTTGGCCTGTTGCCATTCTTCCAAACTGAAGTTGCGCGGGTCGCGTTCCGCGCTCTTCATCATGCCGCGAGGCATTTTCCAGCCATGTTCACGGTACAGATCGCGCGACACCTCCATGAGTTTCTCGCGATCTTTCGACATGTGGACCGCCTTCATCTCGTCGGTTTTGATGCGGCTCCACACGCAATGCGCATGGCGGCGGCCTTCCTTCTCGTGGAACACGATGGCGCGAGGCTGGCCAGAAAGGCCCAGCCGCTCTTCCGCCCGGTCAATGGCTGCTTCGAAAGCTTCAGTGCTCACCTGATGGTCAGGCGGCGGATTTAGACTCATCGAGTACAGGAATTGCTTGCAGCGCGTAGCCCGGCTGATCGCATAGCTCTCATTCAGCGCCGAGGTGAGATTGTCCGAGGCGAACCCGCGCAGTTCGTGCACCTGCACATGATCGTTCTCTTCCTTGAGAAGATGGAGCGCTAAATCCTTGGCTCCGCCGCGTTGGTTGCCGACCAGGATCATGGTTCCTCACTCCGGCTTGATGCCGAGAGCCTCGGTCAGATCATGGCGCATCTTCTCGATGGTGAGGCAGGCCGCGCGCAAGGAAAGCAGCACGTCGCGACTATCTGGCACCGTGCCGGAAAGCGCAGCATCCGCCAATTCGCGCATCGACTTCGGCAGCTCGGACCGGCCCAGCGTTGCCAGGATTTGAGCAAGCAGTACGTGGTCCTGCTTGGGGCGGCGTGTGACCTTGCGCTTTCGAGCGCTGTTCCCGAGCAGCTTCTCGCGTGCGTAGGTACTGACAGGGCGGCCGCCTGCAGCCTTGTCCAGTGCGTTCCATTCGGGTTCCGACAACCTTATCGTGATGCGTTTGGCGCTCATGGTTCAAGCACCTCGCAATGGACATCACGGTCTTGCAGAGCCTTGAGCTGCTCTTCCCAATCGGCCAGTTCGTCGAAGATCGAGTTTAAAGAGAGTCCCTGTCTGTCCGCCACACACCCCCAGCACCTGTCTCTTGTTTCAGGGATCCGTCGCAGGCCCGCGGAGGGCACTGTCAAAGCAACCGCCAACCACCCTTAATTGCCAAGCGGGGGCGAAGGGTGGGCCGGTAGCATGCCTCGATCCCGTAAACCGGCCAGTCTCTTCTGCTATTTCGACTCCTTGCCCGAGGTGATCCGCCTTGTGGTGATGATGCATGTCCGCTTTCCCCTGAGTTTGCGGAACGTCGAGGACCTGCTGTTGGAACGTGGGATCGACATTCGCCACGAGACGGTGCGGCTGTTGTGTGTCCGTCGTCAGAACATTTGGCGCAACTCGCGGCGTAGATTA
>CENV01074016.1_pt1 | contig 29701 bp, 29 predicted proteins | sample 530231 | NCBI WGS metagenome assembly CENV01 (sample SAMEA2619815, study PRJEB7988) | marine metagenome | biome: marine biome (ENVO:00000447); feature: surface water layer (ENVO:00002042); material: "saline water (ENVO:00002010), including plankton (ENVO:xxxxxxxx)" | depth 5 m
GTGTCCGTTGCGGGCCACTTCGTCGAGGAGATCCGCCGCCTTGGCGAAATCTGCTTCTGAAGTGGACAACACCTGCTCGCGGCGCTTTTGCCGGTAGGCCTCGGTGACCCCGGTGAGCGTGCGAACCAGCGCCGTATAGCCCTTGGCGTCGGGCAGAAGGTAGGGGTCGAGATCGCCTATGGTTCCGATGATGGAACGAGCAATATCCGATTGCGAAACGCCCTTGCGCAGATAGGCCGGAGCCGCGTCGTAAACGTCGAGCGTGGCAACGAGGTTGGGGTCGCGATACGACCCGAACGCGTAGGTGTCGGCGAGCGGATTGAAGCTGGCGAACCCGCCATACGCGCCGCCCTCGACGCGCACCTTGTCCCAGAGATAGGTGGTGCCGAGATATTTGGTGACCACCGACAGCGCGCCCGACGGCTCATGGCCGAGCGCCTTGAGGTTCACCCCCTTGGCCACGTAGTTGACCTGGGCCGGGATGGTCAGGCCCTCATTGGCGGGATGGGGCAGGGGCGACCAATCGGCGCGGACGAAATCGTGGCGGGGGAGACGCTGGATGAAGGCTTTGAGCTCGTCGGCAAAACCGGGCCAGGCCGAGCCGTCCGTCGTGACGTTGGCGAAGGCCGCATTGGCGTTGATGAGATGGCTGCGAATGGTTTCGAGCGCTGACTGCACAGACGCCCAATCATCCTCGATCTTTTGCGCCAGCTCGCGCAGGAAGAGCAGCTGCGTGATGCCGCCGGTCTGCTCGGACAGCCAGTCTGCCTCATGCAGCGAAGCGCGCAGCCGGGTGAAGACATATTGGTGACCGGCCGGTACGAGCGAGGCTTCGGTGCGGGCCTTGTCTTCGGCGACGATCTGGCGGATGCGGTCACGATTGTCGAGCCGGGCGTCGGTCAGGACGTCGTGGACGATATCGAGCATTTCCGCGGTCTTGTCGGACGTCGCCTTGGCGCGAACGATCAGGAACGCGGCGGCCTCGTCGCTGTCGAGGATCGGCGAATTGAGCCGGGAAATCCCGATGCCACCGGTCGAGCGCCCGATGCGCTGGGTGAGGGCGACGAAATCGGCTTTTGACGTGCCCGTCTGCTTGAGCGCGCGCGAAAACAGCGGCAGGTAAGGCAGGAGATCCCGCGGCAGGGTTTTGAGATCGAAGCCGAGATCGAGATAGACGATGCCGTTGGTGGCGATGTCGTGAACGAGCGTGCGCACGCCCTCGACCGCAACTTCCTCGGTGGGAATGCTCATGCCCTCGCGGGGCAGGTCGGCCACCGTAAGGGTTGGGATCCTGGCCAGATCTTCGGGCTTGTCGGCGGCGTTTTGCAGGGCCTTGAGCCTTTTGGTGGTCTCGATGGCGGCGGTGATGTCGTTGTCGTTCATCGCGGCGCGTGCGGCATCGAGCCGTGCCCGCTCGGCGGCTTCTTCGCGCTCAGCCTGTTCGGGGTCGGGGCGCAGGACCAGCGTGGTGCGGTGGGTGTTATCGAGCAGATTAGCGCGAATGAGACCTTCGATGACCTTTTCGCCCGAGGCGATGCGGGCCTTGAGGCTGGCCAAAGCGGTCTCGAAGCGCAGCCCGTCAAGCGGATCGCCGCCGTAGAGCCAATTGCTCAGGGCACCGAAAAAGTAAGCGATTCCGCGAGGATAGCCGCCAGTGTTCTGCTCGCGCAGCTCGAACTCGAGTGAGTTGAGCGTCGCTTCAATCGTCGCGTCGTCAATGCCGTGCTCAGCGAGGGGGGCGAGAGTGTTGAGGATCAGGGTTTCTATTCTGTCGGCATCATCGCCATCGGCGCCGCGCAGGCCAAAATTGAGGACCGGCTGGGACAACTCGATGGCCGAGGAAATGATCGCTTCGCCCAGCCCGGATTCGATCAACGCCTTGTGCAGCGGGGCTGCGGAATTGCCCACCAGCGCGCGGCGCATGACAGTGCGGGCGAGTTGTTCCTCGATGTCGTCGGTCGGGTCGACCATCCAGTTGAGCGTGACGAACGACGAGCGCTTGTTGGAGTCGTCGGCCGGATAGGTCTTTTCGAACCGGCGCGGTGCATCGAAACGCGTTTGTGGTGTATGTGCTTGTGCCTTCTCGCCTTTTTCAAACCGCGAAAGCACGGCATCGAGCAGTTCGAGCCGCTTTTCGGGGTCATCGTCGCCGTAGAAAATGATCTGGGCGTTGGAGGGCTGATAGTAGCGTTTGTGAAAATCCCTGAACTGTTCGTAGGTGAGATCGGGCATGACCCGCGGATCGCCGCCACTATAGTTGGAGTATACGGTATCGGGGAAAAGTGATTGCAGCGCGTAGGCGTAATTGACCTGATCGGGTGAGGAGAATCCGCCCTTCATTTCGTTAAAGACAACGCCCTTGAAGATCAGGGGGTCATCGGGGTTCTCGGCCTCGTAGTGCCAGCCTTCCTGCTGGAAGGTTTCGCGGGTCAGGAGCGGAAAAAACACAGCATCGAGATAGACTTCGGTCAGATTGTAGAAGTCGGCAAGGTTCTGGCTTGCCACCGGATAGACCGTCTTGTCGGGGAAGGTCATGGCGTTGAGGAACGTGTGCAGCGAGCCCTTGAGCATCTCCACGAACGGCTTTTTGACCGGGAATTTTTCCGACCCGCACAAGACGGAATGCTCGAGAATGTGGGGCAGGCCGGTGGAGTCGTCGGGCGGTGTGGCGAAGGACACGCCGAACACCTTGTTCTCATCGTCGTTGATGAGGGAAAGCACTTCTGCGCCGGTCTTTTTGTGCCGGTAATGGCGCACCAGGGCGTTGACCTCGTCGATCTGGTCTTCGGCGATCAACTCGTAGGCGGGGTGGTGCGACATGGGGGCTCCTCTTGGGCGGGACGTGTGGGTCAATGTAGGAGCGGGCTGCGCCGCTGCCAACCTCCCGCAAACAATGTCGTGAAAATGTATGGACTTGAGCGTTCGGTGCCACCACATTGACCAACAATGAGAAATACACCGGGAGACGGGGCGCATGATACGATTTGGGCTGGCGGCAATGATGGCTGTGGCCGGATTTTCGGCAGCGGCGATGCCCGCATTGGCCCAGACGGCTCCCGAACGCTGCGCCTCGATCGGTCCGGCGAGCGAACGGCTCGCGTGCTATGATTCGATCTTCCGCTCGGGTCAGTTCACCGGCGACAATGGCGCGGTCGATGCCGATCAGGGTCTGTGGACCAGCGGGATCGAGGTGTCCCAGATCGAGGGGACCGAGGTGCCGTTCGCCACGCTCGAATCCGAACAGCTTATCCCCGCCCTGGCCGGTGGCCGCGCGCCGGCGCGCCTGACGGTGTTGTGCATCGATGGGGAAACCACGCTGCAGTTCAGCTTTGCCGGATCGGCGATGGGCACCCCGACGTCCAACAGCGCGGCAATCACCCTGCAATACGACCGCCAGCCGCCCCGGACCCAATCGGTCGATCTGTCCCCCGACCGGCTGGCCATCGGTTTTTTTGAAACCGAAGCGGCACGGCCGGTGATCGACCAGTTGCAACGGACCCAGCGTTTGCTGGTGCGTGCCACGCCGCAATCGCAGCGCTCGGTGACGGTAAGCTTCCAGCTCGAGGGAATCGAGACAGCGCTGCAGCCGGTGCGCGAAGCGTGCGGGTGGTAAGGGCCGCGCGGCGGCCGTCACATTAGTTTGATACAACTAAAGTTTGATTGTGGTGGAACGCGTTGGCCCTTTGTGCGTTTGGTGCGCGAGTAGCCGCGTCGTTTCGCGGCTGCATCCTCACAGACTATTTTCAAAAATTTACAGGAGATTGCTCATGGCTACGCGACTTACAGGACGCGGCGGCGGGGCTCCGATTGCGAAAGTGCTTATGGGAGGCGCGGTTGCCGCTGCCCTCATGCTTTCGACGAGCATGGTCGCCGCACAGGTGACGCCGGTCGAAATCGAAAGCGGAGACAACTCGCTGTTTTCCTCACGCGTTCTGACCACCGGCCTCGACAATCCCTGGGCCATGCGCTGGGGTCCCGATGACATGATCTGGCTCACCGAGCGCACCAGCGGCGAAATCACCCGCGTCGACCCGACAACGGGCGCGCAGCAACTCCTCCTGACGCTTGAAGATGTCTATACCGGCCCGCAGCACGAAGGGCTGCTCGGCATGGCGCTGCATCCCGAACTGCTCGAAGACACCGGCAACGACTACGTCTATATCGGCTATACGATCAACAACGGCACCGCCGAAGACCCTGACCCCTCGGCCCAGATCGTGCGCTACACCTATGACGCCGACCTCCAGCAGCTTGTCGAGCCCGAAATCATCATCGAAGGGCTCCCGGCCTGGAACGATCACAACGCCGGCCGCGTGGTGTTCGGTCCCGATGACAAGCTCTATTATTCGATCGGCGAACAGGGTGCCAATTTTGGCCGCAACTATCAGCGTCCCAACCTCGCCCAGGTCCTGCCGACCCAGGAAGAGGTCGACAGCGAAGACTGGCACACCTATTCGGGCAAGATCCTGCGCCTCGAACTGGATGGCTCGATCCCCGAGGACAACCCCGAGATCGATGGCGTCAAGAGCCATATCCTGAGCTACGGGCACCGTAACCCGCAGGGTATCGGCTTTGGACCGGACGGCACGCTTTATGAAGCCGAACACGGCCCGGCCAGCGATGATGAGTTCAACATCATCCAGCCCGGCGGCAATTACGGCTGGCCCAACGTGGCGGGCTTTATCGACGATCAGGCCTATTTCTACGCCAATTGGAGCGAAGGCCCCGAAGGCGTCGACCGCAACGCCCGCCCGATCCCGGACACGGTTCCCGTGTTTGAGGAGAGCGATTTCGACGGCGACATGATCGATCCCATCGCCACCTATTTCACCGTCGAGGACGATTATCCGATCGGTGAAATCTGCGGCTATATCTGCGATCCGACCTTCGCGCCGTCTTCGATCCTTTACTACGATGCAGGCGAAGACGGGATCGCCGAATGGGACAATTCGGTGCTGATCCCGACCCTCAAGCACGGCACGCTCTACGTGCAGCACCTGACCGAAGACGGACAGGACGCTGACGGGCTGCCCGAAGCCTGGCTGAGCACGCAGAACCGCTATCGCGACGTCATCGTTTCGCCCGATGGCAAGACAGTGTTCATTGCAACCGACGCGTTCGGTTCGGCCGCCCAGAAGTTCGGTGAAGGGCTCAACACCTCGGTGCTGCACAACCCGGGCTCGATCCTGATGTTCACCTATGGTGAAGAAGGCGGCGGGATCGGCGTTGTCGAAGGCAACGATTTCGATGCCAGCCCCCAGGCCGAAGCGGGACCAGAGGAGTTTGAAGACCCCAACACCGGTAAGGACGCTGCTGAAGGCGAAGCCGGCGATGAGGCTGCCGCAGGTGCCGTCACCAGCGACTCCGACGTCACCGAAGTCGCCAATCTGGGCGCACCCAAGTTCGCCGCCAACTGCGCCATGTGCCACGGCGCCGGCGGCCAGGGTGGAGCCGGTGCGGTGCTGGCCGGCAACGAGAGCCTGGCCGACGCCAGCTTCGTTGCCAACACGCTGATCCATGGCTTTGGCTACATGCCCGCTTTCGGCAACCGGCTCAGCGACGAAGACATTGTCCAGATCGGGACCTACATCCGCAATTCGTGGGGCAATGATTTTGGCATCCTGACCACCGAAGAGGTCGAGGCGGCCCGCTAAGGCGCGGTTTTCCCTGCGCTTCCCCTGTGAAAACCGGGGACCGCGAGTGCTGCCACCCAAGCCCGATCGCGCTCCGGTGCGGCGCTGCCAGAATGAGATTTGAAAAGGCGGGAGCGATCCCGCCTTTTTTATTGCTCCGGTGTCGGAACCCGGAAGCCCGCTGCGTCCTTGAGGTGTAACAACAGAGGAGAATTGTCATGGCACATCTGAAAGACAAATTGTCGTCAGCGATGGTCGCCGTGAGCGACATCGAACGTGCTCGGAAATTTTACAGCGAAACGCTCGGTCTCGAACTCATGGAAGACGGGATGGGGGGCGTGCTGGTGTACAAGACCGGCAGCACACACCTGCTCGTTTATCCCTCCGATTTCGCCGGAACCAACAAGGCAAATGCAGTGGTCTTCGATTGCGGCGGCGATGTCGAGGCGATAGTCGCCGACCTGCGCGCCAAGGGCGTGACCTTCGAGCACTATCCCGACATGGGCGTCGATTTCAAAGACGGCATCCACAGCTCTGACGGGTTCAAGATGGTCTGGTTCAAGGATCCGGACGGGAATATTCTGCACTTGAACAGTGCTTGAGGAAGAGGAGCAGAGGGGGCGGGACGGCTGGTTCCGACCCCATTGTGGACGTTCCTCGCTTCAAAAGGGGCTCTAAAAAGCTGCCGCGTCTTCCTCACACTCGCTCTGCTTTACTCAATGCGTTGCGTCGCGCCTCAATGCATGGTTGCCCAGTTGTGCGCTTAATACGGCCCGCTAAACGGTATCCTAATACCGCAGTTCATGCTGTCAGGACATGTCAGCAGGGGTGTAATAACAACTATTGTTCCGGACAGCGTTGTCACTAGATTCGAGAGGGAAAACGCAATGGCTCTAGAATATATCAATCCTGAAGGTATGCATCAGAACCCGGTCTTCTCGCAGGGGATCGTCGTTCCGTCGGGCGCTCGAATACTGCATGTTGGAGGCCAGAACGCTGTTGATGCCGAGGGAGTTATTGTTGGCAAAGGCGATATCGGCAAACAGACTGAACAGGCGCTCGCCAACATGTTGATGGTCATAGATGCCGCTGGCGGTAAGCTTGAGAACCTGATCAAGGTGACGCTAGTCATTCAGCAAGGTATCGACATTCGTCCCGGCTTTGCCGAATGGCTAAAGGTCTGGGGGCCACGCCTCAACCCGCCAACAGTAACGGCCTTGATGGTAGTTGGCCTCGCCAATCCCGATTACCTGATCGAAATCGAAGCTCAGGTCCTGCTGTCATGAGCCCCGCCCTTCGTCCCCTGCGTAAACGAGAAGACATGCCCGACTTTGTGCGGGAAGCCCTCGAAAAACGTGGCCTACGCGACAAATACGACGCACGTCCGCCCTACCAACGCAACGACTACTTGCTCTGGATCAACAAGGTAAAAAAGGAAGAGACAAAGAAAAGGCACCTCGCTCAGATGCTCGAAGAGCTCGAAGCCGGTGGGGTGTATATGGGCATGAAATGGAACGGCTGAGAGAGGACAAATAAGAGCACTCGGGTTGAAAATGCTCCGGGTTGTGAAGCGACAGAATGTCTGCATTTCTTGGCTATGTGCAGGAAGCAGCCTGACTGCTTTCCACCCCATTGCAGAAGCGCCGACCATACAGCGGCGTAAAGGGAAGGGGCGGGCGTTTCGCCCGCCCCTCCGCAAGTGTCGTCTGAGGCTAGTGCGGTTGCCGCCTAGTGCCCCTTCACCTTCCGGATCTCGCCCGACTTGATCTTGGCGAAGTACTGATTGACCTCGCGTTTGACCACCGGCATCAGAAGGTACAGCCCGATGATGTTGGGCAGCGCCATGGCAAAGATCATCGAATCCGAGAAGTCGATGACCGGACCAAGGCTCATCGAGGCGCCGATGACGACGAAGACGCAGAAGATGAGCTTGAAGACGTTTTCCTTGGTCTTGCCCTCACCGAACAGATAGGTCCACGATTTCAGGCCGTAATAGGACCAGCTCAGCATCGTCGAGAAGGCGAACAGCAAGACGGCCAGCGCCAGGATGTAAGGGAAGAAGCTGAACTGCGCGCCGAAGGCGGCCGAGGTCAGGTCCACACCCGTCAGCCCGGTATCGAGCGCGCCGGTGAAGATGATGACCAGAGCGGTCATCGTGCAGATCACAACGGTATCGATGAACGGTTCGAGCAGCGATACGATGCCTTCGGTAGCGGGTTCCTTGGTGCGCACCGCCGAGTGGGCGATGGCCGCCGAGCCGATGCCCGCTTCGTTGGAGAACGCGGCGCGGCGGAAACCCTGGATCAGGGCGCCGATGGCACCGCCGGCCACACCTTCGGGCGAGAACGCGCCGCCGATGATCTGGGAGAAAGCCCAGCCGATGCTGCCGAAATTCATCAAGATGATGATGAGCGCCGTGCCCACATAGAGGACGCCCATGAACGGCACGACCTTTTCGGTGACCCGGGCAATCGACTTGATACCGCCGATGATGACCGCGCCGACGATGACCGCCATGACGAGCCCGAACAGCCAGCCAAAACCGGCCAGCGGGCTCATATCATTGCCACCGGTGATGTTGACGAGCTGCTGGAAGGACTGGTTGGCCTGGAACATATTGCCGCCGCCCAGCGCCCCGCCGATGCAGCAGATGGCGAAGAATATGGCGAAGAACCGGCCCAGTCCGGCCATGCCGCGCTCGGCGAGGCCCTTGGACAGATAGTACATCGGGCCGCCCGAGACGCGCCCGTCGGGCAGCTCGTTGCGGTATTTGACGCCCAGCGTACACTCGGTGAACTTGGACGCCATGCCCAACAGGCCGGCCAGGATCATCCAGAAGGTCGCGCCCGGACCGCCGACCGCTATGGCGACGCCCACCCCGGCGATGTTGCCAAGCCCCACCGTTCCCGACAGCGCGGTGGCCAGCGCCTGGAAGTGGGAAACCTCGCCCGCGTCCTTTGGATCGGAATAATCGCCGCGCACAAGTTCGATGGCGTGACCGAACACCCGGAACTGGATGAACCCGAAATAGACAGTGAAGACGGTCGCCGCAATGACCAGCCACCCCACGATGAGGGGGAAGTCGACGCCCGCGATGGGCACCGAATAGAAGATGACGCTGACGACAGCGTTGGAGATGGGTGAAATGGCATCGTTGACCATCATGTCGATGGTCCGGGTCGTTTCCTCGATGACCTCCTGGGTCTCGACGGCGGCTTCAGCGGCCTCCTCGGTTGCCTCCTGCCCGAAGGCGGGGATGGCGAACAGTGGCAGCAGCAGCGCCAGTGCCAAAAGCAGTTTTCTCATTTTATCTATCCCCTTGAACCTTCGCTCCGTGCCGTTTTGCCGTCGGCGCGGGCGAAGTGTTGACTTGTTGCGACCCCTTACGGAACCACGGTGACCGGCACCGTGGCGACCTGAACGAGCGCCATGGTCAACCCGCCCAGGAGGCGGTCGGTGAGCTTGCGAGAGCCCTGTCGGCCGACAAAGATCTGCTTTGCGCCCGACGACTGTGCGATCTCCGCGATGATCTCGCCGGCGTGGCCGTATCGCACCTCGTGGGTGGTGGTGATGCCCATGGCGCTGTACTTGGCGGCGACAGGCTCGACGACCTTGGCGGCGCGAACGAGTTCTTCCTCACGCCGCTTGTGGCGCTCGGCCAGCTCTTCCTGACTCAGGAAACTGTAGGGTGACCACTCGAGCACCAGCACCAGATGCAGCGTGGCACCCGACGTTTTGGCAAGACCGGCCGCAAGATCAGCGGCGCGCCCCGAAGCTTCGGTCCCGTCAAAGCCCACTATATAGATGTCCGACATCCATTTTCCCCTCAACTCGCCAGCACGTGTGCAGACCGGATGAAGGGGGCTTTCGCGCCGAAATCGGGCGCCATCTGGCTTATCAAAATCCGCAACAGCCCGGCATACCGTTTGGTCCCCTTAACGGGATGTTAAGCGCAAATTGTCGCAGGAGTCTCGCTTTAATGGCCTGCCGGCCGGTTGAGGGGCGTCGGGCTGCTGCTGCGGAGAGGGTTTTCCACAGCGTGACGCCGCCCGTTACGCGGGTAGAGGTGCTGATCGCCGGGGCTTTGGCGCGATAAAGATCGCTTCGAGCAGCGAGAGCAGCGCGATGCCCGCGAGCATGATCCCCATGGTCAAAACGATGCGCTGGAACACCACCTCGAAGGCCGAATTGGCGCCGGTGATCGAAGAGAGGATCATCACCAGGGCAACCGAGCAGACATACTGGTAAAATTGCGGCCGGTTGCGGCCCCAGCTCATGCCCTCGATCAGGAAATAGGTGATGGCCGCCAGCAGCAAAACCAGAACCGGGAACTGCGGCACGAGATAATAGATGGCCAGCCCGCCCGTCGCCACCACGCCGCCGACGACAGTGCCCAAGCCGCGATCGAAAACCTGCTCGACCCGCCCGCCATGGTCGGGCTCGCCACAAACAAAGATCATCATGATCGGGACGATCAGCAAGGTCATGTCGCCAATGGCAAATGTCGCGACCAGCGTGGAGAAATAGACCACCACCCGGATGGCAAGCTCGGCAAAGGGGGACTCCGAATCGAGAGGAGTGGGATTTTCCACGTGAATTCGTCGGGTTGTCGGGGGGAAAAGAATGTTGGCGATAGTTGCGGCGACGCCGACCAGAATGCCGCCCATGACCATGGCGTCGCGGATGCCGGCAAGGGCATAGTCGCTGTAGATCGCCGACACCGACATCATTGCCGGAAAAACGGTGAGCAACATGCCGCCGCGAGAGCCGCGAAACAGCATGAGGGCCAGGCCAACGACCGCAAGCAGGCCGTTGACCAGGAGAAACAGAAACGGTTCGTTGACGGTCATCGCGGCAATCCAGCTAAAGACGACAGCAACGACGGGCAGGATGATCGGCCCGGCAAAAACACGGGCGTTCAGCCCCCCACGCTGGTTGGACACCATGCTCATGCCGATGGCGACCGGCAGCATGACCATGGTGATGCCCAGCGGCTCGGACATGACCGTGCAGATCACCACGACCAGCGCGGTGCGCAGCGCCAGATAGGGATCTTCGAGCGGATCGACGCGGGGGAGCTGTTCCATGTATCGAAAGCCTCAGTTGAAGCCGGAGAACATGCCGCGCAGGCCGACAAGCGACCGGGCGACGGCGGGTATGAAACCATCCTCGGGGACGATCAGCGCGCCCGCTTCCGAACCGAGCCGCACATTGGCGGGCAGGGCGTCGGGATCGTCAATGACGATGCGCACCGGGATCTTGCGGGCCGGGGGAAACCAGCGGCTGTCGGTGGACGACTGGGCGAGCCCGTTGCTGGACACGCGGCCATTGCTGATGCCCCAGGCAATGCTCTCCACCGTGCCTTCGAACTGGCGGCCGGGGGCGGCCTGGAAAATCACCACTGCGCGGTCGCCGGGGGCGACATTGACCAGCTGGTTCTCGCGATAATCGACGATGACCGTGTCGCGGCCCTCGCTGACAAAGGTCATGACGGGCGAACCGGCGCCCACGAACTGGCCGGGGGTGAGGGAAAGATTTGTGACGTAACCGTCGGCGGGCGCGCGGACCGTCGTGTTTTCCAGCCCGAAACGCGCCTTTTCCAGACCCGCCTGCGCGGCGCGCACATTGGGATTGGTGTCATCGAGCGGACCGGCCGAGGCGGTGACGCGTTCGAGTTCGGCGCGCGCAGCAGTCACGTTGAGCTCGGCGGTATCGAAATTGGCCTGGACCTGGGAAAGCTGGGCGGTACTGGTGAGATCGCGCTCGAACAATTGTTCGGTGCGATCAAGGGTTTCCTGCGCGTTGGCGAGGGCGATCTCGGCCTGTTCGGCTTTGGCGCGGGCCGCGGGAATAGCGGCGCCGGCCGAAGAAATCGAGGCCGAGGTCTGGTCGAGTTGGGCCGTGGCCTGGGCGACGTCCATGACAAAAGTTGTTTCATCGATATGGAACAGCGGCTGGCCCGCGATCACCTCGGAGTTGTCGCTGACCAGAACTTCGGAAACCGGACCGGAAACGCGGGCGGCAATCTGGGTGACATCGCCAACCAGCGATCCGCCGCCCGAATAGGGCGCGTGGTGATCGGAAAGCGGATACCAGGCAATGCAGGCGCCAAGCGCGACCAGAAGGCCGAGCCCGACTATGCGGGCCTTGCTGCGGCTGGGCGGCGGGGCCGACGGTTCGGCTGGCGTATCGGTCTCCTCGGGCGCTGCAGTTGCCTCGCGCGCTGCCTCGGAGCGGAGCGGTTCGACAGAACCGGTGCCAGTGGAACGGAGTTCGTCATCGTTGAGTGGAGCTGCCTGCGCCATTGTTCTATCCTGGTCGTGCAATGATTGGCTGCTATCTAAGCCGTGCAATTTAGCTTTGCAATAGAGTATCTTTGTTTTAGAGGTATATCAGCATGGAAGAAAACGCATGACTGATGACATCGACGCCCTGGTCAGTGACCTGACCGACGAAATGAGCCGCGCCTACCGGGCCTATTCGGCTGCGGCAGGACTGAACCTCTCGGACATGATGGCGATTGGCTATGTGCGGACCCATCCGGGGGAGGCGACACCCTCGGCCGTAGCCCGGCATCTGGGCATGTCGAGCGGCGCAACTGCCATCATGCTCAACAGGCTCGAGGCTGACGGTTATATCGCGCGCGGACAGCACCCGACCGACAGGCGGGTGACGCTTCTGACGCTGGGACCAGCGACGGAAGAGGAGCGGTTCAGGCCCTTTTCGCGCGGCCCCCAGCCGCTGCATGCAGTGGTGCTCGGCCAGTATTCTGGCGAGGAACTCGATGCGGTGAAGCGCTTTCTCGGCGACATGCTGGCCGGTCTGAGGGAGCGCACGGACGCGCTGTCGACCAAAGGCGGTGGCAAGGACTGAGGGCGCGCGTTGCGCTACCGCTCAAGGCCCCCTCACCGGCCTGCCGGCCACCCTCTCCCCCGAGGGGCGAGGGTTAAGTTGGCCGAAATGCAGGAGATAAGCGGCAGCGCTGAGGAGAGTTGCAGGGTGGCTCCCTCGCCCCTTTGGGGTGAGGTCGGGACTTGCAAAGCATGGCCGGGGTGAGGGGGGCCTTTTGCAATCGCCTCGTCCGACTGACCGCTTGCCGATGCCGGGGCAACCTGCGCACTATCGGGCTGTTGAATCGAGAAGAGGTGCGCCCCTGTGATTGTAAACGCCGATTGGCCCGATATTGCCTTTGAGCCCTGGAAAGACACTGGCGCGGCACTTCATCTTTACAGCCAGATCGTTGGAAAATACCGGCTGGCGCATACGCCCTGGGTCAATCATTCCTGGCACGCCACGCTCTATGTCAGCCCGCGCGGGCTGACCACCGGCACGGTATGCGACGGTGGGGGCGGCGCGGCCGAGATCGTTTTCGACTTCCATCAGCATGCGGTTGTCGGGACAGCGGCGGACGGACGGAGCGCGCAATTTGCGCTCGAGCCCATGTCGGTGGCGGGATTCGCGCAAAAGTTCACTAAACTGCTGCAGGACATTGGTGCAACAGTGCAATTTGATGGGAGGCCCAACGAAATCGCCGATGCGCTGCCCTTTGCCGAGGATGTTGCGGAAAGGCCCTATGATGCCGACGCGGTCCGCCGCTTTCATGGGGCGCTGGTGCAAATCGAGAGAGTGTTCGGGACCTTCCGCACGGGCTTTCTGGGCAAGGTCAGCCCGGTCCATCTGTTCTGGGGCAGTTTCGATATGGCGGTAACGCGGTTTTCCGGGCGCGGCGCGCCGCCGCATCCGGGCGGTATTCCGGCCCTGCCAGACGATGTGACGCGCGAGGCCTATAGCCACGAGGTTTCATCGGCCGGGTTTTGGCCGGGCGGCGGTGGGATCGACTACCCAGCGTTCTATTCTTATGCCTACCCAACGCCCGACGCGTTTGCCAAGGCGCCCGTGCGGCCCGAAGCTGCGTTTTTCCATGAGGCGCTGGGCGAGTTCATTCTGCCCTATGACGCGGTGCGCGAGGCGGACGACCCCGACGCAACGCTGCTGGCGTTCTTGCAGAGCACCTATGATGCGGCGGCCAGCCTGGGCAATTGGGACCGGGCGGCGTTGGAATGCAGTACCGGTGTGCCGCTCCGGCCCCGCGCGGTTTGAAAAGGAATTTTGAGATGAGCGCATTTACCATCGAGCGCGAAGAGGGCGAGACCAAGGGGCGCTATGTGATCCGTATCGACGGGCACGAGGCGGAAATGACCTATACCAAGGTCGGGCTCCATCAGCGCATTATCGACCACACAGGCATGCCAGAAGCATTGCGCGGACGCGGGGTGGGTGAGGCGCTGGTGCAGCGTGGCGTCGAGGATGCGCGGGCCGAGGGCATCAAGATCATCCCGCTGTGCCCCTTCGCCAAGGCGCAGATCGAACGGCACCCAGAATGGCAGGATGTGCTCAGGGGTTAGAGCCGTTCAGGTTTTAACGGCACCGCTTGTCGTTCTCTTCGCCGGGAAAGCGCTATAAAATCGGTTCCGAATGAATCTTGAGCGCCCTGGGCAAAATAGCCGCATTGTCCTTTGCCGGGCTTGGTGTAAAAGCGCGGGAACACGAAAAGCCTGAGGGTGGCGAGGGCATGGGCCTTGCGCGCGACATCGGCGGAGAGATCGTAAAGGCGCTGGCCGTGCTGGCGCTGGTGTTTCTCGCGTTCGCGCATCAGCCTGTCGCCATTCAGGCGGCCGATGACGGGCTTTCCTATTCGGTTGCCGATCTTTCGTTCTGCGGTGGCGCGCCCGACGACGGGAGCGGCGGCCATTCGCCCTGCCACGCCTGCCGGGCCGGTATCGCCGACTTGCCGCCGGCGCCATGCGTTGCCGAGCCGGCTTATACCCGGTTTGCGCTGGCAGAATTCAGGGTCGCCGACGATCTGGTGGTCGCCCAGCACCCGTTCTCCATCCGCAACTCGCGAGCGCCGCCAGCATTGGCCTGATTGAACTTTCTTTCTTTCAGACCCAATTTTTATGCTGGAGATCAATCATGATCCGCACCGTTTCCCGCGTGGCGCTTGCCGCTGCATCTGTAATTGCCATTGCTTCGCCAGCCCTGGCGCATATGACCTTCGAGACCGCGCAATCGGCGCCCGGTGAAGAGTTCCGTGGCGTGCTGGTTCTGCCCCATGGCTGCGACGGCGCCCCGACCGATACGGTTCGCGTCACGCTGCCCCAGGGCTTTGTTGACGTGAGCGCCGAGGCCAAGGATGGCTGGACGCTCGAAACACCGGGCACCGACGGACAGGTCGGCCAGATCGTCTGGTCGGGCGGCGCGGTGCCCGACGACGGGCACGAGACTTTCGCCTTTACCGGGACCTTCGCCGGCGATCTGCCGGAAACCGATATCGTCTTTGCCGTCGAGCAGATGTGCGGCGATGTCGCGCTGGGCTGGGAGCCGGCAGTGAGCCTGGGTGACGCGCCGGCCGATCATGGTCATCACGGCGGTGACACCATTACCGTGGGCGACCTGGAGCTGACCGGGGCCTTTGCCCGCGCCACGCTGCCCAACGCCCCCGTGGCTGGCGGCTATGTGACAGTCACCAACACCGGCGAGGACGCCGACCGGCTGGTTTCGGCGCAATCGTCGTTTTCGCCGGACGTGCAGATCCACGAAATGGCCGTGGTCAACGACGTCATGCAGATGCGGCAACTGCCCGAAGGACTGGAGATTCCGGCCGGTGAGACGGTGACGCTGGCACCCGGCGGGCTGCACATGATGTTCATGAACATTTCCGCGCCGTTCGTAGAAGGCGAGACCGTGCCGGTGACCCTGGTTTTTGAAAAGGCCGGTGAAGTCGAGATCGCGCTGGCGGTACAGGCGTTCGGGGCCTCGGGCATGGATCACTCCGCCCATGAGGGGCACTGAGGCCATGGCCAATTCGACACTTGGAACCGTGCGCGTTGTGCTCTGGACGCTGGTCGTCGTGGCGGCGGCCGGGGCAGGCGTGCTGCTCTATTCGACACAGATGCGGCCCGGACCGTCCACCCAACTGGCCGCAGCGCCGGAGGGGCAGTATGGCGCCGGGGATTACCAGCTCGTCGACCACACCGGGGCGCCGGTCGATCAATCGGTGTTTACCGGAAAACCCTCGATGGTGTTTTTCGGGTTTACCCATTGCCCGGACGTGTGCCCGACCACGCTGGCGGACATGCAGCACTGGTATGCCGAACTGGGCGATGACGCGGACGGGGTGAACGCCTTTTTCGTTTCCGTCGATCCAGAGCGCGACACGCCCGAGGTGCTGGGCGAATATGTGGGCTGGGTTTCCGAACGGATCACCGGGATCACCGGCGAGCCCGAAGAGATCGACAAGGCCGTCAAAGCCTGGGGCGTGTTTGCCGAAAAGGCGCCGCTCGAGGGCGGTGGCTATAACGTAAACCACACGGCCTCGGTGTTCCTGATCGACAGCGCGGGACAACTGTTCGGCACAATCGCCTATGAGGAAAGCGCCGAGACGGCGGTGGGCAAGCTGCGCCGATTGGTCAGCGAAGGCTGATATTCGGAGTATTGCCCTGTCACCCCGGGCCTTCGCCCGGGATGACGGCGGTGGGTGGAGATTGCCGGGCAGGGCCCTTTATGCCGGAGCGAGGAACATCGAATAGGCGGGGTTTTCGCTTTCGTCCCAATGGGCATAGCCGAGCCTATCGAGATAGGTTTCGAACGCGTCGCGCTCGGCGGGCGGGACCTGGATGCCGGTGAGGATGCGGCCATAGTCCGAGCCGTGATTGCGGTAGTGGAACAGGGAGATGTTCCAGTCGGGCGCCAGCCCTTCGAGGAATTTGAGCAGCGCGCCGGGGCGCTCGGGAAATTCGAAGCGGTAGAGCAGTTCGTTCTGCAGCCCCTCGACGCGGCCACCGACCATGTAGCGGATGTGAAGCTTGGCGACTTCGTTATCGGTGAGATCGAGGACGGTGTGGCCGTGATCGCGCAGCAGGGCGATGATTTCGGCCTTTTCCGCCTCGCCGCGCTTCAAGCCGATGCCGACGAAAATGTTTGCCGAGGCGCCCGGCGCTATACGGTAATTGAATTCGGTGATGGCGCGGTCGCCCAGCAGGCGAATGAAGGCGCGATAGGCGCCGGGACGCTCGGGGATTGTGACGGCCAGAACCGCTTCGGCGCGCTCGCCCAGCTCGGCCCGTTCGGCGACGTGGCGCAGGCGGTCGAAATTGATGTTGGCGCCCGAGCAGATGGCGATGGCGGCGCCTGGGGTTTGCAGCGTTGGGGCGTGCTTGCGCAGGCCGGCCAGCGAGACGGCGCCCGCCGGTTCGGCGATGGCGCGGGTGTGCTCGAAGATATCCTTGATGGCGGCGCAGATTTCGTCGGTCGAGACGGTGATGATCTCGTCGAGCGTGTCTTTGAGGATGTCGAATGTGTGGTCCCCCGCCTGCTTGACGGCAACGCCATCGGCAAAGATGCCCACTTCGTTGAGCGGCACGGGGCGGCCGGCGGTGAGTGCGGCCTTCATCGAGGCGGCGTCTTCGGGTTCAACGCCAATCAGCTTGATGTCGGAGCGCAGGAATTTGGCGTAGGCTGCGACCCCGGCGGCAAGTCCGCCGCCGCCGATGGGCAGGTAAATCGCCGCGATCGGGCCGCCATGCTGGCGCAGGATTTCCACCCCGATGGTGCCTTGCCCGGCGATGACGTGCGGGTCGTCATAGGGGTGAACGAAGGTGAGGTTTTCGGTGTCGCATAGCGTCAGCGCATGGATGCGGGAATCGTCGAAGGTATCGCCATGGATCACCACTTCGCCGCCCAGCCGCTTGACCGCCTCGACTTTGATCGAGGGGGTAGTGGTGGGCATGACGATGACCGAACGGGTGCCCATGCGGGTGGCCGAGTAGGCAAGCCCCTGCGCATGATTGCCGGCCGAAGCGCAAATGACGCCCTTTGCACGCTCGGCCTCGGTGAGCGAGGCGAGCTTGTTGTAGGCGCCGCGCAGCTTGAAGGAAAAGACCGGCTGGAGGTCTTCGCGCTTGATATAGACCGGGCGGGAGAGTTTGTCGGAGAGCGGACCCATCTTTTCGAGCGGGGTTTCGACCGCTAAATCATAGACCGAGGAGGACAGGATGGAGCGGATGATCTCTTGCATGGGAAAGCCTTCGCGCGGGGTATGCCCCGACATAGCGCCGATGGGCGCGCGTGTCACTTGAGTGAAACGGGAAAGCGCTAGGGTGCGGCAATGAGAATTTTCCGAAATCTGCTGATTGCCACTGCGCTGCTGGCGCCGGGCGTTGCGTCCGGGCAGGGCGCGGGCGTTGATCTCTCCACGGTGACTGTGCGCGATGCGGCGGGGGAACGGGCGGCGCTGGCCGATCTGGTGGCGGGGCCGACGATCCTGCATTTCTGGGCGACATGGTGTCTGCCGTGCCTTGAGGAATTGCCCCAGCTCGACGCGTTCGCCGAGGGGCTGGAGCCGGGGGAGCTGGTGGTGGTTTCGGTGGATACTGCGGGCTATGAGCGGATCGCCGATTATCTCAGCGATCTGGGCGTGGCGCTGGACAGCCATCAGCAGGTCGAGGGCAATGTGGGAAGCGTGCTGGGGATATTGGGCTATCCGAGCACTGTTGTGGTCGACGAGACGCGCGCGGTTATCTGGCGCCAGCAGGGGTCGGTGGATTGGGCGGACGCCGATATCGCAGAGGAGATCGGCGCCCTGATTGCTCAGTGATTGTGCCCGGCGTGGCTGTGCTGGGTGGCAGTGGCGGATTCGATTTCGACCTCGAGGTCGAGATGGAAGCCGTCAAATTCCAGTTCGAGGTCGAAATGCTCGCCTTCGACCAGCGCGGCGGTGAGGCCGGTGAGCGCGATGGCGAGACCGTTGGGGGCGAAGACCATATCGGCGCCGGCCGGGATCGGCAGGGCGGGGATAGCGGTGTAGGTCAATTCGCCGGCGGTGTTTTCAAGCCCGACGATTTCGATTGAGGCGGCGATTTCGGTTTCCGCGCCGATAAGGGTCACGAGGTCGGCCGAGGTGTTTTCGATATCGACATAGACCAGAGCGTTCGAGGCGTCAGTGGCGTTGGCCCAGGCATGGATGGCGCGAATGCCGTTGGCTTCGGCGAGGTGCTCGTCGTGCTCGCCATCTTCATGCTCGTGCTCTTCGTGCTCATGCTCTTCGTGATGCTCGTCGGCATGGTCTTCCTGCGCGAACGCCGGTGTGGCCAGAAGGGCAAGGGAAAACAGGGCGGCGCGGATCATGCTTGGGCTCCAGTGCATATGTTATATCTTAACTGCGCAGATCGGTAACAACGGGACGTGACAGAGCGATGAACGCGGGCAGGAGGGCCAGGATGACCGTGAGGCTGACGAAGGCCGCGACCAGATGGAATTCGGGCCAGCCAAGCGTAGCGTTGACAAGTATGTCGGTGCGTTCGGTGACGACCCGCGAGATGATCGCCGAGGCTGCATAGCCTACGGCAACGCCGCCGATGGCGCCGAGGACGATCAGCGTGGCCGCATACGACCAGACGACAGAAAAGACGAAGCGCGCGGGGGCGCCAAGCGCCCGGAGCAGGGCGAGGCGGCGGGCGAACAGGCGCGTGAGAATAACGAGACCGGTCAAAACGCCGGCGGTGACGAGGATCTGGGTGACGACCGCCATGACGCTCATCACCTGGCGCACGTCGCCCATCAGGGAATGCAGGCTGGCCAGCACCGCGCCGGGGAAGAATGCCATGGTTTCCGCTGTGGTGAACTGCGCGCGCAGGGCGTAATTGGCGTAAAGCTGTTCGGCGGAAACCAGAATGGCCGGGGTGCCGGGGAAATAATCGGGGTCGAAGGGTGGGCCGAGCTGGCCGGCGTCTTGCGGGGCGTGGCCATTGGCAAGGCCGTGGATTTCCCAGACCGCTTCGACCGGCACGATGATGGCGCGATCCCACGGGCTGCCGGTGGGCTGCATGCGGCCGGAAACGGTGTACTCGAAGTTGCCATGCGCATCGTCCTCGGCGGCGTCCCCCACACCGTGGGCGGGGGAGAAGCTGTCGCCAATTGAAAGCTCGACGCGCGAACCGATGACCGCATCGGTGTGGGCGGCAAAGATTTCGCCCTCGGCCAGCGTATCGGACATGTGGGTGACGAACTGGGCAGTCGAGCCAACCACGGGGTAGGACGCAAAGCTGTCGCCATAGGCGATGGGGGCGGCAAGCGACACGTCGGGCGCGTTGGCGACGCTGTCATAGATGTCGCCCGACAACAGCGGTACGTCGGAGGGCTGGAGATAGACAGCGGCGAACAGCAGGGTGATTTCGCTGCCCGGGGCGGCGACGACCAGATCGAACGGATCGGCGGCACGGGCCGTGCCCTGACGCAAACCGCGCTCCTGGGCGATCAGCCCGACCCCGATGCCCACCGAAATGGCGATCAGGGCGATGAACAGCACATTGGTCCACCGGAAGCGCCAGAGCATGGCGCGGACCAGCGAAAAGGGGCGAAATCCCACAAGAACCAGCCCGCCGACGATGATGGCGGGCAACAGCAGCACGATGAGGACGGTGACGTCCTGCCAGAGCACCGGCATCCACTCGATGGCGCGAAACAGGGGGGCGAGGGGGTTCATAGGTCCTGCACCTGATTGATTTCGTCGGACGCGATACGGCCATCGATGATTTCGATGACCCGATCCATGCGGGTGTAAACTGCAGGGTCGTGGCTGACGGCGATCAGGGTCTTGCCCTCGTCGCGGGCCAGGGTGACCAGATCGTTTATCAGCGCGTCGGCAGTCTTGCGGTCGAGGCTGGCGGTGGGTTCATCGGCGAGGATGATCTCGGGATTGGCGGCAAGGGCACGGGCGATGGCCACGCGCTGGCGCTCACCGCCCGAAAAGCTCTCGACGGTGCGCGCGCCATGGGTGATGCCGAGGCGGGTGAGGACAGATTGCGCCGTTTCGGCGATGCCCGATTGCCGGGCACGCGAGGCATAGGCGCCGGGCAGGGCGGCGTTGGCGACGGCGGAGAGTTCCTCGAACAGCAGGAAGTCCTGAAACACCATGCCGACGTGGTGGCGGCGGAATTTGGCGCGCGCCTCGGCCGAAAGCGGCATCAGATCCGTCTTGTCCCAGGTGACGGCGCCGCTGGCGTTTTCGGCAAGACCGGCAAGGGTGAAAAGGAACGTCGATTTTCCCGCGCCCGAGGGGCCGCGCACACCAAGGCATGTGCCGGGCGCAAGCGAGAAATCGGGAACCGCAAGAAGGGTCCGGCCCGAGGGTGCTTTGACCTCGAGGTCGGTAACGAAAAGGCCAAGGCTCATGAGGTCAGGTCGGTTCGGATACGGAGAAGGGGCGGGCGGGCAGGGGCGATTTTGTGGGGCGCTGGAGCCGGCGCACGCGCTTGGCGGGACCGGCCAGTCCTGCTTCCCGGCCTTCGCCCGGAAAGCGGGGCGGATGGATCGGCACGAATGTATCGGCCAACGCCGGCATGTCGGTCAGCCAGCCCGAGGGCGTGCTCCGCGCTGGATGCGCGCGACGCATATCAGGCGCGTTCCTGCACGGCATCGACCAGCCGCACGCGGGAAACAAAGCCCAGTTCGGGATCGGTGTAAGTGCCGAGTTCGAGCGTGCCGCGGGTGATGATCTTGACGTTGAAGGGAATGGTATCGACGACGCGCTGGGCATAGACGGCCAGAATGTCGTTGGGCCAATCGGCCTCCGACGAGCAGAACGGGCAGACCGCCATGGGGATGTTGGTCAAAACGTAGAAATTGGAATCCGCCTTGAGCGGGGGCGCCATGAAGCCTTCGATGGCTACGCGCACGCCCTCGTTCTGCTGGGCGAAGGGCGTGAAGCTCATGTCTTTTTCGTAGAGCTCACGCAGGCGCACCTGCGGCTCCGCCGCGATGGCGCGGGTTACGATGAAAGGGGCAGCGATGACGGCGCCGGAGGCAGTGGCAAAAAATCCGCGTCGATTCATGACTCAAATTCCTTATGCCGGAGTGCGGAAGTACTGGTTCAGTACAGCTTTTAGCAGGTCGCGCGCTACGCTGTGTGACAGTCCAATGAAAAAGGGGCCGGAAACCCGGCCCCTCCGAAACTTGTGATCGGGACCGATTATTCAGCGGCGCCGAAAACAGCGTGGTTCATGACGTGGAAGATCATTTCCTGATCCATCGTGCCACCGAACAGGTGCGCCCAGGGGCCAGTGGCCCAAAGGGCAACGTCGACGCCGGAGTGTGTTTCCGAACCCATCGGCAGAAGAGCCTGCTGCAGGTAGTCGGGGTCCATGGCTTCTTCCTGGGTCAGGTCAGGACGCGAACCCGAGTAGGTGCCATCTGTCTGCTCAACCAGAACCGAACCGGCGCCGTTGGCATAGGTCACGACAGTGTAGGGCTTGCCATCGGCAGCGGTGACGGGCTCACCGGAATGCTCGACCTGGCCGGAAGCGATGTCCATGCACACGCCGGTGATCGGCGTGCCACGGCCGCAATAGCCGTTGAAGTTGATGACGTGTTCGTGGTCGGCGGTGACGATGATCAGGGTGTTCTCCAGATCAACCATTTCCTGGGCCGCAGCAACGGCTTCGGCAAAGGCGACGCCATCGGTGAAGGCGCGGTGAGCGTTGCCACCGTGGTTGGCGTGGTCGACGCGACCAGCTTCAACCATCAGGTAGAAGCCTTCTTCGTTGCCCTGCAGGGCTTCGATGGCGGCAGTGGTCATGTCGGCGAGCGAAGGTTCGCCTTCGGGGCGATCATACTCGTAGTTCATGTCCGAATTGGTGAACAGGCCAAGGACAGGAGCCGACATGTCGGCAGAAGCGAGCTGTTCGGAGTTGTAAACCACCTGGGCGCCGATTTCAGTGGCGCGGTCGATGAGGTTTACGCCGTCGGTACGGTTGCCGGTGCCGACTTCGATTTCGGTGCCTTCGGGAGCGAACGCGCGGGCGCCGCCACCAAATGCAACGTCGATCACGCCGGCTTCCATCTGGTCAACGAGCTGGGTTGCGATATCGACGCAACCTTCAGGGGCTTCGCTTTCCCAGTTGCGGTTGGCGGTCTTGGCATAGACCGCAGCGCCAGTGGCGTGGGTGATGCGGGCGGTCGAAACGACGCCAACCGACTTGCCAGCGTCCGAAGCGAGTTCGGAGAACAGGGTCAGCGGGGCTTCGGTCGAGCAATCTTCATGGATGACGGTGTCGGCCATGTTGATTGTGTTGAAGACCTGCTTGACGCCGGTGTTCATCGCGCCGGCGGTCGGTGCGGAGTCCGGGGTCTGGGCGTTGATGTTGTAGGTCTTGATGATCGCAGAGTTGGGATACAGATCGTAGGGAAGATTGTGCTCTTCGCCCAGCAGACCCATTTCCTGGCCCTGGAAGACGCGGATGCCGTAGTTGGTGCCAACGCCCATACCGTCAGCGACGAACAGGATGACGTTCATGGCCTGGTTGGTGTTGGGCTGGGCGGCGACGCGCTCGGCGAGCAGATCCTGGCCGGCGGTGAAATATTCGCTCTGAGCCTGGGCAAGATCCTGGGCGAGAGCAGTGGATGCGCAGAGCGCGATGGAAAGTGCAGACACTAGCGTCCGACGAAACATGGTTGCCTCCATGGGGTTTCGATCGGTGCGGACGCTATTTGTCTTGTGTGACGGTCAGGTCAACCGGAGATGACGGTTGCGTGACGGTGGAAAAGTTCCGTTCCGGAAGATTATTTTCCGGTCATTTGCTCGCGGCGCAGCTCGGCGACTTCAGCGCGCAGGGCGCGGACTTCGGCCAGAACCAGCTCGGTTTCGCCGCGCAGTTCCTGACGCTGGGTGTTGGCCTCGGAATCGTGCTCTTCCTGCATGGCCGAGACGATGACACCGATGAACAGGTTGAGCACCGTAAAGGCGGTGGCGCCGATGAAGGGCACAAAGAATATCCAGGCCGTCGGATGCACTTCCATAACCGGGCGCACGATGCCCATGGACCAGCTTTCCAGCGTCATCACCTGAAACAGCGTATAGAATGAAGCGGGGATCGAGCCGAACCATTCGGGGAAGGTTGCGCCGTAGAGTTTGGTCGCCATGACGGCAAAGACGTAAAACACCAGCATGAGCAGAACGAAGATCGAGGCGATGCCGGGCAGCGAGGCGACAAGCCCGCCGATGACCTTGCGCAGCGAGGGAACGACCGAAATCAGCCGCAGCACCCGCAGGATGCGCAGGGCCCGCAGCACGGTGAATGGGCCGGAGGCGGGAATCAGCGCAATGGCGACGATGGTGAAATCAAAGATCGACCACGGATCGGCAAAGAACTTGAGCCGGTGCGCATAAAGCCGCAGCGCGATCTCGACAACGAAGATCGCCAGAATGATCGAATCGAGCGCGATCAGCGCCGGGCCGATGGCGGCCATGACCTCCGGGGATGTTTCCAGCCCCAGCGTGATCGCGTTGACGATGATCACGGCGATGATGAACTGCTCCCAGCGGCGGGAGGAGAGCAGCAGTGCAAGCTGGCCACGCATCTTGGTCAAACGATCCTGAAGTGATTTCCGGCGCGAGAAGCCAAATCGGATTTGAGGGAGGCGGTCAAGGGGCCAGCGCCCTACCCATGATGCGCTTGTGAGTCCTTGGGGGCTTCGGCGCGGTCGGTGAGGGTGTAGTCGCGCAGGATCTGGGCGACGCGGAGGCGGTAGCCGGCGAAGACGCCGCTGCGGCCTTCGGCCTGTCCGGCCCGGTGGACGGCGCTGGTGCGCCAGCGGCGAACGGCATCCTCATCGGTGAAGAATGAGAGGGAAAGGACCTTGCTGGGGTCCGAAAGGCTCTGGAAGCGTTCGACGGAGACAAAGCCCTCGATCTGTTTGAGGCGGGGCAACAGGTCGGCGGCGATGTCGAGATAGCGCTGGCGCTCGCCTTCGGCGGGGATTACTTCGAAGATGACGGCGATCATGGGAGAGTGACCTTTTTGAGGAAGGTGCGATCCTCGCGCAGCAGGAATTTTTCGGTCTGCGCGAAGGCGTAGTTCTCGCGGCCCAGGGGATCGGCGGCCAGTCGTTCGCGATAGGCCTCGTAGGCGGCGAGGCTTTCGAGGTTGTAAATGCCATAGGCGAGGGTGGTTGAGCCCTCATGCGGGGCATAATAGCCGACGAGATCGGCGCCGCAGCGCGGAATGGCTTCGGCCCAGTTGCGGGCGTAGTGGACAAAGGCGTCCTTTTTGGTCGGATCGATGTGATAGCGGATGACGCAGGTGAGCATGGCGGCTCCTTTCGGTTGGCGATCAACCTAGTCGATTGCGTGTTGCAAATGGTTCGACTATCATCGAACTATGAAAGACGGACCTGACATTGCCTATGTCGCCAGCCTGATCGGGGAACCGGTGCGGGCCAATATGCTGACCGCGCTGATGGCCGGGAGGGCTTTGACGGCGAGCGAACTGGCCCATGAGGCCGGGATAACGCTGCAGACGGCGAGCTCGCATCTGGGCAAGCTCGAACAGGGCGGATTGCTGCGGCAGCGCAAGCAGGGGCGGCACAAATATTTCTCGCTGGCCTCGGGCGAAGTGGCCGCAACGCTGGAAGCGCTGATGGGGCTGGCGGTGAGCGCGGGACATCTGCGCACCCGGCCCGGGCCAAAGGACGCCGCTCTGCGCGAGGCGCGGGTTTGCTACAATCATCTGGCCGGTGAAATGGGCACGCGGCTGTTCGGCGGACTGGTCGGGCGCGGGCTATTGGTCACTCAGGACGAGGACGTGCGATTGAGCGCGGCGGGGGACGAATTCGTCAGGGCGTTCGGGATCGATCTCGACGCGCTGACCGCCAAGCGGGCGCCGGTTTGCAAGCAATGCCTCGACTGGAGCGAGCGGCGCTCGCATCTGGCCGGGAGCCTCGGACGGGCGCTGCTCGACCGTTTCGAGGCGCTGGGCTGGGCGACACGAGATGGCAAAAGTCGGGTGGTGACTTTCAGCGCGAAGGGCAGGGCCGGGTTTGAAGGGCTTTTGGCGGGTTAGGCACGATCATCGCGTAGCCTTGCCAAACCCACCACGGTCACCCCGGCCCTGAGCCTGGGATGACGGCGGTGGGGAGGGCTGGCGTTGTCATACTTTTCCCCGCCAATGCCGTTCCACTCAATCCGAGACCCTAGTTCCCCGCGGCGCCCTCGACCGCCTGGCCGGTTTCGGGCAGGGCCCAGGCGATGACAGCGTCCGATACGGGGGTTTCCATGAAGTGGTGACCGCCCGGTGCAACGACCAGAAATTGCCGGCCCGCGACTTCATAGACGATGGGCGTTGTCTGCCCGCCGCCGGGCAGGGTGTCCTGCCAGACGGTTTCGCCGGTCTCGATATCGATGGCCCGGATCAGATCGTCTGTGGTGGCGGCGATAAAGATCAGCCCACCCGCTGTGACGATCGGGCCGCCATTGTTGGGCGTGCCGATATCGAGCGGCAGCATCGAGGGGATGCCCCACGGGCCATTCTTGCGGGCGCTGCCGAAAGGCTTGTCCCAAAGGGTCTCGCCGGTTTCCAGATCGATGGCCCGGATGCCGCCATAGGGCGGCTCGCTGCACAGAAGGCCCGTCCACTGACGCCAGCCGGCATTGACCGCTATGGCGTAGGGCGAGCCGAGCTGTGGCCCGGCCTCGCCACCCGCACCGCGCTCCCATTCGGGCTCGAAGATGGCGCGCACGCCCATCTCGTCGGCCTCTTCACGCGGGATCAGGCGGTTGTAATTGGGCATGTTGTTGTAATTGGCGATCATGATGCCGCGGTCTTCATCCACGGCCAGCGATCCCCAATCCTGCCCGCCATTATAGCCCGGATACTGTATCCAGCGCTGATCGGAGGTGGGCGGGGTGTACATGCCCTCGTAATGGGCCTGCTGGAACTGGATGCGGCACCAGAGCTGATCGAGCGGGGTCATGCCCCACATGTCCTTTTCTTCCAACGGCTCGAAGGCGAGCGTGTGGTAAGTCGAAAAGGGCTGGGTGGGCGAGAGGTATTCCGGCTCGACCCCGCCCTGGGGCACTTCGCGCTCCTCTGGGGCAAAGAGCGGTTCGCCAGTCTCGCGGTCGAGGACGTAGATGTCGCCCTGTTTCGACGAGACGATAATGGCGGGGACAGTACCCTCGCCGCTTGGGAAATCGACCAGCGCAGGCTGGGAGCCCAGATCGTAGTCCCAGACGTCATTGCGCACCGTCTGGAAATGCCAGACGTCATCGCCGGTCGTCACGTCGACAGCCACGATCGATGTGGCGTATTCGTTTTCCAGATCCGAGCGGTTCGAGCCGTAATAATCGACAGCCGAATTGCCGAGTGGCAGATAGACAAGGCCCAGTTCCTCGTCGGCTGCAGCGATGGTCCACATGTTGGGCGTGCCGCGCGAATAGGTTTCGCCTTCGGCCGGAGCCGTGCGGCTGTCGGGATTGCCCAGATCCCAGGCCCAGGCGAGTTCGCCCGTCACGGCATCATAACCGCGCACGACGCCCGAGGGCGCGTCTTCGGCCTGGCCGTCATTGACCTGAGCTCCGACCACGGCGACGCCGCGCACGATGGTCGGGGGCGATGTGATGGCGTACCAGCCCGGTACAGTGTCGCCGAGACCGTCTTCGAGATAGACCTCTCCCGCCATGCCGAAATCAGGGCAGGGCTGTCCGGTGCGGGTATCGACGGCGATCAGGCGCGCGTCCAGCGTGCCCCACAGAACGCGGGTGGCGCAGATCGTGTCCGGATCGGCGTCGGGCACTTCGAAATAGGCGGCGCCCCTGCACGTCGCGCCATAGGGAATGGCGTCGGTGGGGACGTCCGGATCGTAGCGCCATTCCTCCAGCCCCGTCGCGGCATCGATGGCGACCATGATGCCCATGGCCGTGCAGTGGTAGAGGTCGTCGCCGATCTTGAGCGGGGTGTTTTCGGGCGAATAGCTGGCAGCGTCGCCGCCCTCGCCTTCAGGCAGATCGCCTGAATTGTATTCCCAGACGCGGGTCAGTTCACCGACATTGCCGGGGGTGATCTGATCGAGCGGCGAATAGCGCGTGCCGTGATAATTGCCGCCATAGGCCGGCCAGTTTTCGCCGACCTCCATCATGGCGAGCGGAGCGCGGGCTTCGACGCCGGTAGGGTTGGTTGGTCCGGAGGCTTGCTCGGCTTGCGCAGAGGGGGCGGCTGCAGGTTGTGCGGCGTCTTCAGCCGGTGCAGCTTGGTCGGGCTCGACGGCCGGCGACTGGCCCTCGGGAACCTCGCCGGGTTCGTCTGGCAGCACTTCGGTCACTGGCGCTTCGGGTTCTTCGAGCGGGGCGGCGTCATCGGCCGCAGGCGCGTCCTGCGCGATGGCCGTGCCGTTCTGGGAAAGCGTCAGGACGGTGAGCGAGGTGGCCAGGGCCAAGCCGCCCGCTATGGCTGCGGCGGCAGTGCTCGCGGGGCGGGCGAAGCGCCCGCGTAGCGCGGGAATAGCGGCAAGAACGAGGATGAGCACTACCGTTGGCGCCACAAGGCGCGGAACTTGTGCCCAGCCATCGAAACCGGTCTCCCAGAGTGCCCAGACGACGGTGCCCGCGAAGGTCACGAGATAGACCCACACGGCGAGCATGGAGCGTCGGAACAGGAAGAACGCGGTGAGAACGAGCCCGATGCCCGCCAGAACGTAATACCAGGACCCACCGAGCGCCGCGAGCCACACGCCGCCGGCCAGGATGGGAATTCCGAAGATTGCGATTACAACCCCGATGGCGATGGCGGCCCAAAAGCCGAAGCCGCGGTGCGCGCTGTGCGTGTCCGGCATTATGCCCTCCAGGAAAGATTATGTCTTGGAGGGCACAACTGAGTGTGTGGCGGGAAGTTCCTTAAAAGAACACGTTTTTGCCCATGTTGGGTTGGGCTGTTCAGGTTGCGGGGCCCACGGTTTGGCCGCGCACCGGTTCGCCGCGCGCGATGGGCTGGCCATCGGCTTCATAGTTCTCGAATTGAGCGGGAAGTCCTTCGCCATCCATGAGATCGGGCGTGGTCTGGAGGTGGAAATGCAGATGGGGTTCGGAGGTGTTGCCCGAATTGCCGCACAGGCCGAGCACATCGCCCGAGGAAACATCCTGGCCCTGCTGCACGCGGATCGAATTTTGCTGCAGATGGGCGAGGAAGGCGAATTCGCCTTCTGCCAGCGCCAGGATCACGTGATTGCCCGCCGCGTTTTCGGCATCGGTCTCACCGATCGGTTGATCGGGCAAATCGTTGACCATGGCGATCACCTGGCCATCGGCGGGCGCGAGGATTTCGCGGCCCCAGCAATGATAGCTTTCCAGGAGCTCGGGATCGCCGGAATAGGACTGGCCGTCCTCTTCGACCACGAAATCATAGGCGAAGCGCTGGGCAGAACTGGCGGCGTGGTAATTGTCGGCGATGTCGCGTCCGCCCCAAAAGACATGCCATTCACCCGCAAAGGGCAGGCGCAGATCGGATTTGGTTTCATAATCGAGATAGGTTGAAGGGGCGGCTTCGGGCTGGGGCTGGATGAGAAAGCCGCCGATCATGCCATCGGGATCAAATGCGAACTGCATGATGATGGGCGTGTCGATGGAAGACCATTCACCGATGCGGGTATAGACTTCGAAGTCGTCCTCAGCGGTGGTGCTCTCGTCAAGGATTGCGGTTTCGTCGCCCAATTGGTCCGAGACCTGTTGGTGGAAGGCCGAAAAGTCGTCCAGCGAACCCAGTCCCTCCTGCATCTGTGGCGTCATGTCCGCCCAGATCGTTTCGATGTCGCCGGCAAGGAACGCTTCGGCCCGTTCGCGGCCCATATCGAGCGCGTCCTGCGCGAATGCGGGAAGGGTGAAAGAACAGAAAAGGGCAGTGAGCAGGGGGCGGTTCATGGGTGAACTCCGTTTCGTGTGTCTTCCCGAATAGTCCGCGTCGTTGGCGAAATCTTACGCGGGTCCAACGCGGTCGGCGGGCAAGGGTTTCGCGAAACTTCAGCGAACTTATCCCCGCGTCACGCCGCCCGGTTAGTGTTGTGGCACGGTGAGATTACTGCGACGACGATTGGTCGTGCGGCCGAAGCGGAAAAGTCTTCAACTTTTCCTGGCCGCACTCAGAGCAACGGCCCCTCCACGGTGCTCCGGGACCGCAGGATCTCGCCGTACCTTTTCAAATACAGCGATGGATCGGGCGATGAGCGGAACGGTGGAGCCGGACTGG